>OHVO01000273.1_pt1 | contig 25728 bp, 17 predicted proteins | sample 1579371 | NCBI WGS metagenome assembly OHVO01 (sample SAMEA3882557, study PRJEB24775) | human gut metagenome | biome: human-associated habitat; feature: intestine environment; material: feces | place: Netherlands | collected 2009/2010 | reverse complement strand
AACAGAAATCCAAAAGTCATTGCAGCAATCAAGGATCAGTTAGATGATATCATGCATACATTCAACTATCCATACACAATCCCGCAGGCGCTGCTTGCTGAGAAAGTCTGTGAAACAATCGGAATGGACAAGATTTTCTATCAGAACTCTGGTACAGAGGCTAACGAGGCAATGATCAAAATGGCCCGTAAATATGGTATTGAAAAATATGGTCCAAACCGTTATCATATCGTAACTGCAAAGATGGGCTTCCATGGTAGAACATTTGGTGCGATGTCCGCAACTGGTCAGCCGGGCAATGGCTGTCAGGTTGGCTTCGGACCGATGACATATGGTTTTTCTTATGCGCCATACAATGATCTGCAGGCATTTAAGGATGCTTGTACCGAGAATACGATCGCGATCATGATCGAGCCAATCCAGGGTGAAGGCGGTGTCCATCCTGCAACCTACGAGTTTATGACAGGACTTCGTAAGTTCTGCGATGAGAATAATATGCTGCTCCTGATTGATGAGGTACAGACCGGATGGTGCAGAACCGGTCAGCCGATGTGCTACATGAACTATGGTATCAAGCCGGATATCGTCTCTATGGCGAAGGGACTTGGTGGCGGTATGCCAATCGGTGCCATCTGTGCAACCGCGGAAGTTGCAACCGCATTTACACCGGGTTCCCATGGTACAACATTCGGTGGACATCCGGTCAGCTGTGCAGCCGCTTATGCGGAAGTAAACGAGCTTCTTGACCGCGATCTTGCAGGCAATGCAAAAGAAGTTGGTGCGTACTTCATGGATAAGCTGAAGAACCTTCCACATGTGAAAGAGGTTCGTGGTATGGGACTGATGATCGGTGTTGAGTTTGATGATACAATCGGTGCTGTTGATGTGAAGCATGGTGCATTTGACAGAAAGCTTCTGATCACAGCAATTGGTTCGCATGTCATTCGTATGGTTCCACCACTGATTGCAAGCAGAGAAGATTGTGACAAGGCATATGCAATTCTGGAAGAGACAGTGAATGCACTTTCAAAATAAAGGCAAGGTGAATTAGATTGAAGAATTTTAGCTTTTCTGTGCCGCAGGATATCATTGTTGGTGCAGGTTCTATTAAGAAATTAGGTGAATGCGCAACCAAACTTGGCGGCACACATGCCCTTATCATCTCCGGTCCCCATCTGAACAAGATGGGACTGGTGGATACATGTAAACAGTCTCTGGCAGATGTTGGGATTCCGGCGGATGCATTTACGGAGACCGAAGGAAATCCTTCAGTTGAGACGGTCGAAAAGGCAACGAAGCTGTACAAGGAATGTGGCGCGGATTTCATTGTGGCATTTGGCGGTGGTTCTCCGATGGATGTGGCAAAGGCTATCGGTGTTATCGCAAAATACGGTGGAAGCATTACAGAATACGAAGGTGGAGGCAAGGTGCCGGGACCGATTGTTCCGCAGATTGCGATTCCAACGACTGCTGGTACAGGTTCTGAGGTAACTGCATTTTCGGTTATTACCGATCACAGCCGGAACTACAAGCTGACGGTATTCAGTTATGAACTGATTCCAAAGTACGCGATTTTAGACCCGGATCTGATTGCAACGGCTCCTGCTTCTGTGGCAGCAGCGTGTGGAATGGATGCATTTATCCATGCGTGTGAGTCGTATATCTCGACGGATGCTTCTCCGTTTTCCGAGGCGATGTCTGAGAAGGCGATGGAACTGATCGGGCGTTCGATCCGGGCTTACGTGGCAAATCGTACGGATGTCGATGCCGCCAGTGATATGCTGGTTGGTTCCCTCTTTGCGGGTATTGCATTTTCGTGGGCGAGACTTGGCAATGTACATGCGATGAGTCATCCGGTCAGTGCGTATTTCGATGTACCACATGGCGTGGCAAATGCAATCTTGCTTCCGACGATTCTGGATTATAACAAGCTTGCGGATAAAGGTAAATATAAGAAAATCTACGAATATGTGAGTGAGACACACAGAAGCGATGAGAGCTTCACACCGGATATGCTGGTGGATGCGATCAGAGCGTTGAATAATAGTCTTTCAATTCCTGCAAATCTTACAGAAGTAGGAGTGACGGAAGACAAGATCGATGTCATGGCAGACGATGCCATGAAGAGCGGAAACATCATGGTGAACCCACGCCGCTCTACGAAGAAGGATATCGTAGCTCTTTACAAAAAGGCTATGTAATATCAAACCTGTCTACACGGGAAAAGGTTGTCGGTTGTCGGCAGCCTTTTTCTATTGAGGATATTATTTGCAAAACAACCCTCAGAGATAATGATTTGCATGGAAAAATATACTATTCGGAATCATATGCGATGTATGGAATCTAAACGATTCTAAAAATTGTAAATAAAAAAATATAGATAAACCGGTGGCAGTTTTATGATAAAAATGTTAAAATGATAATAATTATGGACAAGAATGAAAATGAGGGCTTATAAATTATGAAAAAACAGGTTATAACGATTGGAAAACGTGACTTTGAAATTGGAAAACGTCCTTATGTGATGGGAATCCTGAATGTGACACCGGATTCCTTTTCGGATGGCGGAAAGTACGGAGATCTGGATGCGGCGTTGAAGCATACAGAAGAAATGATCAAGGAAGGTGCCGATATCATTGATGTTGGCGGAGAGTCGACTCGGCCGGGACATGTGAAGATTTCGGTTGCGGAAGAGATTGAACGTACCTGCTTCGTGATTGAGGCAATCAAGGAACGGTTTGAGATTCCGGTTTCGTTAGATACGTACAAATATCAGGTGGCTCAGGCGGGAATTCTGGCTGGTGCCGATCTGATCAACGATATATGGGGATTTAAATGGGACGATGAGATGGCACCGCTTTGCGCGAAATACCAGATTCCGGTCTGCCTGATGCACAACCGGAAGGAAGCGGTATACAATGATTTTATTGCGGATGTGATCGCAGACATGAAGGAGTGCGTACAGATTGCGCGCGCATCAGGACTTGCCGACGATAAGATCATCTTAGATCCGGGGATTGGATTCGCAAAGACTACGGAAGAGAACTTAAAGTTTATGAACCATCTGGAGGATCTGGTTGCACTCGGATATCCGGTACTGCTTGGAACTTCGAGAAAATCCATGATTGGAAATACACTGAATCTGCCGGTTGACGAGCGAGAGGAAGGAACAATGGCAACTTCTGTCTTAGGACTGGTGAAGGGGTGCAGCTTCTTCCGTGTACATGATGTGAAGAAAAATGTGCGTGCGCTTGCGATGACAGATGCAATGCTCAAGGCATAAGATGGCAGGCGTGTGTCATAACGCTGTCAGGGCATTTGCTATGGAATAGGAGACGGAAAAGGACAGAAAAGAAATGGATAAAATATGGATTAAAGATTTAGAGATATTTGCATATCACGGTGTCCTTGCAGAAGAAAAAAGAAATGGACAGAAATTCTATGTAACTGTATCTATGGATGTGGATCTGCATGCGGCAGGCATGACAGATGATCTGGACAAAACGGTCAATTATGCAGAAGTATGTGAACTGATCCGGCGGACGATGCAGGAGGAAAGCTATGATCTGATTGAGGCAGCAGCGGAGAATGTTGCAGATGCGATTTTGCTTGCCTATCCACAGATAAAGATGGTTCATGTGATTGTAAGCAAGCCGGGGGCTCCTATTCCGATGGACTTTGATACGGTCTGCGTGGATATTACAAGAGGCAGACATATTGCGTATCTGGGTATCGGTTCCAATCTCGGAGATAAGGAGGCATACCTTGACTATGCGGTCGATCAGCTGAACAAAGATGAGTATATTCAGGTGACAAAGGTTTCTTCCTATATAATAACAGAACCATATGGCGATGTGGAACAGGATGATTTCTTAAATGGCTGTCTGGAGATTGAGACAATCTATTCTCCACAGGATCTGCTGGCTGTTATCAACGATATTGAACAGGGTGCCGGCAGAAAGCGGCTGATCCACTGGGGTCCAAGAACTTTGGACATTGACATTTTGCTCTATGATCAGGAAATGATCATGGAAGACACGCTGAAGGTGCCGCATGTGGAGATGGCAAAGCGCGCGTTCGTGCTTGAACCACTTGCCGAAATCGCACCATATGCCTACCATCCGGGCTACCATAAGACGATCATCGAACTACTGGAAATATTACAAAACAAAAAAGATTAAACTACAATATAAGAAAAACTATATTCAAGGGAGCGGCAAATGACATGCGTATGCCATTTGCATTGTAACCGGAAGTATATAAATGAGCAGATAATTATCCGATACAATCGATGTGTAGAAATCATGCGGGACACTGGTATTTATCCTAACGCAGACCATTGGAGCACATCAGCACTTAGCGAGTAACGCATTCATTCGCAGAATGATGTGTTAGGAGCTTAGTGTCTGCTATGTGCGGAAGTGAGCGAGAGCGCGTCTGCGTATGGATAATAGCAGTGTTCTGCATGAGACATACAGGAAATGTCGGATAATTATCTGCGGATGAAATAGGGAGGTAAAAACTATGGCATACAAAATGTTTGCCGCCATCTACGTGGGAAGCAGCGAGATATCCATGAAGATCTTCCAGGTAAATGGTAGAAAAACGTTTCGTCAGATCGACAGTGTCAGCCGGATACTGGAGCTTGGGCGGGACACCTATCGCGAAGGAAAACTGAGCCGGGAGTCGATCAAAATGATTTGCGAAGAACTCGAAGGCTTAAAACATAAAATGGAAGAATACAAGATCACAGAATACCGTGCCTATGCGACGAGTGCGGTACGTGAGGCAGATAACATGGATCTGGTGCTGGATGTGATCGAGCATACCACAGGTATCCGTGTACAGGTTCTGAGTAACTCGGAACAGCGTTATATCAGCTTCAAGGGACTGGTTGCGAAGTATTCGGATTTCCATCAGGTTGTCAGCAAGAACACAGCGTTCGTCGATGTCGGTGCTGGAAGCGTGCAGATTTCCCTGTTTGATAAGAACAATCTAGTTGTCACAGAGAATATCCCGATTGGTGCGGTGCGTGTTCGTGATTATCTGGCACTCATCGGGCACAAGTCCGGAAGACTCGATGAGATCATGGCAGACTATGTAGATAATGATATTGTATCGTTCCGAAATATTTATCTGAAGGATAAAGAAATCAAGAACATTATCGCTGTTGGTGAGGTCGTAAGCTCCCTGAAGAAGATCGTGCCGGAACTTTCCATCAAGGATGTGATCACGCGGGCGCAGTTTGATGCGATGTACAAGCGTGTTATCAGTATGCCGGCGCAGGAGCTCGCGGAAAAATACGGTATTCCATACGAGCGTGCGACGCTGATGTTACCGAACATCACAATCTACCAGTCGTTCCTGAACAACTGTAAGGCAGAGGAAATGTATGTGCCGGATGTGGATTTCTGCGAGTGTATCGTGGCAAATTACATGGACGAAGGAAGCCGTGTCGTGTTCAATCACAATTTTGAGGAAGATATTCTTGCAACAGCGAATAACATTGCGAAGCGGTATCGCTGCAATCGGAATCATGTGGAGCAGACCGCATATTTTGCACTGAAGATCTTCGATGTGGTTCGTAAGCCGTTTGGATTGGATAAGATGCAGCGTCTGCAGCTTCAGATTGCGGCACTTCTGCATGAATGTGGTAATTTCATCAATCTGCATGATGGAGCGAGAAATTCCTATTATATAGTAGCAAATACTGAGATCCTTGGACTTTCGCACAAAGAGCGTATGGAAGTGGCAAATGTAGTCAAGTACAACCCACTGTATCTTCCATCGAAGGATAAGATATCAGCAGAACTTGATGGCTGTGATTATATTGTGATCGCGAAGCTTGCAGCAATCTTACGAATTGCGAATATTCTCGATAAGAGCCATATGCAGAAGATCGAAGATATTTCCGTGACATTGAAAGACGGAAAGCTGATTATTCTGGCAAAGACATACGAAGATATCTCACTGGAGGCGGGACTTTTTGAAGCACGTGCAGATTTCTTTGAGCAGATCTATGGAATCAGACCGGTACTTCGGGTGAAAAGGAGTGTGTAAGGAATGGACAAAAAATTATTGGAAAAACCGGAAAATTATTATAACCGTGAGATGAGCTGGTTACAGTTTAATTACAGAATCTTAAATGAGGCGAAGGATAAGTCAATTCCACTGTTTGAACGCCTGAATTTCCTGAGTATCACAGAATCAAATCTGTCTGAGTTCTTCATGGTGCGTGTAGCATCTCTGATCGATCTGGTACACGCAGATGTAAAGAAGAAGGACATTGCAGGATTGACGCCGCAGGGGCAGCTCGATCTGATTATTCCTGAGACGAAGAACATGATTGCGAGCCAGTACAGCACACTGAACCGCCAGATTCTTCCTGCAATGGAAGAAAATGGTCTGAAGCTTGTTAAGCATTATGAGGACTTAAACGAGAAGCAGAGCAAGTTCGTAGATAAATATTTTGAGAAGGAAGTGTATCCGGTACTTACGCCGATGGCAGTTGATTCTTCGAGACCATTTCCACTGATCAGCAACAAGACTTTAAATATTGGTGCACTGATCCGTGATAAGAAGAAGGATGTTATTGACATTGCAACCGTACAGGTACCATCCGTGTTGCCACGTGTGGTTGAGATTCCGGGCGAGGACGGATGCAGAGAGATCATTCTGCTCGAGCAGATCATTGAGAAGAACTTGAATCAGCTCTTCTTAAATTACGAGATCATTTGCGCGTATCCATACAGAATTATGCGAAATGCAGACCTTGCAATCGACGAGGACGATGCGTCCGATCTGTTGAAGGAGATCGAAAAGCAGATTAAGAAGCGTGCGTGGGGCGAGGTTATCCGGCTCGATGTGGAAGCAGAGATGGATAAGCGTCTGCTGAAAGAATTGAAGAAACAGTTAAATGTCAACAGCGATTATGTCTATTCGGTAAATGGACCACTTGATCTTACGTTCCTTGGAAAGGTACGTGGACTCGATGGCTTTGATCATTTGAAGAATAAGAAATACATCCCACAGCCGGTGAAGGGATTGGATCTCGATGCGAATATCTTCGACCAGATCAAGAAGAAGGATATCCTGTTACACCATCCGTATGATGAGTTTACACCGGTCATTGAGTTCATCAAACAGGCGGCAATTGATCCGGATGTACTTGCGATCAAGCAGACGTTGTACCGTGTCAGTGGCAATTCTCCAATCATTGCAGCACTTGCACTTGCAGCGGAAAATGGCAAGCAGGTAACGGTACTTGTTGAGTTAAAAGCACGATTTGATGAAGAAAATAATATAAATTGGGCAAAAAAACTGGAAAAAGCGGGTTGCCATGTTATTTATGGTCTGGTAGGATTAAAGACGCATTCCAAAATTGCACTCGTTGTCAGACGGGAAGAAGATGGCATCAAGCGATATGTTCATCTTGGAACTGGTAACTATAATGATGTGACAGCAAAGTTATATACAGATATGGGTATGCTGACTGCATCGGATGCGATAGGGGAGGATGCAACCGCAGTCTTTAATATGTTGTCGGGTTATTCCGAGCCGCCAGCATGGAATAAACTGCTTGTAGCTCCGATCTGGATGAAGGATCGATTCCTTGCACTGATCGACCGGGAGGCAGAGAATGCACGTATGGGTAAGAGTGCTAAGATCATTGCCAAGATGAATTCCCTGTGTGATCCGACGATTATCCGTGCACTGTATGAGGCGAGCAATGCGGGCGTGAAAATCGAACTGATCGTACGTGGTATCTGCTGTCTGAAGACAGGGATTCCGGGACTTTCCGAGAACATCACGGTGCGTTCCATTGTAGGTAACTTCCTGGAGCATGCGAGAATCTTTTATTTCTATAATGATGGATTCGAAGATGTATATATGGGCAGTGCCGACTGGATGCCTAGAAATCTGGACAAACGAGTGGAGATTACATTCCCGGTTGAGGATGAAGACCTCAAAAAACGGGTGATTGAGATTTTGGAGATTCAGCTTTCCGATACATTGAAAGCACATATTATGCAGCCGGATGGCTCATATGCAAAACAGGATCTGAGGGGGCGTGAAAAGTTGGAGGCGCAAAATTATTTCTGCAAACAGGCGATGGGTTCCTTGAAAGAGGACGACAAAAAGAAAGTATCCCGTATCTTCATTCCGCGCATGAAGATCGGTGATTAATAAAAACAATAGAGAGGAGACTTAAAAAAGTGGAAAAGTTTTTTAAGATCAAAGAGAGAGGATCAACGCTTAAGACTGAGATCTTCGCAGGTATCACAACCTTCTTCGCAATGGCTTACATTATCTTTGTAAACCCGAATCAGGTTGCTGCAGAGGGCGCAAATGGATGGCTTGTCGGATTAGGAGCTGATCCGGGAACTATGGGACAGATTTGGAATTCTGTATACATCGCATCTATCATCGTAGCGATCATCGGTACGTTGTTGATGGCATTTGTTGCAGATATGCCGTTTGCACAGGCGTGTGGAATGGGACTCAATTCCTTCTTCTGTACAATCTTCGTAGCTGGCTCTTTCTTCGCTGGCGAGGATGTTAAGACAGGCTATCAGGCAGGTCTTGTTATCGTATTTTTGTCAGGTATTGTATTTCTGCTTCTTTCCGTAACCGGACTTCGTAAGTACATTGCAGTATCTATGCCGGAGTGCCTGAAGAAAGCAATTCCTGCAGGTATCGGTCTGTTCATCGCAATGATCGGTTTCAAGAATGCAGGTATCATCGAGGACAACCAGTACACATTTGTACAGTTCTACGATTTCCATGGCAGAATCAAGCAGATCGGTACAGAGGTTGACGGCGTGATGGTAACAGGTCTGGATGTATGGCATCAGATTGTACCGGTTGTCGTCGCTTTGCTCGGTGTGCTTATCATTGCAATCCTTGCGAAGAAGGGAATTAAGTCAAACGTGATTATTGGAATCCTTGCATCAGCAGTACTTTATTATCTGTTTATGTGGGAGGTACCTTCTTTTGATATGAGCAATATTTCCCAGTCTTTCAAGGATTTTGCAAAAGTAGGTTTCTTAGGCGTATTTAATGGTGACGCATGGGATGCCGCATTTAACAGTTCGTATGTCGGCGGTGTATTCTCCGGAATTATGCTGATCGTAGCATTCTGTCTCGTAGACATGTTCGATACGATCGGAACCATCTATGGTACAGCCGCATCTGCAAACATGATGGATGAGAATGGTGATCCGATCAGCATGAATGAGTGTATGCTCTGTGACTCAATCGGTACAGTATCCGGTGCTCTGCTCGGTACATCTACATGTACAACATTCGTAGAGTCTGCATCTGGTGTTGGTGCCGGTGGTAGAACAGGATTTACAAGTATTATAACAGCACTTTGCTTCGTATTCTGTTTGTTCTTAAGCCCGCTTGCAAGCGTGATCCCAAGCTGTGCAACTGCACCGGCTCTGATCTATGTAGGTGTTCTTATGGCCAGAAACTTTGCAAAGGTAGATATGGACGATATGCTTTCAGCAGTTCCTGCGTTCCTTGCATTGATCATGATGCCTTTGACATATTCTATCTCAAATGGTATCGGTATCGGTGCAATCGCTTATGTTGTAATCGCTCTGTTCACAGGCAATTACAAGAAGAAGGATATCGTAATTACAGTTATCGCTGCATTGTTTGTATGTAAGTTTATCTTCGTCACGATGTAGCCGGATTGTAAAGCAAATAATATGGAAACAAAAGAGGATCGTACTTGCGGGGTGCGGTCCTTTTTTATTGTATACGGACCGCCACTATACAATGTTCACAATCCAAATTGTGCAAAATGACGAATAACAGGAAGAAAACAGATTAAAATATTGGATAGTATTGCTTGTTGACTAATTTGCTATATGTGTTATACTTCAACTAGAACAGAAAGAGAGATACAGATCCGGAAGGGAGTTGAGAAGTATGGATGCTGAAAAGTTTACAAAGAAGTCATTAGAGGTAATAGAAAGTTGTGAGAAGCTTGCGTATGAGTATAACAATCAGGAACTGACGCAGGCGCATTTAATGTATGCACTTGTGACGGTGGAAGACAGTCTGATTGCGAAGCTGCTTACGAATATGGGAATCAATATGGATGCGTTTACCGGCGAATGTGAGAAACTGGTTGCAAACCGGCCGAAGGTATCGGGCGGACAGTTGTTTACAAGTCCGGAATTTTCCAAGGCATTGATTCAGGCAGAAAAAGAAGCAAAACAGATGGGTGATGACTACATTTCTGTCGAGCACATTTTCTTGGGTCTGCTTGAGAAGGCAGATAAGGATATCAAGCGAGTGATAAATGCGTATGGTATCACAAGAGGTAAATTCCTTGAGGTGCTGGCGAATATCCGTGGCAACCGGAAGGTAGAAAGTGATAATCCAGAGGATACTTACGATGCATTGAATAAATATGGATACAACCTGGTAGAGCGGGCGCGGGAGCAGAAGCTGGATCCGGTCATCGGTCGTGACAATGAGATCCGAAATATTATCCGAATCCTGTCCCGTAAGACAAAGAACAATCCGGTCTTAATCGGTGAACCGGGTGTTGGTAAGACTGCCGCAATCGAAGGACTGGCACAGCGTATCGTGCGTGGCGATGTGCCGGATTCGCTGAAGGATAAAGATATTTTCGCATTGGATATGGGTGCACTGTTAGCGGGTGCCAAGTATCGTGGTGAGTTCGAGGAACGTCTGAAGGCAGTCCTTGATGAAGTGAAGAATTCCGAAGGTCATCTGATCTTATTTATCGATGAGATTCATACAATCGTCGGAGCTGGTAAGACCGAGGGCTCTATGGATGCGGGCAATATGCTGAAGCCTATGCTTGCGCGTGGTGAGCTGCACTGTATCGGTGCGACAACGCTGGATGAATATCGGAAATACATTGAGAAGGATGCGGCATTGGAACGTCGTTTCCAGCCGGTTATGGTAAATGAGCCGACCGTGGAAGATACGATTTCCATCCTGCGAGGTATCAAGAACCGTTACGAAGTGTTCCACGGTGTCAAGATCAGCGATGGTGCATTGGTCAGTGCGGCAACACTTTCAAATCGTTATATCACAGATCGTTTCCTGCCGGATAAGGCAATCGACCTGGTTGATGAAGCATGTGCGATGATTAAGACAGAACTTGATTCGATGCCTGCCGAATTGGATGAGATTTCCAGAAAGATCATGCAGCGGGAAATTGAGGAAGCAGCACTTAAGAATGAAACAGATCATCTGAGTCAGGATCGTCTGGAGGTACTCCGGAAGGAATTGGAGGAACTGCGGGAACAGTCCAAACAGATGAAGGCAACATGGGAACACGAGAAGCAGGATGTTGAACGTGTACGGAAGCTTAGAGAAGAGTTAGAAGATGTGAATAACCAGATTCAGGTTGCACAGCGCGAGTATAATCTGGAGAAGGCAGCAGAACTGCAATATGGTAAGCTGCCGCAGATCAAGCAGGAGTTGGAGCGTCTGGAAGCGCAGGTCAGTGAGAAGGACAGAAGCCTGGTGCATGAGTGTGTTACAGAGGAAGAGATTGCGAAGATTGTTGCAAAGTGGACAGGAATTCCGGTTGCAAAGCTGACGGAGAGTGAGCGTAACAAGACCTTGCACCTTGGCGATGAGTTGCACAAACGTGTTGTTGGACAGGATGTGGCAGTGCAGTTAGTCAGCGATTCCATCATTCGTTCGAAGGCAGGTATCAAGGATCCGACAAAGCCGATTGGATCATTCTTATTCCTTGGACCAACTGGTGTAGGTAAGACAGAACTTGCGAAGTCGCTTGCTGCTGCATTGTTTGATAATGAAGCAAACATGGTGCGTATCGATATGAGTGAGTACATGGAGAAGCACAGTGTGGCACGACTGATCGGAGCGCCTCCGGGATATGTTGGATACGATGAAGGCGGACAGCTCACAGAGGCAGTCAGACGGAAGCCATATTCTGTTGTCCTTTTTGATGAGGTAGAAAAGGCACATCCGGATGTATTCAATGTACTGTTACAGGTGCTTGATGATGGACGTATCACAGACTCGAAGGGCAAGACCGTCGATTTCAAGAATACGATTCTGATCATGACATCCAACATTGGCTCCGAGTATCTGCTTGAAGGTATTGATGAGAATGGTGAGATCAAGCCAGAGGCATCGGCACAGGTTATGGCAGGCTTGAAGAATCATTTCCGTCCGGAGTTTTTGAACCGTCTGGATGAGATTATCATGTTCAAGCCGCTTGACAAGGCGTCTATCAGTGGTATTGTCAACCTGTTGCTTGCAGATCTGAATAAGCGGATTGCAGATAAGGAGCTGACACTGAAGCTTACCGATGCAGCGATGGATCATGTCATTGAAGCCGGTTACGATCCGCATTACGGAGCGCGACCGCTCAAGCGTTATCTGCAGAAGAATGTGGAGACACTGGTTGCGAAGAGCATCCTGTCAAATGAGCTTCGTGCAGGCGATACGATCACACTTGATTATGATGGTAACGCATTGTATATCAAGAAGTAAGTTATATAAAATTGAAATACCGTCAATATGGGAGCAATCCTGTATTGACGGTATTTTTTCGCCCGATTATGTGGGAGCATGATTTCATACAGCGATTCTGCCTGAGTATCAGATTGTGCGCATAGTTGCTCGGTGTCAATATTGGAGCAAATGTCAGTATTTGACATATTGCTCCTAAAAGGTTGTTCAGCCTTCAAAAAAATGGTAAAATAAGCAAGGCAAAAGTGATGGGAGTTGCACATGAACGATGTTTGTGGAAAACTCCGCGAAAGGAGACAAAATTATGTGGGCAAACGAAAGCGTATTTTATCAGATTTATCCGCTTGGCTTCTGTGGTGCACCATTTGAAAACGATGGAAAATTGGTGTCACGAATCAAGAAGGTGGAGGACTGGATTCCTCACATCCAGAAGCTTGGCGCAAACGCAATATATTTTTCACCGGTATTCGAGAGCGATACACACGGCTACAATACGAGAGATTATACGAAGATCGACTGCCGTCTTGGCACGAACGAGGATTTCAAGGAGGTTGTCGATAAGCTGCATGCAGCAGGAATCAAGGTTGTCTTGGATGGTGTATTTAACCATGTGGGACGCGGCTTCTGGGCATTTCAGGATGTACTTAAAAATCGCTGGGATTCCCCGTACAAAGACTGGTTCCATATCAGCTTCGATGGCAATTCCAACTATAACGACGGACTCTGGTACGAGGGCTGGGAAGGAAACTTTGACCTTGTCAAATTAAACCTTCGGAACGAGGAAGTGATCCAGCACATCTTGTCCTGTGTTAAGGGCTGGATTGATGAGTTTGATATCGACGGTCTCCGTCTGGACGTGGCATATTGCTTAGACCACGATTTTATCCGCAGACTGCGCGCACACTGTGACGGACTGAAGCAGGATTTCTTCTTATTAGGAGAATTGCTGCACGGCGATTACAATGTATTTGTAAATGATGGCATGCTGCACAGTGCGACAAACTATATGTGCTATAAGGGACTTTACTCAAGCTTCAACTGCATGAACATGTTCGAGATCATTCACAGTCTCCTGCAGCAGTTTGGACCAGAAGAATGGACGCGATACAAAGGAAAGCATTTCCTGTCCTTCGTCGATAATCACGATGTGACAAGAGTCGCAAGCATCCTGACGAATAAGAACCATCTGCCTCTCATTTATGCACTTGCGTTTGGTATGCCGGGTATCCCTTGTGTATACTATGGAAGCGAGTGGGGCGCAGAAGGCAGAAAAGAAGAGGGCGATCCGTCCTTGAGATTGAGCTATGAGAAGCCGGAATGGAACGAACTGACTGACTGGATCAGCAAGCTCGCGGAAGCGAAGAAGCACAGCGAAGCATTGAACTACGGTGGATTCCGTTCGGTTGTACTTACGAATCATCAGTGTATCTTCGAACGTCGTTCGGAGCATGAGCGTGTGCTTGTGGCAATCAATGCAAGCGACCAGCCGTACACGGCGCATTTTGATGCCGGATGCGGAACCGCACAGGATCTGATTACCGGACAGCCACACGACTTCGGTGGTGGCTCTGAACTTCCTCCATATTCCGCAGCATTCTGGAAGATGGAGCACTAATCATCAACAAATAAAAAGTCTCGCATAAACTATACAGAAAGTGTATGTTTGCGAGGCTTTTTTATGGCAGTGAAAATCGTAATCGACGCCGGACATGGCGGATATGACGCCGGTGCTACGTATAATGGAAGAAGAGAGAAGGACGATACGCTGGCACTGGCACTTGCGGTCGGTGAGATATTGGAGGCACAGGGATACGATGTTGTCTACACACGGACGGACGATGTCTACGATTCGCCAGTGCAGAAAGCGCGGATTGGAAATGAAAGCGGTGCAGATTTCTTTGTATCGATTCACCGGAATTCCTCCCCGACACCAAACCAGTACAATGGCGTGCAGACACTGATCTATAACAACGCCGGACTCAAGGCAACAATGGCGGAAAATGTGAACAAAGAATTGGAACAGGTCGGCTACCGGAATATCAACGTGGTGGAGCGACCGGATCTTGCGGTACTCCGGCGGACGAGAATGCCTGCAATCCTGGTAGAAGCAGGATTTATCAACAGCGATGTGGACAACAATCTTTTCGATACGAAATTCTCTGAGACAGCAGAGGCAATTGCGCGCGGCATCGATGAGACAATCCGAGATGCCGGATATACGGTTGCGCAGGGAGATATGCGAAGCGATGTTGCACAGGTAAGTGCTCCTGTATCAGAGGAAATGTATATCGCTAAGTCAGAGAACGATGCATCCGGTACGCAGATGGTAAATGAATATTATGGAATTTCACGGACGATTCCAGTATTTGCAGAAGAAACGTCGCAGCAACCAATCGGCTATCAGATACTGGTTGGCATCTACCGGGCGTTTGGAACTGCATCGTATCAGGCAAATCGGTTTATCAATGCAGGATACGACGCAATGGTATATGAGGATGAAGGGCTGTATCAGGTGCGTGTCGGAAATTATGATACGATCGAAGATGCAATTATTGCACAGCGGGAATTGCGCGATCGTGGATATGATACGCTGATTGTGCGGAAAATGTAAATAAAAGTGAAAATGGGTATTGACAACTATAGGTTTACGTGATAAAGTAGCAAACGATGAACTGCCGTAGACAGTAGGTGCCGCGAGGCATAAGCAGGAAAACGCCTACCGAGGAAGAATCGTGATGAACGAATTTTAACTCTCATACTGCGGTGTGGGAGTTTTTCTTTTAAGTGCAGTTTCCGTTAATATTATAAGGAGGTGCAAGACTTTGGCTAAGATCGAGTTAAAACAGCCTGTCGTTGAGGAAATCAAAGAGAATATTAAGGACGCTAAGTCAGTAGTATTGGTTGATTACCGTGGACTTACAGTTGATCAGGATACACAGCTTCGTAAGTCAATGAGAGAGGCAGATGTCATTTACAAGGTATACAAGAATACCATGGTAAAGCTTGCTATTGCTGGTACAGAGTTCGAGTCTTTGAAGGACGAGCTCGAAGGACCTACAGCCGTTGTTATCTCTAAGACAGATGCAACAGCTCCTGCAAGATTGGCAGCTAATTTCGCTAAGGCGAATCCAGCGCTTGAACTTAAGAGTGGTGTTGTTGAGGGTACTCATTACGACACAGACGGCATTAAGAAAATCGCTACAATTCCTTCCAGAGACGAACTTATCTCTAAGTTCCTTGGAAGCATCCAGTCACCAATTACAAACTTTGCTCGTGTTATTAAGCAGATCGCTGAGAGCAAGGAAGCTTAATTGGAATCGTTGAGATTGGAAATTACAAAACAAATTTAAATTTATAATGGAGGATTATTATTATGACAACTCAGGAAATTATTGAAGTTATCAAAGGTTTATCAGTATTAGAGTTAAATGACCTTGTAAAGGCATGTGAGGAAGAGTTCGGCGTATCTGCAGCAGCAGGCGTTGTAGTTGCAGCAGCAGGTGCAGACGGTGCTGGCGCAGCTGAGGAGAAGGATTCCTTCGACGTAGAGCTTACAGAAGTAGGTCCTAACAAGGTTAAGGTTATCAAGGTTGTTCGTGACTGTACAGGTCTTGGACTTAAGGAAGCTAAGGACGTTGTTGATGGCGCTCCTAAGGTTCTTAAGGAAGGTGCTTCTAAGGAAGAGGCTAACGAGATCAAGGAGAAGCTTGAGGCTGAAGGCGCTAAGGTTACTCTTAAGTAATTTCGACTTAAACATTAAATGTCCGGTTTGGCAGATGCCAAGCCGGATTTTTTATCTAAGAAATGATACAAAGAAATCTTTTTTATTTTTCTGCAATTTTTTTCAAAAAGTGTGTTGACACAAATTTCCAACCATGATAGTATAGTAAAATGTCATTACTATGGATATGTGTGCTATAAATTCGGATAGTAAAGAAAAAACCAAATAAATTCAAGGGGTGAATGCGTCGATGAAAAAGTACAGAATGCGTCCTGTGAAATCGGGAAGAGGTATGCGAATGAGTTTTTCAACTGAGAAGAGAGTTTTGGACATGCCAAACCTCATCGAAGTGCAGAAGAATTCATATCAGTGGTTCCTTGACGAAGGTTTGAGAGAAGTGTTTAAGGATATTTCTCCAATCGTCGATTACACAGGCAATTTGAGTTTGGAACTGGTTGATTATCAGTTGTGTAAGGAAGACATCAAGTATTCTATTGAAGAATGCAAGGAACGTGATGCAACTTATGCAGCTCCAATCAAGGTCAATGTGCATCTTCGTAATGAAGAAACAGGTGAAATTGCACAGCATGATATCTTCATGGGTGATCTTCCACTTATGACAGAGACAGGTACATTCGTAATCAATGGTGCAGAGCGAGTTATCGTCAGCCAGTTGGTTCGTTCTCCTGGTATCTACTATGCAATCGATCACGATAAATTTGGTAAGACCTTGTACTCATCTACAGTGATTCCAAACCGTGGTGCATGGCTGGAGTATGAGACGGATTCCAATGATGTATTTTACGTACATGTTGATAGAAATAGAAAGGTGCCAATCACAGTTTTGATTCGTGCACTTGGCTTTGGAACAAACCAGGAGATCATTGATCTGTTTGGTGAGGAGCCAAAGATTATGGCGAGCTTGGAGAAGGATGTTTCAAACAGTTTTGAGACAGGTGTCATCGAGCTTTATAAGCGACTTCGTCCGGGCGAACCAGAGGAAGTAGAAAATGCGACAAATCTCTTCATGGGTATGTTCTTCGATGCAAGAAGATATGATCTGGCGAAGGTTGGTCGTTATAAGTATAATAAGAAGCTTGCATTAAAGAATCGTATTGCAGGTCATGTTCTGGCAGAGGATGTCATTGATCCAAGTACTGGTGAAGTTTTGTTTGCAGCAGGTACCACTCTTACAAGAGAGGATGCAACTGCAATCCAGAACGCAGCAGTTCCTTTTGTGTACATTCAGACGGAAGAGAAGAATGTAAAGGTACTGTCAAACCTGATGGTAGATCTTTCTGAATATGTAGGTTTCGATCCGAAGGAAGTTGGCATACATGAAGCAGTTTATTATCCGGTATTAGAGAAACTCTTACAGGAGTACGATGACGAGGACGAGTTAAAGGCAGCCATCGAGGCAAATGTAAGCGAGCTTGTACCAAAGCATATTACAAAGGAAGATATCATTGCTTCCATTAACTATAACATTCATCTGGAGTATGGCATCGGTAACGACGATGATATCGACCACCTGGGCAACCGTCGTATCCGTGCAGTCGGTGAATTGCTCCAGAACCAGTACAGAATCGGTCTTTCCCGTATGGAAAGAGTCGTTCGTGAGCGAATGACAACGCAGGATAAGGATACTGTTACCCCGCAGTCTCTGATCAACATCAAGCCTGTTACAGCAGCCGTGAAGGAGTTCTTCGGAAGCTCTCAGTTGTCACAGTTCATGGATCAGAACAACCCACTTTCTGAGCTGACACATAAGAGACGTCTGTCAGCCCTTGGCCCGGGTGGTTTGTCAAGAGATCGTGCCGGATTCGAGGTTCGAGATGTACACTACACACATTATGGTAGAATGTGTCCAATCGAGACACCTGAAGGTCCGAATATCGGTTTGATCAACTCTCTTGCTACGTATGCAAGAATCAATGAGTATGGTTTCGTTGAGGCGCCATACAGAAAGCTGGATAAGTCAGATCCTGCCAATCCGGTTGTTACAGATGAAGTTGTATATCTGACAGCGGACGAAGAGGATAATTATATTGTTGCACAGGCGAATGAGCCATTGGATGAGGACGGTCACTTCAAGAAGAACAACGTATCTGGTCGTTTCAGGGAAGAGACATCTGAGTTCCCGAAGGCAAACGTTGACCTGATGGACGTATCACCAAAGATGGTATTCTCTGTTGCTACATCCATGATTCCTTTCCTGGAGAACGATGATGCAAACCGTGCCCTCATGGGATCCAACATGCAGCGTCAGGCAGTGCCACTTCTTCGTACAGAAGCTCCGGTTGTTGGAACAGGTATGGAAGCAAAGGCAGCTGTTGACTCAGGTGTATGTATTGTTGCAAAACACGATGGTGTTGTTGAGATGTCATCCAGCGAGAAGATCATTGTCAAGTGTGACGATGGTACATTGGATGAGTACCATGTAATCAAGTTTGCCCGAAGCAACCAGGGTAACTGTATGAACCAGCGCCCGATCGTGAAGAAGGGTGATCGTGTAACAAAGGGAATGGTAATCGCTGATGGTGCATCTACATCAAACGGTGAGATTGCACTTGGTAAGAACCCATTGATCGGATTCATGACATGGGAAGGTTACAACTACGAGGATGCCGTTCTTCTGAGTGAGAGACTGGTAAAGGAAGATGTGTATACATCTGTTCATATTGAAGAGTACGAGACAGAAGCAAGAGATACAAAGCTCGGACCAGAAGAGATCACAAAGGAAGTTTCCGGAAACGGTGATAATGCCCTGAAGGATCTGGACGAGAACGGTGTTATCCGTATCGGTGCGGAAGTTCGTGCCGGTGATATCTTAGTTGGTAAGGTAACTCCAAAGGGAGAGACTGAGGCAACAGCCGAGGAGAGACTGCTTCGTGCAATCTTCGGAGAGAAAGCAAAAGAGACAAGAGATACATCACTGAAGGTGCCACATGGTGCTTACGGTGTTGTTATGGATACAAAGATCTTTACGAGAGAAAATGGCGATGAACTGCCACCAGGAGTAAACAAGTCTGTTCGTGTATACATTGCACAGAAGAGAAAAATCTCCGTTGGTGATAAGATGGCTGGTCGTCATGGTAACAAGGGTGTTATCTCGCGTATCCTTCCAGTTGAGGATATGCTATTCCTGCCAAATGGTCGTCCACTTGATATCGTGTTGAACCCATTGGGCGTACCTTCCCGTATGAATATCGGACAGGTGCTTGAGATTCACCTTAGCCTTGCTGCAAAGGTACTTGGATTTAACGTATCTACACCAGTCTTCGATGGTGCAAACGAGCATGATATCATGGATGCTCTGGAGATGGCAAATGATTATGCAAACTCCGATTGGGAGACATTCTATGAGAAGTATAAAGATGATACAGAGAAGGAAGTTATGGATTATCTGTATGAGCACCGTGACCACCGTGAAGAACGCCGGTTCCGTGCAGCTGGTGCCCGCCACCTATCAGTTTGACCTGTCCGACGGCGGCATCAACCACGTCCGGGGCACCGTGGAGGTCACGGCCCAGGGCGCGGCTGTGTCCGCCCCCCTGCCCTCCGGCAAGTGGATCAAGGAGCTCCGCCTGGGCATTGACAACCAGTGGAAGGACGGCGAGGACGTCCCCAAGTTTGACGAGACCGACGGCGGCGCCACCTTCTGGGTGCCTGACTATTCCTATGGCGCCCTGTATCCCTACATGGTCCCCGGAGACGGCATCGGCACCGCCGAGGGGCAGATGAACGTCCGGGTATACCTGGCCGGGGTGGAGACCCTGCCCAAGTACGCCCGCTCCTGGCAGAGCAAGGCCACGGTGCTGACCCGGGTCCTTCCCGGCAGCAGCCTAGAGGGCGGGGACGTGGTGCTGGAGGCCCGGTATACCGTGGACGGATACGAGCAGTACCAGCCCTATACCCTGCACGTTCTGCGCACCCCCAGCCTGACGGACCTGGTGGTATCCGACGCCTCCGCCCGGCTGAAGCTGGACTTTGACAAGAAAACCCTGAGCTATACCGTGGCCACCACCGAGGACGCGGTGACCGTTACCGCCTCCCCCCTGTGCGCCCAGGCCAAGCTGACCGTTGCCGGGAAGGCGGCCCAGGGCGGCGCTCCCGTGAACGTGACCCTGGCCGGCTGCCAGAAGAATGACAAGGGGCAGTATATCGTGCCCGTGGCACTGACCTTCGAGGGCCGCACCGTCACTTATACGGTGCTGGTGGAAAAGCGGGAGAGCGTTCTGGTGACCCTGAATCATGACCAGGACGTGACGGTGGAGCTGACCAACAGCGCCGGGGCGGTGATCGCCCCCCGGCAGCAGACCGGCACCGCCGACATGTACGCCCTGGTTCCCGGCGACAGCTACACCTATGTCTCCACCAAGAACAGCTATTTCCACACCACCGCCGCCGTGAAGGCCTCCGCCGGGCTGACGGTGCAGGTGCCCACCCCCATTGTGGAGGACTGGCTCAAGGGCCTGGACGCCAAGAGCGGCACCTCCGCCAAGGCCATCCCCTATCCCATGACCCCGGCTTTCAGCGCAGGCGTCCACGAGTATGACTTCGCCGTGGAGTCCAACAACGCCTCCTTCTTCCTGAACCGGGCCAGGACAGACAGCACCTATGTGACCACCATGGTCTATTACGGTCACTATAACACCAACTTCGCCGACAAGCTGTATGAAAAGGCGCTGACCTCCAAGGACGATGGCTACGGCTCCGTGGCCAACTTCATGGCCGCCGGCGGCCATGGCAACTCCATGGAGCTGCAGGTGGCCCAGGCCAAGGCCGTAGGCGGCGTCACCTTCTATCAGAGCTATCTCATCTCCGCCCACCGGGTCATGACCCTGAACTCCATGAAGCTGGCGGACAACAACGGCAGCGCCCTGCCCCTGAACCAGAAGGACGATGCATCCAAAGCCTTCGACAAGCTGGTGCTGGATTACACAACGTCCCTGGCCAGCGGGTGCCGGAGATCCAGCTGACTCTGCGCCCCCTGTCTGGCTATAAGCTGGACGCGGACATGACCGTTACCGTGGCCTGCGGCGACTGGAGCCAGACCCTGACCTATGACGCGGACAACAGGCCCAACGTCCTGCGGACGGTGAACGTTCCCCTGAACACCGCCCTGCAGACGGAGGCCGTCACCGTCACCGTTTCCCACAGCCAGCCCACCTCCGTAGCGCAGACCTATTCCATCCGGATCAACAAGCTGCCGCCGGTGGAGACCACCGTCACCACCGACCCCGCCGACGCCACAGTGTTCCTGACCAGCAACGTCAACGGCCAGCGGATCCTGCCCGGTGAGACCGGCACCTATACCCTGGACACCAACGGAGCCTATACCCTGGTGGTGACCCGCAGCGGCTATGTGGGCCAGAAGCTGGACGTGATCGCCGGGGAGGACAGCAAGAACATCACCGTGAAGCTGGAAAAGGCCCCGGAGAGCAGCCACAACGACATTCTCCAGCCCGGTGACTGGCCCCTGTTCCGGGCGGACAGCAACAACAACGGCGTGGTCAGCGCCCCCACCCCCATCACCGCCGAGGACGCGGTGCTGGTGTGGGCCAACAAGGTGGGCGAGGGCTACGGCGCCAGCGCCGCCTCCTGCCCCATTATTGCAGGCGGGTATCTCTACGCCTATGCCCGGGACAAGCTGCTGAAGATCGACAAGGACACCGGCGCGGTGGTGGGCCAGGGTACCATGGTCACCAGCTCCTCCTTCGCCATCAACTCCCCCACCTATGCCGACGGCATGATCTTCGTGGCCCTCAGCGGCGGCCGCATCCAGGCCTTCGACGCCGAGAGCCTGGAGTCCCTGTGGGTGTATACCGATCCCCTGGGCGGTCAGCCCAACTGCCCCATCGCCTACTGCGGCGGGTATATCTATACCGGCTTCTGGAACTCCGAAACCAAGCAGGCCAACTTCGTGGGCATCAACGTTACCGATGAGGACCCCACCCAGACCCAGGAGACCAAGCTGGCCGCCTGGACCTATGCCCACAACGGGTTTTACTGGGCCGGGGCCTATGCCTGCGAAAACTTCGTCCTGGTGACCACCGATGACGGCGAAAGCGGCTATACCACGGGCTACGGCTCCGTGCTGTCCCTGGATCCCAAGACCGGCGTTCTGCTGGACCAGCTGAAGGCCACCAACGTGGGCGACCTGCGCAGCAGCGTGTGCTATGACCCCGCCACCGACGCCTATTACTTCACCTCCAAGGGCGGCGACCTGTATCAGGTCCGCACCAACGAGGACGGCACCTTCGTGAAGGGATCCCTGAACCGCCTGCACCTGGACAACGGCAGCAGCGACGACAACACGCCGCCCATGTCCACCTCCACACCGGTGGTCCACAATGGCCGGGCCTACATCGGCGTGTCCGGCGTCAGCCAGTTCGGGGCCTATTCCGGCCACAACATGACCGTGGTGGACCTGGAGAGCTTCTCCATCGCCTATACCGTCCCCACCCAGGGCTATCCCCAGACCAGCGGTCTGCTGACCACAGCCTATGAGGACCAGGACGGCTATGCGTATGTGTACTTCTTCGACAACTATACCCCCGGCAAGCTGCGTGTCCTGCGGGATAAGCCCGGCATGACCGAGGTGGACCACACCTACACCACCATGGAGACCTATAATGGCGATTCCGGCGAGGTCACCATCGAGACCGGGTATGTGCTGTTCACCCCCAGCGGCGCACAGGCCCAGTACGCCATCTGCAGCCCCATCGTGGACGGCGAGGGCAACATCTATTTCAAGAACGACTCGGCCTATATGATGCGGCTGAGCAGCCGCGTCACCGCCCTGGAGATCACCCGGCAGCCGGAGCGCACCGTCTATGAGATCGGCGAGACCTTCGACGGCGCCGGCATGCAGGTGACGGCCCTGCTGGCCAACGGCATGACCCGGGACGTGACGGACTATGTGAAGTTCACCGCCGAGCCCCTGACGGCGGAGGATACGGAGATCACCGTGTCCCTGGATCTGACCCGGCTGGACATCCCCGGCGGCCCCAACTGGGTGTTCTATCAGAATCGGGACGGCCAGGCCGGCCAGGAGTGGACCTGCCCCACCGGCACGGTGAACATCGACCTGAAGGACGGTCATGTGTACGGCCAGCCGGTGTGGACCTGGAACGACGATTTCAGCGCCTATGCCGAATTTGCCTGCACCGTGAATCCCCGGCATGAGAAGCTGCATCTGGACGCCCAGGTCACCAGCGAGATCACCACCGGCAGCTCCTGCCTGGAGGGCGGCGTCCGCACCTATACCGCCAAGGTGGTCCTGGACGGCGTCACCTACACCGACGTCCGGACCCAGCCCATTCCCGCCGACGGTCACAAGCTGTCCGCCGTGGCGGAGGTCCCCGCCGCCTGCACCGAAAACGGCGTCAAGGCCCACTGGGTGTGCTCCGTGTGCGGCCAGCTGTTTGCCGATGCCGAAGGCCAGAACGAGACCACCCTGGAGGCCCTGACCATCCCCGCTCTGGGCTTGGAACTGCCGGTGCAGACCGAGTGGAGAGCGGGGATGGTCAGCACCCCCAGATACTCCCGCTCGATGCTTGACGCCGGGGTTTCCGAAGCCGACTCCGATTCGGACTCTGCATCTTCCGTGGGCAGGCTTTCCGCACTGTCTGCGGGCTGTTCTGTCTCCGACACTGCCGCGATGCTCTGGCTCTGGCGCAGCTGGCTCACCGCCAAAGCGGCCTGAGCGCCTGCCCTTGCATCCTCGAGCCGGTCGTAGACGTAGAGGCAGACCGCTGCCAGCACCAAGGCACTGCCCAGCATCAGGCAGAGCCGCTCCGGCACCAGCCTACGCATCGTGTCTGCGCTTCCGGCTCAGCCAGAGGCCAGCCGCCACGAGAGCGATGCCCCCGCCTGCCAGCACCGGCACGGGCCAGTTCAGCTGGCCAGTCTGGGGCAGAACAGGCTTATCGGGGTTGGAAGGGGAGACCGGTTTATCCGGGTTCCCGGGGCTTACGGGATTGTCCGGGTTGCCGGGACTTACCGGGCTATCGGGGCTGTCCGGGCTCACCGGCGTATCCGGGGTGTCCGGCTGCTCCGGAAGATCGGGTGTGTCGGGCGTATCCGGCGGCGTGTCTGGCACATCCGGGGTGTCGGGGATGTCCGGCGTTTCCGGGATGGTGGCACCTACCTTGGGGGTGGCGTCCACATCGTAGATCCAGTTGTCGCCATCGGGCATGGGGATGGACACAAGGAAGGGCTTGATGGCCTCGTAGCCGTGGGATGCCTCGGTCTGCACGACCAAGTACAGCCCCTGCGGCAGCTTGGTAATGTCGGCGTAACCCTCTTCGTTCACGTCCTGCTGGGCGGCAATGGCGGGCACTGCGGGCAGATATTTTACCAGCTGGTCAGCCAGCGTGCTGTCGGAAAGGTCGCCCAGCACCACGCCGCAGCCCACAAAATCGCCGGTATAGTCAAAGTACAGGTTGCCGTTGGTGCGCTTGACGGTGGCCACCTGATACAGGGTCAGCTCGCCGCCGCGCAGGGGCACATCGTTGTGGGTGTCGTACAGACGGACGTGGAGCGAGCCCAGACGCCCCAGCACAATGTTGGCACTGGTGGCAAAGGCCGGCAGGGCGCAGCATACCACAAGGCACACAGCCAGCAGCACAGCCGCCAGACGATGACGCAGATCAATGCTTTTCATGTTTTTCTCCTCTCGTTTTCTTGGGTTTGCGTGTAGAAAGCAGCATACCGATCAGCAAGATCAGCAGCATGGGCAGCGCCATAATGGGCGCAACAATAATGGGTTCAATTTTAAGCGCTTCAGCGGTAACGCGAAGGTGCTTGTACTGATCCGGGGTCTCCACGCGGCGGCCGCGCACCAGCAGGCGGTGGGTGTTGATGCCGTAGGGGGTGCAGGTCATCAGGGTGACGTAGTCCTTGCCCTCCACCGGCTGCAAAAGATCGGTCTCGGTGGGCAGGACGATGGAGATCTGATCGACCTCATAGTTCAGCACCCGGTCCAGCACCGTGATGGTGAAGGTGTCGCCCACTTCCAGCTCATCCAGATTGGTAAAGAGCTTGGCACTGGGCAGCCCGCGGTGGGCCGAGATGACGGCGTGGGTGCCCGCGCCGCCCACCGGAAGGCTGCTGCCCTCCAGATGGCCCGCCGCCACCTGCAAAACGCCGTCGCTGGTGCCGTGGTAGACGGGCAGCTCCACGCCGATCTTGGGGATGGTGATGTACCCCATGATGCCGGTACCGGAGACGTCGAGGGTGTCGGTGTAGCCGCTCACCTCTTCGGGCCGGTAAAAGGCATCGGGCGTTTCGGCCAGCCGCCGGTTGTAGTCGTTGGCGGCGTCAAAATAGGCCTGATAGTCCACGTCCGACAGGTTTTCAACCTCTTCCGAGTAGCTCGCCACAGCGCGCGACTGATTTTTCTGGTTGACATAGTCACTGACGGTTGGATATAACATCACGGATAGACCCACGAGAAAGATCAATATTAAAATGATGATATATCCAACCGTCAGTGACTATGT
>OHVO01000243.1_pt1 | contig 27945 bp, 26 predicted proteins | sample 1579371 | NCBI WGS metagenome assembly OHVO01 (sample SAMEA3882557, study PRJEB24775) | human gut metagenome | biome: human-associated habitat; feature: intestine environment; material: feces | place: Netherlands | collected 2009/2010 | reverse complement strand
TCTGCCTCAGCCTCCTCCTCACTGCAGGGGATCAGCTCAAGGATCTGCGCAAACAGGGCCGCGCCCTCATCGGCGCGGGTGCGGATGACTTTTTTGTGTTCGCCGTTCAGCCGCTTTTTCATTCCTTTCAGGCCGGGCAGTTCCTCCATGCCCAGCACATAGGGGGTCAGCAGATCGTAAAGCGGGGTCCACTCCCCCGCCACAGCCAGCTGTTCCACCCTGCCCCTTGTAAGCAGCTATCTGGCGCAAAACTCCATCTACCTTTTCTTTATCCATCTTAATTGGGAACCACGTGGTAAATCCGAAGGCAGTTGAGATGAGTCCTTGATTCGCCGTTTGCTCACCGTAGAGGGTATAGTGCCAGTGAAGTAACTTCGGATATTGCGACCTGTACCTGTGAAGCGCAATTTCACATAACTTAATGAAGTCCTTTGTTACTTTAGGCTTCGGCAGGCCGAGCCGCTCGGCCATCTGCTGAAGTCCCGTTGTGCCGATTTCCGTTAGCAACCTAGCGTACATAGTCCTCGCTGTCATAAAGTAGTTGCCGCCGTGACTAATTGGCTTTACGAGTTTTCGCGCGCTGTGCTTATCTCCTTTGTGCGCCAGCACCTCTTCGTAGGGGATTCCAAATACCTGACTTGCGTGAACCGCGTGCGTATCTCTGTCATCAGTAACTACTTGAAACATCTTCTCGTCCGTTGAAGCGGCCACAAAATAAGTATCTGCTTGACTGTAGTCGATGTCGGCAATTAAGTAGCCCTGCGGCGCAACGAAAGCTTCTCGAATTTCGGCCGTGATGTTCTGTAAGTTGCGACCTTTGTTGAAGTCCGTTGCCTTGGCGTTGGCTCTCGAGGTAATTGTGCCTGTGGCGTTAAGCTTGCAGCCGATTGAACTGATGTTAAGTAACTTACCAAAGTCGCTCACGAACTTGTTATTCTCTTGGTATTCCTTGAGCTTGTTTGCGAACCACTCAATTAACGGGTGTTGCTTAGCCAGCTGGCTTAGAGTATCGGCGTCCGTGCTCAGGGCCCCGCCTACTGGGGTGGCTTTAAGTAAGTCGTAAAAGATTTTCCGCTTCGTTGCCACGCTGTTGATGTTGAAGTTAGGCAGGGCGTCAGCGAAGATATATTCGAAGAGAGCTTTTACCTTATTCGAATATATCTTCGCTGACGCCCTGCATAATCTGGGTTAAGTGCTCGCGGTCAACAGGGAAACTGTGGAATTGCATTTCCATATAGATTAAGTTCAAGCGGTGAATCTGGCCGTAATTTCGGGGTGCCCACTTATAGTGGAAGTTAATTAACTGCAACATATAGAACAAGTTAGTTAGCGTCTGGAATGAATCGAGGGCACAGTAGCGTAGATAGCGCTTGTATCCATCAACTGTATGTGGCATTCCGCTTTCCTTAACATCAAGGTCATCTTCCTCACCTCCTCGAATCTCCTCTTTCCAATACTTGTACATTGGGTTGACCGAGCTACTTACGTGCCATAGAGCTTTGCGGCTCAGGGAGTGCATTGAATAGAAAAGGTACTGCGTGTCCCATCTATAGGCCCAAGCTGGGCAGCTATACTTAATTAGGTACGAGTTGTCATAGGTGCCATTGTGGAAAACGAACCTAATGGCGGTGTTGCTGTGCAACATTTTAAGTAAGACAAGCTTCTCAAGGTACACCTGAATGTTGGATTCGCCGAGGCGGTTTCCTGAGGCATACTCAATTAAGTCCACGCAGAAACTCAGCGGAGCCTGCGGCTTTGCCAAGTTAATTAGGGTGTATGAGATGCAGGTTATAAGTGAGTTACTGGTTTCAATGTCACAGCCAATTAGCCACTTACAATTTGCTGAACTATTTGTAAGCCAATCAACGAAGGCCCGAAATTCGGCCGTGCTGTAAATTGGCTTGTAGATGAAATTGAACTGCGGGAGGAGGTGGTAGTTAAGTAACACAGCCTTTTCACAGATGTGCTCATAGTGAATGTGGCTAGCTGGGTTGAAGAAGCTACTTATCTCTTTGCAACTCAAGTAAATGACGAAGCTGTTTTCGGCCTCGAGTGAAGTAACTTCCCCTTGACAGAAGTGCGGCTTCTTGTGGTTGCTCGCATACTTAATGTCATCTGTTATGAAGATGGTTTCCTTGAGGCCCAAAAGTGCTTCTTTGTTAATGAACTTGGTAACCTGATTAGTACCCGTCAGGATTTTGACAGCGGGTTTTGGGAGGCCGAATTTTGTGGCTGAGTTAATTAACATCTGCCCCAGCATCCGGTTAGCTGAATCGTGTGAGCTGATATTTAAGATAATCATCTTGCATTACCTGATTATGCGGTTGGAGTTAAGTGGGTGGGACAAGCCCACCCACCTGATTCGTTTTGTGAAATGCTTAAGCTTTCGGTTTGTACTCAGTCCAGTCAATCTGGTTTCTGGTTACGCCATCTTTACCATTCTGCTCGAAAACCTTGTGCCAAGTAACCTGGCCGATTGCCGAGTTAATTAAGTCCATCAAAGTTCCTTGAGTCTCTTTGTTGGCCCCGGAGTTCAGGATAGCATATTTTACTTTGCCCAAACTTTCGGCGATGTCTTCAGGAGTCTGGTTGAAGATAGGCAGGCTGTAAACCATTTTCTTGCCAATTATCTTGGAGATGTCCATTGAGCTGCTAACATCGGCGGCGTCTTCGATTACGAAGTTAAAGACAATTCGGCTGCAGGTTTCATTGTCAACCTGCTTAACTTCTTCCAATTTAAGCGCATAGGTACCTTTCGGCCACACAAAGTTAGTGGATACTTCCTTAACTTCATTAGAGTTGACGTCCAGGAAATTGATTTCATTGCTCATAGTAAATTCCTTTCTTTACTTATAGGTTAATGTTAATATTAGTGTTGTTTGAGGTGCACTTAATTGAGTGCATAATTGCGGGGCTCACAGGAGCCCCTTAATTTACAAGGTTAGCTTGTTTGAAGTTAATGCAATCGCTGGGCCCGAAGTCGGCTCCGAGGTTTCAGACTCAATTAACTTGATATCGTGAATCGGCGCTTCATCGAGTTGGTGGTTGTACTTCTGGAGGATTATGCTCGGAGTTAATTCACTCGACTGGTAAATTTTGGGCTCGAGCTGCCGCCCTCCAATGCCGCAAACTTCTGAAGTTGCTTGAGCTGAAACATAATACTTGCCGGCCCTTGAGTAGAAGTACAAGCATTCATCGAAGTACTTACTTAGTGCTTCTGATGCATTGATGGTAGTTGACAGCGGGTAGATTTTACGCTCAATTACCTCGCCTGCTTTATTCTTCCTTTCAACTGTCTTAGTGTGTGAAATTACGAAGACCGAGGCCGCCAAGTTGCTGAGCCTGTCAAGGAACTCAAAGAACTCCGTTGAGAGTACTCCGTAGTACTGCTGCACTTGACCGTTGTAGAGCTTATCCTTGTCAAAGCTACCCATTACATACAGCTGCTTCTCCCTTAACTTATTGAACATACTTTCCGCGAAGCTGGTAAGCGAGTCGAGGATTATGATTGTATGCTCATCAATGCGGCTTGCGTGAATGCAAGTAAATTGACTCCGGTTCTTGAGCAACCGCGCATCGCTGACCACTTCTCCAGTATCTTGGTTGTAGTAGAAATCGCACTTGCTTATCAGGGCATTGACGAATGGCAAGATTGTGATGTGCTGCTCGTCCCTAAGCTGAAAGTAGTCGACTTTATCAAGATGCTTGAACTTGGCCGCTTGGTTGAAGATGATGTTCATTGACTTGTCGCAGTCAATGTAGATTATGTGGTAACCTTTGTCAATTAGGTTGAAGACATCAGTAACAAATGTTGTCTTACCGGTCTTGCCCTCGCCAAAGCAAAGGACTTTTATGACTGGTTTCTTATTAAGATATTCACTCAATTTCATTTTAACTCACTTCGTTCGTTAAATTAATCCAATATACTTACGTATCATTCTATTGTGGCTTTGCCACTTCTTTGTTACACACCAAGTACCTTATATATCTTCTTGGTGCTGTAGGCCTTTCTCGGGTCTTCGGCTTGTTGAAGAGTTAATTGACATTCCGCACCTGATTGACACCACTCGAAAAACGGGCACCGGTTGCCGTAGCTGACGCAATTACCGCTTTTGTAATAGGCCGCCGTGCTTAGACCGTTTGACTCAATTAACCTTACAACTTGCCGCAGCCCGTTCATCAGGTTGTCAACGCACTCTGGGGTCTTGCTTAGGAACAAAGGATTAATTGCGCATTCGGTTCCTTTGAATCGGCAGATTAAGTAGAGGACCTTAATGCTCGAGATAAGCGAGGTCGATTCCTGCTGGTCGAACCCAAGTAAGTTCAATATGTTAGTTACGTATTCAACAGTTTGCGGGCTTAGGGCATACTTACTTAACTCTTCCTCCTCAGAGCTGGTAGTTGACGAAGTCTTAATGTCGCATACTATGATTTCGCCGGTTGAGCGGTCAATGAAGACCGCGTCTATAAAACCGATATAATTGACTTTATCAAGGGTAACCTTTCTAGGGGCTGGCGCCACGCCGTTTTTGCATTCATTGGTGTGCGCAATTAAGTATGTGGTGTCAACCTTGAACTCAATGGCCGGTTTCTCGTTGATGTAAAGTAAGTCGTAGTTGCTGTTCTCGAACCAATTAACAAGCTCCCTCAAAATGCGGTAGGCTGTTAAGAAGTGGTAATTGCCCTGCATCGCTTTCTTCAACTTAATTGGGTACTTCAACATAAGCACCTTGACTGCTCCATCTAAGTTCCTTGTGATGAGGTAGAACTGGAATGCTTCGTGGACAGCGGTGCCAATTAGCGAGGCGGCTGAGCTGCGGCGTGGCACTTCGAAGTTACTGCACTTGGTTAGGACAAAGCGCATCGGGCAGCTCCCGAAGCTACCTAAGGAAGAGTAGCTAATTGAGATGGCATTTCTGCTCGCTTCGCTTGCTTTGCTTTCATTTGCTTTGCTTTCATTTGCGTCGCTCATTCAGAAGCCTCCATTATTTCAAGGCAATTAAGACATATGGTCTTAGCCGGCCCGAACTCTTCCTGAGGTTTCAATTCGCCGCAAACCAAGCACTTGACCCAACGAACTCTTGGAGTTAATGAAAACTTGATTACGTGATTCTCCTTGATGAGCTGTAAGCGAGCATACTTCAGGGGCGTTTTTCTGACCGCTCGATTAAGTTCAATTCTAAATTGACGCTCGAGCTTGGGCTGGGCCTCCGGAGCCGAGGGCCAAATTGCGGGGTCAATTAAGCAGGTGCAGTTAATTGCCACAAAGCCATCGTCATCGGCCTCGTTGACTGCTGTAAGAAGCTTGTGTTCCAAGGTGGCAAAGGAGCCATTGATGTTAATTACCTTGTTGCACCACCGCCAACAGGTAGCCTTACGGCTACTATGTGAGCCAACTGCTGTTGCTTTCTTGTACTCAGCTAATTGACTCTTTTCCCTGATTAAGTTTGTTTCTCCCTTTGAAGCTTGCTTGACTTCGGCTGGCATAATTAACAGTGAGAGCAGAAAAGCGGCCTCGCGGTAATCAATGGCTTTGATGCGCCAATCGACGGAGTGGCTTAGGTGCTTGTTGATATATTGCTTTATCGCGTCAATCGTGCTTAGTGCATAATAGTGGCTTAAAGCTACTTCGACGTAAAGGCGCTGGGCACCGGGGTTGCTTACTATGTGGTGCTCAATTACCGGAATCAGCGTGGCGCCACAATAGTCCATTAAGTTGTTTTCTCCTACTGCGCTTAGCTTGAGTGTCTGATTAGATGTCGAGTTCATTGTCTAGGTCCTCCAAAAATGCAAGTTGCTTAGCTTTGTTGCTCCGTTTTTCGGCCGCTTTTTCTTTACGTGCTGAACTAACTGCCGACTTCGTGGCGTACAAGCGGTCGAATGAGTTAATTAAGATACGCATATCCTTAGGTTGAACGCAGTTCAGAACCTCGGGATTCTCCTGAAGCCGTTCCATTATAGCACTTACTGTGGTGTCAATTTGCTTCAAGTCAATGGACTCTTCTATCTTGCCAAGTTCATTGTGAACCAAGGATAATAGTTCGCTTTGCTCACTGTTAAGTTGCAAGGCTGCGTCGGCCGCTTCCTTGGAGTAGAGGTCAATTAAGTCCGCCAATGGCGGCATCGCTTCAATGCGGTTCATATAGTCAATCGAGTCCTCGAAGTTGGCCAGCGCTGTGAGGTCGGTTGACCACACCTGAGCTGCTTGGACGGCACTAAGTGGTGCACTTAGTAAATTGACTTCCTGTTTTGCGGCCGGAGCCGCGGGCTCATCTTGCTTAACTGCATTTGACATAGCCGGGCCACCAGCTGGCAGTGTGTTAAGTAATTCGTTTAAGCTAATCATTTTTGTCTGTTTCCTCTATGTAAAGGTTTATTATTCCGTTGTTATTATACATCAAGTCAAAGTATAAGTAAACAAAATCTTTGACTGAATGAACTTCCTGCCGCGTTATAAGTCCATTGCGACTGAATGTTACAACTATCTTAAAGGGCTGCTCTTGGCGACGCTCAATTAACTTGATATGTCGCTTAACTTCTTTCAACTTAATTGGCATCGGCGGCCTCGCCTGCGGCTTCGGCTTTGCCAATGGCTTCGCTGTATCTGATTAGCTTCTGCTCAACCCAATTAACTTGAATACCCCAATCAGAGAATAAGCAAAGGTGGTAGCTATAGGGTTGCTGTGCAAGGCACTCGTGAATGTAGTGGCTAAGCTCCCTTCGAGTTACCTTGAGTTTCTCCGAGGCAATTAAGTTGTAGACAACTTTGTGGCGCCGCTGTTTCAGGTGGGTGTCAATTACCTTGAGGTTCCCGAAGCAGATTTTAGAGCCGTGTTCGAGCCGGAAGTTAATTAACTCTTTCGCCGGAATCAGCTTGAGCATTCCTTGAGTCCATCTAGCTGGGTACTTACTGAAGCAAGCACCCTCTGGGCCGCTGCCTGTGATAGCTGGGTGCACGGAGAAGCGAGTGATTTCATTGAGTTTCATAAGTTCCTTGAGTGCCTTGGCAAAATCGCCCATTGAAGCATAGACGCGAAAGGCCAGCTTAGCTTTCCTGTATGCTTTAACTTCTTCGGCTAGTCTGACGGAATTTGGGGCGGCTTTCCGCTGGGTGGACTTGCTTGACTTGGAAGTTGCTTGACGGCTTCTTCTGGAAGCCGGCTTGGAATATCTAGTTATTGTTGTCATCTTAATTGTCCTTTCAATGATGGTGGTTTTAGCCACGTTTGCTATTAATTGAGTTGCATTGTAGGAGTTACTTTGTAGCAGGTCTGGATTCGTTATTCGTAACCTGGGCAGTGGGCATTACTGCCCACTTGCCTTAGCTTCAGCTAGGTAAGTCTTGCTGGCGATTACCGGTTTAATTAAGTTGCCATCTCGATTAACATGTTCGCACTTAATTAAGAGTTCAACTCGAAAACCGGCTTCGAGCTTACTGCGCATTAAGTCGTCGATTCCAGAGCCGAGGATTACACGCTTCGAAGGCAATGTAGTCCCGTCTGGCAGCACGGTTTCGGCAGTGCAACAAGTTACTTGAGTTATGATTCGGCCCCTCGTTGTGTAGTTGTAGGCGAATGAATTTACTTGAGCCGGAATGAACACAGGGAACTTCAGGGCCGCGACTCGGCTTGTACGCTTGCTTGGGATGAAAGAGCTACTTGAGTCATAGAAGACAAAGCCTTCCCAGTGGCGCTGACGCAAGACAACTCGTAGGGTGGTTTCGCTGTATTCCAACATAATTAAGTCCAAAGTCCCAAGCGGGCTCGCTGCCTGCTGCTCGAAGCTCATTCCCGAATTCCACTTAATTAAGTTCTGATAAGAACCGTCAAGTGGGTTGCGACGAGCTGCATTGAACATAGCGAAAGGCAAGAAGTCAAGCTGCTCTGTTATGACTTTGCGGCGTAGGGCGCTGGAAGTTAATGGAAAGTTCTGATGTTCACCGGCCACGGTGAGTTCACCCAAGACAATTATACCTTCGTAGCTGTTATTGCTGTTTGAAGTTCCTGTTGTGTTCATCGCTTTAATTGTGATGTCCTGTAAGGAGTAGCTAAGGAACTCTAGAACCTGATTGAGGTTCTTCAGCTGGGCGGCTTCGAAGATGTAGCTTAACTTGGCGCGGCCAGTGAAACAGAGCTTCTTGGGGCTTTGCTGCAACTTAATTGAAGTGGAAGCGTCAAGTAAGTCAGCTAGTGGAATTGCAGCGTAGAAGCCGTTGGCTTTCTCCACTAGCCGGATTACATCTGCCTGTGCTAATTGAGCGTCCGACTTAATTAACTTCAAAAGTTCGGCTCCGCTTTCAACGTGGAGTACTTTCTGAGTGTGCGTTGCACACGGTGTTATGTTGTTCATCTTAATGTCCTTTCTCTTAGGTGCTTGACGGCATTTATGTTGTTGTGTTACTTATGTTGTTTGCTGTTACATTGGAGTAAAGCTGGCAAGCTGGCGCTCCTCGAAGCCACTTGTTAAGGAAGTCCTCAATGTAAGTGGCGGTTTCGCTGTCTGAGTTACTTGAGATAAGATTCTCAATTTTCTCCTTATCCGAAGAGCCGGGCAGCTGGCGGTTTTTGAGCTTGGCTAAGCCACTCTTGTTGTAAATTACCCAAGCAAAGTCAGAAGCCCGAGTCAAGGCGGTGTAGGCGTATTCGTTGTTAATTAAGTTGCCGTTTTTCCAGTCAAGTAAATTGATGATGCACCGCTTGTACGTTGAGCCTTGCGCTTTGTAGCAAGTGATGGCGTTGGCGAGGAGCAAGTTACTTATCTCACCTATTGTGCTCAAGCTGATTTGACGTAAAGTGCCATAGATGTCAATGAACTCTATAGTCAGCGTATGACTAGCTTTCTTTGAGAAAAAGCCCTCTTCATCGGCGCTGTTTTGTGAATCCCTTGACGAGGAGCTCTGTTGGGCTGACTGCTCAATTAAGTTGTCGAGTTCATCGGGGCTGAGCTGTGCTTCGCTTCGCAAAGTATCTTGCTGTTGTGTTGTGCCAAAGGCACTTGTGCCACCAGGCACCACGTCTTCATTAAGTTGCATCTCAATTATGCGGCCCGTTGTTCCGTTAATGTAGCCGTCTTCGTAATTATTCTTCGCGAACATCACGTTGTCGCCGACGCCGAATAACTTAATTGCCACGCCGCAAAGCACTGCTTGCTTAGTTACACCGAGATATTTGTTGAGCCGCTGATTGAGAACCTCTTGTCCAGTAGCTCCAATGTTAGTCGGGGTGATAATGCAGTCCTCTTGTTCATTGAAGCGCAGGTGGTATTTCTCGTTAATTAGTTCGATGATTCGATAGAGGTCAAGGTAGTTTTCGGCCTTGATGAACTTAACGTTCTTGAACTCCTTAGCTTTGATGGCCTGTTGCAGGGTAAGTAGATTGGCTGACTTGAAGAGGTGAGCTGCTTGGACGATGTCATTCCCATCAGCTTGCCGGTGCACAGTGGTAAGATAATTGAGGGAGCAGCCAGAATACGCCCCGAAGTAAGCTAGGCTTGTCTTGCCGATGACTGGCTGAAGCTGGTTGATGTCACCAACGAGAATTAACTTATGCAAGCTGTGCAGGTCGAGTGCGGCCAAAGTTTGGAGCATAAGTTCGTTAGATACCATTGAAACTTCGTCGATGATTAACACCTTGGTGTCAATTCGCTTGTTGGCTGCATTAAAGGTCGGAACGAATCGGCGGCTTAGGCGGTACCCGCAGGGCTTGCTTGGATCTAGTATCTTAATGGACTCGGGTACAAATTGCAGCCACTTATGTAAGGTCAGGCACTGGGGAATGAAGGGTGCTAGGGCCGGGTCTGACTTAATTGACTTGATGATGTTAAGCACCGCCTTGCCCGTAAACGCACAGAGGAAGATACTTGAGGCATCAAAGTTAAGCAACAATTGCTGCAAAACAGCCTTCAATGTAAATGTCTTCCCAGTGCCGGCGGCTCCGGTTAGGATACTTAATTGACTCGAACAGATGTTGCGCACCGCCGATTGCTGGCTTGAGTCAAGTGAGGTGTCGAGGGTACCTAGGCTGCTGGGTGCACCAGTGTCAATTAAGTTAGTTGCCGGTGAAGTTGCCGGTGAAGGTGCTTGCGCCAGAGCAATTAAGTCAGCTAGTGAAATGGGCATTTGATTATCCTCTTTGTTTAAGCGGCCTTGCGGCCGATGTTAATTAAGTTGTTAAGCTACGTTGAAGCCGATGTTAATTAAGCCACTATGCCGAAGGCGAGTTGCTCGCCGCAGGCTGTCAAGAAAAAAGTGTTAATTGAGCTCAAAAAACCACTTCGTAGGAAAAATCGTAACGCGCGTCCAGTCGGTAATTAAGTTAAAAGTTGGTCAATGTACTCGGATTTTGAATACCTTGAGCAAAAAATAACCTAATTACCGACTGAACAGCCCCTATTAACTTCAAAGTTAGACAAAAATTTGCACCATTCTAGACAAAAATTTTCCGTCTAAATTGAGTGCAAATTTGGGAGTTAATTAGGTTGCTGGTAGGCAATTAAGTTATGATGTAAAGTAAGTTCCTTGAGGCCGCTAGGCCGAAAGTTAGATGTCAAGGTCGTTGTCAATTAAGTCTGCCATCTTAAGCACCTTCTGGGAAAAACTAGCCTCATCAGATTCAACAGAAAGCGCTTTAATGAACATCTTCAAGTTAGTTTTTTGTGCTTGAACCTGCTTGACTCGCTGTTTGCGCCGCTCGATTAACTCTCTTTCTGCTAAGCTAGCTCGACGCTCGGCGCGCGCCTGCTGTTGCTTGCGGCGTTCTGCCTCAAACTGCTTGATTCGCAAGCTCTTGCTAACCGTTTCGGTGGTTAGCTTGTCAATTAAGTTCGATAGAATATCCGGCGCACTTTGCCAGTTTTCACTTAATTGAGTATTGATTGCGCCAGCAGCGGCAGAATCTGCAAGCAATTTAATGTAGTCGACGATAGTTAAGCGGGGCAAGTGTTGCAAAACGGCGGTAAAGCCGGAGCGGATTTTGTCAGCGGCGTCGATTGTCTTGTCTGTTTGCATTGAATCGATTGAATTAAACAAGTTAACTAGAGTTGTTTTTTCCGGCGGCAATTCTGTTAATGTTACTGTATGGTAATCGGTTACAACATAAGCGGCAACGGCGGAAAAATCGGTGAGTGTAAATTGAGATAATGTTTTAAGCCGGGGTTTTTGAAAAGCGTTGAGATTGTAGTAAATTGTGGCGCTTTGATTGAATATGTTTAAGTTTGTCATTTTAGTGAATCCTTAATGTGATTGTAGTGTGATTGTAGTGTGGTTGTTTGCTTGCGTTTGCTTGCGTTTGCTTGCTTAATTAACTGTTACTATTAAAGGTTGTAGCTTAGAGCAAGAAAAGAGGGGCTAAATAAAGCCCCTCAATTTATCGGCAAGCAATTAGATGTCTAAGTCATCTTCGTCAATGCTTGTTTCAACTTTGCGGTCAACTGCTTTCGCAGCCAGGGCAACGGCATATCCGATATAGTCATCAGGCGTAAAGGTTACCCCGTGGGCAAAGTTCACCGCATTAGGTGACTGCTTTTCACAATGCCACTTAATTAAAGCCCGGATATAATCCGCAACTGCAACATTTTTTCCCTTCACTTGCGTGTTGCCCAAAATCAAATTTGCCGTCTGTAAATCAGCGAGAAAAGTTTTAATTGTCTTCTCATTGATCAAACTAGCTTTTGCCGGCATATTAGCCTTAAGCGAAACAACCAGAGCCTTAACAAGTGAGTTGAAAGGCTTGCTAAGCGGATTCGCTTGCGCGTTGCCGCCGTTTTGGGGCGTGAGTATATCTACAATGTTATTGAGGTTAGGCAAAGTCAAAAGCTTGCGTATGTAGTTAGAAAGGAAGTACTTCTCCACAAACTCCCGGCAGATGTCACTGAGTCCAGCTACTTCCATAACGTCCGGAATATTCGTATATAAGACGTCATATTTGCCTTGCTTGTCTTTGATAAGCCGGCAAGATAAGTTACGATTTGAGAAGCCGTCAATTACCCGGACGGATACACTTTTTGCTTTTTCCCCGGCAACAGTAGCGGTCAAATTGCCGTTGTCATCGGCGTCAACGTGTACAGCGTCACCGGCGCTGATCTTGTTTAATTCGTTCAAAATTTCTTCTTTTTCCATTTTCTTAAATCCTTTTAATTAAAAGTTTACGTTAGCGGCTTTTGCCGCCGGTTTAATTTAGAGGCGCGTCAATTTGACGCAATATGTAAAGCCGCAGGGATTTACCCGTGGTTTCGCAACCACTCCCGCAAGTCCCGCCACAAATACGCCGGAATATCAGCGGGATTATTCTGATATTGCAATAATCTAGCGACAATCTCGATTAAGTTACTTGTCACATCGTCAACAGATTCAACACTTTTTGTGTCGGCGTCAATCTGTAACGCAGAATAATCGGCGTAAAGTAAGATTGCTTTGTCGTTGCGGTTAAATTTATGCACCGCCGCCGATTCGACAAAATCGACGAAATCTTTCGGCAAATAATTGCTAGTTTTGCGCGCTTCAAGCAACGCGCCGCCGATTGTGTAATTCTTGATCATCTTCTTTTCCTTTCTTATCTGTTTAACATAAGGGTATTCTACCAGAGTTCACTTTTATTGTCAAACAAAAACTACATTAGAATACCAAAATTTTTCACCCTGCACAAAGGGGCTATTGCCCCCCCAAAGACAAGCAAGGGCTCCGGCGTATATAAATGTACCCTCAGCAAATTCGCAAGAATTTTAGCATCACCTGATAATTATGTCCCAATTAAATTCGCAAGAAAATTGGAATCTCTAGCAGCTGCAACCTAATTGACACGTGAATCAGCTGACGCAAGTTCGAGGCCGGTTTTCCCGTCTAGGCGCTAATTGGCTTTATGAGTCAATTAACTCCGAAGCAGCCAGAGCGGCCTAATCTGGACTTTCGGCTAATTTGTGCCTTCGGCTATCTTAGTAGTTAATCCGAGCTGCACAATCCGAGGTCGTTTTGATGGGAAAGTTAATTAACTTTAGTCAGCCGCTGCTTGCCAGCGGCCTCGAATTACCAGAAGCAACTAAGCTTGGTTGCTAATCCTGACGGCGTAGTTGCTAATAGTATATTGACTGTAGGAATTGCGCCAGCACCCCCTGTTGACATCTGCCGAATTATTTGGTAAGCTAACTAAAATAGGAGGAATCAATCAATGACTTTAATCAATGAAGAACCTACGGGGCGCAAAACCACTAGGGTGTTACTGGCCAAAATGAGCGCTGGGGCGCTAATGGCCTTTTGTGAGTTACTTGAGCGTGGCGACCTGGGGCAGGGCGATGAACTTGTCTATGTCAATTTGGGCTTCGAATGGCCAGAACAGGAGCAGGCCGCTGAAGCACTCAAGGCAATTTGTAAGGAGAAGTTAATTAAGTTCACCGAGCTGCAAGGCCACCTTGAGTATGAGATGCTGCATAAGTCAATCGAGAAACTCTACAGACCCAGAGATGCTTCACGGAATCTCCAGTGGCAGGGCTTCGTGCAGCGGTTGCAGCGGGGCCGCGGCTGGTGTGGAGGTAAATTGAGATGGGGCGAGTCAATTAAGTGGCTCCTCATAAACCGGTACCTCAAAGAGCAGTACTTGAAGAAAGTTACTCAAGAGCAGCTAGAACTGCACTTAATCTTCGGCTGCACCACAGAGCGCTCTGCTGAGCTGACTCGAAGCCGCCTTTCGGTGCCGGTGCTCAAGAACTTCAAGTTAATTAACCCCAACATCGCCGAGGGCCGCAGCAAGGCGTATTGCGTTGAGTGGTTAAGTAGGAAGGGCTGGGCAATAGGGCGGCTTTACACGGCGGGCTTAATTAAGCCGGGGTGCTGGTGCTGTCGCAGTAGGAACATCAAGGAGCTTAAGTTGATTAAACAAGAGTGGCCCGAAATTTGGCAGAAGCTTCATGGACTTGAGAAGTTAATTAAGGAACCTTATTACAGGACGCCTCGGGGCTGGGCGCTGCTTCAAGATGTTAATTACAAGGCCACAAAATTCACCTTAAGTAACACAAGCAACAAGGCCAATAGTAGAAAGGGCAAGAAAGATGGAAAGTAATGAAAACAGTAATGTTGAAAATGCTAATGTGAACGAAGTGAACACCGGCGGAAGCATTTGGCAATCACTTAACTCAGGGGCTCGAAGCAAGTTGGTGCAGTTAATTAACTCCGGAATGCCCACCGCAATGATGGCTGACTTCTTGAACCTTGAACCTAATCAACTAGCCGAACTCCTAGAAGTTCCTGAGCTTAAACAGTTAATTGCCCAGCAGGAAGCGGCTGAGCGCCTGAACTCGGCTGACGCATCAAGTAAGTGGGACGAAGTAGAAGTGCTAGCTTTGAAGAATGTCCTCGGGGAACTTAATTCACGGCCAGACCCGGTTTTCGCCCTCAAAGCTGCGGCGGTTGCAAATAAGGCAATTAGGTCGCATAAAGGCAAGCAACAGGCTATGCAGCAGCTGGTCGAGGGAGCTAAGACTATCACGCTGCAGCTTAATCAGCAGGTCGTCAATGCACTGGTAAATGCGGGGCCGACAGCTCAATTAGCACCAGCTGTGTCAAGCAGCTCGGGCACCTCAGTTGCCGCCAGTAAAGTCCTCGATGTATTCACCGCTAAGGATATGGAGCGCCTTGCTCGAGGCGGTTCTGAGATAGAAGCTTACTTTGAACCTGTGCAGCAAGCGGAGGCAACGAGCCCGGCTGGCATTGAGATGCTCAAGCAAGTTGACGACTTAATTGACTTGCCATCAAGCAGCACCGGAGAATCCAGATGAATCCAGACGAGGCTAGAGCAGCTAGTGAAGTAGCTGGCGGAATAGCCGGAACATTAAATGAACAAGATATGCAAACGCAGTGAGCAAAGGGAGCGAACATGTTATACGAAGTTAATGCACAAGAATTGCGGCAGACGCTGCTTGGCAGCGAAGCCGCCTACATTCAATTTGCTTTGGGTGCTCAAGCAGGCGATGACCTCTTGCCCACGCCGGAGTTCCATTTGCAAATGTTCCGGCTTTTTATTGATGAGTCAATTAAGAGGGTCTGTGTTGCTTGCCCACGGTCGCACGCCAAGACGACAATTGCCAAAATAGCTGTAAGCCGGTTAATTCACGGCGCCACCTCAGATATGAACATTGGGTACCTGAGCCACAGTAGCCCGCTTGCCACAAAGGCGCTAATGGACATTCGGAACTTAATTTGCTCTGAATCTATGATGGCGGCTTTTGGAGTACCCAAGTTCATTAAGGAGCAGCTTGACCGTGGCGAATACAGCTTTCAACTTAATGGCCATACATTTAATATGAGCAGCTTTGGTGCAAACAGCCAGATTCGAGGCTACAATGTTAATAACCGCCGAATTGACGTGCTGTTAGTTGACGACCTCGAAGACCGTCAAGAGAATGAATCCGAAGTCCTCTTTGACAAGCTCAAGCGCTGGTTCTTCTCCGACTGCATTAAGGCGCTGAGCCCTCAGGGGCGGTTAATTATGTTGGGCAACATCGTCAACAGAAACAGCATCGTCAACGAGAATTGTGCGAGCCCAAAATGGGCGTCAATTAAGTTGAGTGCTCTCAAGCAAGATGGCACGCCATTGTGGCCAGAGCTTAACAGCTTCGCTGACCTCATAGCTGAATATAATGAGTATGCCAGTAAGGGCTTAGCTGGGCAGTGGTGCGCCGAAATGCTTAATGACCCCGTGGCTGCAAATACGCTGTCAATTGACTTGCAACGAATCACCAGGAGCCCCAAAGTTGACCCAGAGTCAAGTGAGCACGAATATGGATTCATCACAATTGACCCGGCAATCAGCCAAGCGGCCTGGGGCCATGCTCAGACAATGGCAGTTCATTGTTACTACGAAACTCCAACACCTCATTGGCAAATAGTCGACTCAAGGGTAGCTTATGGAGAATCGCCAGTTGCTTTGTACGCCGCAATGCAGGATATGTGCAGTAAGTGGAATGTCTCAATTGTGGGCTTCGAGGCCGAAGCGTACCAAGCATCTTTGAAATCGATGTTCGAGTACATGGACTCAGTGAATGATAGTAGCGGTTTAATTGACTACGTCCCGCTAAAAACGCTCAAGAAGAGTAAAGCCTCTAGGATAAAATCTTTTGTTGACTTACTTTACCAAGGCGTATATCATTTAAGTGATAATGATAATTTAACCATTACTCAGCTACTTGCCTTTGACCCGACGCGCAAAGACAATTCAGATGACTTAATTGACGTAGAGTCCTATGGCTGCCAGATGCTTGAGCTTCACCTTGAGAAAATCAAACAGGCCAAAAATCGGAAGTTAAGTAAGTCCGGATACTCAAGTGAGTTGTTACAGCGAATCGCGGCAGCAAGTAGTTTATAAACAGAAAGGTACCTAATATGTTTACACCAGTAGAAAACTTTAAGGCTTATAGCGAGTCAAGGGAGTTGCGAAGTTACTGTAGCCACTTCGTTGGAATGTGCAGCGACTCGACCAACGACCTAGTGCACCTTTGCGACAGAGTGTTAATTGACTTGTATGGCCTAAGCGGGGTAATTGACCGCTATGACGGAGTAACTCGGAGTGGCTCTTTGGGCCTCGGCAACATACAAGAGCTCGTAAGCCGGATTACTCGATACGCGTTAAGCAAGATGAAAAATCGCAATGAAATTAAGCTGCCGCTTGCTGCAACCCAACTTAATGAGGCCACTTCTGACCTCGTCAATTTACTTATAAGTTCCAATGACAGCTACACAGCTTTTGGCAACCCGAACAACCAGAAATACGTAGCAGCGGTGGCGGAGCGTATGAGTCAGGACTTCACGAGGTTCGACCATTTCAACGTGTTACTTCAGGCGTTCAAGTGCATACTTCATTACGGCATTGCCGCTGTGGAAGCTCGTTGGGATAAGGACTCAATTAACCAGTTCAACGTCGAGGGCGTCACGGAGAATCCGGCGTTCGGTGTGAATCTGAAGTTAATTAACCCCGGCTGCCTGTACTTCAGTAAATTAACTGATATGCGCTCTTTCAGTGAATGTGGCGACTTTTGCGCTTACGTCGAAAGCATCGCCAAAACAGACATACTTAATCAAGCGCTGCACCCCGAAGTTGGCGACAAGGAACTTTCTGAGTTACTTGAGTGTAGCAGAACAGCCGGCTACCGTGCCGTTTTTTCGATGAACAACCCAAGGGACTTCAAATACATACTTGACTTCAACCCCTTGCCACACGACACTGAACGCGACAGCGACATTACAAGAGAGAACTTTATTAACAAGACAACTGTCTATGTACGAGTCTGCCCTGAGTTACTTGGCTTTGAACTCCCCGGGCTCGAGCCGCTTACTAAGACGCTGCTTAAATTGACTTACATCGGACAGACGCTGGTTAATGCAGAAGTCAGTTCCAATGGAGTCATCCCCGTAGTTGTGGCCCCGATATTCCCCGGAGTTGCTCCGGCCGAAAATCTTACGCCGGTTCAATGCTTCATAAACTTCTTAATTAACACGAAGCAAAAAGGCGACCGGAAGAAAGTTTACGGACTCAATTTCTACGATCGCAATCGCATATCACTCAATGAAATCACCAAAGCTAAGGAAATTGATGATGAGTGCCCGTGGATTCCGGTGTCGTCCGAGCCTAACGAGTCGCTTGGGTCTGCCATAATGCACTTCAATGATGCGCCGGATACGCAGCACATCTTAAGTGACATCAACCAGATGAAGAACATAATGCAGATTATTATGCCGACTGACCAAGCTAGCTTAATGAGCAGCCTCGACAGAGCAACTGAGTGGCAGGCCAAAAAGGCACTTGAGACGTCTGGGAAGGCTACGAAGTTAATGGCGCGCCAAATTCAGGCGATGTTAATTACGCCCTTGAAGTCAATTCACATCCAGACGATTTTCGACCACGAAGCTACCCTGATGGTCAAAGACGACCAAGGCAATGATGTTCCTACAGCCGTAGGCGAGTTCAGCGGCCGCGGCGTTATGTACTCAATTACCACTGCTATGACAGGCGTTGATAGAGATATAAAAGCTCAGCAGATGGATACCTTTATCAATAAGTTAATCCAGTTGCCGCAAGTCGCCCAGGAATACGACTTAACTAAGTTGTTCGATTACCAGAGCAGCTTGACAGGGCACCAAATCGACTTCAGTATGTTCAAAAAAGAGTCGCCGATTGACTCATTGCCAATACAGCAGAGGAACTTAGCTCACCAGTTACTTCAGCAGGCTATGGCACAACAGCAACAGCAGCAGGAAATACCTGTTGACCAAAACAGTCAAAACATTTAGAATAAAGGAGTAAAATAAATGGAAACTGAAAACGAACAAGTAAACGATGATGCCGGGTTTTTGGCCAGACTCAAGCAAGTCTTTACGTCAAGTCAACCCGAAGCGCCGGAAGAACTTAATCCGTTCAAGCAGGTGCCGCCGGCTCAAGCAAGTCAGCAAGCAGCACAGCAGAGTGCACAGAGTGCACAGAGTGCCCAGCAGGGCCAGCAAGCGAACTCGAGTGATGTATTCAAGCAGTATGTAGCGAAGCAGAACTTCCTTGACGGCGTTGAATACGATGCCGCCGAGCTGATGCAAGACCCAAGTAAGTTGGGAAACTTCATTAACTCTGTAGCACAGCGCGCTTACGGTAAAGCCCTGTATGATGCAACCAGTGTAATTGACAAAGCCATTGAAAACCGCCTTAATGCTTACGACAGCAATGTCAGCAACAAGATTCAGGCGGCCGTTTCAAGTAGGAGTCAATTAGACAAGGCCACTCGGGAGATTCCATTGATGAAAGACCCAAGTGCCGCCCCGATTATTACGCAGGTAATGAAAGGGTTTTTGCAGCAGGGTAAGTCGCTTGACGAGGCAACTGAAGCAACTAAGACATTTTTGCAGGACTTTAGCAATAAGCTCTCAAGTAAGAGTGCTGATGAAAAAGCGGCTGACAAGCATCGTAAAGACCTTGACGGCCTCTTCGGTAACTTGTTGATTAGTAAGTAAATTTAACAAAGGAGTAAATAGATGATTCCAGGAATCTTTTCATCTCAAGGAGGTATCAATGCTGAGCGGCTTGATAGCTTCAATAGTAAATTGTTCCGGTCTCAGCTGGCCGGTACTGCCCCGATATTCGCATTGAGTTCGGGTTCTGCTCAGTTTCAGCTGACTTCCAAAATCCACTACTGGTTTATGAAGCAGCCGTATAGCTCGAAGTTAATTGCCTCGGCTACGGCAAACAACACAGCAACTTCCATCACAGTAGATAAAGGTGCTGTGGTTGAACCGTCTTCGGTGATTATGAACACTAAGACTAATGAATATATGTTTGTTAGTGCCGTGTCCGGTAACACCCTGACTGTCGTTCGTGGCTTTGCTGAATCGACGGCCGCCGCAGTAACTAAGAATGATGAACTGCTTTACTTGGGTACCGCCAAAAAAGAGGGTTCATTGGCGCCGAATCCTAAGTACCGTCGTGGCGTTCCCCGTATGAATTACAGCCAGATTTTCCGCAATGGCTGGGGCACGACTCGTACGGCTGAGCACATTAAGTTCATCACTGGAAACAAGGCAACGGAGAACAAAGAAGATGCCGTGTCAATGCACGCGCAGGACATCGAAATGGCTCTGCTGCTTGGCCGAAAATCTCTCAATCAGGTTGACGGCTCCGAAGTGCTGAGCACGATGGACGGCTTGACGAGCATTGTTAAGAATAACACTGCATTGGCTGCCGCTGCAACTCTTGACTCAATTCAGGAATGGATGTACAGTAACTTCGAGACCTGCCCTGAGGGCGTTCCTAATGAACGTGTCGTTATGACCTCTCTTAATGTACTTTATATTCTTAATAAACTCATTAGAGAGGCCGGCAGCTCGTATTACCCGATTGGGACTGCGACTAAAGTATATGGCCTTGATGTGTATGCTCTGCAGTTGCCGGGAATGCAGGAAGTTAAGATTCTTGCTCACCCGCTGTTCAGCCAGACTGAGTCGCTTAGCAAATCGATGCTGATTTACCACCCGGGCTTGATTAAGATTGGTTATATGACCGACGCCGAAATCAAGGATGCGACTCCGGTAGGTATGGACGGTCAGGCCAACGTAATTACCTCTGAGCTCACTCTTGAGTATGCAGATGAAAATACCGGAGGCGTTCTCAGTAACATCTATCTGGAGTAACGATTATGCAGTGTGTAATTAGAGTCTATAATAAGAACCTACGTAGCCTCATTACTTCCAAAGGCCACATTAAGTTGGCGAATGGTGTCGGCTTCATTGAGCTGGATTCGGCCGATGAAGTCGGGCCGTTTTCCAAGGAGCTGGCTAAATTTGCTGTTGTTGAGGCAATTAAGTCTGAAGAAGAAAAGCAGCAGGCAAATGACGAAGCGGCCAAGGGACAGAATGAAGGCAATGAACTTGGCACTGGCAATGTTGGTTCGGCGCAGTCATTTAACTTTAATAACTTAGTTAAGGGCTCGAATCCGTTGCCGTCTGTTAAGTAACAAAGGTAATTAAAAGCCCTGAGGCAGAAACGCCTTGGGGCTTTTTTCGTATGAAAGGTAATTGAGATGTTTAGTCAAATTGTAGATGATGTTTGCGAGCTGTCAAATAGAATTGATATGCGCGACATTGTTGTTAAGTTGGCTCAGGGCATTATCTCAAGGATTCACAGTAAGCAGTATTTCCAAAGCGACTTAAAGCAACTTGAATTGACACCTGACACGCCTAACTTGGAAATGCAGAGTGCCACAAAGTGGGTGTGGAGGCGTAATCCAGATGTAAGGTTAATTAACTCTGTCTGCTACAAGCCGCTTGGATTATACCCGCCAAACAATCAGCCTAGTGTTGGGCAGAACTTACTTAACAACTACTGGTACAAAGTGGGCGAGAAGTATGTCTTTGTCTTCGGTGGTGGGCAGAATGTCCTCGGCGAAATTTACGGCTTACCTGTTAGTGAAGAGCCGACGTCAATTGAGATAACATATTATAGCTTCCCAAAGAAGTTCGAATATATACCAGAAGCTGAGCGACTTGTTAAATACGATTGGTTGTCTAATGAGTGGCTAGTCAGAGAAGATGCCCAAAGCGACGAATGGAAGGCGCTTGACTTGGAAGAAGTTAATGAACGAGAGGAAGAATTGGCGGCTTACGGAAACTGGCTTCTCCGAGATTACAAGGACGTGGTAATTTCTGGGACGCTAAGTAAGTTGTATGGCTTGCTTGACGACTCCGAGCGCTTTAAGCGTGAATTTGCCGAGTTCAACCAGCTGTTTGCTGTACTTGTTCAGAACGAGCGCTACGCTAACTTTGGGTATTAGAGGGGAGGTAATTGAGATGGCTGATGTAAAAACGCTCCAATTACCTCTCTACGAGGAAGAGAGCAATGATTTAATAGAGCAACTTAATTATAACTTGCAGATAATCGAAGAGCGGCTTCGGGCCCTCGAAGAAGCTGCGGGCGTTAATCAGAATGGAGGTTAATTGAGATGGAATTTTCAGCAGAGAAAAGTAAATGTGGTAGCAAGAAAGGCGGCCGTAAGAAACTATTCGGAGGCACTTATGTTTTTGAGGGCGCTACAGCACCTAATATGGTAAGTGGCACACTCGAGGAAGAAGTGCTTAAAGCTATGTTTAAGGGACAGCGGGCTATAACAGCTGTTACAATTAAGTTAGGCCAGATATCCGAGGCCTTTGACAAGACCACGGAGTTAAGTGACATTGTTGAGTCAACTAACTACACCCCTGTAACCCTTACAGTACCTTCCACCTCAGATTGGGACGTGCTTCAAGACGAGTCGCTGGCGTGGTCCATAAAGACCCGTCAATTAACTTTCACAGTTTCCGGCGGCGACTGCCAGTACAACTGTTACTATATGGTTGACCAAGCAGGCAACTTGCTTAGCGTCAGTGCTAAATTAGCTAATGTAATCACAAAGACGGTAGACTTTACAGGATACTATAAGTTCTACTGCTTGTAACTTGAGGAGGCCGCAAAATGGTTTCAATAGTTAATAAGAACTTATTGATATTCAATCCTAATATAACCTATGATAGAGTCGAAGGCAATCAACTTAACATAACAGACGGCTCGAACATTATTCCAACATACAATGGCTACTCAACTGGCCTTGGCTACAAGCCGCTGTTTTTTATGCCGTATTCAAGGAACGTCGAGCTGAAAAAGGTGGTTGATTTACAGGACGATGCTGGGAAGTTAATTATTACAAACAAGTACATTTATAGGTACTCGACTGACACGGGCGATGGAACTGTGTTGTTGATGCTTAGCAGCGATGCCGAAAATGTAAGCGTGGACTACATTGGCTCCTATTACTACATACTCTGTGACCAAGTGCTGTTTAAGTATGACCACTTAATTAACTCTATTCAGCAAATCAGCCCCACGGGATTCCCTCAGAGTGCCAAGTTCATTTGCGCGACGAATAACAGGTTAATTGCCTTGAGTGATGACGTCATAGCTTGGAGTGCTGTTGGTAATGGAGATGACTTCCAGCCGAGCACAACTACCGGAGCCGGTTTTCAGAGTCTGGACTCACTTAGCACTGGTAAGGGAATTGCCTTGGCTAAGAAGAAAAACGGCTTTCTGGTGTTCACATCGGACAACGTAATTAGTGCCACCGAGCTGAACACGGCTTTGGTTTACAATTTCAAGGAAGTTAGTAAGCATCGGATTCTCAATCGAGATTGCTGCTTAACTAGCACCTTTGGCATTGTATACTTCATTGACTCAGACAAGAACCTTTACAGCTACGAGGATTTGGGCTCACTGGGCTCTGGCGGGTTCAAGGTCGTAAATGAGATGTTAATTGACTATTTCAACTCAATCGACATCGACATCGAATACCTCGACCTGCTGGAAACCCGCTACCTTGTTGTCAATTATTATGGCAACATACTTGGCATCGACTTGTTGCTTGGGCGCGTTTTCAAGGTACAGCACGCATTAGCTGCTGTTCGTGGTTTCAACTTCATTAACTTCCAGCACTTCTGGAACTTCGAGTACCGCAGTGCCTATAATACAGAATTTAATGAAATAAGCTACTACGGCAACAGGTTGCACGTTGAGTCAATTGGAAGCTTGTCCGCAGAGCAGCCTGACACAATGTGTGCTTCAATTAACCTCTATTCAGAATTGCCACTCGCCGATGCCGTCATAACGCATTTAGTTGATACGCTTGAACCCGAGTTCAATAAGCTTGCTCTGCCATTACCTCTTGTATTCGATGAAGACTTGAATGACAGCTTGCTTAATGAAGACCTGAATGACAGCAGCTTTGATGTTGACTTGAATGATTATGACAATACGTGGAGCAGCGGCTTTGAATTAAGTTGCAGCTTCGAAACAGATGTGTATCAGCAGGCAAAGCGGATTGACAAAGTGGACGCGTTTTTTGAGTTTAACTCAATTAGCTTCGCACCAGAAATCCCCATCGAGTGCACTACGGTAATAACTCGAGTTGACACTAATATGTCAAGTAACAGGAAGGAGTTCATTTGGGACTGTCAGCTTCAAGCGCCTCAGCTTGACTGCGCTATCACCCAGGAACCTGATTTCGAGTGGAACCAGAATATCTCAATGGGGTATGATGTGTCAATTACCTTGACATCTTCAACTGACGCCTATGGAAACTTGCCGCATCATAAGGTGTTAATTGAGGACAAATACTTCGTTGGGCGCCGCCTCGTAGGCAACATCTACAATACTGGCGTTTACCATATGCTCAATTATGCTGTAAAAGGCTTTTGTGAGATAACAGGGATACAATTTAACTTATTTAAGGGAGGTCTTATTTATGACAGATAGATTACCTAGCAGTGATTACCAAGGCCGAATTTCACAGTTGGGCTCCGGTAGCTTGGAAGAAATCAATGCAGTTTATAACCCTCGAGAGTTCTTCGTTGACACTCGAAACTGGACAGTGGCAATTCACGATGGTGCAACTCCGGGAGGTCATTGGCTTGCTCGGGCCGATTTCAGTAATGTAGCTTCATCTGATATTATCAACCAGCTTGAGAATATTCCTGTAACTAAGTTGGCCTTAAACACCTACGAAGGAACTTTCATCAGCGAGGGCGGCAACGATGTGCTGTCTGGAAATAATCCTCAATTAGCAAAGGTGTCGCTTGGTGGCGCCGCTGCGGTTGACTCAAGTGGATTCATTTTTTGCCAAGATGCTTCAAATGCTAACTTAAGCAGCTTCTCCGGAAAACGCGTCGAAGCACCTTATGCCACATTCAATATGGTCAGCAATGTTACGCTGTCAAATGGAGCCGTTTTGCACTGTTTCAACTTAATTGGCTCTAGTGCGTACACCTTGACAATTGAAGCTGGCTGCAAACTCATTGTCGATGGAACCGTTAGCGGCACTGACTTCATTACCGGAGCTGGCTCCGTCTACATAGGCAATTACACTGCCGCTTGCTTCAAAGATACTTTCCAGGGAGATTACTCAACCGGAAATTCTCAGCAGCCTATGTGGACTGCTTTCGAGTCGCTTAAGTACTTGGAAGGCAATGGAGTTGTAACCTGCGATGGCGGTACCACGACTTTGACGGCTATGATGAACCCACTTAAAGCTCAAATGCAGCTTTACTTAGATTCAGGTGGCACTAAGGGAGTGGCCACTAGGACTCGCAGTGCAACGGCCAATGGTACTATAAAAGGAAGTTACTTTATTTGGGATAAAGGAGCCTCAACTTGTGTTCGGCCGTTAATTAGGTCTACCTCGTCAAATGGCGCCCCGAACTACTCCTCTGAATTGTACAACGGGTCGCTTTTTACGAGCAATAAGTCGTGGAGTCAGCCAGTCTTCATTAGTGCCACTGCCGCAGGGCCGGGCGGATCAACAGCCCACATAATTATCTCTGACCCAAATGGTACTCAATTAGAGAACCACCTGTTTTACGGCCACTTCACTGGAAGTAGCTCGGGTTGCTCGAGCGGCCAATTCATCATTCCCGCTAATTACCGCGTGCGGTTCAATAAGAATGGTTTGGCTTACAGAGATAATTGTGTGGTTTGGGGCTACAACCAGAGTAGCTTCAGCAACTTTATGCGGATGCGGATTTATTAAACTTAATTGACGAAAGGATAGAAAATGAGCAAAGGCGTTTTACGAATTGCTAATGTTACTGGAGAGGGTGTTGACTACAACGACCGTGAAATCAGCACCGAAACCGGACAGACGCTTAGCGTTTATTTGAACAATGCCCGAATTGACTTGGCTCGTGCTGATATGACTAATGTAGAAGCTGATGCTGTTAGGAGTAAAGTAGCAGATGAACTTCAAGAACTTGAAGACCAGCTGTCAGCTGTTACTGCGGAATCCGGGGCAAATTCAGCTACGTTGCCGAAAAAGAAGGATTTGTTAATTGGGTTGACTAAACCCTATACGGCCGATATTGCCACGGTCAGCTCGACTAATACCATCTTGCTTAAGTCCTTCCAGTGGTTTAACGGCACGGACTTGGTACAACATCAGGAAGAAACTGTTACAATCGGGCCGGAATATGCAGGCCAAGTTGTTTATGTTGGGCTTAATGAAAGCGGCATTGGGGAAATAAGTACATCAGATTATGACATCTACTTAGCCCTGTGCAACATCTATGTTAATGCAGATGGCGACTTAACGGCCTCGGAGCTTTCAGTGCGGCCGTTTTTGGCTGATTCAAGTACATTTGGCCGCGACCACCCTATAATGGTAGTTAACTTCGCCGCTCAAGTAACTTCCTCAGATTCGGCCAAGGGCTTGAGCTGTCAAAGTTTCGACTTAATTAAGGAAGGCATCAACTATGCCGGTAATTCCCAGCGGCCTGACCGCAAGCTGTTTCCGGCTATGCCGTCAATTAACTTCAAATATTACTACCCTAATTATGACCATGATGGTGAAACGGCTCAACCTAACATTCAGCCTTACTACTACAATACAACAACGAGCGCGAAAACTCTGCTTGACTCAAGTAACGGCACGAGTAAATTTGTGGCCTTTAGGCTGGTGTTAATTGAGACGGGTCAAATCCTCCTGTTGCTTCAGCAGGTTTCTGACGAAAGCCAGCTGTTTACCTCTGTGCAAGAAGCGGAGATTGGCTTGAAAGACCTTAATTGGAACCTAAGCCAATTAAGCAGCCGCGCAATTTACCCCGACCAGTTCATTGTGTGTTCTGCTGACTTAACTATCTGCCAGATGGCCAATGTTGCTGAAGTCAGTAATTCGCAGAATATCACGATTAACCAACTTGTTTATGGAGTACTTGATTCAGTATCGCAAGTGCCAAACACAGTTGAGGAGTTTTCTGCAGTATTCTCTGGATTAACTCCGGTAGTTGGTGGGTGGTTTTTTGTGAAAGGTTCTCAAGTAATGCTCCCTCCAGGTACGTTAGCTGACGGCGGATTGTATATGTATCGTATTAAGTCTATAATCTCAAGTAATATACAGTACGATTCTTGGCAAATGGCTTCACGAGATTACGCTACTAATCAAGCTTACTATGTTTCTCAGTATTCAGCACCTTACATTGCTGTTGCTGATGGTTCAATCGGAATCGGAAGTACATTTATCGGTCAAGTTACAATAGAGCCTAAAGTTAATAACCCTTATGCTAAATACACTTTATCAGATTCATCTGGTTGGCCCTTGATTGACGATAATGGTTCTCTCGCTGTAGCATTAGCTGGCTGGACTGAGGGTATGCCATTTAATGCCAAGATGCTCTGTGCCGCAACTGAGAAAGTGATGTCAAGGAACTCTCAAATTAGCGCTGTAGATAGTGCTGCGGTTACGCTTGATAACCAGATTAAGCACTATACAATTCGAGTAACTCATATGGCCGGCAGCGCTAAATTACCTATTGCTATCACAGTTCCGGCCGGCATTCCGGATGATGCGGTAATTACCTTTGAGCTGTTAATTGACTGTTCTGACTCAAGTTACGGCCCGCTGGTAACCGGCGTCGAATTTACAATTAACGGCTCAGCTGTTACACCTTACTGGATTGACAGCTCTGAGGGCACATTCCAAGAGTCGAGTGCTCCATATAAGTTAATTGCCTTGCGGCGTTCATTTAGGTATAATTCGACGGCGGCGCTTCTGGGCTACGAGCCTCAATGGATAGCCAACATCGAAGCCGAATATGACACCACGGCGTAAATTAGGAGGAATAAGTTAATGGTGATAAGAACTTCATTAAGGCCCCTTGGAAAAGGGGCCTCGAATTTAGCCCCTCTTGAATGGTTCAATGGGCTTACTTTGACTTACCCAGATGAACCTCAGATGTCAAGTGAATATAATGCTGACCACGCAGGGCGGTCAATTTACAATCCTTATATGCAAATGTATGAGGATAGGCTTCGTGGAAGATTCCTAAGTACTGGGCAAAATACATATAATTGTAGACAGAATTATTACTTGAGTGGTGCTCTAAATGAACTACTGCCAGCTGGTCTGGTTCAATTTAGAAATATGATTAGATTCAAAGGTTCTGGTTTTACTGCTAATTCAAGTAATGATGAAGAAGCTATTGACAGTGCTGAAATGATAAGTAACTTTAATTATCTTGATAGTCAATTAACTTTCACTTCAAGCAACAGTCCTGTAGCTATTAAGGATAACACACCCAAGATGTTTGGCCCTGTTTATGAACCTGCTCAGAAACATTGGTACGCATCTACTTATTATGCTGATTCAGGCCTTAATCAGATTAACTTGCGAACCGCCAGAGATGCTTCGGCCAACCCTGAGAATTGGGTCTTAATGAAGAGGGCATATATAAGTGGAGTTTCTAGCTTTTCAGGCAGTAGCCAAATTTACGGCCCCTTTAGAAACAATGCTACAATGCTGGGTGTTATTGCAAACAGAGTTAATGGGGTTCCCGGCTTCGAATCTCAATTAAGTGAGCATCATGGGCTTAAGTCAGGTGGCTCTTATTCAGTTGGAGCATCTTGGGTATCTCAG
>OHVO01000237.1_pt1 | contig 28267 bp, 21 predicted proteins | sample 1579371 | NCBI WGS metagenome assembly OHVO01 (sample SAMEA3882557, study PRJEB24775) | human gut metagenome | biome: human-associated habitat; feature: intestine environment; material: feces | place: Netherlands | collected 2009/2010 | reverse complement strand
CCGCCGTACTGGCCATCGGAGTTCACATAATTGGTCTTTGAATATGAAGGAGAGAAGCTTACGCCATATTTCAGCTTACCTTTCCTGCCGTCAAGGTTGGCCCTGAGTCCGTACCTCTCGAAGTCCGATCCGATGATGGTTCCCTCGCGGTTGAGGTAGTTCAGGCCAATATAGTAGTTGTAGTTCTTCGTTCTGGCGGAGACGCTGAGGGCGTGCTTGTGCGAGAGCGCCGTGCGGAAGATCTCGTCCTGCCAATCGGTGTTTGTCAAAGTTCCGGTCTTGTCCTGAAGATAAGAAGTGATGAGAGGATCGACATTATGATAACTCTTCGGACGACCGCTATACGGATCTCCGATGGAGCCTGTGGGAACTTCAAAAAGATAGGCGCCGTCCCTGGCTTCTTTGAATATCTCCGCGAACTCGTAGGCATCGAGCATATCGATCTTCTTGGAGACATTGGAGACGCTGAACTGTCCGTCGTAGGAGATGACCGGAGTCTCTGAGTTGGCGCCACGCTTTGTGGTGACAAGGATGACACCGCAGGATCCTCTCGAACCGTAGATGGCGGCCGCGGAGGCATCCTTCAGGACCTCAAGGCTCTCGATGTCGCTGCCGTCAAGGTTAGCAAAAGCTCTTGAGTCACAAGGGATTCCGTCGATTACATAGAGGGGGTCGTTGCCTGATGTGGCGGACTGGACACCCCTGACCCTGACGGAGACGTTGCCGGAAGGCTGACCGCCCAGGTTGATGACCTGAACACCAGGCATCTTGGCAGCCATCGACTCACGGAAGTCCGTGGTCGGAGTGTTGGCGAAGTCCTCGGCCTTGATGGACGCGATGGATGTCGTGACATCCCTCTTGTTCTGCGCGCCGTAACCGATGACCACAACGTCATCCAGCTTGATAGCCTCTTCCTCAAGCACGAAATCGGCCTTGGACTGGCCAGCGGTCAATGTAGCGGAGGCGCTGTTGTAGCCGATGATGGAAACGTCCAGGACAGCGTCCTCGCTCTTGACCTTGAGCTCGTAGTTTCCATCGATGTCTGTTCCGGTTCCGTTGTTGGTGCCACGCTCGATGACCATAGCGCCGATCACCGGCTGTCCGGACTTGTCAACGACCTTTCCGGTAATGATTTTCGGGCCTACGGTCCCCGAAGCCTTAGGTCTGGCTTCCGGAGCCTTTTTGCTCAAAAGGATCTTCTGGTCCTTGAATTCGACCTTGACACCTGGAAGCACCTTCTTCAGGATAGCTTCGATGTCCTCGTTCTTCGCCGTGACCGAAACCTTGCCGGCAAGGTCAATGTCGGTGTCCACATAGGCGAAAGTGTAGGAACTACCAGCCTCGATAGCCTTCAGGAGTTCCTTGACTGTCACATCCTTGACATTCACGGTCGCCGTCCTGCTCTGAGCGTACGCACCGAGCGAAAGCCCGAGGGCGCACAGCACGCAAAGCACGGTTCTGGTGAATGAAGGAAGAATGTTAGATATTCCTTTCATTAATAATTAGTGTTTTTGGTTTTGTTATCAATTGTGATTGTCTTTCCTTGACGCTCCCAGCGGACCGGAAGGAGGGTTGAGAGGATCTCCATAATCTCATCGATGGATTCATCCTTGACCGTCAATGACATACGTTTGTCCTTAAGGTTGCCGAGGTCAGCCGCGATCTTCATCTGGTACTTGTGCGACAGGCTTTCCAGAATGTCGCCGAGCTTCACATTGTCGAATGCGAGGCGATGCTCGTACCAGCGGCAGCAGTCATCGGCGTTCACCGCCGTCACCTCAGTCCTTCCCCTGTCCCAGGAATATTTCTGGTCAGGCCTGAGGATGACGAGTTCCTTGCTATCGGTGTCGGAGACCTGCACGGAACCGCTGCGGAGGATCACCTCGGCGGAATGTCCGACAGGATCGCTGACAATGTTGAAAGTCGTTCCGAGAACCTTGACCTGAAGGTTGTCGTGCATATTCACGATGAACGGGCAGGCCTCGTTTCTGGTGACCTCAAAGTAGCCTTCGCCGTCGATGGAGACATTCCTTGCGCTCTTGCCGAAATCCTGGTTGTAGGACAGCCGGCTGTCCCGGTTGAGCCATACGCGCGTGCCGTCAGGCAAGGTGTAGGAGCCGACGTTGTCGGACGAAGCGATGAGCACGGTCTCCCTTTCGGGAGCCATATTCATTCTCGCGACTGTCGCGCCTCCTATGAATATCGCCACGGCTGCGGCGGCGGTGACACAGTAACGTAATGGCTTGCTGTGCAGCAGATTGGACAGCCATCCGAGTCTTTGAGCCGTTGGGGCAGTCCCTTCGATGCTCGCTGAGCTTGTCGAAGCGTCATCCTCTCCCAACGAAGCCATAAGCCTCTCCAGTCCGGCCGTCAAGTCGAAATCAGGAGAGTCCGAAGAGACAGAGTCCCAATATCCCTCCAGCAAAGCCTTCACCTCCGGTTCATCTCCATACGCGGCAAGCCACCCGAGGTACCGTTGTTTCAGTTCCTCGGAGACCTCCACACCGCTGAAGAAGAAATCCAGGATGCGTCTGTAGTCTTCGCCCTTCATTATTTGCCCGCCTGGGTGAATGTGTAGGTACTTGTGTAAGATCCGGCATTGAGACGGATCGTTCCGATACGGTCTGCACCTGTCGTGTTAGGTTGGGTGGTGATGGTTGATTCACTGACGCCCTTGGTGCCGGAAGCAGGTTCGATCGTGAACCAGTCCTCACCTTCAAGCGACCAGTCACACGTGGCGCTGATCGTGATCTGATCGGTTCCGCCTCCCACCAACGTAGCAGGTGTCTTGGCGGCCAACGTAGTCTTGATGACGACAGTGTCGTGCACCTCGGACACAGTCTGTTTCTGGCAAGCGGTCCCGCCAAGAAGCAGCGGAACGACCAGAATGAGTTTTGTTATGAGTTTTAGTTTCATGGAGTATAAAAATGTTTTATATAAGGTAAGACACCTTCGATGCCCTATATGCTAAAAAACGATCAAGACTTTTATCAGGTAATCCTTAAAAAAGGCTATATTTGTATGATATAAAGCCATGTCAAAGGATAAGAAAAGATGATTCTGGATGAAACGATATTCGAAGGGCTGTACTACAAGTACAGTGACAGGCTTTACAACTTCGCGTTCAGGTTCGTGTCGGACGAGCACACAGCGCAAGACATCGTGCACGAGGCCTATGGCACGCTTTGGGAGAAATTCGAAGGAAAGGAAAGCGACGCATGGCAGGCTCTTCTGTTCCGCATTGTACGGAACCGGTCGATTGACACACTGCGCCACCAGTCATCACTCAGGATTGTCAGTCTCACGGATTCTTTCAGAAACGTATGCGACGAAGGTCTCTATCAGATGGATTTCGCGGTCAACGACTCCGACCGGAAGACAATCTACGATGAACTCACGGCGAACATCCACAGCATCATGGGCAAGCTTCCTGACAGATGCCGCGAAGTGTTCATGATGAGCAGGTTCCAAAACATGAAGAACAAGGAAATCGCGGCGGCTTTGAAAATCTCTGAGAAGGCTGTGGAAAAGCACATCCACAAAGCCCTGACGGTGTTCAGGAAAGAATTGGACGGCCTCGCCGGCAACGGGAACGCGGATCTCCAGAGCGGAGCCGCTCATTTCTGGCTGCTGTTCATCCTCACCTGCATGGTGGATTGATCACGGATATATTTATGAATAGACAATTTCCTGAATATTAAAGGAGCTAATCCAAAAATCACCAGACTCGGAGCGAAGCGACCGAAGGGGTCTCGGGGAATCCCTTCCCCGTGCCCCACCGGGGCTGTCACGAAGTGACTGGGGGTAAAATAAAAAGGAGGTGACTTTTTAGCCACCTCCCTTTAATATTATGTCATCACCACTATCTATAGCAGATGCTGAACTCGGCCAGACTGCACAGGGGAACCTTCAAGGCTCCGCCCTTTCGTCCTGACGCCGTCACGACAAACTTGACGTACTTCGCCTCCGGCTCGATCTCCGCCGCGTGAACGTTACGGTATGCGCTCACGCCGGTATAGTCGAAATCGCAGACCTTGGTGTAATTCTCTCCATCCAAAGACACTTCCAGATGCCCGCCTTTAAGGTCGGAGGCATAACGGTCCTGACGCCGGTACAGGTCGAAGTCCGAAATACGCACCGGAGAGGCGAGTTCATATTCAATGAAATACGGCAGATTCAACACCGCCACGTCGGTATTTTGGTAGCCGGATTCCCATTTCGTGTTGATCTTCCCGTCGATCGTCAGCTCCGGGCCGGCTCCGATCTTATAGGAGTTGCAGTCACGCACCGAGATGTCGGACTGGCTGTAATGATGCCTGTTGAACATATTCATCACTGACTCCGACTCGCCTTCCACCTTGAAGCCGCCTTCCGACTCGACACCAGCCACAAGGGAATAATACCTATCCTGTGCCTTGGACTTGTCGATGCGCACAGTATAGACAATCTCGGAGACACCCGGGGTGAAACCTTGCTCAGAAGAGGATGTCACTGAATATGATCCCTCCGGAAGAAGCGAATATTCCGCCTTGTCCGATGGGACGTTGAAAGTGAACTTCACGCCGTTGTCCCAATTGTTCTCGATGCTTGTGCGGACCTTGTATTCAACAGTGACGAATCCGTCATTGTCCTCCAGTTTGTCAAGATCGGTCTCGGACACTCCGGATTTGTCCAGACTGAACGCCATCATGCTCATGTCCGGGACGATGACAGTGCTGCCAAGTTCATCGGTCTGGGCGTCATTCACGCCATCGGTAAGGCTTTTCAGCCTCAACGCCACAGCGTAGTTACTCAGATCGGAATAGTCCGCTTCCGTTGAAAGTCTTTTCAAGGCCTCGATGTTGAAATCCACCTTGAACGTAGCCTTCTTGTCCTTCATCTGAAGGTCAGACGATTCCAGAGACCAGCAGTCCGAAGGCAGAGCCAGAAGCGACGCAGAGTTCTCCTCATTGTACTTTACCAGCACGGCGGCATCCTCCGACAGCCTCACCTTTGGATTCTGGTCGTAATAGCTGCCACAGTAGGCGTTCACCTCAGCCGTGAACGAGGACTGCACGTCATAGATTGTTTCTGTCTTCTGGTATCCGTTGTTGAGGATGTACACGGAAGGGTCGTAAAGATTGTCCTCCAGGTGGCTCGGCTCGCAGGCCGCGGCGGACAGAAGCGCGGCCAAGCCTATAAGAGTATATTTTCGTTTCATAATGATTCTTTTTTAGAAGTCGTTTCCAGTTCTACCATCCGTAGTTCTGAGTCAATTCCGGAACCCTGTCAAGCTCGGCCTGATTCATAGGAAGGACATAGTATTTCTTGGTGAACACCCTCTCGGACTTGGTGCCGGCCTCTCCGAAAGTGTCGAAAATGGACGTGCGCCTCCAATAATCACCGGAAATCTTATGGTCAGACGCTCCGATGTTGCATCCTACAACCTTGCCGTTATCCTCCCTTTCGGCTATCATCCAGCGGCGGGTGTCGAAGTAACGTTTTCCCTCGAAGCAAAGCTCGACCATACGCTCCCTGCGGATGTACTTTCTCTGGAGATCCTTGTCGCCTATGATCTCAGGATAGACCTCGTCCTCGCCGGTTCCGATCGCCGGGACCCCGGCCCTGTGGCGTATCATGTTCCAGTAAGTGAGGATGTCCGGATTCGCCGGGTCATATTCATTGAGAGCCTCGATGTACATCAGCAGCACATCGGCATATCTGATGATCGGCCACGAGAGGTTCCCCCACCGGCTTGACTTCGTGTCCAGATCCGGATCGATGAACTTGAGGCAAAGGTAACCGGTCGGGCTGTAGTTGTTCGATGTGATAGGTCCGGAGTTTCCGTTCTTGTAGAACTGGATGTTGGCCAGCTTGTTCGTGCCCATGATCCATGTCTGGCCGCTCCAGAACACATTGGCGTAGAACCTCGGCTCGCGGCCGATGTACATGTTCATGGTCTCGATGGCGTCGTTGGACTTCAGGTTCTTAGGGATGGTGGAGAAGAACGGGTTGACGAACTTCTGAGACCCGGTCTCAGTGTAGCCGGAACGTGGATCCACCTCAATGACACCCGCGCCGTTGTCGTAGGATTCGTCTTCCATGTTGGTGATCGGATAGTAGCCGTTGTCCATCGCGAAAGCGTCCACAAGCTTCTGGGTCAGACCGATTCCGCCGTATCCGCTCGCCGAGACCGGAGTCTCCCCGACTCTCCAGCTGCGTCCGCCGCACTGCACCGTGAATATGTTCTCGGGGGAATTGAGCAGCACCGCAGCGTTATGAATATTCTCAAGCGGAGTGGCGTTCTCGTCATCCACAAGATTGTACGTGTTCATGTCTATGACAGCCTTCGCCGCCTCGGCCGCCTGTCTCCAACGGTTTTCGTCATATTCTGTGTTGAAGAGTTTCTCTCCGTCCTTGTTCACGATGCCGTCATAAATGCCGGTGCCGTTCTGCCCGTTGAAAAGAGGGCTGGCGTTGAACATAAGGAGCCTGGCCTTCATCGCAAGGGAAGAGCCTTTCGTGGCACGTCCGATCTCGTAGGAGCTTCTCGTGTCAGGGAGCTCGGTGGCCGCTTTGTCATATTCATCACAAAGCCAATCGACTATCGTGCTCCAAGGGGACCTGTCCACCTTTGACACATCCGGGTCGGAATAGTCCGACTGCCTGTCCCCGAGCCAAATGACAGGGCCGTTCCATTTGAGCAGCTCGGTATAGTAGAACGCCCTGAGGAAACGGGCCTCGCCCCGCCACATCACTTTCTCATCATCCGTGAGCTGAGGGCAGTCCTGGACCTTGGACATGAAATATGTCGCCTCGCTTATTCCCTGATACAAAAGTCTGTAAACCGCATGACGGTAACCGCCGTGGTTTGACAGAGGGGAAAGCTGGTTATGGTTCAGCAAAGCGAAGAAACGTGAGCCGGTGTAGACGCAGGAAGCCTCGTCGCTGGCAGTGATCGCGATGCCGGATGTGGAACCGTAACCTTCCGGGGACCATTCGCTCGGAATGTAGGTATAGACATTGACAAGATATTGCAGCGTGGTCGTCTTCTTGTCGAATATGTTCTTTGAGGTCAGCTGGTCGTCAGGCTGCCTGTCCAGGTAACTGTCACAGCCGCAGACCGCCAGCGCAATCATCAGGATTATTGCTGATATATTCTTCTTCATAGTACTTCTTGATTATTAGAAACCGATGTTCAGACCGATGTTGGCCACTCTGGTGTTAGGGTAGTTCGACGCTCCCGTCTGGAGATCCGGATCCCAGAGCTTGAACGGAGCGAAGGTAAGCAGATTCGTTCCGGACACGAAGACACGCAGCTGGCTCAGGCGCATCTTCTGGATCAATCTCTTAGGGAAAGTGTAGCCGAACTCAGCGTTCTTGAGCCTGATGTAGCGGCCGTTGACGAGCCAGAAGTCAGATGACTGGTTGTTGTTCGTCGCCTCGGTCGTGGTAAGACGCGGGTATTTCGCGTCGGTATTGCTTTCGGTCCAGTAGTTCCCGTAGATATCTGAGAACACGTTGTTCGCGGCCATCTTCGGCTCGGTGAATCCGCGTACCATAGAGGAGTTTATCGAGAAACTTACGTGGGCGTTGCCCTGGAAGAAAACCGACACATCGAATCCCTTCCATTGGGCGGACACACCGAAACCGTACACGATCTCAGGCACGTCGGTGTACCCTATGGCCTTGACGTCCTTGCTGTCGATCACACCGTCGTTGTTGAGATCCTTGTACTTGATGTCGCCAGGACGTACCTCGCCGAGAGCGCTCTGGTCCGGAGACGTAGCGATGTCAGCCTCGTCCTTGAACAGTCCGTCGGACACATAGCCGAATGTCTGCCATCTGGCCTGGCCGGTACGGTTCATGTACTTCTCGATGTAGTCCGGCTGGTCCTGATCCTCGATGACGTTACGGGCGAAAGTGAAGTTACCCATCGCCGAGAAGTTCACCTGGCCGATCTTCTGGTCGTACTGCAGGGAGCTGTCCCATCCGGAGTTCCTCATCCGGCCGATGTTGACGTAAGGCTTCGTGGTGATTCCGATATATTCAGGAATGGAAGACCTCTGAAGGAATATTCCCGAACGCTTTTCCTTGAACCAGTCCACCTGCACGCGGAGTTTGTCGAAGAACGAGACATCCACGCCGACATCCAGTTTGCGTGATTTCTCCCAGCCGACATTGTCGTTGGCCCATTCGCCGCGCCGGTAGGACGGGTAGGAGGTCACCGTCTCGCCGAAACTCCACTTATCACCGGAGTTGATTGTCTCCAGGTAGATGAAACGACGGTTGCCTCCGATCTGGTCGTTTCCGACAATTCCATAGGAGCCCTTGATTTTCAGCAAGCTGATGACATCAGCCAAGCGTCCTGTCCAGAATTTCTCGTTGGAGACCAGCCAGCCACCGGCCACTGACGGGAAGAATCCGAACCTGTGTCCAGGCGAGAAGTTCTCGGATCCGTTGTAGCCGGCGTTGAACTCGGCGAAATACCGTGAATCATAATTGTAGGTAGCCCTGAAGGCCACTCCCTGATGTCTGTACGGCAGGGCCGCATTGCTGGAGGTGGCACTGGAGCCGATATAGTTCTTCTGTGACTGCTGATAGAGAAGGAGACCTGTGACGCTGTGGTTTCCGAATGACCTTGCGTAGTTCAGGCTGGCCTCCAGATAGAGGGAACGCCATCCGGTGTTGGAATATGAGAAATCCAGTGTCTGCGAGCCCTGCACAAGCTCAGTAAGGTGCAGTTCTCCGTTCTCGTCCCTGTACGCCTGACCGTATTGCTCAGGAGTCCTGGTGCGGTTCTGGTAAGCGTTGTTCTTGGCGTCGAAAGAGCCTTTGACTGTGGCTGTAAGTCCATCGGTGAGCCACGAGAAATCGTGGGTGAGGGACACGAGAGACTGAGCCGTGTTGTAGAACGCCTGCTTGTAACCGGTCTGTGTCAGAAGGGCGTACGGGTTGTAGCCCATGTTAGTACCCGGTCCTGGATAATGGCCGTCCGAATAGACCATCGGGAAGATCACAGACGGTGTCTTCAGCGCGGCCGACCAGATCGAGCTGCTGCTCGTTCCGCTCTCGTTCTTCTGCTCGAAAGTCGTGGCGAGATTGACGTTCATGGACGTGTGGCGAGTGAGTTTCACATCCACGTTCGCCCTGAAATTGAAGCGGCGGTAATATATTCCCGTGTTGTAATCGGCCGTAGGATCAGTCTTGAAGAGCCCGTTCTCGTTGTAGAAACCTCCGGAGATGTAATATTTCACGGAGCTGGTTCCACCGGAGACATTGACGTTCGCCCTGGTGTTGTTGCTGAGATTCTTGAATATGCTGTTGACCCAATCGACATTAGGGTAAAGGTCCGGATCCTCTCCGCTCAAGGTCTTGCGTACCCTCTCCGCATCGAAATATTCAGTCCCGGAAGCCACATTGTACATTTCCATGTACTGTGTCGCGCTCGCCATCTCCGGCACCTTGACTGGGCTGGTCACACCGTTCTCGAATTTGATGCTGACCTTTGGTTTGCCCTCCTCTCCGCTGCGTGTCGTGATGAGCACCACGCCGTTGGCTCCTCGCACTCCGTAAACGGCCGTCGCGGCGGCGTCCTTGAGGACGGAGAATTCCTTGATGTCCTCGACATCCACAAGGTCAAGCTCACGCTCGACTCCGTCGATCAGGACGAGAGGGTTGGCGTTGGCTCCGAAGGTGCTGATGCCTCGGATCCAGAAAGTGGATCCCGCGCCAGGCTCGCCGCTCCTCTGCACCGACACGACTCCGGAAAGCCTTCCGGCGAGAGCGTTGCTGATCTTGGACACCGGAATCTTCACCGCGTCCGGAGCGATTGTGGCGATGGCGCCCACGATACTGGCCTTCTTCTGGTGGCCGTAGCCGACAGCCACAGCCTCCTCCAAAGTGTTTCCATCCTGCTCAAGGGCCACGTTGATGACCTGTGATCCCTTCTTTATCTGGACATCCTGGGCCACATAGCCTATGCAGGACACGCTGATGTAGCCGTAATTGCCTTTGAATGAAAGGTTATAGCGGCCATCAAGGTCGGTGGAGACTCCAATCGGAGTGTCCTTGACCCAAACCGCCACTCCGACAAGCGGCTCGCCGGTCTTGGCGTCCTTGACGGTTCCGCTGACCTCCGTAGATTTGTCATCGCCGGTTGTCTTGCCTGAGGTCTTTGCCTCGGTTTTGGTGATCGTGATGATCTTGCCTTTCAGCTCATACTTGAAAGGTGGTTTGACTATCTGCCGCAAGACAGTCTGCACGGACGCCGAGTTGAAGTCGGCCGTGACAGCCGGGGCATCCCGAAGAATTCCTGTCTCGTAGATGAAAGAATAGCCGGTCTGGCGCTCAAGTTCCTTGATGACACCAGTCAGAGGCTCGTTCTTGAACCGCTTTGTGAACGACTGGGCGGAGATGAACTGCCCGGTCATCACGAGAAGCAAAACAAGAAGCGCGCTCTTGAAAACAAGTTGTCTCTTCATTTTTGTTGAACAGTGGGTTTAGTTAACGTTATTAGTTTTGATTGTATGTCATTTTTCTGTGATCGCGATGCTGCTGTCATCCTGCCATGCCCACGAGATCGGCACAATTACGGCCACCGCCCCAAGCACATCATCGATGGACTCACGGGTGTCGAGTATGACACGGAAAGTCTTGTTCCTGTATTTCACCGGATTGTAATGAATCCGCGTTCCGTACAAGGATGTCAGTCTGGAAAACAGCCAGTCAAGCGTGACTGACTCGCAGTCCAGCTTGCCGTCAAGCCATGAGCGGTACTGGCTCACATCCCGCCTGGACTTGCTCATGGAACGGTCGATACGGTTGTAGGAGATGACCTCGCCCGGGCTGAGATAAATGTAGTCCTTGCCGGTCTGGAACTGAATCTGTCCCGTGAGGAGGGCCGCCTGGATTCCGTTCTCACCGTTGTAGGCAGAGACGTTGAACGAGGTGCCTTTGACAGTGATGATGGCATCGTCCATTCTGACGATGAATGGCTTGGCCGGATTCTTCGAGACATCGAAGAACGCCTCACCGGACAGCGTCACTTCCCTGCCCTTCTTGTTGAAATCAGAATCGTAGGTCAGGGTCGTAGCTGAGTTCAGCCAAACTTTGGACGAGTCCGGAAGCACGACCAGTCTCGTCTCCAGATAGGCTGTCGAGAAAGTGGAGACCGGATTCTCCTTGTCATTGAACAGATTGAAGAACAACGCCACGATGACAGCCACCGCCGCTGCCGCCGGGACGGAAATCCTCAGCAGCAAGCGTTTCCACCGGCGTGCCTTGATTTTCCCCGTAAGCCTGGCGTAAGCCATCCTCTGCCCCGCAGTCGGCCTCTCGCTGTCACACCAATCCTTCTCCATCGTCCTGAAATCATCCATCGACAGCTTACCGTCCGAAAGGCTCTCGCGGATGGAAACCTCATCCTCATAAGTGGATTCGCCACGGAAATATCTGAAGCATTTCTCTTTGATCCGATCATCTGAAATCCTTCTGTCGTCTTTACTCATAATGACTTTAATTATTTCATATAGATATTTAACGTTTAACCGGACTTTTACCCTACCTTTGTTTTCAAATGAATATTTCAAAAGATTCCACTGCCTCTTGCTCCGCGATGATCGGTACGTATTTTTTTGCACGAAGTGACTTTTCGGACGTAATAATACATATTCCGGAATCATGCGAGGTAGGGTAAATCGGAGTCGCTGCGTTTTATAATGCAGAATATTCAATACTAATAACACAAAATTCAGATCATGAGAAAAATTTCCTTTCTGTTGACAGGCGCGCTGGCCATTTTGGCAAGTGCCACAGCATCAGCCCAATCAGAGCCATCGGACGAGGTGAAGGTTCCGGACTATTCCGGCTATATCCTTACTCCGGAGGCTCCACACACTCCCCGGATCAACGGAGCCAAGATCTATGGCGCCCGTCCAGGCTCAGATTTCCTGTACAAGGTGGCGGCGACAGGTGACAGACCGATGACATTCTCGGCCGAGAACCTGCCAAAAGGCCTGAAAATCGACTCCGGAACAGGTGTGATCACCGGGAAGGTCAAGAAAGCCGGCACCTATAATGTTACGTTGAAGGCCGCCAACAGCCTCGGCGAGGCGACAAGGGAGTTCAGGATCGTCATCGGAGAGAAGATCGCGCTGACTCCTCCGATGGGTTGGAACAGCTGGAACTGCTGGGGCAACACGGTAAGCCATGAGAAAGTGATGGCTTCCGCGAAGGCGATTCTTGAAAGTGGACTGGCGGACTATGGTTGGTCGTACATCAACATAGACGATGGCTGGCAGGGACTCCGCGGCGGAAAGGAGAACGCGATCCAGCCGAACGTGAAATTCCCTGACATGAAAGGTCTTGTGGACTCGCTGCACACCATGGGATTCAAGGTCGGCATCTATTCCGGTCCGTGGGTTGCGACCTACGCGGCGCACATCGGAACACAGTGCGACAACGCCGACGGCACCTACGAATGGGTCAAGAAAGGGCTCGTCAACGAGAACTACAGGATGGTGGATCCGTCCGGCGAGCTGACCAGAGAGAAGCTTTGGTACAGCGGGAAATATTCATTCGCCGCCCAGGACGCGCGCCAGTGGGCGGAATGGGGCTTCGACTATCTCAAATACGACTGGAACCCGCACGACTGGTACAGCATGAAAGAGATGCACGATGAGCTGGAGAAATGCGGCAGGGACATCGTCTATAGCCTTTCCAACTCCGCCCTCCTTCCTTTGGCCGATGAATATGTCAAATACGCCAACTGTTGGAGGACGACCGGGGACATCCGCGACAACTGGAAAAGCATCTCCGGCATCGGTTTCGGCAGGAACAGCAGCTGGGCGCCATATTCAGGCCCTGGACATTGGCCTGACGGAGACATGATGGTCATCGGAAACGTCGGCTGGGGCAGGAAATACCACTACACCAACCTGACTCCGGACGAGCAATATACCCACGTCACCCTTTGGGCAATGCAGGCGTCCCCGCTCCTGATCGGCTGCGACATGGCGGTCGCCGACAAATTCACAAAGAGCCTTCTGTGCAACAACGAGGTGATCGACATCAATCAGGATCCGCTCGGTTACGCGGCCACAAAGATTTACGGCAACAGTTCCTATGCCACATACTTCAAGCCTTTGGAGGACGGTTCGCTGGCAATCGCCATGTTCAACCTCAGCGAGACAACCCAGAAGATCGGTTTCAAGCCGAGAGCCATCGGAATTATCGGGGACAAAATCATCGTCCGGGATGTCTGGAGGCAGAAAGATGTCGCCGAAATCACCAACGACAGGGATCGTTTCGATGCTGATGTACCTCCGCACGGAGTGGTTCTCGTCAGGGTGTTCCCTGGCTTCACCAAGGAAAGGCCGATAGGCAGCAGGAGGTAAAAGGCCGACTGACGTATTCTTCATCATCACTGTGCGCAAAAAGCGCTTTTCCACTCACGCCCCAAAGGGATTTTGTGAACGAAACGCCGCTTTTCACGCACGGTGATATTCTTTTATGCCAATACCAGGCGATAGAAGTCGTTGACAAGTCCAGAAATGATGTCATAGCCTACCGTCCGCGCCAAAGTGCCCTCATTCATATAGCAACGCTTGTTGACTTCGATCATCAAGGATTTGTAATCAATCGGTTTCTTGGGAGTTATCGAGTTTGAATATGGATTGTTCAGGCCTACCTTAAATCCGGCGCGATCAAACAGGTGCGTCGCCTTGTCGATCATCTCCTGCTCAGGCTTGCTTGCATCGTCATTATAGCCGATGCAGATGTCGATGTCGGCGAGATCCGAAGGAAACGAGTGGCAGTCTATGATGAGCGAGCCGGGAGCCAACTCAGAGGAAAGGCGCGAGATGAATCCGTGATATTCATTCATCAAGGCGGTCCGCCCGGAAATCAGGCGGCGGCAATCGCCGAACCTTTCGTAGAGGATGCCTTGGCCGGCGGCATTCAATCTTTCCGACAGCTACAACCTTATCGAAGCGGCCATGGATGGGAAGGCTCAAGCAGATGAGAATCTTAGAGTTACAGAGAATCGTTATCACGCATCTATGTGTCCTCTCTCGGATTATCTTGATGCGCAGTTCCAGTGGCAGCAGGCCAGGAGTAATCTTATCGAGGCGTTCACGCAGTCCCGTATCGCCGAGACGGATTACCTGATGGCTACCGGCCACCTGGTGGACGAGACGGTCTTCGCAAAGTAACGGGACGGACCCGATCAGTGAACAGCTTATCGAATATACCCATGCCTTATCAGGTCTTCTCTTGATCTGACGGGGAATGTGTAACCGTCACGGAGCAGGAACAAGTTGTCTGAAACCTGAATGATCGCTTCGTACAAATGGTCAGATACGATGATCCCTTTATTTGCTTTCTCCTCCCGGATCAGCGACTGCATCTTCTCGACATGAATAGGGCGATGTTGGAGAAAGGTTCGTCCAGGATGCAGAAATCAGAGGGTGACTTGATGATGATGAACATTTCAGCGACACGAGCCTCGCCACCGGATAATTCCCGAAACTGTTTCTTCTGAAAGGTATGGAACTTGGGATCAAACGACACCAAGCCGTCATATTCAACATCATACAGTCTGAAGGCTTCGTCCAAGGTCATCCTCGGCGGCATGAAGAGATTCTGCGGAAGGTACTTGACCCTGTCGCCGATATGCCCATAGTCAGTACTTTGCTCATCGTTGAACCTTACGAATATGCTCAGTGGCATATTCCTTATAAATATTAAAAACACAATCCAATCAGGAGACCACGGTCACGGTGCTCGTGGCCGTGCGCTCGTTCTGGTTGACTTCTATGCGGACCGGGATCTTCTCCTGAAGCTCCTCGATGTGGCTGATTATGCCCACCTGTCTGCCGGACTTCATACGGAGGGTCTTCAACGTGTTTACGGCATTCTGGAGAGGTTCGCCGGAAAGGGTGCCGAAGCCCTCGTCGATGAACAGGGTACCGACAGAAAGGCCATCTCCAATGTCGGACAGAGCCAAGGCCAGAGAAAGGGACACAAGGAAACTCTCTCCGCCGGAAATCGTGCTGGCCGGACGGGAAACGTAGCCTTGATAGGCATCCTCGACCTCGATGACGAACGTTCCCGGCACGACCTTGAGGACATACCTGTCGGTCAGGTCTTTCATGTAGATGTTCGCCGCCTTCACAAGGCTGTCAAGCACATAACTCTGGGCTATCTTGCGGAAATTCTTGCCAGCGCTGTCACCGATCAAGTTATTCAGAGTGTTCCATTTCACATATTCCTCCCGGAGCCTGTCGGCCGCCTCCCTCAACTTACCGGCTTTCTCACGGTTCTCTTCATCCTGCCTCAGAGACTCAGCCAAAAGAGCCGCCTCAGTCGTGGCTCTTGACATAGCCTCATCGTTACTCTTGTACAATGTTTCCAGACTATCCACCGTGTCATCGTCCGCAAACAAAGGCTTATTCAACTGATGCTCAGACTCGTTCCTCCGATCCGTTTCCAAAGCGACCTTCGCCGCGGCCAACTTTTCAGACGCCTCTCTGTGCCTACGCTCAATCTCGGAAATCACCGCGACAGAGTATTCAGAAAGAGCCTTCAGCGCAGCCCTGTCATATTCAGAATGCTCCGAAAGGAACGCCTCGACCTTGGAGGATTCCGCCTTCGCGTTTTCCTCGGCCCGCGCAAGTTTGTGCCTCTCAAGAATCAAGTTGCTCCTGACCGAATCCGCCTCTCCTGACAAACCAGGAATATTCGCTGCCTCCACCGCCGGTAGTTCATTCCACGACGGCATCATCTCCTCTATGGCCGCCACCATTCCTTGCACCACGCCCATCCTTGCCCTCAACTCATCGACCGACTTGACCAGGCTCTCCGAACGCTCAACACGATTCCGATGCGAACGAACCGCCTCAGAAAGCTCTTTTTTGAATATTCCGGTGTCCGCGCTCCATTTTTCTTCCCAAGGCGAGCCGGCGAGAATACCTCCGACCGCCTGCTCTGCCGATGAAACGGCTTTGATTCTGTCCGAGACAAGGGCCTCTACCCTCTCGATTTCGGATTTCTTGGACTGGACTTCGCTTTCCGCCTTGACACGGGCTGCAACAGCCTTATCCACGGCATCCCTGGCGGCGAGACTTGCTCTGCGAGCATCATCGGCATCCTTTTCAAGGCCGGCGCAGATCTTCTCTTTTTCAGCAAGTTCTGACAAACGCAGGCCTATTTCTTGGTACCTCGCCTCAAGCGCCGCCCGTGTGCCATCATCAACGTCCGTCAAACCACACTTCTGGGCAGCCATTCTCACGGATTCCGTCATCTGGTCCACACTACGGTCATTCTCAAAGGCGGATTTCTGTCTGCGCAACTGCTCTGACTCCGCAACAATTTCAGCCACAAGACGATCGTAACGATCCTTGTCATTACGGTATATGATCCTGGCTTCCTCGCGGGCTCTCTCAAGCGGAGCCAGCCGTCTCTGAAGATCCAGGTCTGTCGGCAGCGCCGATTCGATCTTCCGCATACAGACAGGACAGAGGTCACCTACCTGAAGGTTGTTGCGGATAGCCTTGACGGTGTCTTCAACCGTACTGCTCTGCATCCTATAGGCCTCATCAGCTAACTCCGACTTAATGCGTTCTGACTCCACGTCCTTGGCCAAAGAGTCCCGTTCCGCGATCTTGGCATCAAGCGCCTTCTCTTTCTCAGCGATGTCCTGCGCTTCCTCATTACGCTTTACGATCTGTTGCTCCAAAAGCGACAACCGATCCTGCGCCAGTTTGATGTCCACCGATTTTTCCTTCAGGTCTCCGATCTCCTTACGGACCATCACGGCGTTCGACTCGGCCAAAGCATCCTCGGCCTTCTTCTGCGCCTCCTCGGCAAGTCTCCGCCCGTTTCCTGCGGCATTCTCCGCTTCCTTCACCTTCTCCAACGCCAGCGACCTTTCCGTCAAGTCCGACCGCAGAACCGAAAGTTTGGCTTCTGATTCACGAATATATTCCCGACCGCTCTCGATGACACCGATGTTCCCCGCGATGGTCTGCTCCTTCTCCAGAACAGGCTGCGAAGGAGCGTCCTTTTCCAACTCCGCGTCAACGGAGGCTTTTTCCCCGGCAAGCCTCTTCTCCTCGTCACTCAGGAAGGCCAATCCACCTTTTACCGACCGGTATCTCTCCGACAATCCGGAGATCCTTGTCCTGGCTTCCGCTGCTGCCGCCTCTTCTCTCCTTTGGTTTTCAAGATTTCCACGCACCGCCTCAGTAGTCCTGAACGAGGCGGCAAGGTTCTCCTCGGCGACATATTCATCAGTACTTACAAACGCCTCCTTGTCCGCGACAGCTTTGGAATCAGATTCAATCGTAACCTTCAATCTTGCCTCCTGCTTCAGCCAGTCCACTTTCTTACCGCACTCGTTCCTTGCCGCGCGGGCGGATTCCGCCTCGGCCAGTTTGTCCTCCTTCTCTTTGAGTTTCTGGTCTTTTTCCTCATCAGAAAGGATCCTGATATCCCGGATTCTTTCCTCGGCATCGGCCGAAGCCTTTTCCTTCCGCCTTGTGATCTCAAAGACCTTGGCGCCGATCTTCGTGTAGATGTCCGCACCGGTGATCTTTTCCAGAATCTCGGCCTTCTCGTTGTCCTTGCTGTTCAGGAATCTGGTGAACTCACCCTGAGCCAGCATCGTGGTGCGGCAGAACTGGCTGAAACTCAGGCCGACGGCAGAGGCGATCTCCGCGCTCACCTCCTTATCCTTTTTGTAAATCATCCCGGAATCCAAGTTTCGGAGGATCCATTCTTTTTTCTGTATCCGGCCATTCACTTTTTCCCTTGCTCGGGCTACCGACCATTCAGCCTCATAATCAACCCCATTGGTTCCTTTGAACTCAAGTCTTACATAACCTTTCCCTGCCCCTTGCCTAAGAAGTCTGGACGGACTGTCAACCTTGACATCATCCCCCTGATCAGCGGAGCTGCCCTCCATCTGCGTATTGGCCAGCCTTGGCGTGTCCCCGTACAACGCCAGACAGACCGCGTCCAGAATCGTGCTCTTCCCAGCCCCGGTCTTGCCGGTGATAAGGAACACATCACAGTCAGACAGCGGCTTGCTGTCAAAATCAATCACAGCGTCTTCTATGGACGCGATGTTGTGAATCGTAAGTTTTCGTATTTTCATAAGTCAGTCTAAATTATTCATTTACATCATTCCTGATTTCCTTCTCCGCCTCACGGAACAGTTCCGCCAGTTCGTCCGTGAACGTTATTCCGGTGTCCTCGGCGTACAGCCGCGCGACCTCAAGCGGTTCCATAGCCCGGAATTCCGACACTGAAAGGGTTTTACGGTCTGACTTTCCAGAGGCTGCCCGGCGAGCGTTTATCGTGCAGAAAAGTCCCAGGCCGCCACTCAGAATATTCCTGGCCTCGACCACCGCATCAGGCGGAAGGCTATCCTCGACCTCGACATTCAACCTGATATACGCCGGATTGTCCTTAGGAAAATCTTTCAGCCGTTCCTTAACCTCATCCCATTTCCCGAAACCTGAGGAAGGAATATTCACGAGCGGACAATCGGTCTTTATCGGCACCTCCCGGATCTGCGGGGCCGCCCCGTGCGAGGCGATCTCCACGACCGACACACTATGCCCGTAAGACTCGTCGAAACTTACCGGCAGCGGCGTGCCGCAATAGCGCGCCCTTCCCCCGGAACCAGCGATTGTCTGCGGCTTATGAATATGTCCGAGCGCGATGTAGTCGTACCCTTCGCCGAACTCCTCCAGCCCGACGGAGTCAATCCCTCCCACAGATAATTCACGAATATCCTCGTGTCCGGTGTAGTTGCATCCGGCCACTGTCGTGTGGGCAGAAATGACAACAGGAAGGTTTCCGGTGTTCCTTTCGGCCACCTTGTCCAACAGGCTCTTACAGAATCCTTCCGGCATACTTCTCTCGTTCACGTACGGTATGGCGGCTATGAATCCTTTCCCCGCCACCTCAACGATCAGCTTGTCTGGATTGTCCTTGTCCACGGAACCGATCATATTCACTTTCTGGGTCTCCCATAATATTCGTGAGACCTCGTGCTTTGACGCGCTGTCGTGGTTCCCCGCGGTGATGACGATCTCCATTTCCGGACAGGCCTCGTGCAGCCTCATCACCGCCTCCGTGAACATCTTCTGCACCGCCGCCGATGGCTGTCCCGTATGGTAAACATCCCCGCTGACCACCAACGCGTCAGGTTTCTCCTTCCCGACAATCTCCTCGATCCGGACAAGCATATCCCTCTGCTCCCGACTCCTGTCGTATCCGTACAGAACATGTCCCAGATGCCAGTCACTTGTGTGTATGATTCTCATAAGCAAGTCATTGTATTGTTTTCATAAAACAGACCCGAGCCAAACGCTCCACTCAATATACGCCCTTTCTCCGGTTTTCGCAACCAAAATCCTCATTTTTTCAGGTAACTATATAGCAGTTGACTAACGTGGCATGCAAGCGGTCTTGAGCGGAGAGTGTCACTGTCCGACCGACACACTCTCGATCCTTATCTTGAAAGTCCCGGACGGAGCCTGGACATCCACGATCTCGCCCTCTTTCCGTCCCATCAGCGCCGCACCAATCGGGGACTTGCAGGAAATCTTGCCTTCTTCAAGGTTCATCTCGTGCGGGCTCACAATGGTATATGTCATTCTGGCATTGGAGGCCATATTCGTGAACTCCACCTTGCTGAGCAATGAAATCTGATCTTTCGGCAATGCCGAAGTGTCGATGATCCTTGAATATTGCAGGACTTTCTGCAGGAAACGTATCCTGCTGATGGCCTTGGCCTGAGCCCTTCTCGCCGAGCGATATTCAGCGTTCTCGCTCAGATCCCCCTGCGCGCGTGCGTCCGACAGATCGTCCTTGATCCGAGGATATTCAACATCAATAAGATGATTAAGTTCCGCGACAATCTGGTCGTAGCGTTCCTTAGACAGATATTCCATATACCATTGTTTGATAAGTCAGGGCAAATGTACGAAAAACTATCGTTTTTAGCTCCCCGCTCAACTTTTTTTGTTTGTCCGGCGGAGCACCCTTCCTACAAATTTAGAATTTTAATTTTATCCGACAAAAAATCACCGATAGAGAACAGCCTAATCGATGATTATCTTGAGTAACTTGTGTATCAAACTCATGATGTTTTACTCAAGTTTCGCAAGTGAAAAATAATTGAAATAAAAAAGGCTAAAGGTTTTGATAATTCATTGATTATCACTATCTTGTGTTTACGATACTCATAGATAGTTGCCCTTAGCCATGAACAAAAATAGACAAATAATTTCTGAACTCAAAGACTTTTTCAGACATAATGACTCCAGTAAGGCGGTCAACGCGGTAAACAAAGAGATGGGCAGGCTCGTCATACAGGCCAAAACGGTGGGTCCGGTTAAGAATCCGAACTGCAAGTTCACCTTCGTCCAGTTGGTGAGACTGCTCGTCCTGTATCCGTTCTTCTCCGTCAAGACACCGGCGGACTATGCTGACAGCGCCCTCGGCAAGCTGTTTTCCTGCAAGAAGGACACGTTCTACCGCCTGATGGATGACGGTCGCATCGACTGGCGTCGTCTTGTCCATTCCATCAACCGCCAGCTGATCGGCCTTATCAGCCGCAGGGCAGATGCCAAAGATGCTACCCGTTGCCTTATCCTCGATGACACCGACCTCCCCAAGCGGGGGAACAGGGCCGAGGGCCTTGGGAAGGTGTTTTCTCACACTGCGATGAAGTGTATCCTGGGCTTCAAGGCCATGTTCCTCTGCTATACGGACGGCAAGACCCAGTTGATGGTGGATGCCACCATACAGGCAGAGACCGGCAAGGATGCCAGCAAACCACAGGGGCTTACCAAGAAGCAGAAGGCCGCCCAATATAGCAAGGAGCGCAACGAGGAGGAGAAGATCAATACTCGCAAGGAGGAGATGTTCCAGTCCAAGATTGCCAACGCCATCAAGATGATCCGCAGAGCCATCATCGAGGGTATCCGCTTTGACTACCTGCTGGTTGACAGCTGGTTCCCTTGTGCTGAACTGCTCCAGTTCATCCACAGCAGGCACCTCAAGTGCCACCTCATCGGGATGATCAAGATGGGCAAGACCAAATATGAGACGGCTTTGGGCGACCTCTGTGCCCGGGACATCATCAAACGGCTCGAGAAAGCCAAGGCCACCAAGAGAAACCGCTCCATTGGCTACACCTGCGCCTCCATCAAGGCCAAGTATGCCGGAATGGATGTCCAGCTCTTCTTCTACAAGAAGGGCAACGGTTCCTGGAACGCCCTCATCACGACGGATATGGGCATTGACGCCAAGAGGGCTTTCGAACTTTATGCCAGAAGATGGTGTATCGAAGTGGCTCATAAGGAGATGAAGGGACTTCTGAACTTGGGCAAATGCCAGTGCGTGGACTTCGCCGGGCAGGTTGCTGCGCTGTCCCTGTGCATGATACAGTACAACATACTCGGAACCGTCAAGCGCTTTGAATCGTACGAGACCATTGGCGGCCTGTTCGCTGAAATAACCGGCGAAACCGTAGAACTTACAGTCGTCCAGAGAATCTGGGGACTCATTATAGAGGTCATCAACGTCATTGCTGAGTTCTTATCCTGCGATCCGTTTGAGTTAACTGAAAACGTAATAAACAACAATCATCAAATCAAAGCAGTGAAGATGGCTTTCGACCGGCTAGACCTCGCCGGGGCGGCGGCCTAAATCACTTGCGAAACTTGAGATACTATAAAATTACCTAAATTGGTCACAAATCCAGAGTTAGCCCTTCTAATCAAGGAATACAAAAGGAAAAAGGTCAGAACTATTTCTATGTATTGTTGTGTGGGCATTGCTTTTGTCGTGGGATTCACCTCATTGTTCTTCACATTGTTCGTATATGATTTTTCTCCATTCAAAGAGAACCCTGTTCCTAAACTTGATCAGTTTTTGATTCCAATAATGATGGCTTGCGTTACAATCTTTTACATTATCAAGGTTATCACATTCACTACCTCAAAAATAGACAAGGATTTTATAAAACAGGTTGAGGGCTTGAAAGCTAAAACGCCAGAGTTGGTGGCTGCTAATCTGCAAGAATCAAAATTGGGTTTTCCTATGGAGATAATGGACTCATCAAACCGGCTTGTTGTTTCGATGGCAGCGTTCGTCCGGCATTGTGTAGAAAATGGATTATATGATCCTTACACTATTGAAGCCTGGAGACCCATCGATGGCCTGGTATATAACGCGAAAGGGAAGCCAATCTCTGCAAAACAACTCGCCCAGTCCTATCAGGACCAACTTATGAAAGGAACGATAATGCCTCCGCATACTAGTTGATAACCAAATACATAGAAATACTATTCAAATACTATTGGTCACTATTGATAGACTATTAATAGTGACCATTCTCGTATAATATAGTTTCCTTCGCGGTACAATCCTGAAAGGCGAAGTGGTATCACTTTTCTGAAGATTGCACGGCAAGGGAAATCGCTTACCACCTTTTTCCTGCGCCATAATTTATTAATCTATTTGAAAATTATGGCATGTGTAGAAGGAGCCCCTCTATACTCCTTAACTGTAGAGGAATTCACACAACTTCTCGATGACCGCATTGCGGCGGCATTGGGTACTAATAACAAGGTTATCTCTGTGGATAAGCCTTCCGGCAACTATGTCTATGGTCTCAGAGGCATCCAGCAACTCTTTGGAGTAAGCCACAAGACTGCACAGGAATACAAGGACACATTCCTACGCCCTGCAGTAATGCAGAACGGGCGCAAGATCGTGGTTGATGCAGACCTGGCAATGGAACTCTTTAACAAAAAGAAGACATTATGAGCCAGACAAAACACATCAGCGAAATCATGCACCAGCTCGTTCTGAACAACCCCAACGACCCCTGGGCAAAGATTCTTCGTCGCTGTCCATTCATACAGCGCGAGATGATCAAGAAAGGCTATATGTCACTCGATGACCTTTCAGATGAGGAACTCGACACACTTATCGAGTTCGACTGTGCAAACCCGGAAGAAAAGGAGGCAGACAATGACTAAAGACTACCTCCTCTCCAAGACCCTTTACGGTGTGGACATCATAACCCACATCGTCCGCCTTGAGTACCCCGACCACATCACCCATATCAAAGGTGATGACTGCGGGGAAGCACCCGACCCGGTTCATAGAGACGGCACAATTATCACCATTGCCGTAGAAAAGACCTTCACTCCCGGAGCCCAGCTGCCCAGCCGCTGCGCTAAGGTTCACTTCCTTGACGGCACAATCCCAGACTGCGATGCCATCGAATTTGCGATGCTTTACTTCCAGAGCAAGGGCACTCCTAAAACCGAGGAAGAAACCATCGCAACTCTCGCTGCCGACCTCTACATCAAAGAGCCTCGCAGCATCCGCAAAGAAACGGAAGACGATAAAAAGGGACACGAGGACAAAAATGTCACAGTGTCACTCTCCATGCCTCCGGCACCCAAGATGAGTTTCTACAGAAGACCCGTCAAGAACACAAAACCTTGCCGTGAAGCCAGCCCTCAGGATATCTTCAAATATCTCATCAGCGACTATGCAAAAGCAACTACGGAGCGTTGCAGAACCATCAAGGGCCAGAAAGAGCGCAGCAAGTTCAAGGCCCTCAACTTTGACTATATCACTCCAGGAGGCATCTTCCGCAGCCGAAACGAAAAGGACATAATCAGGGAAAGCGGCTACATCGTCATCGACTTCGACCACATCCCTGACCCTGATGGTTTGATCGTCAAACTGGCGAAAGACGACAACTTCGAAACGGTCCTCGCCTTCCGCAGCCCTTCCGGAGACGGAGTCAAATGGATAGTCTCACGCCCGGCACTGCTCCTCAAAGAGGATGGCAAACCCTACTCACATACGGAGTTCTTCACCATCCTCTCCAACTACGCACGAAAGTATTATGGAGTGGAAGCAGACCCATCCGGCAAAGACATCTGCCGAGCCTGCTTCCTTCCCCATGATCCACACGCATTTCTAAATCCGCTATACTTAGAAGATAACTTTACATATGACATCACAAGATTTTTATAATGACCTCCTTAACGAAGGCAAGCAGCAACCTCAACCGGCAAGGCCGGCAGTGGCTACAACCAACACGTCAGATTCCGACAGAGTGCAAGAACTTATCACCCTGCTTCATCAGTCAGGAACAGACATTACCAACGGCTACAACGACTGGCTAAAGGTGGGCTTCGCTCTCGCCGGTGCCTTCGGTGAGAGCGGTCGGTCCTACTTTCACGACATCAGCTCCATCTACAGTGGATACGATGCCCGGGAAGCCAACAAAAAGTACGACGAATGCCTCCGCTCAGAGAATGGACGTACTGACATCTCAACGCTCTTCTATCTGGCAAAGCAGGCCGGAGTGTCACTCCCCAAACACCAATACACGCTGCCCCAAGCCCCCAAGGGACACAGTGACAAAAATGTCCCCGTGTCACTTTTGACCGAAGAAGACGAAGAGGGAATGCCTGACTTGCCTCTCTTCCCCACCAGCGTGTACGACAATCTCCCTTCCCTGCTCAAGTCCGTAGTCGGAAATCTCAACAACCGCCAGGAGAAAGACCTCGTACTGATTGGCTCAATCGTCACGCTCTCATCAGCGATTCTCCCTATGCAGACCAGATACTTCGGCAAGACGATCTATCCGAACATCTACCTCTTCGTACCAGGCCCAGCAGGAGCAGGCAAAGGCCGTCTCGACTTCTGCTTCCGCCTCGTGAAACCCATCCATAAGGCAAAGCTCGACCGCTGGCTAGCAGCCAAAGAAGAGTACCGCAAGGAATATGCACGCTACAAGCGACAGAAGAAAGGAGAAAACATCGATCCACCGGTAAAACCTCCAATCGAACTGCTACGCATCCCAGCCAACAGCAGTGCCACGTCATTTGCCCAGGCAATGGCCGACAACGGCAACCTCCTTCTCTTTGAAACCGAAGGCGACACTGTTGTCAACACCTTCAACAGCGACTTCGGCAACTACTCCGACTCCTTCCGCAAAGCCTTTGCCCACGAATCCTTCGGCTATCTCCGAAGAGGCGATGACGGCGAGGAAAAGGAGATAGAAACGCCCCGCCTAACCACAGTCCTTTCCGGCACTCCCGAGCAGGTCAAATCCCTCATCAAGGATGCCGAAAACGGCCTTCTCAGCCGTTTTCTTTTCTACTGCATCAACTCCACCCCGGAATGGCTTGACGGCTTTGACGGCTACGGAGAAGACAGTTCCCTTGAAGAAAAGTTTGACCAGCTTGGCCAGCGATTCGAAGCATTTACGAAAGTGCTCGAGGAACGTTCAAAGGTTATGTTCAGCCTCTCGATGGTCCAGCAGCAGAAGTTCAACGACTACTTCAAGGCCGAGAAAGACCGAATGCAGGAACTCAACGGAGACCTATACTCCGCAAGTTCCCATCGACTCGCCTGGGGCTTCCTCCGTGTCGCAATGGTTCTCACCACTCTTCGAATGATGGACACAGGCAGATTCGCAGACACGGTAGAGTGCGCCGATGAGGATTTTGAGACCACTATTGGAATCATCAGCACATTGAGCCACCACAACGACTACATCTTCAATGTACTGAACAAAGAGCGCCCTGAAGGGATTGCGACTGCCGACTCCTACAGTGCAGCCACCCGCACAGTCATCCTCGATTCCCTTCCCGGTCAGTTCACCACGGATGATATGAAGGCTATTGCCGTCAAGGTAGGCAAGACCCTCCGCACCGTCCGACGCCAGATCAAGCGAGCCATAGAATCAGGGGAAGTACAGATGATTCGGGCTGGGGAGTATAGGAAGTTGTAGTAACCTTTGGCCGCCGAGAAATTGGCGGCCATTTTTCTTGTCTTGGTGCAATCATCCAGCACGAAGTCAAAGAATGAAAATGCGAGTTGTCGGATTTGACCTCTTTTGCACTTAATATCTCGTAATTTTTCCATATCTTTGTGTAATCCATCAATAAATTGCATAAACATGGCAGACATTAATCGCATCAAAGTGGTTCTCGTAGAAAAGAAGCGCACTGCTAAGTGGCTAAGTGAACAGATAGGCAAAGATCCAGCAACCGTGTCAAAATGGTGTACTAACAAGGTGCAACCGTCGCTTGAACATCTGACGAACATTGCGAGTCTTCTCGAGGTGGACGTAAAGGATCTGTTGAACTCAACTCTCGATTAGCAATCCCCATGTCTTCCCTTTCTCCGTACATAAACAGGATGGCCAGAAATCAGCTCGTCTTCACTTCGTATGAAGTTGGAGACATTATTTACGTTGATATTGGTCAGCTGTTATCTCGTAAGATTGAGACATCTATTGACAAAAAGAGATTGCCAATGATTGCTGAGATTGAAATCTCAAGCATCATGAATGAGTGCATGTCCCAAAATGAAGAACTGGGAAATTTTATAGCGATTAAAAATATAGGAATCCTATTTGAGCCCGCACTTCAGATTGACGTTAAATCCTTCCTAGATAAATGGTCTCGAGGGACGGTGTTGATAGTTAGTCATACCGGCGAGATTAAACAGAACAGATTCTATTTAGCAAAGAATAATACGCGTTACAACGCAAGCTTAACTGATATAACATACAAAACTATATGACGATGAAGTACAAGGAACTAATACAGTTCGATCCAATCGACGAAATCATCAAGTTCGGCAAACTGGATGATGAAGACTATAGAGCCAAACTGGTTCGAAACTTCGTATGCTCTGCTGCTTATGAAGACAGAATTATTCCGCAGATTTGCTCAAAGCTTGATTTGAATGCAAGCACAGAGACTAAGGGCATTCAGATTGTCGGTAACTATGGTACCGGTAAATCTCACCTCATGTCTTTGTTCTCAATCATAGCTGAGAATGCTGACTACCTACCAATGGTTCAGAGTGCAAAGGCTAAAGATTGGCTGAAGACTATTGCCGGAAAGTACCTTGTATATAGGTTTGAACTTGGTCACACCACAGAATTGTGGGATGTTGTCACATATTACATCGATCAGGCTCTCGCCTCTTGGGGTGTTGACTACTGCATTTCTGATGACGATTCTCATGCTTCTTACTATGAGAAACTTCAGAAGATGATGGCAGCCTTCGAGGATAAATATCCAGACAAAGGTTTCATGCTGGTAGTAGACGAGATGCTTTCATACCTCAAAGGCAGAAGCGAACCTTCTAAGCTCAACCGTGACCTTCAAGTTCTTCAGGCTCTTGGTCATATGAGTGACCGCACGCATTTCAGGATGGTGTTTGGCGTACAGGAGTTGATTTATCGATCTCCTGAATTCCAGTTTGCAAAAGACATGCTCAGCCACGTAAATGAGCGTTATATCGACCTTACAATACAAAAGGAAGATGTTCAGTTCATCGTCCAGAAACGTCTTCTACAGAAAAACGAGCATCAAAAGGCTTGGATACGTAACCATCTCAAAAAGTTTGCAGCAATGTTTCCTCAGATTGGCCATAACCTTGAGTCTTACGTAAATCTGTTCCCTGTTCACCCTTCATATTTCGAGAACTTCTCTCTAATACGTATAGGCAAGAGCCAACGAGAGGTACTCAAGACTCTCTCCAACAAGTTCAAGAGCATAATTGAAGATGAAGTTCCGGAAAAAGTTCCTGGCCTTATATGCTATGATTCATATTGGCAGGATATGGTAAACAATGTTGATTTGAAAGCTGACCCTGATGTCAGCAAAGTATGCGACATTGTGGAAATTGTAGACCAGAAAATTGAAGATAATTTCATTAGAGGTCTTGTTTCAAAGAAGCCACTGGCTCACCGCATTGTATCTGCGGCGGCCATCAAGATACTTCAGGGAGATTTGTCAAAGCAGAACGGCGTCACAGCAGATGCTCTGGCAAATGATCTTTGCTATGTAGATGAAATGTGCGACACTTACGACGAACTCGTTGAAGATGTATTCGAAGTTGTTCTTGATGCTGTAAAAGACGCCACTCAGGGCGAGTATTTCGATAACAAATCAAATGAATATCATCTTCGTCTTGAGGGTGGTAAAAACTACGAGAATGATGTAAAGGTGTTTGCCGCTTCAATGGGCGCAAGCCAGAAAGACGAGTACTTCTATAAGTTCTTGGCAGAGATTTTTATGCTCGGAGAACAGACCTACCGTCCAACCTTCCGCATCTGGCCGCACTCAATCGAATGGCAATCCCATAAATGCACACGCGCAGGTTATATCTTCATGGGAGACCCTAACAGTCGCTCTACAACCCACCCAGAGCAGCA
>OHVO01000204.1_pt1 | contig 30715 bp, 23 predicted proteins | sample 1579371 | NCBI WGS metagenome assembly OHVO01 (sample SAMEA3882557, study PRJEB24775) | human gut metagenome | biome: human-associated habitat; feature: intestine environment; material: feces | place: Netherlands | collected 2009/2010 | reverse complement strand
CAACAGATACTAAGAAGTTGTAACGAGACTGTTTAGAAATGAGTAATTCACATAAGATATTTAAGAATGTATCTAAAAGATACAATAACATGATAACAATACCATTAACACCATTTGCACTTTCTTCTGGGAAAGCAACAGCGAAAATAGTAGCAAGTACCATGATAGTCATGAACCAGCTCTTTTCATATGTTGTAAACTGTTTAGAGAATAACAACATTAAAGCCAATGATAAGCTTAAGATAAATAAAGAAGATGCAAGGTTAAAGATGTACATAGTCTTATTTGCCATGACCTGCTTATAAGAATTTTTAACTTCTTTCTGACTCACATCTTTGTGATCAAAGTATAAGTCAGTTCCATTACTTGTCTTGAATTCATAAGCAGTAATAGTCTTATTCTTTAACTGTGTATATTCTTCATAAGAATAAGAAACAACAAGCTGTTTGTCACCTTTACTATATGTAACATCACATACTGTGTTGTCTGAACTATAGTCTTCATCCTGTGTATTTCTTTTCATTACAATGCTTTGTACATAATCCACTTTACCAGGATTAGAATGTACTTCTTTAAGACCTACACAAAGAGAAATAATTGAACCTAATACTAATGCAATAAGAACAATAATTTCAGCTGTTCTTAATTTCTTTCTAGGTTCGATGTTGTTTTTAAAAAATTGAATCATACTACAAACTCCCCTTTAATTTTAAAATCAGTATTTGTTGCACCAATTCCTATTGTTGGTTGACTAGATATATTGATTTCAAATTTATCTGTATCAGACACTGTTACATTAGTAATTTTTAACTCAGCAGCACCAATATTAGTAATATTAATTGTTGCTTCTGGCACAACAGTATATCCAAATGTAACATTTGGTAATGTAACATTATTTACACTTAAACCTGTTTCTTTAGCAAGTTTAATATATTGTGGATAAATAGCATTTGTACTAGTTCTAACATTTCTAACTAGTGTTGCTTTATCTTCTAGTTCAATTACTTGATTAGTATCAGTTGTATAATATAGTTTTGTATCATTTGGTATTACTTCATTAATTCTTTTTTCACCTAAAATATTAGATCCTAGTTTAACACCTAGACCTTTTACCATAAGTGTTTCAAAATTGAAGTTTGCTTTCATATTAGTTTCATCAGATGAAGGGAAATAAAATATTTCACCATCTACTTTTCCAACTTCAAAAACACCTTTTTTTACATTAACATTTATAGTAATGTTTTGCTCCATAGGTTCTGAATCAGAAAGCACATCAAATATATATTCATCCCAAGAATTTGTTCCGGTAACAGCATAAGTTCCACCATCAATTGTAAAACCATAAGTCTTAGGTAAATTTTTTAATTCTTCGGTCATATCTAAAGTAGACAGTCTTACTCTGCCATTAAATCCTACTCCAACTATTTTACCACTATTACCATTGCCACTATCTTTAATTGTTAGATTACTTCTAAAATTATAATTATTTTCATCTTTATAACCATAATAGAATGTTAAATTGTGTTCTGATACATCAAGAGTATTACCTGCTAAATCCAAGGTAACATTACCTAAAACATTAAATCCAAGAAACTTTGTCAACTTAATATCAGCGCCTAATTTAATAATAGTGTCTTTGCTATTATTAATTTGATTAACTGCAGCTATTAATTCATCTTCTGTTGTAGCCGTTAATGTTTGAACTTCTTTTTTCTTAACAGTAATTGGTCCCCAATAAGCTTTTATCGTACCAAGTTTATCAGTTCTATTTGCTATTTTAGTGCCTTCTCTATCATAATACTCTATAATAGAATCAGCATCAATTACCTCATCCACAGTTAAAGTAGAACTATTTATCAAATATGTTTCTGCACGACCTTTTTTATTATCTTTAGTAACATTTGAAAATTTTACACTTTCATATGCTCTAGTATCTACTATTTCATAAAATCCAGTAACTTTTAGATTTTTAAAAACTACATTATTAAATCTGTAATCACCAGCGGTTTGCCAAAAACTGTCAAAATCTTTTATATATTCAACATCTATACCATCCATTTCAAAATTAACAGTATATTCAGCCTTCATAATTTCGTTGTAGATTGGTGTTGCGCCTGTATCAGTTAAAAGATTAAGTTTTGCTCTTTTAGAATTATTTGAATTAATGAATTTTAAATCCAAAGTATTTCTGTAAATTAGTTTTAACCTATAATGTTCTGGTATAGTTAATGTAAAGCCATTAAAATCCAAAGTTTTAGACATTTCAAGAGAGAAAGTTGTATTAGAATCTTCTCTTAATGTAATGTCACTAGTAAGTCTAACTACATTTGTTACATTATCATTCATTTTATCAGTTAAATCTGAATAATTATTAACTTCTGCAGTTGTTTCTGCATTTACATTAGTAGCTCCAATTAGTAAAAAACTAATTAGCATTAATAATATTGCTACTAAATATTTTGTTTTATTTTTCATAAAACCATTCTCCTTTCTCAAACAAAACATTTTCTGTTTTATTTAACTCTAACACTATGTAACACCACCCTGTATTTGTTGTTATTTGCACAGGTGGAAAGTGTTAGTATTGTATCTTCATTAGATACATTTACATTGAAATCTTTTCTACTCATCTTTTATTAATTCATCTATTCACCCCCATCTGAAACTTTACTTTTCCATATAATCTTATATCATTTTTTAGCACAAATTACTATTGTACTTTTGGTGCAAATTTTTATTAAATTTTGCACTAAAAGTGCAAAATTTGTAAAAAATATTTATTTTCACAATTTTTTATGTTACAATATATCTTAATGTGAGCAAATTAGGAGGTTTCTGTTTTGTATAATATTATTGTAATTGATGACCATAAAATGTTAAGAGAAATGATTTCTGAAACATTAAATACAAGAGGTTTTAATGTTATCGCTTCTAGTGGAGATGCAAAAGACTCTATATCTTTATGTGAAAAATTTAAACCTGACTTAATTTTAATGGATATTTGTACTGAAAACAATTCAAGTGGATTAGCATATTCAAAAATAATAAAAGAGAACTTTCCAAGTGTGAAAATTATTCTTATGACTGGTGTGCCAGATTTAACATTTATAGACAAGGCAAAAGCTAATAATGTTGATAGCTTTATTTATAAAAATATTAGTAGTAATTCTCTTATAACTACTATCCAAAATACTATTGATGGCTATTCTTTATATCCAAGTTCTAATAGCCCTAAATCCAATATTCCTGATGTTTTAAAGGATCTAACAGATACTGAATTAAGTCTTCTAACTGAGTATTGTAAAACATTAGATAGAGATGAAGTTGTAAAAAAACTTGGAATATCTGTAAGAACATTAAAATCACATATTTCATCTATTTATGAAAAAACTGGTTATAATAATTTAGCAAAACTTGCAATATATTGTGTGGGTAATGGTTTAATAGTTCCAAACCTTGAAACCCCGAATGAGTAAAAGAATAACTGCTATTTCAATGTTAGCAGTTATTTTTTATTGATATATTTACCGAAAACTCTGGAACTGTTGAAATATAGAACATTCCTCCTAGTTTTTTTACTTTTCTTCTCATATCTTTTATTCCCTGATTTTCTGTAATAAATTCATTTGGCTTTCTACCATCATTTGTTATTATCATATATGTTTCTTCTAGTGTTTCTTTTATATTCACAAATACTTTTGAACTCCCTGCGTGTCTTATTGCATTTGTGGTTGCCTCTCTTATTATTTCAAAGAACACTTTTGCAGTTTCTTTATTTTGTGGTAGTTTTCCATCTATAATAATGTCTGTTCCATTTTTCTTGTGTATTTTTATTAAATTTTCTAGGTTTGCATTTGTGTCATCTGTATCTTCAATATCTATGAACATTTTTTGTATCATAAATTTTATTTCTTCAAAATTTTCTTGGGTTATATTTTCTTTATTTAAATATTGTTGCAGTATGGAAAGATTTTGTCCTAATATATCGTGATATTTATTTTTTAGTTTTAGCAGATTTTTTTCCTTTTCTAATTCTTCTATATTGTCAATACTTAATAATATTTTTTTATTATTCTCTTTTAACTTTTTATTTTGCTCATTTAGCTTTTGATGTAATTTATATACTTCTGTTATATCAAATGTAATTATTTCATTATTATTTATCGCAAATACATAATATTTATCTTCTACTTTTACACAATAATTTTTATCTAACTGGTCTATACTTTGTTTTATTATATTTGTTATATAGTCTTTCTTTATGTTTAATTTGTCTAGTATTTCATACATTTTATTATTTATTAATTTTGCTCTCTTGCCTTTTAATACTAAAATTCCAAACTCACATTCATCTATAACTTTTTTTATTGAGAAATCTGTAATAGTTTCTTTTTTGTAATATCTAAAATACATATATATAAGTGAAATAATTTCGTATATTATGCCTAGCAATGCAATTATAAATAAGCTATTTCTTGATATGCTTTCTTGCATAAACAATGCTATAAGTATTGTTATAGCAACAATATATTCTAGTGCATAATCTGTTATATTTTTATTTATTATTCCTTTTTTTAGTATGATTTTTAGAATCTGCCATACTAACAAAAGACACAGTATTCCTATAATTGCTACCATAATACTAATTTTCTCCTCTTAAAATTTTCAATTTTATAGTTGTTCCATCTTCATCTATTATTTGCTCAATTTTCAATAATTTTTCTAATTGTAATTTTTCTATTTCTTTTTTGAAGTTCTTATATTTGCCATCAAATAAATATTTTATTTCTGTATATGAATTGTTTACCTGTATATATAGAATAAAATTAGTTTCTCTAAATTTCATTATTGTTTCAAATATGATCTCATAAATATTGGCTGTTTCTCCACTACTTATCTCAAAATTATTTGTTTTCAAAACTCCATTTATTCCTAGTGCTTGTGCTTCTATTAACATTTCATTTATGATTATTTCTAGTCTTTTGTTATCATATTTTTCTTTGTTATAGCTTGATATTACTAAACTACTCATTCTTTTACAATAATTTAGTAGTAGTTTTATATCTTGCATTTTATCTATGTCTGTTATTTTCATTTCTTTTATTAGTTCATTTATTAAGTTTCTTTTCTGCTCTATTTTTTCATCTAGTAGCTCTATAATTTCGCTTTTTAATTTTGTTTCATATATTTCTGTTGCAATCTTTCTTTGTTTTTGTAATATTGTTTCTTGTTCTATAAGCTCTTGTTGTATTAATTTCAATTCTTTTTCATATTCGTTTATTCTACTAAAATCTTTTTCTTCTATTGAATAGCCACCACTTATAACCTTAACATTTTTTACAATATTGTTATCTTTATATGTATTTTTTACCTTATTATCTTTTATATCATTTATTATATTTTCTTTTAGATTTATGGAATGATTTGTTGCAATTCTAGTTTTTCCATTTTGTGATATGATTACTAATGGCAATTTTGAATTTTTAAATATCTTCTTATATCTGAAATTATTTGGTATCAAATTAAAGTCAAGCATCATTTCTAATCCTACACAAAATAATGTTCCTATTATTACTGACATATTCGTTTTTCTTATTACTGGAATATTTTTTATATATAAAATTGTATATACTACACCAATTAAAATAATTATTGATATTGAGATTATGTTTTTGTACCCTTTATTTTTGCTTGATTTTATTAGATATATTATTGCTACTACTATTAAACATAGAATCCAAGCAACTATTATAAAATACCCTATATTATGATTATAATCATTTATATTGCTTTTTATTTTGAATACAATATTATGTAGGCTATTTGTAATTACTAATAAGAATAGTATTGTTGATATAATTATTGTGGCAATTCTTCTTTTTTTATTCTTACTGCTTATTAAATAACTACTACAATTATAATAAAATGTTGGAATCAGCAATAGTGGTATGTAATACAAATACCACAGTATTTCTGTTGCATACCCTGTTGTATATGTTTTGAGCATTCTTACTACCATCCAAAATGCTAATAGCACACCTATTGATAATACATATTTTTTTAGTGTTTTATCAAATATTCTTATATGTAATAGTGTTATCCATATTGTATATATTGCCAATGCTAATACCGTTTGTTGAGTCTGTGTCATATTTACCCCTTTTTATTTTAATCTTGCTATAAATTTTATTTGTCTATAATATAATAACATAATAGCAGATTTTCTATTTTTTTTCAACATAAAGCAAAATACTAGCCATTCATAGCTAGTATCTTATAATTTTCATTTGCATTAGTTGTTATTCTCTTACTATTTTATTAATATATAAATAAATATCAAATAAATTATGTTGTTTATTTTCTTGCTTTTTTTCTATTTACTAATGTTAGTGTTCCGATAGTTGCTATAGAAGCTACAAATAGCATTATACTTGTTGTAATATTATCTCCTGTTTTTGGATTGTTTGTTTCATTTTTTGTTTGTTCTGTTTTTCCTTCAACATTTGTTGCAATAATTCCATATTGACTTAAATGTGATGTTTCAAATATTATATATCCATCTTCTACTGTTGCTGGTATTGTTTCTTTTATTTCATCATTTGAAATATATACTACTTCATATTTGTTAAATCCTTTTAAGTCTTCTGGTAATGCAATTCTTATTTTCATTTTAGTATTGCTAATTTTAACAACTTCACCATTTTCTAATACATTTATATCTACTACATATTTAACATTTTTATCAGATAAATCTTTTTCTACTTCAATTGGTCTTATATCCAACTTATAGTTTTTACTAACTTCTTTTTCAAATTCAATTTTTCCCTTTGTTTTCCCTGTACTTTGAATTTCTTTTACTGTTTCTTTAACAGGTTGTTCTGGTTCTCCTGAAGTTTTAGTCCAAGAAGCATATAGAGTTATATTTTTATATCTCTCATATCCGTTTTCTTCTTTTATTAAAGTATCTTTGTCAAATTCTTTATCTGTTTTCTCATCCTTATCCCAGAATCTCCAGAAAACATATTTATAAATTTCTCCACTACCATCTTTTTTTGTATTCCAACCATTAAAGGTATATCCCTCTCGCACAGGCATATATGGTAGAAGTGACATAGTTGTTCCTGAATTGCTACCACCTATATAGTCATATTTATTAGATGCTTTATCTTCAATGGTTCCACCATTTGCATTTAATATCAATACAATTCCATCACCTTTAAAAGTATCTTGAGTATATGTAGCAGTTAAATTAATTGCAGCATCCTTTGCGAAAGCACTTGAATTAATAGAAGTAACAATTTTTCCATCTAAATCCCAGCCTTTAAAAGTGTATCCTTTTCTTACTGGTGTATATTTTGTTAAATCAATTGTTTTAAATTCTTCTGCTTTACTTTCCAATGTTATTTTTGCTTTACCATTTATTGTACCTCCAAATGCATCAAAACTTACATAGTATTTACCACTATCTTTTAATTCTTTATCTGAAAATTTAGCACTAAGCCTTAGTCCATTAGTATAATTGACCTCTTCACCTGTTGATGTATAAAAATTACCACTACCTGTAAAATTTGCTATTTCTAATTCTTCACCAGCTTTTGTATTTTCTGCCATTTCCCAATGAGAGAATTCAGTTTTACCGTTAAAAGGAACAATTCCTTTTGTTAATTCAGATAACTTGACTGTGGTTTCTCCTTCTGCAATATTAAATCTTACAAGTTTGGCATATTCACCATTAATATCAGCAGTATCATCATTGACAACTAATACAAGTGAATATTTTCCATCATCACTAATTGTTACTGCATTTACTCTGTTTGAAAAACTAAACAGACATATGCTAGCTAAAATAATTGCTAAAAAAATTAAACTTTTTTTAATTTTCATTTTTTTCCCTCCTATTATTTTCTTAATTTTTTTCTTTTTGTATTAACTATTGCTAATGTAATTATTCCTAATATAGCAATTGAAAACATTACAAAGTATACTATAACATTATCACCTGTTTTAGGATTTTCAATTGTATTCTCTTTTTGAACATCATTGTTTGTTAAATTGTTATTTTCTTGTTTTTGTTCATTTTTATTATCTTCTATATTTGTATTTTGTTTTTTTTCTTTTATTGTGAATTTTGTTATAGCTTCTCCATTATCTGAAAAAGCAACCTTTAATGTATGTTCTTCAACAGATAATGTTTTTAAGTATTCATCTTTTAAAGTAATAACTGTACTTCCTGATTTTGAGTCATAATTTGTAGAATCTACTAATTTATTGTCTACATATACTTTGTTTGTAAATAGGCTATAGTCTGCATCTATTCTAAATGTTGCATTTTTTGATTCATCAATTGTATATGTTTGATTTGCTCCTTCAGTAAACTTATATTCTTTAGGACTACCTTCTTCTTTTACATATTGGAATGTAAATTCATAAGTACATCTAGTATAATAATCAGTTCTTGTTTCATTTATGATGCCACCATCAGTGCCATCATAATTCAATGCCGAACCTGTATATTTAGTATGAAATCCTTTAAAAACTTCACTTTTTTTAGTTCCAACATTTACTGCAGTTAATATTGCTTTATTTTCTGATTTATTTCCTACTATCTTTATAACAGCTTCACTTTCATTGTCTGTTGCTAATAGACCTTCATTGTCTCTTTTGTAATATAGTGTTTTATCTAAATCTGCAAATGATTTTAACCCATTTGTAAGTTCATCATCTTTAGAAAAATCAATCACATATTCTTGCCCACCAGTTAAATCAATTACACCTTTTGATGATATATCATTATAAACATTTTTAACTGTTGTGTTAACGACAGTTCTTGTTCTTACAAGTTTAACATCTAATGTTCCACTAAATTTACTTGATTCTAATTTAAATATAACTTTAGAATTAAGTGTTGTTGTAGCATAATACCAATCATTAATATTTAATTTTACTGGTGCAGGTCCTACCACACTTCCAGTATCTTCTGCTGGGATTTCTTGTATTACAAATTCATAATCTGCTTCGTTTAAATCAATTACCATATTATTTGAAATATTAACAACTAAATCCCCGCCCTTGAATAATTGTAATTTTGCTTTCTTGCTATATTCTACATAACCATCGTGAATAATCCCACCTTCAAAATTTAATGTTACTTCATTTTTGCTTTCTGCATATACTTTGTTTATAGCTGTTTGGAATAGTATGCTAACCAATAAACAAATCATCAATAAAATTGATAGGATTTTAACTTTTCTCATTCTTTTACTCCTTCCTCCAATATTTTCATTTCTATTTTACCATATTACAGTTCTATATTTTTGATTTTTGCCAAAGTTTCAATGACCATTTGGCAATTGTTTTTTATATGCTTTTATGATATAGTATAATAAATTTGAATTATTGATATGGAGGTTTTCTTATGACTTTTAGTGAACAATTAAATAAATATATAAAACAAATTGAGTGTTCTTCTAAAGACCTTGTAATTTCTTCTGGATTAACATCTTCTGTTATTAGTCGTTATCGCAGAGGAGATAGAACTCCAAGTTTAAAGAGTAAACAATTAGAACAACTTACAGATGGTTTATATAAGCTTTCTTTAACAAGAGAAATGAATATAACTAAAGAAGAAATTTATACTGCTTTATCTGATACTTTAAATGATATTTCTATTGACTTTGAACAGTTAAGTAAAAATTTTAATGAACTTGTTACAACTTTAAATATTAATGTTGCTGAATTATCTCGCTTAAGTAGTTATGATGCCTCATTTCTTTCCAGAATTCGTACTGGTAATGGTAATCCATCACATCCTAAAGATTTTGCTACGGCTGTATGTAATTTTATTATGAAAAAGTATACATCTGATGATGATAAAAAAGCTGTTGCACTTCTTATAAATTCTACTTTAGAAGAGTTAGAAAATAATCTTAACTATTTTAATAAGCTATTTAATTGGTTTACTACTAATTCTACTCCCTCTCATAACTATATAGATGATTTTTTAAACAATTTGGATAACTTTGACTTAAATGAATATATTAAAGCTATACATTTTGATGAGATGAAAGTACCTACTATTCCATTTTATAAAGCAACTTCTAAAACATATTATGGTATAGAAGAAATGAAAAAAGGAGAACTAGACTTTTTTAAAGCAACCGTTCTTTCAAAAAATAATGAACCTGTTTTTATGTGTAGTGATATGCCTATGGAAGATATGGCACAAGATGTTGAATTCGGTAAGAAATGGATGTATGCTATTGCTATAATGCTAAAAAAGGGATTGCATTTAAATATTATTCATAATGTTGATAGACCATTTAATGAAATGATGTTAGGTTTAGAAAGTTGGTTGCCAATTTATATGACTGGACAGGTTTCTCCATACTTTTTAAAAGGATTGCAAAATAATATATATTGTCATTTTAATTACGTTTCTGGTGTTGCTGCTTTATATGGAGAATGTATAAATGGTTATCATGATAAAGGTAAATATACTTTAACAACAAATAAAAATGATATTTCTTACTATAAAACAAAGGCACAATGTTTGTTAAGCAAAGCTACATCTCTTATGGATATTTATAAAGCAGATTCACAAAATTCTTTTAATGCCTTTTTATCATCAAGTATAAAAATTAAAGCAAGTCGCAGAAGGATTTTGTTTTCTTTACCAATACATACTATTTCAAACAATTTACTTTTTAAGATTTTAAAGCATAACAATGTTTCTGCTGAAAATATAAAAGCAATTCAAGAATCTGTAGAATTTCAGAAAGAAATATTTAAGAATACAATAGAACAAAATGTAATTGAAGATGAAATATCAATTCTTTCAAAAGAAGAATTTGGAAAGGTAAAACCATTTCTTTTCCTTGCAGATATTTTTTATGATAAAAAAATTTATTATACATATGAAGATTATCTGGAACATATCAATTTGACTAAAAAATATGAAAAAGAGAATAAAAATTATAAGTTAAGTATAAACAATAATAATACATTTAAGAACATACAAATTTTAGTTTGCGAAAAAAACTGGGTCATGATTTCAAAAGCAAATAGTCCTTCTATTCATTTTGTAATTCATCATCCCAAACTACGAAATGCAATTGAAAATTTTATTCCCCCTGTTGTTGAGTAGAATACATTGATTTAATAAAGAACTACTTCGTTCAAAAAGTAGTTCTTTATCTTTAACTAAATGTCTTTTTTATATATATTTTTTTTCTTTTAACCATTCTATTGTATCTTTAATTGTATCTTTCATATCTCTATTTTTATACTCCAATTCTTTTTTTGCCTTTTCATTGCTAAAATTAGAATTGGAAGATAATGTATATAGAGAATATTTTGTAAATAATGGGGTTTGTTTTTTTATATTATAATATAGTTCACAAATTGGAGCTACTAATTCTGCCAAACATAGTGGTAACACTATCTTAATTCTTTTTTTCTCCACTAAATCACAAACAAAATCAGTCAATTCTTTTATTGTAATATATTTATTAGATAAGATATAACATTCTCCTCTATTATTTTTATCACAAGCACTAATAATACCATCTGCTACATCTCTAACATCTACAAAATTATACCCTCCTTTTACACAAGCAAAGAGTTTTCCTGTCGCAACTTCTTTTATTAATTGTGTTAAGTGGCTATTCCCATAATCATTTGGTCCAATAATTCCAGAAGGATGAATAATACAAGCATTTAGATTCTTATTTTTTATTGCATCAATAACATATTTTGCTGCCTCTGCCTTTGTTTTTGCATATAATCCTACTACTTTCCCAGAATCAAAGTTAGTAATCTCTGTTATTTTTTCGTTATTAGGCTTTTCGGTAATTGAATGTACACTACTTACATAAATAAGTTTTGCATCTATTTCTAAAACTTTATTTACAATGTTTTTTGTTCCATTAACATTAACATCATATACAATTGGGTTATATTTAGATTTTATATACACAACTCCTGCACAATGTATTACATAAACTTCTTTTCCATCAGTATTTTCAAAAATTGATGATAAACTTTCCTTTTTAGTAACATCTCCATAATAAATTTTACAATTCAAGTTGTCCAATGCCTTTATAGAATCATTAGGTAATACAAGTGCTCTTATTTCATTTTCAATATTTTGTTCTAATTTTCTTATTATATTATTTCCTAGAAAACCATTTGCACCAGTTATTATATATAATTTTTTCATATCACACCTCTTAACTCTTTTACTAATGTTTCATCAACATTTTTATCTATAATAATAGTATTCCAATGTTCTTTGTTCATATATTTCTTCTTCCAAAGATATTATATCATATTTTTATATAATAAAAAAAGAGTAGTTTAACCTCTAAAAAAAGTTAATACCCTTATTTATAAAGCGACCTCTTTATGGGCATATTCTTCAGTACCTACATCATTTAATATTGCTTTTGCATTTTGATCTGGCATTGCAAATCTTTGTGATAAATATCTAAGAGATGCTCCCAATTCGCCGTCTGGGCCTCCATATTGGCTTATTATATTTTTTGCTAGTTTTGGATTAGGGCATTTTATATTTATAGGATATTGTAATACTTTATTATAGGTCCACATTAAAAACTCCCCCTTTCCCAAGGCCATGGTTCCTCTAACCATCTCCATTTATTACATGGAAATGCAATTGTAAGCGGTCCATATACTTTTTGATATTTATTTGATAATTCTCTTAATTCATTAGCATATTCTTTATGAAGCGCCAATGCTCTTTTGTCATCTGCATGTGTGTCTAAATATTCTGCAAGTTCAACAACTGCAAATCCTAAGCAACGTATTTTTTGTAACATATCTGCCCTTGTCATTTCTTCCTCTGCACAAAATTCTTCTGGCATAATATTAGTAAAATTAAAAGAATATGTTGAAACACTTGGAGTAGGATTTTTTTGGCAACAACTATTATTTGCATTGTTGCAGTTACAATTCCTGTTTTCATTTTCTTCTAGTAACATTTATTACACCCCTCTCCAACCGTATTCATAGCTTTTATAAAAGCATTTTCTTCTATAGATTGACATGGTACATATGGGCTAACTAACTCTGGAAATATTGTTCCCATTTTTAGTCCAACACAAGGGGTAAACGTTTTGTTCATTGTCTGAATTGGAACATAGCTTTGACCAAACATTGGATTAGTTGGAAAAACGTTTTCACTTTCTTCAAATCCACAATCGCAAGAAGAATTTTTATTATTCTCGTTGTAATAATCTGCTACTACACCACAATTATTACATGCATCTTGTAGCATATTATTGTCAAAGCTTTTTTGACAACAACACCTTCTATATTTGCAATTATACATTTTAATTATCATTCCTTTCCTAAGGTATTGATTCAGATTAAAAAATTTTTAACCCTATCTTTCCTTATTTGTTTGTATAATACATAATATGACAAAATATTTAAGAAGGTGCTGTATATTTTCATTTTATATATAACATTATTTTTCTATATAGCCACTGGTTTTTTCTGTATACATGTTATCTGTTATTGATTTATATCTTTCGCCATCATATTCATCGGTAAAACCATTATATGCTTTGTATATGTCATTAGTTTCTGTGTCATAAACTCTTTCATATCCAAGTATTGCATCACTTTGTTTTTGACTCATAATATCATATGATTTACTTCTATTTTCCCAAGCACTCATATAAGAATCAAAAGCTCTTTGTATTGATGCATTTAGTGCAAGCGCTTGTTTAGTTTGAGCATTTCCATTATCTATTGTTTGTTTTACATAACTATCGCTAAATTTTATTGAATTAATAGATTCTAGTAATATTTCTTTATAATCTATAAACTTATCTTTTTCTGATGTTATTGCCATTATGTCATAAACCATATAGTATGAAGTATCTACACCGCCAAGATAGTTATTGCCAAAATTAACAATTGATGCCATAAATAAGCCCTCGCCTTGCTTTGAATTATCACCTGTAAAAGTTCCTCTTAACACTTTGCTATCTAATGCAACACTTTTCATACTAGCTGTTGATTCAAACTCTTCCTGTTTAGTAAAATTTGAAAATTTAGGAAACTTTATTGTAGAAAATGATGGTTCTATTGCACTTGCATATGCTGCTATCTCGTCAAATTTTTTATAAAACTCTTCTGTTGTAGGATTTGCTAAAACCACGGCATCTGCGAACAACTTGTATTGTGAATTATTGCCACTCATGTTGTAGTAATTCTGCCAAGACCTTTTTCCTGCTTCTGTTTTTAATAATGGTTGCATCTTTAACATTAAATATATTTGATTGTTTGTATTTTGAGGGTCATATACCCTAATTGTATAAAATATATCTATTCCCCCTGTTTCAACTGTCCATCCATTTGGTTTTTTCATACTAAACGCTGAATTTGAAAAATCTTCTAACGTAAGCTTATTTACCTCGTTTTCTACAATTTTTATGTTTTTTTCATTTTTGTCACTACTTCCCACTTTATTACCTCTTCCATCATTATTCTTAATAAGCATTATACCAAGAACAGCAACAATTATAATTAAAACACTAATAATTATTATAAACATTTTATTCTTTTTTAAATTCTCCATAATTTTTTCCTCCTATATTTTTTTAGCATGTAAAACGACTCTATATTTATTGTTGTTATCACAGGTAGACAATGTTAAAATACTATCACTTTCAAGCATATCCATGTTAAAATCCCTTATGCTTCTTGCCTTTAAGGTATTTAAAAATTGTTCAAACTCACTATCATTGTTAAATTCTGTTTTAATATAATAATCTTCATTTTCTATTCTATATATTGAAAAAACTTTATAAATATAATTTTTCCCTTCAGTCTTTAGAATAATATTTGTATTTTCTTCATTATTATACCACTCTGGATTCAAAATTTTTTGCATAGTCCCAAACATCGAATTATCTTTCATATTGTGCCCATAAATAACAATATTTTTATCTGTGCCATTAAATTTATTTTTGTAGTCCGCAAAAATCCATCCTCCCAAATTTTCGCTTTTATCAAAACTATGATTTAAATAAAATTCATTATTTTTAGTTTTAACAACAGGATACTCAATATTTGTATTATTTACTTTAATCCACGCAATAGCTTCATTATTTTGTTCTTTCAATTTATCAAAATCAATCAAATATTCTTCTTTATTTTTACCATTGCTTTCAACTATTACCGTCTCCTTAATTTTTTTGGCTATTTCATTGTTTTTATTTTTATCCCTGTACCATTCATAAATTTTAATTCCAGAATATATTAAAACAAAAAAAAGTAAAAAATATACAATAAAATAAAAAATAATTTTTGTATTATTATTTTTTTTCATTCTCTTTCCTCTTGTCATTCACTTTCCTCTCTCATACAAAGACTAACTATAACTAGTCCTTATACATTTATTTTTTTCTTTCTAATTATTTTAGATTTTCTATCATTTTCTAACACAATTTTATTATTGCATATAATATTTTGCTTGTTTCTGACTTCATTACAACATAATAGCCATCTTCTTGCTCTTTATAAAAACAATTTACTATATCCCCTAACTTTGATGAATTTTTGTATGTAATTTCCACATTTTTAAATTTTTTTAAATACACATCTTCTGGCAATGCCTCTAAAGCATAATCCAAATAGTACAAATTATTCATATGATTATTTATGTCTATATCTCTTCTATTAACTCTAAATGAAAATGTCTCATTGGCATTTGATGGTTCTATTAGTTTTGATATTTCTGGTTCTTCAAACACTGTTTTGTTTTCTGGATTGTATGCATTTCTTATCTCGTCTGTAATTTGTGTTATGTGACCTGTTTTTGTACTTAATAATACCCATTTAGAAGATGCTATACAAATTAAATTATTATTTTCATCATATATTTCAAAATCCCTATATGTATATAATTTATTAGTATCTCTTGACCATGTTTTTACAGTCACAGTAGAGCCATAATTTGCTTCTTTTAAAATTTTTATCTTCCAATTAAGTAATACCCATGAAAGGTTTGTTTTAAATGTATCATTAATGCCAAAACCAACCATATCTGAATGTCTACACGCCAAATCCTCTAGCAACAATATTATTCCTCTTAATGTCAATAGTCTATTTTGATTCACGTATTTTACTCCAATACGATATTTATTTTCTATAATCGCCAATTTAAACTCCCTCTTTATACATCTGTTATTAAATTTTTAAAACTCCACCTATTGTTCTATTTGTAGTTGCTTCATCATGGCAAGAAAGTATTGATGCTCCTCCTGCAATTACTATTATGTCATCCTTTTTTACATAGTTATATTTTTTTGCTATTTCTATGCCGTTATTTATCATTTTGTCTATGTCTTCATCTTTATCAACTAATATTGGATTAATATTCCATAATAAAGCCATTTGTCTATATGTTATTTCATTATCTGTTATTATATATATTGGGCATTGAGGAAAAAATCCTGCCAACATTGTTGCTGTTCTTCCTGTATTTGTATATGCAAATATAGCTTTTGCATTAAGTTCCATTGCAGTAGTACAAGTTGAATAATTTAAGCTATACTCTAAATCTTTGTTTTCTTTAGCATATTCCTTATTTTTAAATCTTTTCCAATATTTAATAGAATCCTCTATCGTTTCACTTATTTTTGCCATTGTTTTAACACATTCTATTGGATATATTCCTGTAGCCGACTCTCCCGAGAGCATTATTGAGGTACTCATATCATATATAGCATTAGCAACATCACTTACCTCTGCCCTTGTAGGTCTTGGATTTAATATCATAGACTCCAACATTTGCGTAGCCGTTATTACAGGCTTTCCTGCTTTAGCACATTTAGATATAAATTCTTTTTGCCTTACTGGTACTTCTTCCATAGGAATTTCTACACCTAAATCTCCTCTTGCAACCATAATTCCATCAGATACTTCCAAAATTTTATCAAAGTTGTTTATACCTTCTCTATTTTCTATTTTAGAAATTATTTTTATATGTGTTCCATCATTTTCTTCTAGTATTTTTCTTATTGCAAGGACATCTTCTGGCTTTCTAACAAAAGAAGCTGCTATGTAGTCAAACCCTGCTATAATTCCAAATTTTATATCATCTATATCTTTTTGAGTAATGCTTGGTAAATTAATGTTCATTCCAGGTATGTTTATACTTTTTCTGTTTGTAAGTTTTCCTCCGTTTATAACTTCACATATGATGTCTTTTCCATCAATTTTTTTAACAATAGTTTCTATTGTTCCATCATTAATCAATATTTTTGTGCCTATTTGTACTTCATTATATAAATTCTTATATGTAATAGACACCTTTGTTTTATTTCCCAAAATATCTTCATTTGTTAAAGTAAACACATCACCATTTTCTAGTACAATTTCATCATTAGCAAATTTTCCTATTCTTATTTCTGGTCCTTTTGTATCTAATAATAATGATATTGGCTTGTTAACTCTTTTTCTAACTTCTTTTACTCTTTCAATTCTATCTTGCTGTTCCTCGTAATTTCCATGAGAAAAATTTATTCTAGCAACATCCATTCCTGCTAACATAAGTTTTTCCAATATATCTGGATTATCAACAGCAGGTCCTAATGTACATATAATTTTTGTTTTGCGCATTTTCCTATTCCTTATAAATATATTTAGGTTTTTGGGGGATTAACCTATAAACCCATATATCATTATATTTTATATAACTTATTTTGTTATCCATTTTACTAAATTTAAATTCGCAGAATCTAATAGCATTTCGTGTTTTGGCATAACCCTAAAAGTATATCCATAGTTTCCACCATTTTTCAAATTAACTTTTGCAATATATTCATATATTTTGTTTTCTACGTCTGAACTTTTCATTTTCATTGGAATTATTGTTATATCATCTACAACACCGTTTTCTTCAATTTTGCCGTAATATACTTGAACCTCTACATTGTCTGGCAATATGTTTGGCAACTCTACTTTACACTTAACTTCAATATTATTACCTGCATCTATTGTAATATTATCTAAATTATTTTCCTGTGTAATTTTAATGTCATCCCAGTTATTATATAATTCTTGCTTCCACAAATTATATGTTGCAACATTTTCTAAACTTGAGTAATATCTATTATATAAATCACATAATGGCAAATACAACTTTTCTGTATAATCTATTAGCATTCTCGATGTACTAAATCTTCCACCTGTTGACATTATCGAATTTTTCATTAATTCAACCCATTTTGTAGGTATACCTTTTTCATTTTTATCATAGTATGTTGGTATAACTTTATGTTCCAATATGTCATATAAACTGTCGCTGTCTGCTTTATCCTGTATTTCATAATTATCATAATCTTTGTTTTGGCCTATTGCCCAACCATTTTTCGAGTTATACCCTTCTGCCCACCAGCCATCTAATATACTTAAATTTACAACTCCATTTACAGATGCTTTTTGTCCACTAGTGCCTGATGCTTCCATTGGTCTTCTTGGGTTGTTAAGCCATACATCTACGCCAGAAATTAAATACCTTGACATTGCTATATTGTAATTTTCTAATAAGAAAACTTTGCCCTTAAATTGTGGTTTCATAGATATTTCATGTATAAACTTTATTAAATCTTGCCCTTCTTTGTCTGCTGGATGTGCTTTTCCTGCAAATATTATCTGTATTGGTTTACCACTATCACTAAATATTTGTGTAATTCTTTCTAAATCCTTAAATATCAGTGTTGCTCTTTTATATGTCGCAAATCTTCTTGCAAAACCTATTGTCAAAGCATTAGGATTTAATCCTGACACTATTTTGTTTATTTCTTCGTAATTATATCCTGTTCTTCTTAACCTTGATATTGTACTACTTTTAACAACTTCTAATAACTTTTGCTTTCTAGCATTATGCTCTTCCCATAGTCTATCATCAGGTATTGTTTTAATTTTTTCCCAAGTCTCGTCACACTGTATATTATCTTGCCAATAAGGAACTAAATATTTATTATATAATTTCTTTAATGATGGTGCAAGCCATGTACAAGTATGTATTCCATTTGTAACATATGTTATTGGTGATTCATTTGCTGCTATATTAGGCCATATTTCACTAAATAGTTCTCTTGATACTGCTCCATGAAGCTTACTAACTCCATTCTTTTTTCCTGCAATTTTTAGAGCCAAAATTCCCATATTAAAAGAATTTTCCAATCCGTCTTTTGGTTTCATTCCTAACTTCATAAAATCTACTTTTTGTATTCCCAATTCATTCCAATAATCTTTAAAATATTTTTCTATTAAGTTTAGTGGAAAAATATCGTTTCCTGCCGGTACTGGAGTATGTGTTGTAAATACAGTTTTAGAGCTTACAATATCTCTTGCTATTTCAAAAGATACCTTTTTCTCTTTAATGATATTTTCTATTAATTTTAAAGTTAAAAATGCAGAATGTCCCTCATTCATATGGTAAACAGTTGGGTTTAATCCTAATGTACGTAATAATTCAATTCCTGCCATTCCCAAAACTATTTCTTGACATATACGCATTTCCTGATCTCCGCCATATAGAGTTTTAGTAATTTTTCTATATTCTTCTATATTTTTATCTATGTCAGAGTCCATTAAATACAATGTTACTCTTCCCACTAATATTTTCCATACCTTTAAATACAATTTCTTTTTTGGAAGCTGTACTGAAATAATAACATCATTATTTTCACAATCTTTTACTGGTATTATTGGTAATGCTGATATATCAATCTCGTTATATTCTGTTTCTTGAATTCCATTGCCATTAATTTTTTGATTAAAATAGCCATTTTTATACAACAATCCAACTGCTACAAATGGAATTCCCAAGTCACTTGCTGATTTTAAATGGTCGCCAGAAAGAATTCCTAATCCACCAGAATAAATTGGCAATGTTTCGTCCAACCCATATTCTGCCGAAAAATATGCTATTAAGTCATTCTTATTGTTAGGATACTTTTTACTAAACCATGTTATTTTACTATTCATGTAATCTTCATAATCTTCTACAATTTTGTCATATTCCTTAAGAAATTCCTCATTTTCTACAATCTTTTCTAATTTTTCTTGAGAAACTTGCTTTAAAAATTTAACTGGATTTTTTCCAATGTTCTCCCATAAATCTATATCAATTTCTTTAAATAACTTTAAAAATTCCGTGTTCCAAGCCCACCATAAATTATTAGCTATTTTAGACAATTTGTCTATTCTCTTTGGCAATTGCGGATTAACTGTTATCCTATTAAATACATACATATTTTTTCCTCCTTAGGTACCTTAAAAATTTCCTTTGTAACTTTTATTCTATTATCTACTAACTTATTCATTTTGTCAATTATTTTAAATTTAAAAACTTAATATCTTTTTCTGTATATTCTTCTGGATTTAAGCCAACTTTTCCTTTCATATTTATTAGCATTGCTAATAATAAAATTGTGTAAATTGTACCTATTATTAGTAGTGTGTTAGCTGTAGTTGTATATTTTAATAATATTGATGAAATAAGTGCAATAATGCATCTTGATATATTTTCTACCAAATTATATACAGAAGAAATTTTATTTCTTATTTTATGAGTTGTAAAATTATTTAAATATCTTTTTATCAATATGTAAAATGGTCCTTTCATTACATATTGTATTATGTATAGTAATATCAGTATAACTATAACAAACATAAATGGTATATTACTTTTTGCCACTACTCCTAATATTATGCAAGAAACCGTTACAGGAATAGATAATACTGCTAATGTTCTATTTTTTAATTTATTATGAAATTTGTTTTGGTTCATTGTTGTTATTCCAGAAATAATTTCTAATAATGCAAATATTACACCAAAATATTGCTCTGGAAGTCTAATTTCGTCAAGCAAACTAGTTCTTAATGTCGTTAAAATAGCTAATAAACCATAAAATAATGCACCAAATAAAATCAAATTAATTAATCTAGGCGATTTTAATATATCTTTTAGTAACCCTTTTGTATTTTCTTTGTGATTTTCTTTAACTTCATTTCTTTCATCATCTATCTCTTTAAATTTAAAACACAACAATGTTGCAATTACACTCATTATTAAGCATAAAACCATTGGTATATATGGATTTATAACATATAAAAATCCTGCTGCAAATGATGCAACCGAGTTTATATAATAATAGTAACTGGTTGCTTTACCATCTATTTTTGCAAATAAGCTACCTCTTTTTGGATTTCTTGGAATACTGTCATACAACATATTGGTTTCGCATATTCCCTTTATTAAATATCCTAAAGAAGAAAATAGTTGAAATGCAAAAACATACCATATATTTTGTGCAAAAATCAAAATTGATATAGATAATACAATTGATATATTAGCAAAAATCAAACTTTTTCTTTTTCCTTGTTTTTCTATAAATTTTGTAAATGGTATAAGTAATAACATTTTAAATATTGGGTATGCCGCTTCTGTTAATAGCACCTCTGATGGAGAAAGGTTTTTCACTTGTGTTAAAAATAAAAATGCTATTGAATAGTAAAAAAACATGTCCCATGCAAATGCTTTATATAGTGGATATATTTGTATATTTCTTTCATTTGCTACTGTATTTTCCATTCATTATCACCAAATATATTAAATTACATTTATTAGGTCTTGTCAAGGAAAAAATCCCCTTTTACGTTAGTCATTTTAGAGTCACTTTACAATGTTAAAATAATTTACAAATATAAAAATAGCTTTTTCTTATCTAATTCATATAGATTTTTTTTAATCTATAAGTTATAATAAATTTATAAGAGGTGATTTTGTGAAGATTTTTAAAAGAATATTAATATTTTTGTTGTTTTGTGTATTAACTATTATCTCTATTTTATATTTTAAAGGTTATAAATTATATAAAGACAGTATTGATGAGGTAAGTTTAACAAATATGGTTACTGAACTTCAAACTGACAATAATTATGTTTCTATAGATAGTTTACCAGATTATTATAAAAATGCTGTAATTGCTGTTGAAGATCATCGCTTTGAAAAACATGGTGCAATTGACTTTATTGCTATTGGCAGAGCCATTGTAAGAAATGTTTCTAATTTTAAACTTTTAGAAGGTGGCAGTACAATTACCCAGCAAGTTGCCAACAATTTATACTTTATTGATACTGATACCCCGGCACTTATTAGAAAAGTCGCAGAAATTTTTGTTGCATTTGATTTAGAAAAGCAATATTCTAAAAAGCAGATTTTAGAGTTATATGTTAACACAATTTATTTTGGCGACGGCTATTATGGAATAAAGGAAGCTTGTAATGGTTATTTAACTAAAGAACCTCAAGAAATGACTTTATACGAGGCAACTATGTTAGCAGGCATTCCAAATGCTCCAAGTGTTTATGCTCCAACGCAAAATCCTGACTTAACAAAAAGCCGTCAAAAAAAGGTAATACAATCTATGGTAAAATACGGATATCTTTCGGAGGACGAAGCAAATAAATTGATAGGAGTAGATTAAGTTTCTACTCCTATTGATTTACAAAAAAACTAAAGCTCCCTTATTACTTTTGATAAGTATTTCATGCTTGCTAGGCATTGTTCAAGTGTATTACCTGTTGCTCCTACTTCTATTATGCATGCTGCCTTAGATACAAACTGGTTATAATCTGAATTCCTTAATATTATTGGCTTAAATAATCCTGGATATAATTCATTTGCTTTTTCCTGTACTTTTACAGCAAATTTTAAATTTTCTTGCCAATTTTCATGTTCATCTACACCACCATTTGAACCAATTACAAACATTAATTGTGCTGCATATTCCTCTCCTATTTTTACTGTTGGTGCATATGTGTTATCTCCTATTGCATCTCTGTGTAAATCTAACACTATATCATATCCACTATTCTCTTTAAGTATTTTTTCCACTGTTTCTAATGAACTACTATATGATCCAGAATAAGAAGGGTAATCATGATAACTTTCATCATGTATTATATTATATCCATATGGTTTTAAATAATTCTCTAACTCTCTGCCAACTCTTACTACAGAATAATTTCTATCTGTAGTTCTAAAATTACCTGTTTGTTTATATGGATATGCTTGACTTGGTGTATAGCTCTCGCATGTATGTGTATGAAAAATCAAAACATTTTTCATATTTATATTTACATTTGGTGTTAGTATTTCCTTTGTAAGTTTGTTGTCTGTTCCATTTTTTACTTTTACTCCATTATATTCATCTGTAAATTTTGTTGGCACATTATTTTCCAACACTTCTGTTTTTACTCCTGTTTGTATTTCTTCAACCTTTTCATTTGTTGGCTGTTCTTCTATATTATTATTTTTCACTCTTTCTTCTCCATTACTTGTAATTTTCTCTTCGTATATTGTATCTATCATCGCTAATTCCATATTTAGCATCATTCTTAATGGTTCTATCTTTGGTGTTTTTGTTTCTGCTTTATTCATAACTTTAATTCCTGGAATTGTTTGATTTATACATTCCAGAAATGTTTTGTCACTAAACTTATTTGTCAAAGCATTTTTATAAGTAGAAAAATATCTAGTAAGTGCAACTACAACTGTTATTACTATAGTTAACTTTACTAGATATTTTACCACTTCTTTTATATTAATTACTGCTAAATTTATCATTTTTACATTTTCTCCTTTGTCCATATGCTATTATATATTAATATATTCAAAGGATTATTTTTTTAGAACTGTTACTTTGCAATATCTTGCTTCCATTGTTCTTCTGATAAATTTACTTCTATTTCTTCCCCTGTTTTCATATTTTTAATTTTTGCCTTTTGGCTTGCAATTTCTTCTTCGCCTATTGTTAAACAATATTCTGCATTCTTTTTATCTGCATATTTAAACTGCGCCTTTAAGCTTCTTTCTGATACATCTTTTTCTACATATATGCCTTTTTTTCTCAAATCCTGTGTGAGTTTTGTAGCATATATTCCGGCTTCTTTTCCAATGTTTGCTATATATATTTGCATATTCTTTGGCTCTATTGGATTTGCATTATATTTTTCATATATTTCTACTAATCGCTCCATTCCCATTGCAAAGCCTATTGCTGGTGTATCTGCTCCGCCTAATTCTTTTACTAATCCATCATATCTTCCACCTGCAAGAACTGTATACCCTTCATCTTTAGAAATAAATTCAAATACAGTTTTAGTATAGTAATCTAAACCTCTTACTATTCCAGTATCAATTGTATATTCTATGTTTAATTCTTTTAATGCGTTTTTTACATTTTCAAAATGTTCCTTACACTCATCACATAGATATTCTGTTATTGCAGGAGCATTTTTGTTATACTCTTTGCATGTTTTTTCCTTACAGTCTAATATTCTCATTGGATTTTTTTCAAACCTTGATTTACACACGTCACAATACTTATCTAGGTTTGGTTCTATATACTCTTTTAATTTTTCTTGATATTTTTTTCTACATTCTGGGCAACCAATGCTATTTATAACTAATTCTATATTTGGGATATTGAATATTTTAAATAATTCATTAGCCATAAGTATTATTTCTACATCTGCCAAATACGAATTTGTTCCTAAAACTTCTGCACCAATCTGGTGAAATTCCCTAAGCCTTCCTTTTTGTACATTTTCGTATCTATACATCGACATATTGTACCACATTTTAGTTGGTGATGGTAAACTAGACATTCCATTTTCTATATATGCTCTTACTACACCTGCTGTTCCTTCTGGTCTTAGTGTTATACTTCTCCCGCCTTTATCCTCAAAAGTATACATCTCTTTTTGTACAACATCTGTAGTTTCCCCAACGCCTCTTTGAAAAAGCTCTGTATTTTCAAAAACAGGAACTCTAATTTCTTTAAAGCCATAGTTTGCAAATAGTTCTTTTGACTTTTCTTCTATGTACTGCCATTTATATGAATCTTGTGGCAATATATCTTTTGTTCCCTTAGGTTTTTGTATCATTTTTTTCATTCCTTTCTTTTTTTACACGTCTTGTGCTTCTTTTAGATCTAAATATATATTTTTTTCATCTTTAACTCTTGTCATTCTTCCATGACCTGGATATATAATTGTATCATCTGGTAATACTAAAATTTTATTTGTTATAGAGTTTATTATGTCTTCAAAATTGCTTGTTGGCAAATCAGTTCTTCCCCATGTTCCTTTAAATATTGTATCGCCAGAAAATAGCATATTTTCTGTTTCGCAATATAAAGAGCTACTTCCCTTTGTATGTCCTGGTGTATGTATTACTTTAAATTCTATGTTTCCTATATGTATAATGTCATTATCATCCACTCTTGATGCTATTTCTAATTCTGGCACATTAAGTCCAACCTGGTCTGTTAAACTAATACTTGGTTCATATAGCCCTTCTGCATCAAATCTGTGTATTAAAATTTTACCACCCTTTTCTTGTTTTACTTTTTCAACTGCTCCTATGTGGTCACAATGGCAATGTGTTAAATATATATATTTTACTTTAGCTTGCAATATGTTTAGCATGTCTATAATTTTGTCTGCTTCTCCTCCTGGGTCTATAACTATACTTTCCATAGTTTCTTGGTCTTGTATTATATAGCAATTTGTTTCTTCTATTAATCCTGTATTTACTTTTATTCTCTTTAGTATCATTTTTTCCTCCTTACCTCATATACGCTATCTATTTTTCTAAGTGCTTTTAATACTTTATTTAATCCATCTATATTAGGAATTTCCACTGTTATTTCAGTTATAGCGATTTTTTCTTTAGTAGCCTTTGAATTTACAGCAATTAAATTACACTTTGCATTTGAAACTTCAGCTATTATTTCTGCCAATAGTCCGCTTCTATCATTAGCATATATTTCTATATCAACATTATATGTTGTTTTTTCATCTGAATCCCAGTATACATCTATAATTCTGTTTTCTTCTTCTAATAAATTTCGAGTATTTACACAATCTTTTCTATGAACAGAAACGCCTCTACCCTTTGTTATATATCCTATTATTTCATCTCCTGGCACTGGATTACAGCATTTTGACAATTTTACCAAGCAATTGTCAATTCCCTTTACAACAACTCCGGCTTTTGAAGGCCTGTATGTTTTTGCCTTTTCATTAGACAACTCTTCTAACTTTTCTTCTAAATTTTCTTCTTGATGCTCTTTTCTGTATTCTTCTAACAATCTTGCAACTATTTTTCCTGCTGATATTGCCCCAAATCCAACACTTGCATACATATCCTCTACACTATTATACTTATATTTATTAAGTACTACTTGTACAAAATCATGTTTAAATATTTCCGAATAATTTATGCCTATCTTTTTTATTTCTTTTTCTACTAGTTCCTTACCTTTCACAATATTTTCTTCTCTTTGTGTTTTCTTAAACCAGCTTAATATTTTGCTTTTCGCGCCAGAGCTTTTAATAAACTTTAACCAATCCATGCTTGGACCTTTAGATTGTTCTGATGTTATTATTTCTACTATATCGCCATTCTTCAGTTCTGTAATTATAGGCATCATTTTACTATTTATCTTACATCCTGTCATATGATGTCCAATTTCTGCATGTATATTATATGCAAAATCTATTGGAGTGCTTCCCTTTGGCAAAGACTTTATATCTCCTTTTGGAGTAAACACATACACTTCATCTTCAAATAATTCTGTTTTCAATGTTTTCAAAAATTCTTCTGGGTCTTGCATATCCTTTTGCCATTCTAATGCTTCTCTAATCCATGCAAGTTTATCGTCTGTTACTGTTACATTTGACTTTTTGTTTCTGCTATTATTAGCTTCCTTATATGCCCAATGTGCTGCTATACCAAATTCAGCTATTCTATGCATATCCCATGTACGTATTTGAACCTCAAATGGTGTTCCCTTTTGTCCTATTAATGTTGTATGCAATGATTGATACATATTTGGTTTTGGAACAGCTATGTAATCTTTAAATCTTCCTGGCATAGGAGTGTACAGTTCATGCACAATTCCTAAAGCACTATAGCAATCTTTTACAGAATTAACAATAATTCTTAAAGCAAACAAGTCATATACTTGTTCTAAGGTAATATTATCTCTTTGCATTTTTCTATAAATACTGTATAAATGTTTTGCCCTTCCTGTAATTTCTGCTTCGATTCTTTGCTTTTTTAGCTCTGTCTTAATCTCATGTAATATAATGTCTATAAATTTTAGTCTTTCTTCCCTTTTTCTGTTAATTCCTTCCACTATTTCCCTATATTCTTCAGGATATAAATATTTAAATGCTAAATCCTCTAGTTCCCATTTTAATGAATATATACCTAATCTATTTGCCAATGGTGCATACAAGTCCATAGTTTCCTTTGCAATTGCAATTTGCCTATCTCTGGTTAAATATTTCAAGGTTCTCATATTATGTAATCTATCTGCTAATTTTATTAGTATAACTCTTATGTCTTTACCCATGGCTAAAAACATTTTTCTATAATTTTCAACCTGTTGCTCTTTCATACTTGCATATTTTAATTTGCTCAATTTAGTAACTCCATCCACCATCTCTGCTACTTCGTTGTTAAACTCTTTCTCTAAATCGCTTTTACTTGTATCTGTGTCTTCTAGTACATCGTGTAAAAGTGCTGCGCATACTGTTGCATCATCTAAGCCCAAATCCGCAAGTATATTTGCAACTTCTATTGGGTGTATAATGTATGGCTCTCCAGATTTTCTTAATTGGTCTTTGTGCTTATTTTTTGCAAATTCATATGCTTTTGATATTAATTTTATATCATTTTTTCTGCTATTTTTTTTCATTGTAGTTATAATTTTTTCTATGGTTGGTTTATTATCTTCCATACAAATAATCATCCCCTTTTGTAATGTCAATTACATTGCTTTTCTAATATCTTTTAAATTTATTTGAATATTCTCTTTGTTTCCAAATGTATTTATTTCAATAGTACCTACAACATCTACTTTATCCCCTAAAAGATACTGTTTTGACAATTCCCCCATATTAAATCCTATTGCATCTATAATATAATTGTCCTGTTTTAATGTTAATTTTAAATGTTTACCATCTGATAGTGCTCTTATGGAATCAATTTTTAAATTCTGTATTAAAAATATTGGCATTTTATTTGCTTCTCCAAATGGCTCTAGCAATTCCAGAGACTTTGCTTCTTCAATACTAATATCTTTTAAATTAATTCTTTTGTCTATGTTTATTATTGGCATTATATCGCTTATATTGCTTTCTTCTGCACATTTTTCTATTTCTGCTTTTAGTTTTTCAAAATTTTCTTTTTTTATAGATATTCCAATTGCCATAGAATGTCCACCAAATTTTTCTATATAATTGTTGCACTTGCTTAAAGCATTGTATAAATCAAATCCTGGTACACTTCTACCAGATCCTTTTCCCATGTCTCCTTCTAAACAAATTAAAATGCTAGGTTTATAATACATTTCTGTAACCTTAGATGAAACAATTCCTATTATTCCATGATGCCAATTTTCTTTTGCAAGTACTATGCATTTTTTCTCTTTGTCATTATTTTTTTCTATTTCTTGTATTACATCCTCAAATATTTGCTTTTCCGTGTTTTGCCTTTCTTGATTGAATTTTACTAAATTCTTTGCTATTTTTAGTGCTTCTTGTTTATCTTCTGTTAAAAATAACTTCAATGCCTCTTCTTGTGCACCCATTCTTCCACATGCATTTATTCTAGGAGCAACTCCAAAAGATATTGCATTAGAATCTATTTTTTTAAAATTTGCTATGTTAAGCAATGTTCGTAAACCAATATTTTGGGTCTGTTCTATTAGCTTAAGTCCTAATTTAGCTATTACTCTATTTTCATCCACCAATGGGACTATGTCTGATATTGTCCCTATGCACACTAAATCTAAATATTTTAAATATTCTTTTTCATCTAAGTTCAACTTTATAGAAATTGCTTGTATTAATTTAAAAACAACTCCTACTCCTGCTAATTGATTAAATGGATATATATTGTCTTTTCTTTTAGCATCTATTACTGCTATAGCATTAGGAAGTTGTTCTGCCGGCTCATGATGATCTGTTATTATTGTTTCAATTCCCAGTGTATTTGCATATTCAACTTCTTCTAATCCAGATATTCCGCAATCAACAGTTACCATTAATTTGTATCCCATATTATATATTTTTAAAATAGCTTCTTTATTTAAACCATAACCTTCGTTTAATCTATTTGGTATGTATTCTCCGGTTTCTAATCCAATTTGATTTAAATATTTTTTTAGTACAGAAACACTTGTTATACCATCTGCATCATAATCTCCATATATCATTATTTTTTCTTTATTATTTACAGCTTTTATTATTCTATCTACTGCTATTTCCATATTTGGCAATAGAAATGGATCATAAAAATCTTTTCTAGTAGGATTTAAAAACACCTCTAATTCCTTTTCTTCTGTAATTCCTCTATTAACCAATATACTTGCTAATAAATTACTAATGTGTTTTTGTTCTACTAGCTCTTCAACCTTATTATCATCTATATTATAACATTCCCATTTTTTATTCATATATCTTCTCCATTCTATTGCAACATTTTATACCAATTATCATATAATGTCAATTTTATTACCTTATTAAATAACCTATTTGTAGCAGTATTTCGAAAATTACTATTTTGATAGTTATAGACATTAATAAGCTAAAATTTACAATAGCAACTCCTTTGTTGTTAATTTTTTTATAATTATTTACTATCTGTTCTATCTCTTCTTTCGTCATCTCATTTTTGTCCTGCATATAACTTTTTGCTAAGTACTCAGCCTTTATCATTGCATCTGTTTCTAAATAACTTCTTATTATATAATATATAAATCCTAGTATTGTTAATATGCTAACATGTAACAACATATTTTTTATTTTTCCCAATAGTGCCAAAACCGATAATACTATAAAATATATTATATATATATTTGAATATATGTAATTAAACATTACCATTCTTTTATTTTGTATAGAATGCAAACACTCATGTGCTATTGTTTGCACACGTGTAAATGTATCTTTTATATTACTTATTAAAATAGTATTTGTGGCTACTATATACAAACTTGCCATTTTACTTTCTGTTTCTTTAACTTTTACTTCTTCATTATCTAACTTTTTTAATATCTCATCACATATTATTTTATTATCAGGTAATTTATTGGTAATTTCTGTCAGTTCTTTATCATATCCAAGTTCTTTTATTTTTTTTACATCATCAATTTTTATTCCAAATAAATATTTTCTTGTTCCATATACTAGGTATTCTGTTTTATACTTTTCTTTCATGTTTGTAGTAACACCTGTTTTTTGCTCTCCGTTTATTATTACCCAGTTTATAGGTGCTGCTCCTCTGTATTTTGGAAGGAGTGATCCATGAACATTGATACATCCATACTTTGGAATATTTAAGATACTTTCTGGTAAGATCTGTCCATAAGCAACAACAACGATCACATCTGGATGCAGCTGCTCCAACACCTGCATATCCTGCTGCGCATCCTCTCCTTTTCGAAGAGACTGCGGCTGATAAACCGGAATGTCATATTCCTGCGCTGCCTGCTTAACCGGCGTTGGAATCATCTTGTAACCACGCCCTTTCGGCTTGTCTGGCTGCGTAAAAACAGCCGTTACCGTATGTTGACTTTCTGCCAGTGCCCGC
>OHVO01000178.1_pt1 | contig 34418 bp, 25 predicted proteins | sample 1579371 | NCBI WGS metagenome assembly OHVO01 (sample SAMEA3882557, study PRJEB24775) | human gut metagenome | biome: human-associated habitat; feature: intestine environment; material: feces | place: Netherlands | collected 2009/2010 | reverse complement strand
GCGGGGGCAGATGCTGATTGCTCCGGGTTACATCACATCCATGTTCTCAGGCATGACAAGGGCCGCGATGATGTAGAGCAGAATGCCTGTGCCAGTCAGGCCGAGGGCCGCCCAGATCAGGCGAACGACGGTGGGATCGATGCCGAGGTACTCGGCAAGACCTGCGCAGACACCGCAGATCATTCGGTTGTTGCTTTTATACAGTTTCTTCATCAGAAGTTCCTCCGTTTCATTGATATAGGTTAGACGGCGCTGCACACCGATTGTTCCCGGAACCGGAAAAAATTTCAGAACGCAAGCACAATGGGTTCGCCATGGATGGCAAGCTGCTCCTCGTAAATCTCAACAGGGCTGCCATCGATGCAGTTCTGATACACGCCGTTCGGCGCAGGGAAGCGGACGAGCGCGCTTTCGCCGCGCAGGCTGAACAGGCCAGCCATGCGGCGGCCGTCCTTTTCGTATACAGCAAGCAGCACGTCATGCGGCAGCGCCGTGAGCGTATAGCTGCCTTCCGCAAAGATCGCGTCGCGCTTGAGTTCTGCCAGATGCGCGAGGAACGCGGACTGGTCACGGCCGGTATTCCAGTTGATGGGGTCCTTGTCGAACAGCGACGGCACATGCAGATTGTCAACTTCCTGCCCGTTGTAGATCATCGTCAGCCCGCGCTGGAAGAACAGGAATGCCGTCCAGTTCCGGCGTATTTTCTCGTCCGGCAGGATATGGGCCGCGCGGGCGCGGTCGTGGTTTTCAAGGAAGCGCAGCTTGACGTAGTTATCGGGATAGATCCATTCCTGCGCGTCAAGCCGGTCGGCATACTGCATCAGGCTAATCTTACCCTCCAGATAGTCGCGGAAATAAGGGTAGACATCGTAATCATAGCCTGCGTCGAACGCCTGATAGAGTTCAGCATCGGACAGGCTTGCAAAACCCTGTGCGCGGGCTGCGACATGGAAGCCGCGCTCGACCGATTCACACAGCCATAAGCATCCGGGACGAACGGCCGCAACCTCTTCCCTCGCCCGCTTCCAGAATTCCAGCGGGACAAGCGGCGCAACATCACAGCGGAAGCCGTCAACAAGGCGCGCCCAGTATTTGAGCGTTTCGATCTGGTAATCCCACAGTTCCTTGTGGCTGTAATCCAGATCTGCCACGTCCCACCAGTCGCCGAAGCGATTGCCGAGCGTTCCGTCCGGCTTGTGAAAGAACCACTCCGGGTGGTGCTCTGCCAGCCAGGAATCGGGCGACGTGTGGTTATAGACCACGTCGATGATGCACTTCATGCCCCGGTCGTGGATGGCGTCAACCAGATGCCGGAAATCATCCAGCGTGCCGAACTCTGGGTTCACAGCGCGGTAATCGCGGATGGCGTAGGGGCTGCCGAGCGTGCCCTTGCGATGCTTTTCACCGGTCGGGTGGATGGGCAGCAGCCAGATGATGTCCGTGCCAAGGGCCTTGATACGGTCGAGATCCGCCTGAACAGCGGTGAAGGTGCCCGCTTCGGAATAATTGCGGACATAGATGGAGTATAAAACCTGATTGCGAATGGTTTTTTCTGTATCAACAGCCATAAAAACAGCCTCCTTGGAATAGAATCTCTATTCGTATTGTACACAAATCATGGAAAAAGGCAAGTCGGCAAAATTCATAAAATCAAAGGATGCAACTTCTATCGTTTTTCTGCGTCTGTAAAAGCAGATCACATTTTATGATAAAGGAGAGATCATTTATGAAAAAGCTTCTTGCGATTATACTTGCAGCCGCGTGTGCGTTCTCGCTGGCAGCCTGCGCGGCCACTCCAGATACCCCGAACGCCTCCGCTCCCCCAGCAACAGAGGAGCAGCTGGACTGCATCGGCGACCCGACGACGCAGCAGCTGGCTGCACCTGTTGCTGTTTCCATGCCGCAGTATCCGAACGAAGCAAAGTACGCAGCCAGCAATGGTAACTTTGACTCCGAGAAATACGACGAGGACTGGGACGCATGGTGGGAAAGCTATCAGGAAAAAACCGCAGATATGACCGACCCCGCCGCTCTGACGCATTGGTTCACGACCAGCATTCCAGCCCTGATGCAGAACGCAGGCAAGGAAAACCGCGTGTGCTCGCCGCTGAATATCTACATGGCGCTTTCCATGCTGGCCGCTGTGACGGGCGGTGAAACACGGCAGCAGATTCTCGACGCATTGGGCGCAGAGTCTCTGGACGCGCTTCAAAAGCAGGCCGCACAGCTTTGGGCGGAAAACAGCTGGGACGATGGCCTCGTCACCAGCACGCTTGCAAACTCTATCTGGCTGAGGGATGGGTACAACTATAACAGTGAAACGCTCCAAACGCTGGGGGAAGATTTTTATGCTTCCGCGTTTTCCGGGGAAATGGGGTCTGACGCGTACAACAATATACTGCGCGACTGGATCAATGAGCATACCGGGAACCTGTTGACCGAGCAGGCAGGCAAATTGGAGTTGAATGCCGATACGGTTCTGGCTCTGGTATCGACGCTCTACTACAGCGCGTCGTGGCACGACAAATTTTCCAGCGCCGCCACCACGCAGGACGTCTTTCACGCGCCGAATGGCGATGTGAGCACAGACTTCCTGCACAGCAGCGATTCCAACACGGTATATTACGGCGATGGCTTCTCGGCCATCGGGCTTTCGCTGGAGAACAGCGGCCGGATGTGGCTGCTGAAGCCGGATGAGGGTGTAGACGCGGCTGAACTGCTGCAAAACGAGGACACGCTGGGCTTTTTGCTGGCGAACGGCGAATGGTCGCAGACGCAGCGCGCAATCGTCAATCTGAGTCTGCCGAAATTTGACGTTTCTTCCGATCTGGACATTCTGGACACGCTGGCCCAGCTTGGCATGACAGATGTGCTGGACGGCATAAAATCTGATTTCACGCCGCTCACAGCCGCAAACGACTCGCTGGCGCTGACGCAGGCCAAACACGCCGCGCGCGTGAAGATCGACGAGGACGGCTGCGAAGCCGCGGCCTATACCGTTCTTGGCGTTGAGGCGACAGCAATGCTGGGACCGGAAGAGGAAATCGACTTCACACTCGACAAGCCGTTCGTCTTCGCCATCACCGGCATTGACGGCCTGCCGCTGTTCGTCGGTCTGGTCAATCAGCCGAACTAAGTCTTGTTATGAAAAATCTCCCTCTGCCCATACGGCAGAGGGAGGTTTTTTATCCTGCTGCTCGAAGTTCTATCGCCTTACAGAGCGGCGCATAGCTTCCCTTTGCGGCGGCGAAAATCTTCACGGTTTTTGCCGCGCCAGGCACGGGGATATCCAGTTCCTGCTGATTCAGGATCCGCATACCAAGCAGCTTTCCGCTCCCGTCGTACCACGCTGCGATAACGCTGCCGGTTTCCGTGCCGCTGCGCTTCAGATGGAGCGTTCCATCCTTCAGATAATAGGCATAGCCGCCCTCCGTGACGGTGATGTAGGGGCTGATCTGGATGCTGTATATCGTTTCCGGCCGCGACGGTCTTTGCAGCAGTACATACTGCAGCAGGTTTCCATTTACTACGGAGCCATAAATATCGCCTATTTGTTTCTCTTCGTCCGTAAGCGTATAAAGCACCTGTTCCTGCTCCGTTTCCGGATCATAGCTGTAAATCTTGTCCATCGTGTTATAGACCAGCCTGCCGTTGTAACTCGACAATCCTGAATAGCAGCCCCATCCACGCCACTGCCCATAAATCGTTTTTTTCGCGGTTCCCTGATATTCCGGGTCATTCGTCTCCATGATTTGGTTTCCATCCAGATAATACAGGTTTTCTCCAACTGCCACAATCGGACTATCGAGATCGCGCCAATAATAGTTATCGTATTTTTTACTGTCTGCCTGCACATCTGTGCCATATACCCAGTCGTCTTTTTCCAGATGTCTAAGTTCTGCAGACTTCATTTTTTCTTCGCTGATGCAGAAATACTTGCGCCCGGACTTTGCGAACCACGTCGAATCGTCCCATGTGACATCTATATGATACCAGGCCCCGTCAAGCTGTACCAGCGACCAGACATGTCTCAAGCTGTCGCTCTGCACCCAGCTGGATGTGACGCCAGCCCGATTCAGAAGCAGACGGTACGCCATCGTATAGCCCTGACAAACGCCTGTTCCGTTGATCAGCATACGGTATGCGTCATAATACTTATAATCGTAATCATAGGTACAGTGTATGGCAATATAATCATGCAGATACATCGCTTTCGTCAGGTCTGACCAGTCGCTTCTGACCTCCTGCATGATCTCCAGAAGCTTCTGCTCCAGTATTGCCTGCTGCCGTCTGATCTCCTGTTTGTCTTCATCCGTCAGCTGGTCCCTCTCATCGCTTCCATCTGTCGTATAACATGGAGAAATCGCCCATGCAATCTTTTCGCCTGAAGAATCGCTATAGCTACATATATAGCCGGTTTTTGCGTAAAACAAGTCCGGGTTTTCATATGCAACCTCAAGATAGAGTTCCTTTATGCTTTCTATCGGGATTGCATAGCGCGAAACATTAATATCGTCCTGCATTTCCTGTATGCCCTGTTTCAGCGTTCGCTTAGCTGCTTCCCAGTTTTCAGTGTTGACCGGCGACTGTGTACTCTGTGCTTCCGCCAGCCTCCGCGCTTCTGAAATATCGATCTCATCGACGGTTTCGATGTAAAGTTTCCCTGCCGCCTGTTCCGTCTCCAACGCTTCTGCCTGCGCGGTGACGCACAGCGCGCACATGAGGGCCAACAGGCTCAGAATCAGGGTCAGATATTTTCTCATGTCGTCCTCCCTTTCCATTGTGCCGCAGCTGACAGCGCGTATGCACTGTCAGCTGCGGACAGTCTCAAGCTTCGATCTGAATGTCCTCCGGCGCCCTGGACGGCTTGCCGCCCTCCAGGAAGAACAGCCTCAGTTCGCAGTTCCGGTAATCCAGCCCGCGCGGGAGTTTGCAGCGAATTACGCCGTCCCGCGCCTCCGCGTAGACCATCCTGACAAAGCGTCCGTCCTGGTAGGCCGCAAGAATGACGCGGACGCTCTGCTCAAACGGCTTATCGTCCGTATTTCTCGGCGGCTCGATTAGGTCGCTGGATGGCCGTATGGTAAGTGTCGTCTCGCCTGTCGCGCTGTCGGTACTGGCAGACGCGGTAAACGCAGATTTCCATTGCGCATAGAGCACGCGCGGCGAATCTTTGATCAGGATGGCGTATGTTCCGATCTCATAACGTGTTCCGCTTCCGTCCGGCTTGGTGTTCCAGCTTTCGACCACTCTGCCGTCCTCGGAAACCAGCTGCTGGCAGCTTTCGGCGCGTTTGATCCGGCTCCAGTTCTTGAAGGTCGTACCGGTCGCCACAAGCGCGACCTCGCCCAGACTGACCGACGCAGCAAAAAGCGTCGTGTCATCCGGCTCCTGAACTGTTTCGCCCGGCAGATAGCAGCGACTGTCTGCCGTTTCTGTTCCGTTTTCGGATGTGTACCAATAGACCAGATCGCCATAACTGGCGGCATTCTGATAGACCAGCTTCGGCGCAGTCAGCGTGTCGCTGTTGCGGTAATAGGCAACGTAGCTGTCAGCTGGAACGTCTTCTCCTTTCAGGATGCCGCTTCCCCGGAACGCGATGTACGGATAACCGAGGTCCTTCCATGTAAGCGTGAACGCAAGCTGCGGATAGCTCCAGATCGTCGTGCCATAAGAATTGCCCGTGCTGCCCTCTGCACCGATCAGATCGGCGTACTGTTTTTTAAACCCAGCGCTGCGCAGGTTGTAGCCTTCGCCATACTCAAGCTGAAGCGAAATGGATGCAGCGCCGTCGGCTGTCGTGCCGCCGTTACCATCCACTGTCGTCGTACACATGACCGGTTCGGTGCGCAGCTGCCACATGTCGCCGATCTCACCCTCGCCTACGGAGTTCTCCGATGCTTCCCTGCTGGTTCTGCCGTAATAGTGAGTAGTATCCGTATCGATATTGAACTCTTCTTTCCCGCTCAGACTGGCGATCGCCTTGCTGTTTGCACCAGCGGTCAGCGTCATGTGCGGGGCTCGGCTGAGAATCAACGCTTTCATCTGGATTGCGGGCTTGTCCGCCTCTTTTGCCGTAATCGTCAGGCTGGGATGCTCCCCCCATGCGCAACTCTCATCGAGACAGAGTTCCCCCACACAGCTGAGTGTTCCGTCAATCCAGTTCTCACCGCCTATTACGCGTACATTCGCCGCACACGGGAGAGAAATGTCGCTGCCCTGATAGCCGCGCAGTTCCATTTCAAGCCTGCCGGATTCAACATGGAAGTATGCCGACCATCCATCAAACTCGAAAGAAGTGTGTCCAGCCTCAACCGCATAATCTATACCATCGACAGTCAGCTTTCCGTCTGGCAGCCAGAGGGCAACCGCATTGATTTCCTTCATATCCTCCGTAACGGTTAGGGACTCGCCTGCTGCGATCATACCGATCTGTTGATACCTTCCGTTCTGGTCGCGGTAATAGCAGCGCCACTGCGTAAACCGAAGGCCATCCGGAGTCTCGGAGGGTTCTGGAAGGACATAGGAAGAGCCGATTTTCGCAGAACTGATCTCCTGACTGTAATCCACATAATTATACAGTTTAACCGGGACACTCCCTGTTTCCAGCCACTGCGCGTAAAGCTTTTTGACATTACCGGGAATCCCTCTGTTGAACGCGTAGCTGGTTCCCGTGCCGTCCGGCTGTGTGTTCCAGCTGAACAGCTGCGAACCATCCGTTGCATCCCAGCGTTCACTGTAGTTTCCGTAAGACCCTATGACCTTTTTGCCGTATTTACCGCCGTTATCAAACAGCTTACCGTTGGCATAAAAGACAAGGCGATACTCTCCATCTGCCACAGCGCAGAGCGTTGTGCCGCTCTGAATGCCGTTTTCCTTCTCTGTGATGCTCTCCCCCGGCAAGAACTGTTGGCTATCCTTCGTTTCAGATGCCTTGCCGTCCTCGGTATACCAGTACAGCAGATCACCGTAGCTGGCATAATTCTCAAACTGCAGTTCCGGAACCGCTGCTGTGCCATTCTGGTAATCTACAAATACAACACGTTCCCTCCTTGTTTTGAAGAAATGCGCAGGATCCAATTTCGTCTCATTCTTCAGTTCACCGCTGACACGGAAGGCAAGGAAGGACGCATAGCCAGTCGGCACCCATTCCAGTTCAATCGTGCAGTCCCTTTCTGGGACAGACACTTCATAGGTGCTGCCAGCCACATTGCCAACAACATTATGATAGCCGGAGCACCAATAGCCCGGATAGGTAAATCCAAACGTGTGGTAGCTTGTCATTTGTCCGGCTTCGACCTGTTTGCTGACCTGCGTTCCACCGTCCGTTGTCGTCGCACCTCCGCCCTTTACGGTCAGTGTGCTCATATGCGGGTGGATATACAGGTCGCTGATCGCGGCGGGCATGTCCGAAGGATCGAGCGTAATTTCAGCTGTTTCTCCGTTCAGAACGCCGGAATAGCTGCAAGCAGCTGTGCCCAATTCAAGGGCTGTTCCATCCGCAAATACATTTTTACCTGCGCCTGCGTGGAACTCCATATGCGGCGCGCGGCTGTTTATCACGCGGACTGCCATGACTGCGGGCGCACCCTCACCGGCGAAAGCCCGAAGTGACGCATGGCTGTCGTCGCTGCACGCGGTTACAAGTTCCAGTCCATCGATACATGCGATTGCGGGTTTTCCCGCTGCCGCTGTGATCGTGTTTTCACCAAATCCGACTCTCAGCTGTGTATACGCAGGCAGGCTGATCGCCGATCCCTGATATCCGTACAGCTGCACGATAAATAGCCCCTCATATGGATAATACCGTACGCTCCAGTTTTCTCCGAAAAAGCTGCTGGTTCTATTGGAAAGCGAGAAGCTTCTACCTCCGATCACAAGCGGCTCCGCCGGAAGCCAATAGGCGTTGAGTCTGCATTCAGCTGCATCTGCCGGGATCGTGATGGTCTGGCCGGACAGATGCTTGTTCTCACGGATTCTTCTTCCATCCGCATAGATGAAATCCACATCCCAATACGGCTGTTCCTGTCCGTACAACGCCCCCAACTCCGGTAGTTGGATCTGGCTGCCGCGCGGAAGCCATTTTTCTTCGTCATAACCCACCGCACCGGCGTAGAATCTGACGCGCACGCTGTTTTCGGGGTCGTCCCACTGTGCGTAGAGGCGGACAAGGCTGGTGTGCGCCGCCGGGACTTCTTCGCCGTCCGCCGCATAGCTTGTGCCGGAGCCGTCGGGCTCAGTGTTCCAGCCGGTCAGGACTTTCCCGTTCTGGGAGCCTCTCCTCATCGTCCGGCGGGCATTGCTGTCCTCCACAACGGCCATGCCGTTCGGGAATGTCTCACCGTTTGCGTAGAAGACGATGCCCGTTGTGCTGCTTGTATACCGGCCATAATAGCCCACGCCTGCTGTCAGCGCAGTCTGCTCCTGTCCGGGCAGAAGATAGGTGTACCCGTTTTCGGTTTTCCGCTCCCAGCAGAGGAACTCATAGGTCACCGACGTCTGCCCGTACTCGTTGGTATATCCGGCCTGCTCCGGCGCTTTCCATCCGTCCGCCGCCGCGTCAACGGCCTTTACCTCTGTGAAGTTCGTTGCGTTTACATAGAACACGGCAGGAACCTCCGCGTTGCAGTCCTCCCAGAACGCTGTCAGCTCCAGATCGCGGTCTGCGTTGAACAGCGCCCCATACCAGTTGCCGTTTTCGTCCTTATAGAATCTGACATACTTTTTTGCCTGCGTGAAAAGGTTGGTAAGGTCGACAAGGCCGTATTGATTCACCGTCCGTGTGACTGTCTGCGTTTTTGCCTCGTCGCTGTAGACCGTGATCGTGACACGCATCGGCTCGCCTGTCGTGACGCGCACAACGACACCATCCTGCCGTTCCTCGTTCACGCTGCATACGCTTCCGTCGTATCTGAACGAACCTGCCGTATATGCGGGGCCGTTCAGGCCATCGAGCGTGATGTTCCGTCCGCTCAGGGTCAGTCCCTTGTCTGTCCGAACAGCGGGCTTGCCGCTGAAGGTGAGCGAACTGCCGTTTGCCTGTTCCTGAAGCGTCAGCCACGAATAACCGCTGGCTCTGACCGCAGGCCCGGCCTCGTTTGTGATCTCGTTCTGCCCAGTGTAGTTGAGGATCGCAATCACGTCTGCTGTCTCGCCCGCGTTATACGGTGCGCTAAACGAGATTGCGCCTCCCGCGTAGCCGTACAGGCTGATGCAGAGGGTCGGCAGGCCGTCGCCGTTTTTGATGAGCGACGCGCCCCATCCGCTGCCGGAGACATGCGGGTACTGTTCGCTGAGATAATAGCGCTGCCTGTCGACGACCAGATAATGGGAGATATCCCGCATGACGAGCTTCGTCACGAGGTCGCCTGTTTTCGTTTCGTTTGCCTCGCAGCGTCCGTCGTTATAGACGAAGCCGTTCGCAGCCGCATATGCCGCGCCGGTTCCGCCGTCGAGGGTGATGCCGCCGCTGAAAATCTGCAGACAGCCATCCGTCTGAACGGCGGGCTGGCCGCTGACGGTGAGGGATGCCGTCCGGCTGTAGCGTTCAATGGTCAGAGCGGTATAGCCTTCCGCGGTGATGCCTGCGCCGGACTGCGCCGTGACAGTATTGGTTCCGCTTATGCTGACCAGCGCGTAGACCTGCTTGGCTGTTCCGACACCGGTTGGATCGGAAATTCTGATTGGCCCGCCTTTATAATCGTTCAGGGCCAGCACGAGCAGCGGCTCGTTGTCGCCGTTCAGGAACGCATAGGCTTCCCAGCCTTCTCCGCTCACTGGGTTTGTACCGATCTTGTAGGTTTCATTGCCGATGGTAAGTGTGTGGATGCCGGGCTGAGGGCCGTTCTGCTCCCACTGCGCGTAGAGCCAGACGAGCTGGTTATGCGACTCCGGAACGTCCTCGCCGTTGGCGTAGGTCTTGCCAGTGCCGTCGGGCTTTGTGTTCCAGCTCAGGAACTTCTTCCCGCTTTCGCACCGGCTCCAGTTTTCATTTGCAGTATACGTATAGACCGGCTGCAACACGACCCAGCCGTAATCGAACGTCTCGCCGTTGGCACAGAAGATCAGGCCGGTCTCCGAGACGGTATATACGGCGTGGTACGCGGTCGGGCGCGTCAGCGCGGGCATTTTCTGCCCGGAGAGCAGCTGCGTGACCCGGTCGCCGATCTGATTTTCCCAGCAGAGCGGCGTGTTATGATACTGCGAGATATCGTATGGCTCGAACATGGGCGCTGTCCATTCTCTGCTGCCGTCGACCACGGTAACGTTTCTGTCGTCTCCGAGATTTCCGTAGAAGATCGCAGGGATCTCATAATCGCATTTATCCCAGACGGCGGTCAGGACTGTATTGCCCGGCTTCAGGTCGGGGTAGATCAGGAACGGCGAATACGTTTGCCCATCGTCGCCCTGATAATATGCCACGTATTTTTTGCTCTGCGTGAAGGCGTTCGCCAGATCAAGCTGGCTGTTTTCCTCGCAGGTCAGGGTCACATCGTCTGTCGTACCGTTCCAGTTCGTGCCGCCGTTGCCCTTGACGGTGACGGTGCGCGGCTCGGCTGTGCTGATGAACCAGATCCCGCCATTGCCGTTGTCTTTGGTTTTGTAGGTCGGCAGATCGCAGTTCACGCTTTGGGCGTTCACTGCCGGGTCGCCGTTCCAGCTGGTGAGCGTGATCTCATTGCTGTCGAGACGAACCCAGCCGTCCGGGATGGAAATGGTGGGATTGCCGCCGATGGAGAGCGCTGAGCTGCCAGCCACGGTGCTCTCGTCCATCATGATGACCAGCCCGCGATATCCGCTGAGGGACAGCGCCGCGCTGTCCTGTCTGCCTCTGATATTGCATTGGCCAATGAAGCGCAGCATGACGATTGGGCGGGTCGAGCCCGTATAATCGTGATTGGATGTTATCGTGATTGGGTCGCCTTTGTAGTCGTTCAGCGTCAGTGCGTATACCGGCTCTCCATCACCGTTCATAGTGGCAACAGAAGTCCAGCCTACTCCAGATTGCCGTTCCGTGCCGATGGTGCGGGTTTCGCCATTGATGGTGAGGGTGTGCGTACCGGGGTTGGGTGCGGTGGTCTGCGGTTGGGTGGAATCTTCGGTGGGTTGGGCAGTTTGCTGGGGCTGGACGTCGGCGGCGGGCTGGGCCGCAGTTCCTGCGGCGGAGGCCGGGAAGACGGCGCAGAGCAGCAGAATGATCGCCAGATTCAGCGCCAGCAGGCGCTTGAGTTGTGTTTTCATGTCAATACTCCTCTCTCTTTTGCGCATGGATGAGAAAAAGGGCCGCTGCGCGGGGCAGCGACCCTTTTTTATCTAGCTTCAGCGCCCCTGATAATATCTGTAGAGGAAAGTCACGATCTGTGCGCGGGTGCAGGAAGCGTCCGGGCTGAAGGTCGTGTCGCTGGTGCCGGTGGTGATGCGGTTGTCATAAGCCCAGAGGATGGCGTCGTAGTTATAAGCCGTAGTCTTAACATCCGTGAAGGGGTTAAACGTATTGGGCTTGGATGCGGAGGCTGCGCGGTAGAGGAACGTTGCAACCTGTCCGCGGCTTACTGTGACGTCAGGGCCGAAGGTGGTAGCCGTGAGGCCGGTGGTGATGCCCTGCTCAACTGCCCAGAGAACTGCGTTGTAATAGTAATCGCGGGAGTCCACATCCGTGAACGCGCATGTGCGATATCTGGGCATCGGGGAACCGGCTGCACGCCAGAGGAAGGTGACAGTCTGTGCACGGGTGCAGACGGCGTCGGGAGAGAAGGTGTAGCGGCCCGTGCCGGAGGCAATGCCGTTTTCTGCGGCCCACTTGACTGCGTCGTAGAAGTAGTCGAAGCGGCTCACATCATGGAAGTTGAAGCTGCCGGAGTTGCCGTCGATCACGCCGGGGATATAATCCGTGCCGTCGTCAACATAGGGAATCAGCTTGCCGGTGAGCGTCGTATAGTTGTGCGTGTCAGTCGGGGTGAAAGTCCATGCGTATTCCTTGCCATCCTTAAGCACAGTCGTGAGGGGCAGATCCCATGCGATGGTACCGGCCGGGCGAATCGTGCCGACAGTCAGCTTGGTGTCAGCAAGGGTCTTGCCGCTCGTCTCGATCTTGGTGTAGGCGGGCGTGCCGGCCGGGGTCGCCTTGGTGATGGTGAAGGTCGCAGTCTTGTAACCGTAGCTGCTTGCATCGGAGTAGGTCGCAGTGACGGTGTAGGTGCCGACAGTCAGCGGGAGGCCAGCTGCGTCGAGCGTTGCACCGGTCGCTACATCGGGGGCGTAGGTATAGCGCATGCCGCTGGAGTGACCTGCAATGGTTGCCTTTTCGTACTTGATGCCGGAGCCGGTGTAGACAGCGGAGCCGGATTCAAAGACGATGCGGTTGGAGACGTTGGTCTTGTCATAGGCCTGGATCTTCAGATCATAGGTGCCGGCTTTGTAGTTGCTGGAGACCGGCGTGACAGTCACGTTGAAAGTTGCTTCGCCGGTTCCGCCGTTCAGCTGGTAGGTGATCATGTTTTCGCCATCGACCACAGCGGGCTCCTGCGTGAAGATCGCGTCGCCGCCAGCGGCGGTGAGTGCGATGGAGAAGCCAGTCTCCGTCTCGTCGGCGAGGAAGAAGTTGGACGGGAGCGTGCTGGTCTTCACCTCAGTCTCGGTGCAGAGGTTCGAGATGGTGTAGACGCTCAGGTTCAGGTCAGCCTTTGCAATCGTGAAGGTCGTGTTCGCCGAGCCGGTGAAGTTGCCCTTACCGATGACGGTGACGGTGGCAGTACCAGCGTTGACGTTGGGGGCGTAAGAAACGGTGTAATCCTTATCTGCTTCAAGCGTTCTGCCGCTGATCGCAACGGTCACTTCCGGAGTATGTGCCTTGGTGTTATAGGTCACGTCAGCGATAGGCGCGAACGTGCAGCCGGAGAGATCCGCCGCCGTGATGGTGAAATGCTTTTCAACCGAGCCCTTGAAGTGAGCACCCGTACCGGTAATGGTGACAGTTGCCTCGCCTGCGTTGACATTGTTCGTGTAGGCAACGGTGTAATCCGTGTCAAGCGCCAGTTCCGTTCTGTTGAACGTTACGGTAACTTCAGGCTTCCATTCCTTGCCAGTGTAGCCATAGGGGCCGGCATCATAGGTGATCTCAGCGCTGGAGATGTCCGCCTTGGCAATCTCGAAGGACTTTGTGACTGTGCCGGTGTAGTTGCCCGTGCCGGTGACGGTAACGGGATAGCTGCCTGGCTCAGTGCCGGTCAGGCCGGTGACGGTGTAGTCCGTGTCTTTGGTCAGCTTTTTGCCGCCGACGGTGACGGTCACGGTCTGGGTCAGTTCATTGCTGGTGTAGACGAGATTCTCGCCAAAGGTGACATTCTCTTCTGTGAGTTCGCGGGCAACGACCTCAAATTCCTTCTCAGCAGTGTAGATGGTGTCAGCATCCTCGCAGGATGCAGTCACTTTGTACTTGCCAACGGGGAACGGCTGGTCAGAAACCTGATTGCCGTCCTTGTCGAAGAACTTGAACGTGACGTCGCCTGCACCTGCCGGTTTGGACTCGCCGACGCTGGGGGTAACAGTATCGCCGTAGGTGACGGTAGCAGGAACGTCGATCTTGAGCGTATCCGCGTCGGTGTTCTTGTCAATGATCTTGATGGTGAGCGTACCGGACGCCTCGTTATAATTCGCCGAAGAGAATTTCAATGTAGCCGTGTCAGACGCGTTATTAGCAGCATCTGTCTTATCCGTATCTCTCAGCGTAAACGTGACAGAATGCATGTCATCGCTTGGTAAGTAACCTGTAATCAGGCTATTTCCCGCGTGAGTAACCTCAATTTTAATGCCGTCCTGCGTCAGACCGAAATCAGCCGGAGTAACCGTGACTTCCTTTGTACCGAAGAGCACGGATTTTTCTGCGTCCGTCGGCGCGAGGTCGCCTTCGACGATCGCCCAATCCAGTTCTCTGGTCGTAACGGACTCGTAGATTGCATAATGCGCATCGTCCGCCGCGCTGATCGTTGCAGTCGCCTTATAGGTGTTAACGTCCGTTGCCGTGTTGTTTTCGTAGTCAACCTTGATCTTGCCCTGCAGGTCTTCCGGAATCACCAGTTCAACCTTGTGCACAGTGTCGTCATATTTGAAAGCTTCTGTGTAGTTCCAGCTGTTAATACCGGAAATAGAAATTGTGGCCTTATGGACGTGCACACGAACGTTGAGCGAAAGCTCGGCATAGTTCTCGCTGTCAGTCGGGACAAACTTTGCCGCGAATGGTCTGCCGTTCGGCTCAGATGTGCCGTCGTAAACGGTCGGGTCGCCGACATCCTGCGTAGAATCCACCCATTCAAAGTGACCGTCAATCGGTGTTTTGGTTTCATCGCCAGCAGCAATTACCGTACCGCCGGTGAAGCTGAGGTCGCTGAGCTTCATGCCATAGTGCGCATTGGGCGTAGTGCCGGGCGTCAGAAGCAGCGCAAGGGCATCCTTATCCGCAGTCGTAGCTGTTACAACAGCCTTGTATGCACCGGCAAATCCGCTCTCCTCGATTGCGACCGTCTGCGGCTCACCGCCATTGACCGTGACGGTCAGCGTCTGGGCGTTAAGCACATGGTTCTTGTCCGCTTCCAGCCCGATCACGATGCTGTAAAGCGTGCCCGCCTTAAACTTCTCTTGGGAATCAAGCGGATTGCCATCGGTATTCGTGCCCTCATAGCAGGTATAGCCCACAGAAAGGCCGGGAGTCGTCGTCTCGACGTTCAGGTCAAAGATTCGCTGACCCTTGGCAAAACTCGTGACCGTTGCAACGGGCGCGGTGATCTCCTGCTTGGTGATCGTGAGGGTTGCGTTCTGAACAGTCACGCTCTCATCGATTCTGCAGTTGTTTCCATTCGGCTCGGCAGTGACAGTATAGGTACCAGCATCTGCTGCAGCAACATTCAGTTCATTGCCGTTGTTGACAACGAAGCCAGCAGCGTCGTTGCCTTCTGCATCCTTCACCTTGAAGGTGACGAAGCTGGTGATGTCCTTGTTGGAGGTAGACGTTGCGCCCAGAGTGAGCACTTCGTCGCTGCCGTATACAACTTCATTCTTGCTGACAGAGGTAGCAGCAAGCGTGGGGGCAGCGCCCTCTACCACGCTGACATTGTCTGTATGAATTTCCGAAAAATCAATACCTGCAATGTTGCTCGATGCCGTATTGATTTCCTCGGCAGCTGACACCGCGTTGGGGCGCGTAGTATCAAACTCAAACTTCTGCACGCCATTTTCGGCTCCAGCTTTCACTTTGAAAAGGATGTAAGCAATCGTAATCGACTCGTTCTTATTAATTGCTTTCTGTCCTTCAGCAGATGCTTTTGTAAACTGAATCAGTCCCGGAACATCGACGTTTTCAGAGCCAATCCACTTACTGTTATAATTGAAACCATTGTTTTCCTTTGGCAGTGCTCTCGCAATCGGACCTACAGTAATTTCTTCACCAGTATCTTCATTTTCATAGGTAAAGCTGTAGGGCTCAAATGCGGTTTCATCATACTTGATGAAAAACTGGCCGCCTGCCCAGTTCAAAGTTTTCTCAGCGTTATTCGTAAGCGTAAGCTTCACCGCAAGCAACTCATTCGGCTTGGCACTTGTAATTGCGCCTGTATCCGAAATATAGGTGTTGCTCTTTACTGCATACGAAACAGCCGTCAAATTAACCGACGGTGCGGGTTCGAAGCTGATCTCGCCGCCTTCAGCGGCAACCGGTGCCACAAAAAGGGACAGCAGCAACGTAACTGCCAGCACCAGCGCAAGAATTCTTTTCATAGTTTCTTACCTCTCATTTAAAGTCATTATTTTCCGACAATCTGAAGTAGAATTGCAACCGCGTCATTTGTATTGACCGTATGATCGCCATTCACATCTGCAGCCATCAACTGCTCATCTGTCATTGTGTATTTGTTAACAACATAAAGCAAAATCGCGGTTGCATCGTTTGTATCTACTTTGCCATCGTTATTTGCATCGCCCAGTTCAATCAGCGGCTTCTCGCCGTACTTGAACGATGCGACCTTCTTGAGCGCCTCGTCGGTCGTGCTGATGTAGATGTTGTATGTACCTACCTTCAGCGCTTTAGGCTTCAGTGTGAATTTTACTGCGCCGTTTGCGATGCTCATCTGGTCGATGTACTGGATGTTCCCGTCTGTGGGGACGGGGCTGTCGCCTTCGAGAAGCAGCACAAGTGAATACTCGCCGGTCAGGCCGCTGCAGTTCAACTCAAACTCGTTCGCGTCTGCGTAGAAGCTGCCATTCTTTGTGCCGTTCAGCACCGTCAGGGGCCCCGTCACATTGTAAACGCCAAGGACTGTGTCTTCTGCGAATGCGGCGGCAGTGAGCATGGCGAGCATCAGCACCGCAAGCAAAAGCGCAAGCATTCTTCTTTTCATGCCGCTTCCTCCATCGTCATAAATTTATCTGCATACCGCAGCAGAATCGCCGCGATCTGTGCACGGGACGCGTTGGCTTCCGGCGCGATGCGGCTGCCGCCGGTGCCGGAAACAAGTTCGTGGTAAACCGCCCACCATGTCGCATCCTTCGCCCAGGAGGCGATGGTTCCGCTGTCGGTGAAGGTCTGCTCATAAACGCCGGTCAGCATCTGTTCCGAGCCGCTCTGGCCGCCGTTCAGACGGAAGAGAATGGCCATGGCCTGCTGGCGCGTGATAGGCGCGTCGGGGCCAAAGCGTGTATCGGACAGGCCGTTCACATAGCCCTTCTCCACGGCCCAACTCAGCGCGTCCTGATACCAGCTGGCGCTGGCGTCGGCAAACGAGGCTGCCTTGGCTGCGGCGGGCTTGCCGCACATACGCCAGAGCATGAGAACGAACTGCGCACGGGTCACGGGGGTGTCGGGTCGGAAGGTGCCGTCGGAATAGCCGGTGACAAGGCCCAGTTCCGCTGCCCGCTCGACCGAGTCAAACGCCCAGTGCGTGCTGGTCACGTCGCGGAAGGAGCCGGACTTGACTTCCTCCTGCGCGCCATCCGCAGGCTTTTCCTCATCCTCGGGCTTTTCTTCATCCTCAGATTTCTTATCATCCTCGGACTTCTTATCGTCCGTGCCCGGCTTTTCGGCGTCAGAGCCGGAACCGCTGCCGCTGTCGGAGCCGCTGCCCTGCACGATCAGCGCCGGGAGCGAATAGGAAAGCGAAAGCGCCTTGCCGTCAATGTCAGAAAGGAGCGCATCGGCGAGGGTCAGCTTCGCGTCGCCCGCAGCCTTGACACGGAAGGTGAACACAACAAGGCTGCCGTCGGTCTTGACGGTCTTGGTGCCCGCCGCCGCGATAATCGCGCCGATACCGTCGCGCGTGGCATGCGTATTGTTTGCAGAGAGCATGTCGCCGATCAGTTCACCGTTTTCAACGCCGGTGCATTCAACAACGGAATCGTCATAGCCCAGCTTGATCTGCACAGCACACAGGCCTGTGTTGCCGGACAAGTCAACCGTAACGGTAAAGGTCTGCCCAACCTCCGGAATCTTGTCCGGGGCCGTGAACTTCAGCGTCGCACCTGCGGCGCAGGCAAGCGGCACCAGCAGCTGCACGGCCAGCAGCAGTGCGATACCAATGGCCAGTATTCGGTTGCGTTTCATTCTTCGCATTCCTCCCTTGTCTCGGTCTGGCTTTCTGTCAGATCCAAAACTGTAACAAAATGTCACAGTAGCCTACACTACCCCTAGTATTAGTACAATAATTATATACGAAGTGATCTGCAAATGCAAGATGCTGTCTGCTTAATTTACAGAGAATTTGTAAAATCTTTCTTTATTTTGCGGTGCCCGCCTCCCTTTTTTTCAAAGGCGGCTGCGGGCAATCACCCGTGGCGGTAGATTTTTTTGTCCAGTGCAAAGATACGGTTGGAAAAGCTTCCGACGGGCAGATCCTGAAGCGCTTCAGCGTAAATTTCCATACGGCTGTCGATCAGGTCGATCTCAGAGAGCAGTTCTGCCTCGGCGCACATCGGGCGCACGGCCGCGCCGAACTCCGGCTCGCCGTGGTGCGAAAGGATCATGTGCTGTAAAAGCAGACTTTTTTCCTCCGGGATGCCGAGTTCCTGCGCACACTGCTGCACCTCCTGCGCGCCCATCACCAGATGGCCGATCAGCTGGCCGGACAGCGAATAATCTGTGACCAGCCCAAGGCCGGAGAATGTAAATTCCTTTTCCTTTGCGAAATCATGCAGCAGCGTCCCCGTCAGCAGCAGACTCCGGTCGATGATCTCGCCGTAAAGTCCGGACAGAAAATCTGCCAGCCGCAGCATATTGGACGTGTGCATGAGAAGCCCGGACAGGAAGCTGTGATGGACGCTTTTGGCCGCCGGAATGGAGCGGAACGCGTCCAGATGCCGCGCGAGCATCGCACGGGCGACGGACTGATAATCCGTATCCTCCATGGAGTCGATCATGCGCTCAATCTCCGCGACACGCGCATCCGTGTCAATCGGGGCGGTTGGCACGAGAGTGGAAAGGTCATACTGGTCGTTCCCGTCCGCCATGCGGATGCGGCCCGCCGTCAGCTGCGGTGCGCCCTTGAATTCCGATACCTGCCCCCGAATCTTGACGACGCGGCCGATATCCTCTGGTCGCGCACCGATGGGGCCGGAGTAGTCCCAGACCTTCAGATCGATCACACCGGATCGGTCTGCCAGAACGCCGGATAAAAACGGCTTCCCCGCCGCCGTCGTCTTCAAAAATGCGTCTTTCAGGACATAGAACCCCTCTACATCGTCGCCGGTGTGCATCTCGGCGATCAGCTTGTTGTATTCCATCGTTTGCTCCCTCGCTGTCTTTCAGATGCGATTTATTATAGCAGTCTTTCTGCCGGTCTGCAATCATACAAATGAAAAACCAGCGTCTGTGAACAATTCATAAAATCTGTGCGAAAGCGGGCGCACGGGCGGCACGCCCAGTTGTTTTTTGTCGCTTTTCGTGATATACTGAGACAAAATCGGAGATCAGGAGGAACAGCAGGTGGCTGATTTTTCAAAGTTTCGCACGGCGGTCAGCGGTTTTAACCGCACCGACGTTGTCAATTATATCGAATCGACGTCCATTGAGCACCAGAAGGCCCTGCGCAAGCTGACTGACGAGCGCGATAAGCTTGCCGCTGAAAATGCGCGCCTTCAGGTCGAACTGGCAGGTCTGCAGAAGCGTCTGGAGCAGGCACAGGCGGACAACGACGCGCTTTCCGGGCAGGAACGCGCTCGCGCAGGAAGGCTCTGATCTGGCGGAGCAGTTGAAAAAGGCCGAAGAGGCGCAACAGGAACTGCTGACGCGCCCCGACCCGCAGCCGTCGGAGCCGGTGCCGCAGCCGGAAGAGCCGGAAACAGAAAATGAGCCGGATGAACCGGTGCAGGAACCGTCGCTTACCGAAAAAGAGTTGACCGCCTACCGCCGCGCCGAGCAAACCGAACGCAACGCTGCTGTGCGCGCCCGGCGCATCTATGCGCAGCTGTCGAATCTCTGCGAGGACGCCCGTACCCGTTATATGGATTCCGGCGAGGAGATTGCCGCGCTGGCAGCCGACCTGTCCACCGGCCTTTCCCGGCTTCAGGACGCGTTCGCTGAGGTACAGGTGATCTTCGACGACGCACAGAACGCCTTCGACGATATGCAGCTGCCGGAGACAGCCGCGGAGGAAACAGCAGAATAACGGCTCCCCTGAAAGGGGAGCTGGCGCGCAGCGCCTGAGGGGTTGCAGCAGGCAGGGGCGAAAAGCATAGACCGATGCACCCCCGTGTGCACCACCAAATTTCATTGTAGGGGCCGATGCCTACATCGGCCCGCGCAGATTGCACCGGTTTTACGGGAATTCTCGGCGAATTCGTTATATTTTTTGGGCCGACAGAGTCGTCGGCCCCTACAACGCCTCCCGCTCTCTCCTGTAGGGGCGGGCGACTCTGTCCGCCCGCAGAATGTACCGGTTTTACGGAAATCTGCGGCAAAGTCGCAACTTCCCAGCGGGCCGATGTAGGCATCGGCCCCTACAGGACTGCCGCAAATCCGTACTGCCCTATAAATCCGCAAAGTCTTTATGCACCCTGACTCTTCCCTCTCATGGGAAGATTTTTTTCACTTGGAGGTATCTATGAAACTGGTATCCTGGAATGTCAACGGTCTGCGGGCCTGTCTCGGCAAGGGCTTTCTTGACTACTGCACGCAGGAAAACGCCGATGTGATCTGCCTGCAGGAGACAAAGCTTCAGCCGGAGCAGGCGGTCTTTGAACTGCATGGCTATCACCGCTATTTTTATTCTGCCGAGAAAAAGGGCTATTCCGGCACGGCGATTCTGACAAAGCAGGCCCCGCTTTCTGTTCGGTATGGACTCGGACTCGACGAGCATGACCACGAGGGGCGGCTCATCACTGCGGAATACCCAGAATTTTATCTTGTCTGCTGCTATACGCCCAATTCTCAGGATGGATTGAAGCGCCTCGATTACCGCATGCAGTGGGAGGACGCGCTGCACGCATATCTGCTGCGGCTGGACGCGGAAAAGCCGGTTGTTTACTGCGGCGATCTGAACGTTGCACATGAAGAGATCGACATTAAAAACCCGAAAGCAAACCGGCAGAACGCAGGGTTTTCCGACGAGGAGCGCGCAAAGATGACGCGGCTTCTGTCCTCTGGCTTTGCCGACACGTTCCGCCGCCTGCACCCGGATCTGGCGGGCGTATACTCGTGGTGGAGTTACCGCTTCCATGCGCGCGAAAATAACGCAGGCTGGCGTATTGACTATTTTATTGTCTCCGAACGGCTGCTGCCGCGCGTGGTTTCATCGGAAATCCGCACGGACGTGCTCGGCAGCGACCACTGCCCGGTCGTGCTGGAACTGTCCGTATGACGCAGGAGGAATTTACCGCCCGCTATATGCCGCAGTTCAGTGAGCAGCAGAAGGCCGCTGTCATGGAGACGGAGGGGCCGGTTCTGCTGCTGGCCGTGCCCGGAAGCGGAAAGACGACAGTGCTGGTGACGCGGCTCGGCTATATGGCGCTGTGCTGCGGCATCGACCCGGCACGCATTCTGGCCGTGACCTACACCGTCGCTGCTACGCGGGAACTTCGCGCACGCTTTACCGCACGTTTCCCGGACCTTGCCGGGCGAACGCCGGAATTCCGCACGATCAACGGGCTGTCAGCTAAAATCATTGAGGTCTGCGGACGGCAGCGCGGCCCAGCCTTTGAACTGCTGGAGAACGCCGGAGAACTGGCCTCACTGGTCGGGCGCATCTATCAGGAACTGAACGGCGAATATCCCACTGACAGTACCATCCGCGAGGTGCGCACGGCGATCACCTATTGTAAGAATATGATGCTAAGCACGGACGAAATCGCCGCGCAGGACTTCAGCTTGCCGCACTTTGCCGAACTCTACGCGCGCTACTGTGCCGCGCTGCGCGAAGCGCGGCAGATGGATTACGACGATCAGATGGCTTACGCGCTGGCGATTCTCAGAAAGCGGCCCGAAATTCTGGCAGAATTTCAGGAACACTATCCCTATCTCTGCGTGGACGAATCGCAGGATACATCCCGCGTGCAGCATGCGATCATTGAACTGCTGGCGCAAAAGACCGGGAATCTCTTCATGGTCGGCGACGAGGATCAGAGCATCTATGGCTTCCGCGCGGCCTATCCGGAGGCGCTGCTGCGCTTTTCTGCGGTCTGGCCGGGCGCGAAGACGCTGCTGCTGGAGGACAATTACCGCTCTACGCCGGAAATTCTGCGGCTGGCAGGCATGTTTATTGAGGGAAACCGGGAGCGCTATTCCAAGACCATCCGCGCAACAAGGGCGAAGGGCCGCCGGGTGCATCTTGCGCACGCAGCCTCGCGGCAGGCGCAGTACCGGTATCTGCTGGCGCTGGCTGGGGAGCAGGGCGCGCCGTTTTCCGTTTTGTACCGCAACAACGATAGCGCCCTTCCGCTGATCGACGCGCTGGAGCGCGCCGGACTTCCATACCACTGCCGCAGCTTTGACGACACTTTTTTTACCCACCGCATTGTCTGCGACGTGCAGGACATTCTGCGCTTCGCCGCAACGCCGGACGACGCGGAACGCTTTCTGCGCATTTATTATAAATTCGGTGCCCTGATCTCCAAGGAGGCGGCGCAGGCCGCCTGCATACAGAGCGGACGTACAAACACGCCGATTCTGGACTGCCTGCTGGCGCAGGCAGGATTATCGGATGAGGGGCTTGAACGCGTGCGGCGTTTAAAGGCGGGGTTCGAGGCACTGGAAACGCTGCCCGGAGAAGCGCTGATGCGCACGATCTGGGGCCCGCTGGGCTACGGCGGTTTTGTGACCGAACGGCGGCTCGATCCCGGAAAATATTTCATTCTGCAGATGCTTGCCGCGCGGGAGCCGTCGGCGGAGGCGTTTCTGGCCCGGCTGGACACGCTGCGGCAAACCATCCGCGTACATACGGACGCGCCGGATGCACGCTTGACGCTTTCAACGATCCATTCAAGCAAGGGGCTGGAATATGAACGGGTGTATCTGCTGGATATCCACGACGGCGTGCTCCCGTCCCGGCCGGACGCGGCAGACGGAACGGCGGACGAGCGTCGGGAGTACGAAGAAGACCGCAGGCTTTTCTACGTCGCCATGACGCGGGCAAAGGACGAGTTGACACTGTTCGATTACCCGGATGCACCATCCGCGTTTATCAGGGAGGCGCAGGGCTATCTGCCTGTTCCGGTGCGCGCAAAGGACGATTTCGCTGCCATCGTGCCGGAAAACGCCTGTGGTCTGCGTTATCGCCACGAAACGCACGGCGAGGGACGCATTCTGGCGCAGTGCGAAGACGAGATGCTCCTTGCATTTCCGGACGGTGACAGGCTCATGCGTGCGGGACAGATGCTGCTTGAGCAAAGCCGCGCGGAGGTCTGGCAGGCGCCGGGAGCACCTGCCGCAGCACAGACAACGCCGAACGCGCAGACACTCGGGCCGGGGAGCGTCATCCGGCATAAAAAATACGGCATGGGCCGTATCGTATCCATAGACGGCCCGTTTGCCGATATCCGGTTTGAAGGCGAAACAGCAGCACGCCGGTTCAATCTGGCACACTCTCTGCGCAGCGGCTTCCTGTTCGCCGCGCGCTGAGGACGCGAAAAGCCGCCGGCATGCGCTGCCGGCGGCTTTCCTTGAGAGAAAAAGAGAAAAGAGAGGAGAAATGGATGAATGTCTATTTGAAAGGCTGCTGTTGTCTCTCCGCGGAACTTTCCGTGAAGCAGCTTCCTTATGCTCCAAGGATACCGGATTTTGCCCGGTTTGTGGTGAACAGTTTGTAAACGAAGTATAAAGAAATCCTGAAATTGCAGTGCCGCAACCGGCAGTTGACAGATTTTCAGGCGGACTTGCTGGCATGCAACTGCAAAATCCCGTAGAATAGCGGCATCAACCAGAGGAGGAAACACGCATGATCTTTGCAGACAAATTGATCGCCCTGCGGAAAAAGGCGGGCTGGTCGCAGGAGGAACTTGCGCAGCAGCTGAACGTCTCGCGGCAGTCCGTATCCAAATGGGAGGGCGCGCAGTCCGTTCCAGACCTCGACAAGATCGTCCAGCTGAGCCGCGTTTTCGGCGTCAGCACGGATTACTTATTAAAGGATGAACTGGAAGAGCAGGAGCCTGCGCCCAGCCTTCCCGAGCAGCCGCAGCGCCGCCGCGTGAGCATGGAGGAGGCCTCGCGCTATCTGGAACTGCGCCGCGCCGCCGCGCCAAGGCTGGCGTTGGCCACGTTTTTGTGCGTGATCTCGCCCATTGCGCTGATCCTGCTCGGCGGGCTGAGCGAATACACCGCCCGCGTTACGGAAAACGCGGCGGCGGGCATCGGCATGAGCGCGCTGATCATTCTGGTCGCCGCCGCAGTCGGCATTTTCCTGTCCAGCGGCGCGCAGGTCAGGGAATTTGCGTTTCTGGAAACCGAGCCGTTTGAGACGGAATACGGCGTAAGCGGCATGGTCAGGCAGCGCCAGCAGGACTTCCAGCCCACGGCGAACCGTCTGAACATGATCGGCACAATCCTGTGCATCATGTCCGTCCTGCCGCTGTTTCTGGCGATGTGCCTTTCCGGCTCAGATCTCATGTACATCGGCGCGGTGTGCCTGCTGCTGGGCTTTGTCGCGCTGGCCTGCATCGTGTTCGTCTACGCCGGAACGCAGACCGCCGCGATGGAAAAGCTGCTGGAGGAGGGCGACTACACCCGCCAGAGAAAGTCCAAAAGCCGCCTGATCGGGACAGTCAGTGTCTGCTATTGGCTGATCGTGACTGCTATTTTCATGTTCTACACCTTCGGGCCGTATGGCAACGCGCAGCCCAAATACAGCTGGTTCATCTGGGCAATCGCAGGCATCCTGTACGGCGCCGTAATGGCCGTGCTCCGTCTGGTCGGGCAGAACGGCAAAAAATAAAATTCGCGCTTGACTCTGACACTGTGTCAGGCTGTATGCTGTCGGGGAGCTCAAAAAACAGCATGGAGGTACCGCAATGCTGAAAATCGGATTATTTTCAAAACTGTCCAGAGTCAGTATCCGTATGCTGCGCTACTACGACGAGATTGGCCTGCTGCACCCGGCGTATATCGATCCGGAGTCGGATTACCGCTATTACCGAGAGGATCAGCTGCCGCAGATCTGCTGGATCACGGCCCTGCGGGACATGGGCTTTTCCCTCGCCGACGTGTGCCGCATGACCGAGATCGGCCATGACGCAGAAAAACTCGCGCCGTACTTTGAGACAAGACGGCGCGAGCTGGAAGCCGACGCGGCAAAAACAGCGCGGCAGATGCTGCTTCTGGAATCAGCCCGAAACCGGCTGGGAAAGGAAGACATTATGCAGTACAATGTGACCATCAAGACCATCCCCGAACGCTATGCGGCCTGTGTCCATACGACCATCCCGTGCTATGCAGAAGAAGGAAACGTCTGGAAGACGCTCTGTGAGGAGACGGACGATATGCGCCTCGTCCCGGACGAGCCGTGCTATTGCGCCGTGACGTTCCTCGACGGGGAATACAAGGAGCGCGACGTGGAGATCGAGGCGTGGAAGACCGTCAAGGGCAGCTATCCCGATACGGCGCATGTGAAATTCAGAACGCTTCCCGCCGTCACCGTCGCAAGCTGCACGTTCCGCGGCCCATACGAGAAGATCGGCGAGGTCTACGCGGCCATCGCCGCATGGATTGCGGACAACGGCTATGAATGCGACGGCCCGATGTTCAACATCTACCACGTCAGCCCGCACGAAACGTCCAATCCCGAGGAATTTGTTACCGAAGCCTGCTACCCGGTGCGAAAAGCATAAGCACTTGCACCTGTTTTGCGGCAGGCTGTAATCTCTAAAGCTTTACGCTGAGAACGAGCAGAAAGTGCCCGCACGCACCTCCTCTTTTCAAAGGGGAGGTGCGTGCGTCAGCTGACGCTCCTGTGAACGAAGCCGAAAGGCAGAGAGACTATCGATGCTAAAGCCTAATTAAAACAATTGATTATCCAACTACGCCGTGTAATGCTCTTTATCGTATCAGAGGTCAAGGTGCAAATGGTATACGTTGGTCGCGGTGATGCCAAATTGCTGGTATGAGATCCGTGTCACAAAGAATGCGGAGCAGTACCTGATCTGCGGCGATATGACTGCAGCAACTTATATACAGACAGATGCGGACGCTGCCTGCTTTATGAAGACGGTGGGAGCCCTGCTGGGGCTGGTAAAAGGAACTTCTGCGTGGGCGTCTCTGCCGGAACCAAACGCAGCTTATGAGTGATCGCCGCCATGGCATCTTTCTGTCCTTTTCTGCGGTTCAAACTCCCGCGCAAGCTACACCGGCCTGCGCGGGAAATTTTATCAGGTCATCACTTCTGCTCCTGAATATAGAGGTTTACGCGGCTCTGGATGAGACGGCTGGCTTCCTCGACGCTTCTGTCACCGGCAAGATAGCCTGCGGCTTCCTCGGTAATGATGCTCAGGACGCTCTGGTCGTAGTCTAAAAAGTTGGTCGTAGACTCGATCAGCTCCATGACGGTGTCGTACTGCTCCTGCGTGACAGCATAGAGCTCGATCATTGGCTCGTCGCCATAGCTCATGCCGCCGGAGGAAATGGGGATCGGATCACCGTTCTCGTCAAGCACCTGGCTGCCGTTGGCGTCGGTCTGATATTCCTGCGTCATGGCTTTCCCGGCCATGGCGTCAAAGGCAGACCTCAGGATCGGGAAATTCCAGAGGTTTTTCTGGTATTCCTCAGAGAGCGTCGAACGGATAAACGCCCAGGCGTCTGCCTTATCCTTGCAGGCCGTGGTGATGCAGAGCGTTACGCTGGCAGTAAAGGCGCTGCCGCTGGAGCCATCTTCCCGCGGGAAACCAACAAACCGGATATCGTGATCGAGCGCGGCAAAGGTATAGTAGATGTTGTCAAAGTCGTTGAGGTTCATAGGATACAGCAGCTGTTTGCCGCTTTTCATGCGGGTAAAGTCGCTTTCATATTCTCCGTCGCTCTGCCAGCTGAACTCTGCCGGGAGCGGCTTGACGAACTCCAGAAGGGCGCGGAACTCGTCAGAATCGAAATTGCAGGTGCCATTCTGCCAGTCCATGAAGTCCTTCGCGTTCATGGCGACGCAATACATGAGCATCTCCGACTGGGTGTAATACTGGTTGAATACCATCGCGCCTTCGGGCAGCTTGCTGAGCGCGTTCTTGACGTCAGCCAGCGTCCATGTCGTGTAATCGCCGACGATCCTGCCGAGGCCGACTGCCGTGGTGATGCCAAAATTGATGGGCAGCTGATAGAGCTTTCCATCCACCTGCGCGGCCTCGACCGGGCGGGTCATGAGTTTGTCGCGCGAATAGCCAGGGTCGGCGTCAAGATACGGCCAGAGGTTCTCCAACATGCCCCTGGCGGCATACTGCCGGATCGGCAGCATCATATTGCCAACGATCAGATCCGGTATCTTGCCGGCGAGAACTTCGGTGTTGAACACGGTAAGGCCGGCATAGTAATCCTCGCCGTCTGCATACTCCGCATAATCCCTGACCACGATGCGGCAGTCGGTGCTGGTCTGGTTGAACTTGACGATCTGGCTGCGGAGGTTATAATCAAGGCTGAAGCAGGCCAGCGTCAGCTCTGTTTTCTGCTGCACATCGGCAGCATCCATGCGGTTCAGCACCAGGATCCGCTGCCGCTCCCGCGTTCCGTCATAGCTGTGCCCAAGGGTCACAGTGGCAATGCGACCGTCAGTCAGGAAGTCGAGGCGATTGTAACGGATGGTATTGCTGTCCACATCACATGCCAGCCAGTCGACGACCTTTTCCACCTCGCTGGTGTCCTTACGTTCGCCGAAGATATTACCGCCGTCTATAAAGAAATACCGGTAGACATCATTGCCCGGCTGCAGGCTCCATGCGCGGGAAGAGACCGGTGTTTCCTTTCCCCAGTTCTTCGTTTCAGGGTCAAGCTGTTTGAAGGCCATCTTCCCGTCATTGTAAGTAGTCAGTGCGCCGACTTCACCGGCAGAGAGCTGGCAGAGCTGGCCGGAAAACTCATCAGCGGATTTGCTGAAAACGAAGCTGCCATCCGGCCCATAAACATTGACTGTCTGATAATCGTAGGTATAGACATAGCCCTTATCATCGGAGAGCAGGGTGTCAAGGTGCGAATAGCCCCAGTCTCCTGTGCTGTTCAGATCTTCCTCGTTTGCGGGGATGATGGTGCGAAGCAGCGTGCCATGCGCATCCAGCTGGATGAGCTCCGAAAGGGAGGGCCCCATCTCGCCGTCATCCGTGTAAAGGTCTGTCCGGCGGTAGATCCAGAGCGTGCCGTCTGTGCCGGCCGCGAGGGCATGGATCTCGGCGCTGCTGTTGCTGCTGCGGAAAATCTGTGTACCATCGTCCAGATCTTCCACATCAGGCTTGTCAACGTAGTTGACGAGCTGTACGCATTCTCCGCTGTCAGGTTCAAACCGGAAAAGGCCCTCGGAATAGGTGTCATAAGAAACCTCATTGCCGTCTTTGTCAATGTAGGTATCCTGTCCGCTGAGAATACTGGCAGTAAAATAAAGTGTACTGCCCGAAACGCAGCTCCGGCTGATCCACTGGATCGGTTCCGGCAGATCAAAATACTGCGGTTGATAGGCGTATTGAGACGCTAGCTCCGGTATCGTCTCCTGCTGTGTATTCTGGCCTGAATTGTCTGTCTTTGTTTCGTTTTTGCTGCACCCGACAAGTGTGCCGAGCAGCAGCACAAACGCAAGACAGACGGAGAGCGTTCGTTTTATCATTGTTCGTCCTCCTCGTTTATATTTACCATAATAAATCATTATCAATTTATGTGGTTTTCTACAAAAATGAACCCGCTTATTTACTATCCTCCCTTTTGCCCGAGCACAACACGCTCTACCTTGTCATCATTTTCTGCATCATAGAATACAAGAATCGTTGTGTCCGCATCAAGGTCCCACGCATCCGCCCAGATCCCGGACGGCATGGCGTCCGGCTCTCCCCAGCTGCGGCGGAGACTGTCTCTGTCCTGTGCCCGCAGCTGCTCCGCTGCGTACTGCTCACCCTTTTCCAGAATATACGCGGCCACGGTTTCTTTGGATGGAATGCTGTTGTCGATTTTTTCTCTGTCGGAGAGCCGCACCGCCAGCACAAGCGCCAGAAATACACAAACGGCTACGGTTGTAATGATTCGTCTTTTCATAAGCTGCCTCCAGTCTTGTTGTTTACATAAGAACCTTTTCCCCTGTGTTGCCACTTTTTTGTCTCTACCAGAAATAATATTAAGACTTTATATCAAATAAGTCTTGCCAAACCCCGCTTTCTCCTGTATAATATAGATACAGGGGAACCACGAATGCAACACCCTTGGAGACAGCGGGAACATCCCTTCTCCTCCGATCTCATAGCCTTGACCTTCTGGTTTTCCCAATGCACAAGATACTGGCTGCGGGCGGATGCTACCCTGTCAGTATCTGCTGTATGTCATCCCTGTCCTATGGCAGGTTCCCCCTATGCCTGCTGTGCTCCTTCCTCCGCCGCCCCTGTGCCCGTACAGGGGCGGCCCCCTTTTGACTTTTTGGCAACACGGACGGCTCTGCCCCGGCTGTCATTCTCAACACAAAGTTTTTACGTCACATGTTTCTTTTTGTGTTAAAATGGCAGTGAGCTTACCGGATTGCAGTTTCATTTTGCCGGGAAGCTGACTCTGACACAAAGGATGGTTACGCCGATATGACAGCCTCTTCGGCTCTCCCGTTTCACGAAAGCCCGTACCGCTACTTTGTCATGCGGAATCTGTACGAGTCCGCTGTAAAGCAGCTTGTGCTGAAGCTTGAGATTTTGAACAGTGAATTCAATACGCTGTATGCACGAAACCCCATCCATCATATTGAAAGCCGGGTCAAATCCTCGGAAAGCATCGCCGCCAAGCTCCAGAGAAAGGGATCTCCGGTTACGCTTGAAGCTGCGGCGCGGGATATCAACGACATTGCAGGCGTCCGCGTTGTCTGCAATTATATTGACGATGTATACCGAGTCGCCGGGATGCTGGAGCGGCAGGAGGATCTGGAGATCGTCAAGCGGCAGGATTATATCAAAACGCCGAACTATAACGGCTACCGTTCTCTGCATCTGGATGTCCGTGTTCCCGTGTATCTTTCCAACCGGACGGAGCACGTCGTCGCCGAGATCCAGATCCGCACGATCGCAATGGACTTCTGGGCCAGTCTGGAGCATGACATCCACTACAAGGCGGACCGGGCAAAGCTCCCGGCGGGCATTGATGAAGAGATGTTTGCCTGTGCGGAAAAGATCGCCGAAATTGACCGGCAGATGCAGGATATGTACCGCCGCATCGCGGACGCAGAAGCGAATGGAGACGCCGTCAAAAAGTAAAGTTTGCTTCTTTCAGAGAGGCCGGCAGCTGCATGGTTTTGCAGCTACCGGTCTTGCTCAGTCCTTCCAGGTATCGATTAGAAGCTCGATCTCTGACGTGAACCGCCGCAGCCGCTGATTGGACTGCTCCCTGCAGGCCATTGCGACTGCAACAAGCCGCTGTGCCGCCTCTACAAGCTGCGCAAAGACTTCCTTCTTTCGCGCATGCCCCTTTTTCTCAATGCGCTGCCCCTCTGTGACCATCAGGAACAGCCCCTGCAGCAGATCAAATTCTGTTCCACTGAACGGAGCAACCGCGCTGTAGCCTTCCGAAACCAGCCGATCGCGGAAGGCTTCACAGTTTTCTTCGTCCCCATGATTGACAAACACAACGCGCGGTTTGCGCTTGATTGCCTGTACCCATTTGAGAAGCCCGTCTCTGTCCGCGTGTCCACTGGTACCGTGCAGGGCACAGATCTCGGCGCTGACCGAGATCTCCTCGCCAAATAAGCGGACTGTTTTTGCACCGTTCAGCAGACTGCGTCCCAGCGTTCCCTCCGCCTGATATCCGGCAAACAGGATGATGTTCTCCCATTTCCAGAGATTGTGCTTGAGGTGGTGCCGGATACGTCCCGCGTCACACATGCCGCTTGCAGAAAGGATCACCTTCGGTCGCGGATCGTCGTTGATCTTCTTGGATTCCTCCACACTTTCCGTCAGGTACAGATTGGCGGACCAGAGCGGATTGATCCCCTGTCGCAGCAGATTCCGCGTTTCTGCATCCAGATATTCCGGCTCGCACTGCATGAAAACAGCTGTTGCGGCCTCAGCAAGCGGGCTGTCCAGATAGACCGGCCAGCCGTCATGCCCCTGCACCAGCCGTTTCTGCTTGATTTCCCGGACTGCGTATAAAAGCTCCTGTGTTCTGCCGACTGCAAACGCCGGGATGATCACGCTTCCCCCCCGGTCAAAGGCCCGCTTCAAAACAGCAGCAAGCTCTGCTATGGTATCTCCGGGCTTCTCATGCAGCCGGTTTCCGTAGGTAGACTCGATTACCAGATAATCCGCCTCATCCACCGTCAGAGGCGCACCGATCAGTGGCAGGCCCGTATTGCCGACATCGCCGCTGAAGACAAGCTTCCTTGTTTCTCCGCCTTCCGTCAACCACAGCTCCACACAGGCGGCACCAAGCAGGTGACCAACATCGGTAAACCGAACCTCTACGCCTTCCGCTGCTTTGATACGCTCCGCGTAGCTGCACGGGCGCAGCAGCCGCAGTACGCCCGCCGCGTCCTCGGTCGTATAGACCGGATCGACAGCGGTACGACCGGCGCGCGCCGCCCTTCGGTTCATCCACTCTGCGTCGGACACCTGAATGTTCGCCGAATCCATCAGCATGATCCGGCAGAGATTCTCCGTTGCCCGTGTTGCGTAGACTTTTCCCCGGAACCCATCCTTGTACAGCTTTGGCAGCATACCGGAATGATCAATATGCGCGTGCGTCAGAAATACCGCGTCGATCTGTCCGGGCAATACCGGGAGCGGCACGTTTTCAAAAACGTTGACTCCCTGCTCCATACCATAGTCGATCAGGAAGTTTCCCCCACAGCAATCCAGAAGCGTGCAGCTTCCTGTCACCTCATGCGCTGCGCCAATGAACGTAAGTTTCATGGATACGCCCCTTCCCTGCTTTTCAGATCAGATGTTTTCTACAATATACCGCTCCGCCTGCTGTGCAGCCGCCGCGCCATCTGCTGCGGCAGTCAGAATGCCCCGGAGCAGCTTCGTCCGGACGTCACCAGCCGCGAAAACACCCGGAAGATTGGTTATGGTTGTTTCATTGGCGAGAATGTAACCCTGTTTATCCAGCGCGATCTGTCCATGAAGCAGGTTTGTTTCCGGTACGCCGCCGAGGCAGATAAATGCGCCGTCGCATGGCAGATTCCAGAGTTCACCGCCCCGCTGTTCCCGAATGCGGATACAGGAGACCCAGTTTGCATGTAAAAATGCTTGGATCTCGCTTCCCGCGTAGCGTTCAATGTTTCGCATCATTTTCAGCTTGCCTGCATAGGCCGGACTGATCTCCATGTGGTCGCCTCTATGTACCAGACAGACTCGCTTGGCGATGCGGGAAAGGAGCATCGCCGCCTCGGCAGCCTGCTCCCCCTCCCCGATCACTGCAACTGTTTTTCGCCGGTACATCATAGAGCGGCAAGCGGCATAATAGTGAACACCGCGTCCCAGCATCTCCTCCTCGCCCTCCACACCGAGCTTTCTGGGCGGCGCACCGGTCGCCAGAATGACGGTGGGTGCCTGATAGGTCTGCTTCGCCGCTTCAATCACCTTGACTGGCTGCATCAGGTGTACGCGGCGCACCTCGTCTGTCACCATTTCCGCACCGAACCGCTCTGCACCGCGCTGCATTTTTTCGCTCAGGCTCAGCCCGTCGATCCCGGCGTCGAAGCCCGGATAGTTCTCAATATTTTCACTTCGGATTGCCTGCCCGCCAATGGCCCGCTTCTCAATCACAGCCACATGCAACCCTGCTCTCGCGGCATATAATGCAGCCGAATACCCGCCGGGGCCGCCGCCGATAATCACAATATCATACATGTTTGCCATACAGACCTCCTACATTCAGTCTGAGCATTTTCTTTAAAAATGCGTCGATCTCCTTCTCAGAAGAAGGATCGATCAGGAATCCAGCCACGGCTCCGTTGATAAACAGCAGCAGAGTCGGCAGCTTATGAATGTTATATCTGCGCGCCACAGCTGTTTCCGTATCAAAATTGATACGCCCAACGGAAAGCAGATTCTCATACTGCTTTTCAATTGACTCCAGCGCCGGTGCGAGTGCGCGGCAATACCCACACCACGGTGCCCAGAACTTCACCAGAACCGGCTTTCTCGTTTTCAACACATCATCCCGGAAACTGTCTGTTGTAATTGCCTTGATTGCCATATCCCGCTCCTTTCCCGGCGTTTCGCGCCAGTTCTTCTGTCTGCTTCCTATCTTCTGCTCCCCGGGGCTCTGCAGCCTGCAGCTATGCTTTCTCCGGGAACAACACAACACCGGACAAAATGCCAATGCTCGCGCCCAGGGTCACCACAACGGGGAGCTCTGTAATGAGCGCACGCTCACCGAACAGGATGCTGCTCAGCCATCCAAGCACACCGCCCGCGACCGCCAGAATTGCGATCCGCAAACATCCGCGAATGATTCTCTTCTTCATCGTCTGCATCCTCCTCTTCCCAAATTTATAATTAGGTCTTTGTCTTATTTATATTTCCACTTTACCAGCAAACGCCGTTCTTGTCAAGAAACCGCCCATAAAATGCCTTCAGACCTGCCAGTTCAACCATGACAGGTCTAGCGGCATGGTATAGTATTTTCTTTTTGTCAAACTGAATCTCACTCCAGCATTTCAGGCTTCCCCGCACAGAGATTTTCAATGTTTCCGCACACAGTGCCGGTACGGTTCTGGAACGACCTGCTCTATTCGATGACGCTGGCCTCCGTTCTTGTGATGACGTTCCTCGGCGAGGCGTCGACGAACTGGGGTTACATGATGGCGGCCTCCATCGTTGCGGCCATCCCGGTCACGGTGATCTTCGTGTTTTTGCAGCGGTGCTTCATCCAGGGTTTCACCGCCGGTGCGGTGAAAGGATAAGGCAGACTTTCCCGGCTCTGTCTCTCCTAATTGCTCCGTCAGCGCTGCTTCTTCCACGTTCGGTATCCGGATGGAGCGCGCAGAATCGGAGCCTGTATACTTTTCTATTCCTGCTGATTTTCGGCAAACAGCGGAAACACCGTATGTTCGGTGCTTCCGCTGTCTGTGCATCCATCTGCCGCGGTTGCCTGTGCTGGATGGCTCCAGCTGCCCGGGGAGCCGTTTTACCGCGCATACACCTCGCCTTCCAACTAGCATTTTTGTACATTGCAATATTAAGACTTTGTACTATTCATTATTAGGATACCATACGAATAATATTTGACAAGATGGAATCTGGCTATTTTTCCAATCAGTCGGACAATAGGTTTTTTCATAAACTCTGACAATCGTGGTGAAACCAGCAGAAAATCCGGAAGAACCCAGTCTATAAAGGGTTCTTCCGGATTTTTCTGTACTTTTTGTTGCTGCCTCTCCCGTGTGCAGAACTCGCACCGGCGCAGGAGATTGGCTGCTGCTCTGCCTTATTTCTTTTCTGCGTTCGCCTTTTCCAGATTGATCTGGCGGCGGTTCTTGACGGCGTCTTCCATCGGGTGGATCTCGCCGGCGGCCTGCAGGGCCATTTTGGTCAGCAGCGGACCGACCAGCTCGTAGATGAGGATGGCGAACAGCGTGATGTTGCGGATGAGGTCGCCCTCCGCGCCGAGCTGGCGCGCCGTCACGCACATGCCGAGCGCGACGCCGGCCTGCGGCAGCAGGGTGATGCCGAGATACTTGCAGATCTGCGGCTCACATTTCATGAGCTTTGCGGAGTAATGCGCGCCGAGATACTTGCCAAGCGAGCGCGTCAAAATATACACAACGCCGATGAGAACGATCATACCGTCTTTGAACACG
>OHVO01000171.1_pt1 | contig 34930 bp, 34 predicted proteins | sample 1579371 | NCBI WGS metagenome assembly OHVO01 (sample SAMEA3882557, study PRJEB24775) | human gut metagenome | biome: human-associated habitat; feature: intestine environment; material: feces | place: Netherlands | collected 2009/2010 | reverse complement strand
TACCACTGTCACGATGTTTTGGCAATTTTGTGTTCAGTTTCTAGGGTACATTATATAGAGCCAGAAGAGCTGAGAAACTATGTAAACAAGAAATAATTGGCAACTGTGTGTTGCAGAAAGGTGGTATGAAATGGTTAAGAATAAGATTTTGAAACGTATCGTGGCAGGTCTTAGCTGTATTGCGTTATCTACAACTATGCTTACGAGTTTACCTGCTTTTGCCGATGATTATGTTGACGAATATCAATATTACTCAACGTTAGATCCTAATGGTGAAGAGTACCAAGAATGGAAATCAAATCTGGCAAGTTCTGCTGTAAGTGTTCCCCAAAATAGAATGCTTAAAAGTATTCTCAAAAATAATACTTTAATAGCAAATGACTACATTGAGTTCAACACTGCAAGTAATGGTCACTATACTATTGGTACAATAGGAGGAAACCCTAACAGTTCAACTGATGATAATAAAAAGATGCTTTTCGGTCATCCGGGTGGAGGAACATCAAAAACAACAATTGTTGTTGGTGAAAGCATAAATGAGTTTACATCATCAAATGTAACTTATGATGCTGATGGTTCTAAAAGTGTTTCCAAAGCTTCTTATGATGGTGTTGATGTCACACAAGAACTATCTATTATTGAGAATTCGGCGACTGGACGAGATGATGTTGTTAAGATTAAGTATATCGTCAAAAATGATACAGAATACGCCAAACAAGTGGGCATAAGAATTATGATGGACACTATGCTCGGTGGTAATGATGCTGCGCCATTCAGAGTAAACGGATCTGATGTAACAACTGAAACCGTATATTCAGGTTCTAATATTCCGCAAATATGGCAAGCCTTTGATTCCGCAACTAATCCCGGTGTAGTAGCACAAGGTACATTCTACAAATCGGGAGACAGAAAACCTGATAAAGTACAATTTACTAATTGGGGAAATGTAACAAGTACGCTATGGGATTATGTGACTCAGCCAGGACGATCTAATGGAGATAGTGCAGTATCCATCACATGGAACAAAGATACTTTCACCAGTGGTGAAACACGAGAATTTGTTACCTATTATGGATTGAGTGAGTTAGAACAGAATTTAATTCCTCCGTTAGCATTAAGTGTATACGCTGATAATAAGGTTAGTATTTCCAATTTTAATTATGATGATATAAATGCAAATGTATATTTGGATAATATTGGAGATGGCGATGCGACAGATGTATCGATAAAAATCACTGCTGATAACCTTGAACCAAAGTATGGAACCTCACTTACACACAATTATTCGGTAATAAAGCCAAGTAAAAGCTATTCAATTCCTTTGAAATTTATAGTTCCAACAGATTCAAAACATAATTCTGATATAAATGCAAAATTGGATTTTGAATTATCATACAAAGTTGCCAAGACCGGTGATACAGAAGTAAAGCGAATAACCAAAAACATAACAATTCCTAAATTGAAAAGAGCCGTTGTAGTAGTACCGGGAATAATGGGAATAGATCTTGCAAAAACATCAAATGATGAAAGTGTATGGGGATCTTGGATTGAACAGCCAAGTAACTTTGATGATGTTAAAAAAATTCACAATGCGTTCCAGTCGCTCAAATGCGATTACTACGGTAATAGTAATATTGAATTATATCCTGTTAATAATTATGGATATGATGATACTTATAAAGGAATAATTGAATCACTAAATAATGATACTGATATTTCTGATAAGTATGATATCTTATTTTTCCCGTATGATTGGAGAATGGGAGCGCAAATAACGGCTAATAATCTTCATGATCTTATTAGTGATTATAATGAGGTAGTTTTTGTTGCACATAGTATGGGTGGTATTGTTACAGAAAAATACATTTCGGAATATGGTGCTGATAATATTTCTAAACAAATAACTGCCGGAACACCATTTTGGGGTGCGCCAACGATGCTTTGCGTTTTAAGCACTGGTGATTTATCATATATCATAGGAGGACTCGGGGTAGCAGAATCATTATTTACTTCATTTGAACTTCCAAGTGTTTTGGTGAATTTAGGCAGTTGTTATGATTTGTTGCCAAATAAAGATTATACAGATGACTGGCAGTGGATATATTCATATAAACGAACTTATGATCATTGGTATGATTATTTTATAGATAACGGCAATTTTACGTATTTTACATTTGACGAATTTGATGAGCTGATTTCTGATGATTATAATAATTATCTTTGGATAGATGGAAAATATAACCATAGCCGCATAAAAATATCCCAAAACAATACTAATAATCTGAAAAGAATAGCATTAGTAGGAAGTAATAGAAATACCATTTCAACTATTCAACATTGTCCTGGCGATAGAGGATTGCAATTCGTTCCAGAATATGGTATTGGCGATAGTGTAGTTCCAATTGAAAGTGCAACAATGAATTTTAATCACGATCTTTTGGATATAAAAATCTTTGATCAAGATCATATGGGGTTAATACAGAGTCAGGAATGCATAGATGAGATATTAAAAAACATAAAAGATACAAAATCATTTATGAAGCTGCCCATGAGAACAAAAATGGCAAATAACAATCTTACATCTAATGCCATAGAAGAAACCAAGACACTTTCAAATAAGCTTGCTATTTCAGGTTATTTTGATTTATTCTTTTCAAACGAAACCTGTTCATATTATTACACAAATTCAGAGGTTCATGAAGGGAATAATTTTAAATTTGACCCTTTAACATCAGTTGGCAATCCGATTTTACTGGCTCAATTTGCTGATGATAATTATGATTGTAAAATCAATTCACTTGCTGATCAAAACACTGATATTATGTGCAATATTGATGGAAACATCTATTTGTATACCAATATCTCTGTGAATAGTGGATCTGTATTATTCTTAAATTTATCAGATGGTTCATTTTTTATTAACATTGATCTTGATAATGATGGTGAAATAGATACAACTGTTACGCCAACTATCAATCCAGGGGTAATTCAAGATGATGAGAAATCACCTGAAATAACAGTAGAATCTTGCAATGCAGGTATTAGTAACTCAAATACTATAAATCCCAATATAGTTATAACTAACAACTCTGACAAGCCTTTAAAAATGAGTGATATAACTATAAATTATGTATTTAATGCAGACAATAAAGAAAACCTTGAATACCATTGCGACTGGCTTGCTGTAGATAATCAATACTTAGGTAATACTTCGGTTTGTGAATTTGTTAATGACGATTACGGAAATACATATGCAAAAATCAAATTTAATACCGATGTTGAACTTCAACCTAATAAACAGTTTGTAATCCATTTTAGACTAAATGCAGCAGATTGGTCTAATTGGGATACATCGAATGATTATTCAATGGGAACAGAACAGCTATTGCCAAATGATAAAATAATTGTTTTTTATAATGAACAGCTTATAAGCGGTGTCCAGCCTTGAAGTAGAGGTTGAAGCAATGAAAAAAACAATTATAATTATAATTATATCATTATTAGTTACGGCAGGCACTTTTGTTTTATCTAAGTATCACAACAGAGATAAAATGATGACTCAAATGAATAAAGATATACAAGATTATTATTATATAAGCTGTCCAAATGGAAATGAGCTTGACATCAAGCAAAAGAGCAGTAATGAATATCAATACTCTATTCTTAGTTATCCTTTTAGCACAACAGAATACACTAACAAATTTACATTCAGATTAAAAGTGAGTCTTGATCAGAAATTCATATTTGAAAAAATCGGCTTATTGACAGGCACAAGCGGAGTAAACGCAAATACAGACTTTCCTAATTGTCTTATTAAAGAAAATGATTCTTCTCAATATCAACGTTTTTTTCTCCCCACGCCAGAAGAAGATAATGATGTTTCAACAATCCTTGGCGAAGGCAAAATATATGTATCATTCAAGAATGCAATCAATTCATCAGATATATCATCTGTAATAGATGAATATAGTGAATACGGAACAGTGACATGGCTTTGGGTCGATACTTACAATGATTCTGATTCAACACTACCAACGATTCAAAATCCTCAAAATGACGAAAGAGGAGTGTATGGTATCCCGTTGTTCTATGCTGGCGAAAAGCTCATTTCACCATTAGATAAGTTTGTTAATATAATAAATGATAAACACGCTTATTTGGAAGACGAATTTGAAAACATAAGAAACGGTATTAATACAGGTAAAGATACTATTAAGCAATCTGATATTAATATTATAGGTATTGTTTTATTGTCCCAAAAAGATTTGAACCGTAGTGCCATAATAAACGAAATCGCCATAAAGGGAAATGTCTATGTAGTTAACTAAACTATAAATTTATTGTTATCTTGTTTTATTGCCAAATACTATATTTTTCGTTCCACACAAGTCTGAATAGGCATTGTGGGGCACACCACAACAGGCACAAACTCTATTGGAACTGAATAACCGCAAGCCCTCGGAAATGCTCTTGTAAGCGTTTCTGAGGGCTTTTTCTTTTCAGCGGTTAGAATTCCGCTCCGCAGGCTCGGATAGTGATGTGTGGCATTTCCGTTCGCCTGACGGTCAAGCTGAGGTCGGCTCGGTGATGCCGTGACGGAGTTCATACTCACGCACACGGCGGTAGAAAGTATTTGCTGACATATTCATTCTCCGCATAAAGTCCCTGCCCGTGATGTGCTTGGCTCTCCATTCCCCATAGAGCTGACCGAACCTCGTCCAGTCGGTGGGGATAGGCTTTCGCCCGGTGTACTTGCCCTGAGCCTTAGCGATCTCGATGCCCTCACGCTGTCGCTGTTTGAGCTGCTCACGCTCCAACTGTGAGAGTGCAGCGAACACGGTGAGCATAAATTTGCCCGCAGGAGTGTCGGTGTCAATTTTCTCCTTGTGGCTGATGAGCGTTACTCCCTTGTCTGTGAGGGTGTCGATGATGTTCAGCAAGTCCTTTGTGGAGCGTCCCAGACGGCTGATACTCTCGATGTAGAGGGTGTCACCCTCACGCACATAGTCAAGCATTGCCCTGAGCTGAGGGCGGTCGGTGTTCGCTCCTGACAGCTTCTCGGAGAAGATGCGGTCAACCTGATAACTGCACATGATCTCCTGCTGTCTCGCTGTTTCCTGATGCTCCGTAGAAACACGGATATAACCTATTTTGCTCATAGTTGTTGTTTCCTTTCTTTATTCAAGTGTATTTTTATTTCTATGTTTAGCCTGTGTCCTCTGACGGCTTTTCTCACGCTCACGCTTCATCTGCTGTTCGTTGATGTACTGGCGCACCTGTCGGGTGTACTTCTTCGCCGTTTCACGCTTGGTGAGGAATGCGGTATGCTCGACATTAAGCCTGTTCCACTTCGATTTCAGCTTGTTGGACTTCTCCAAAAGGTCAAGCATCGTCGGCGGTTTGCCGTCAACAGCATACTTCTTGATATGCTCCTTGATGTACTTGACCGTCTGCTCGTAGTCCTCGATAGTGGCGGCATTTTTCTTCTTGAAACGGCTCTGCGACCAGCCCGATTTGCCCTGATACTCCTTGTAAACAGGCTCCAGCTCGTCACGGTGCTTCATCTTTGCAATGAGCGTGTCGATAGCTGTAAACTTCTTTTTCAGATCGGCACGCTCAGTTGTGTGGTCATCGGAGTGAGGTGTATTGAATAAGAATCCAGACAGCTCGCTGAATGACATAACGCCACCAGCTTCAAGGTCTGCGATGATTTCGTTTGCTCTGCCCATACCTCTGATAGCTTTCCACGGATCTTCTTTCTTTTCAGGTGCTTTACTCTCCGTAGGTGTGGGCTGTGGTGTCCGGGCAGACGGTTCAGGCTTCGGATTGATAGCAGTTGCGTTAAGCATATCAAGCTGTGCCTGCCGTCTTGCTCGTCGGGCTGCAAAGAACTTCTCCACCTGTTCCGCAGCAGCTTTTCTCTTTGCGGTTTCACTTGTTTCGGTGATAGTTTCAGGCTCGGCAGATTGTTTCGGCTTTGTCGGTGCGGTGACTGTCTGTGTCGGCTTCGGCTCGGTCTTTGGAACAACAGGCTTCGGCGCTTCGATAAGCATATCGGGAGTGACATTCGCCGCTGACAGCTTTTCCTGTATCTCCGCTATCTGCTCGGCTATGCGTTCGGGGGTGAAGTCTGCGCCCAGGGTGTCGGCTCTTGTAAACTTCTGTTGACCGTCACCTGATAAACGGAATTTCAGCTTGACCTTATTGCTTGGCTTGTAAACATATTCGATACTGCACTCCGAACATTTTTCAAGAAAATCCTTGAAGTCACGGCCGTAAAGCATGACCTCCGCAATCCTGACACGGAGCTTATCTTTCCACGACTTGCCCTCTTTCTGCATATTCCTCTCAAAGTGAGATACCCCATGTCCCTTTTCAGGCTCGGAGATAACAGATATACCGTGTTCAGCACATATCTCGTCCGAAATCTCACGCAACTCTGCCCACGCTCTTTCAGACTTTCTGCCTTGATTATGCTCGGTGGTAAAGCTCAGACCGTTATACAGATTTGTGTTGTTGAAAATGATGTGGCAATGCAGGTGCGACTTGTCATGATGAACAGCAATGACATACTGATAATCGCCTTTCAGATAACGGTCGCACAGCTCCTCTCCGATCTGCATAGCTTGTTCGGGCGTGACTTCACCGGGGGCAAAGCTCTGTATCATGTGGTAGGCAAGGATTTGGGTGCGTCCTGTTCCTGTGTTTCGGACGGCTCGGAAGTCCTCGCTTGCTCCTGCGCTATCGGCTCGGCAAGCATAAGAGTTGACATATAAACCGTCGATGGTCTTATCATCTCTTGTGATGTAAGCGATCGCTGCGCTGACTGTTGCCCTGATCGTATGGATAGAAGTGTATGCCAAATTTCGTTTACCCCTTTCTTTATCTCGGTAATATCCTCGGCATAGATGTGACCTGTGCTGTAAAGTCGGACAAGTATCTGGTTGATGTTTGCTCCGATGCGTTTCATCAGACGGTTACACTCGGCAATTTCGGAACGGTCGGGCGTGAGATCAACCCTCGCCCGAACACAATCACGGATATACTCGGTCTTGTTCTTGTAACCGTACTGCTCACACTTGGAAAGAATGTCCTGCATTTCCGATTCGGTGAAACGAACATTGAGGGTGTAGGACTTCTTCTCCTTCTTGCGTTTCAGGTACTTGCGTTCATCGTCGGTAAGCTGGCTCTCGTCCTTGTCGGCAAGGCACTTGTCAAGGTCGGCTCTGACCTCTTTGTCAAGTGCGTGATTGATTGCTCCCTCGTAGGTCATACCCTCAAACTCCATAGCCTTGTGTTTGGGCGGTCTTCCACGCTTCTTTTTCTCGGTTTTCATAGTGGTGTCTCCTTTGTTTGTATTTCGGCGTTAGCCGATTTTCTTGACCGCTGTGCGGTCGTTTCGGGGCTTGGGGTGTCCCTAACAAGCATTTGGTATTTTCGCTCGCTGTGCGGCGCAAAATACAATGCTTGTTATTTTTGTTGCGCTGTAGCGCTATTTTCCAGCCTGTGGGATTTTCATATCACTCAGGCTTTCGATGCTCCGTCAGCGAATTTGGAGCTATGCGACTTAAACTCTCCGCCGCTTAGGTCGGCGGTCATACTCGCTCACGCTCCTGCGTGATGCACTCAATATCATCACTCTTGAAATTGTAAACTGGCTCAGCGCAGTTATTGCGCAGTCTGGGCGGCAGTCCTATGAAATATGCTCCCATAAGTTAATACCAAATTATTGACCGCTTCGTTAAGTATACCGCAGAAAAATTTTATGATGAAAATGATATGCAGGGGTGCGTGTGATCGTCACAACGTCAAAGCCCTTCACTTTTCTACCGGTGTTTTTGAGAAAATGGCGTTGTTTTTCAGAAAAGTTTACACTTTGTTCATGACGGTTCTCCCTTGTGCCTAAATTCAACAGCATATTTCTATACAGAATGTGAATAGGTCACGGCGGCACTCGGATAAAACCCCCTCTATATATACAAGCACGTTCAATCAGGAAACGGGCATGATTTTTATAAAAATAGTTGCTCCGTGATAATAATTCTCCGTATTGAATAAATCAGAAATGGTGACCTATGCAGTATGCAGTCAATGTGATATGGCTCGGATTTGCAATGCTCGGTCTGCTTTCTGCAAAATTCCCCATAACAATTTCACGAATGAAGAAGTTTTATGGCGCACTCAACTTCTTGCGCAATGCGAATAGACTTTTGCTGTCCGAGAATGCTATAATATTAGCATAGGGTATTATCCCTAAATCCAATACATTGGGAGGTGATGAGAATGAGTAAGAAAGCTAAGACCGAGGTTGATGAGAAGTCCGCTGTTATCATTACGGATGCTGTTCTTGCGGAGAATCAGGCAAAGCTCGACAGCTACGAAAAGTCTATCAAAGCTGTGCAGGAGCGCAGGCGCAAGGTCATCATTGATAGCAAGCTCTACACCTACGATAAGCTCTCACAGCTTTACGGCGGTGCGGAGGGACAGGCACTTCTCGATGCTGTGACTGCGGAGCATACGCTGATCGGCAAGCTGACAGCAAGCGGTATGACCTATGAGCAGATTGGTGAGCTGGCTGACGATAGTTCTGCCGATGCTGACAACAGCTCGGACGAAAGCTATTCCGAAAAGTACGCTAAGCAGATGAGCTTTTCAGAAACAGATCATTCCTATTCGGAGTAACATATATTCCGACAACAAAACGATTGCTGTGTAAGGGACGGCTCTGCCGTTCCGTACAGCACCTGTGCAGGCGTAACGCCCCTGCAACAAAAAGCCATTGCGTGTAGAGATAGATAATCGCAGGCGGAAAGGAGACACTTGCCAAGAAAAGATACAGGATTTACTTTGGCTGAGCTGAATGAGAGATATAAAGATAAGCCGACCAGCAAAGCCGTGTACGAAGTGGACGGTCAGCGTTATGCTGTGACAAGTCATTTCGTGGGTGAAAAAGACCTTGATAAGGTGCTTTATGAACTTGCTTTCAAAAGAGCGTTTCAGAAAACCGAAAAGAACTAAAAAGTTTTGAAAAAAGACTTGCCATATTCGGTTTTCTGCGCTATAATAGTTGTATCATCGAATATGGTTTGCTTTGATTGGAAAGGAGTTATTATGGCAAAGCAAACTACTTACAATGTCGGGATCTATGTGCGTTTGTCGCAGGAGGACGAACGTGCGGGCGAATCCCTTTCGATTGAAAATCAGAAGAAGATGCTGACGGAATATGTCAGCAAGCAGGAGGGGTGGAATCTTATCGAGATATGCGAGGACGATGGCTATTCGGGAACAAGTTTCGATAGACCAGGTATCAAGCAGATTCTTGATGATGCAAAGTCGGGAAAGATAAATCTTATCCTCTGTAAAGACCTTTCACGTTTCGGAAGAAATTATATCGAGGTCGGTCAGTATATAGATTACATTTTTCCTTCATTCAATATCCGCTTCATCGCCCTGAGCGACAATGTAGACACGCTTGACAGAAACAGTTCGGCAATGGATCTTATGCCTGTGATGAATTTATTCAACGAATGGCACGCCGCCAACACGTCAAAGAAGGTACGCAGTGTCATGGCAGCAAATTCTCGGCAGGGCAAGTATCTGGCGGCTTCAGCTTCTTATGGTTACATCAAGGCAGATGATGAAAAGCATACGCCCTTGATTGATGAAGATGCCGCCGTTATCGTAAGACGTATATTTGAGCAGAGGGCAAGAGGGTTAAGTCCGAAGCAGATCGCTATACAGCTTAACAAGGACGGCATCGCAACTCCCTCGGATCATCGTTATCAGCTTAAAGGCAAAGATAATCCCCTTGTGACTTCACATCTGTGGAATGATTGTATGGTGCGTGGCATTCTTAACAATGAGATTTATATCGGAAATCTCGCACAGCAGAGAGTGACAACGGTATCCTACAAAAATCACAAGCAGATACGCAAGGACAGGTCGGAATGGATAGTGATTGAAAATAATCATGAACCTATCATTTCAAGAGAGCTGTGGGACAAGGTTAGAGAGGTTGACGCATCGGTGAGTATCGGCAAGACAACAAAAGAAGGCGTGATTCTTCCGCTGTCAGGATTTATGTACTGCCCAGACTGCGGTTACAAGATGAAAATGAACAGAACCATGCACACCTCTAAGAAGCGTGGAACATATGAGACTGTCAGCTATCGCTGTGGTACTTATGTTAGAAGCGGAATGGACGGCTGCACTCCTCATTCCATTTTGGAAAGAGTAATTTCACAGATTGTTGTTGACGATATTAGAGCAAAGGCACGACTTGCCGTTGAGGACGAGGACGCACTCCGTGAAGCCGTTAGAAAACGCAGACAGGCTACTGCCGATGCGGAGAGCCAGCATAACAGCAAGGAACTCCATGAGGGTGAGAAAAGGCTTGCACAGCTCGAAACGCTTATCAGTAAGACCTATGAAGAAAAGCTCCTCGGTACTGTACCCGAAGAACTCTGCGTGAAAATGCTGAATCAGTATCTTGATGAGCAGAAGATGCTGAGAGAGAAAGTCGCTGTACTGAAAGAAAAGTGCGAAACCGCTGAACAGGCTGAAAAGGATATTGACAGATACATTGAAAATATCAAGAAGTATGTCGATATTCAGGAGCTTACCCGTGAGACTTGTTTGGAGCTTATCGAGTACATCGTGATTGGTGATCGTCCCGAAAGCAAGGACGAGGACAGGCAGATTCACATCTTTTACAAGTTCCTTGACAAAGGGCTTACGGAGAAAAGAAACATTCTGCTTCCGCAGAATGTGGAGTAAATAATATTTGGGTGTACTTTTATGGGGTTCTCCTCCGTGGGCACACGCACACCCGCCTGCTTATGGCTGTAGGCATGGGTGGCAGTCAGCTTTGCCTCCGCCGTTTTCAGGGTGTCCGAAGGGTCGCCCTTTCTGCCGATGACGCAGTAGTAGGAGTAGTCCTCTATGCAGGCCTGGGTGGAAACCGGCATCTTCAGCGTGGAGGTCGTCACACCCGTGTAAAACCTATCCTCCGGCAGCTTGTAGGGCGCCGCCGTGGGATTCTCATTATTCTTCCGATACCACTGATAGGTCAACTCGTCGCCCTTCAGGCTTCTTGCCGAGACAGAGAAGGTGACCGGGTTATTTTCATAGAACAGCAGGCCGTTTTCCGGCTCTTCGTTATAATCATCGTAGATAGAGGTCTTACACTTGACGCCCCTCGGCTGGCGGTTGATGACGATGGAACTGCCGCTGATGTAGCCACAGACCTTGCACACGCCATTGGCGTCAAATTCATGGTTGGCGGCATTCAGCTTTTTATCGTCACAATAGCGGCAGGGGTGCCAGTGCTGCGTTCCGTCAGCCGCCCAGGTGGCGGAGGCTATGTGGGTATGTCCGGCGCCGGAATGCTCCGTCTTCAAATGATCCTCAAAATCAGAGTCGCTGAAGCACCAGTCGTCATGATTGCAGCCCATAGCGCTCACGGCATCTCGGCAGCAGTCCTTGCAGCGCTGATCGCAGCCGTCCTCGCAGGGATCGCTGTCGTGGAAGCACAGGCCGCAGTCCTCACAGAAGTGATCCGCATAGTCCGTGTCCATTGCGCACATTCCCTCGGAGCAGTCGGAGTTGCCCTCGCAGCACTCCTTGCACATCTCGCAGGTTTCGCAGAACTCGTCCTCGTCCTCCTTATCCGTGACCCAGCCGTCGCAGCCCTGACAGATGTGCTCGTCCCACTCGGCGCTTTCCACGCAGGTCTCGCCGTCCGGGCAGCCGCCGCCCTCGGAGTTATCTCGGCAGCACTCAAGGCACAAGCCGCAGTCCTCGCAGGACTCCTGGTTCAGCAGGCATTTCTCGCACTGTTCGCAGGATGTGTGGCAATCGATGCAGTGGATGACGCCGGTATCATCGTCGTCCACGCACTCGTCCACCGAACCGAAGCAGGCGTTACACAGCGAGCAGTGCATCGGGTCGCTGTCATCGTTTGCGCAGTCATCGCAGAAGCCGCAGGAGTCGCAGATGGTTATGGAGCAGCAGGGACCCTTATGGCATTCGCCGCACAGCTGGTCATCTTCGCCGATGTAGCATTTGCCGCAGGTCGAGCAGTGCGTGTCCTCCATGCAGTCGGCGCATTTATAGCACTCCGCGCACCAATAGGGCGTGTCGCCTAGGCACAGACCGCAGTCGTTGCAATGGGTCTCAACCCAGCAATCGTAGTTGCAGTCAATGGTGCAGAACTGGCAGTCGCACAAATTCTCACCCCAGTGGTAGTGGTCGCAGTTGGGGCAATCTCCGCCGGTGTCGTAGTCATCCCAAAAGGCGTGGGCGGGGAGCTCCAGACTCGGCATCGGTGAGAGCATCATAACAAGCGCCAACAGGACGCTGACGACGCGCCTTCGTTTATTCGTTTTTGTCATACTATTATTCCTCCCTCATAATTATTTTGAAGATTTTTATGCTTTTTGTGTTGCCTGATTTAAACACTGTCGATGACCGAAGCAAAGTAGTTTTCGGATACCGAACCGAAGAGAAAAGCGTCTATCAGACCCTCGCGCTTTGCCTGACGTACCTTTTCGGTCAAATCTTCATCTGTATCATCATCCACAAAGAGAATGACACGACAGCTTTCCGTGTTCCGTTTTACCTTGTCACGGATTGCCATTCGTTCTTTGAACATCCAGGGCGAATACGCCTTGACCTCCATTAAAAGCACATCCGGTCGATGCGTTTTGCACCACTCGGCGGTTGCGTCCGGCGACTCGGAAATCACAACTTGGCAATCGTCCAATTTTTGCATCAGCATTCGCTCCATGGTGTGCGCATGGATATCGCTTTGAATGTCCAGAACGATTTTTTTCATCATTCATCACCACCTTCTAAAAGCACAATCCTAATCTTACATTATCTATTATACTGATTTTTTGGCGTTTGTCACTGGCACTTGTGCCAGTAACAGAAGAAAAATCCCGATTTTTTCAAAAAATTTTTGCCTTTTGGGCGCAAAAAACCCCTTGACCGTACAGCCAAGGGGTTCAGTTTTGCTTATTCGTCTTTTAAGGTGATCACCATGAGCTTGTTTTCAATGGCGGTTGCAACCAGCGCATCTCTGCTTTCAAAGCCGCTCTTTTCCACCATATCGTCCAGGTTCCAGCGAACGCCGTTTTTGGAGATGCCCAGCTTATCGGCAATTTCCTGATAGGTAAAGCCCTTTATATAAAGGCGTAGGATGTCTAACTGCCGGGGCGAGAAGACATCGGACATCGTACCCTCCATTTCAATGGCCGGAGCGATATCGGGGAATACCTTTTCGCCTGCCAGGGTGCGCTTTACCACGCTCATCAGCTCCTCTGTTCCGTGGTCCTTATACCACAGGCTGTCGGCAGCACCCATTTTGGCTCTTTGCAAAACTTCGGGATCGACAAGCGAGGTAGCCACAACGATCTTGATTTGCGGAAAAGCCTTTTTGATGCGCTCTCCAGCGGCAAGACCGGAATGCTTATGATGCGTCTGCACATCCATAAGGACGAGCTTTACGGTGGCGTCACAGTGCTTTTCCGCTTCAAAGGCGTCACGGAAAACGCCGACAAGACGAAACTCGCCGTCTGCCGCAAGACGATCGACAAAGTGCTTTTGGATGTATAGATCATCCTCTACAAGTATGGTGTTTATCATAGGCTGATCTCCTTTGCGGGAATCGTAATCAGAAGAGCAAAGCGTGGATTGTGCGAAATATGCATTTCACCGCCGGAGCTTTCAATACTGCGGCGAAGCGTTGACAGGCCGCTGCCTTCCTTTATCGGCTCTGTAGGTATTTTGCCGTTGTTGGTTATGGTAACATCATAGCGTTCGCCTCGCTGGGCAATGCGGATATATACCTCATTCCCGTCTGCGTGCTTGATGCAGTTGGTCACGCACTCCTTGGCGGCAGCAACGGTCAGCTCCTCGGCTGCGGTATCACGGGGCAGGTAGCCGTCGATTTTTACAGCCACGCCAAGCTGCTGTGCGGTTCTTTTTACCTCGTCCATTGTGCTGACAGAGGTGACACGGTTGCTTGCCAGCATACCGATGGCATTTTGCAGCGCCTCAAGCTTTCGCTCGGTATCCTCTCCGCTGTCTATGATGTCACGGATGGTCAGGAGGCTTCGCCCGATGGTATCGTGAATATAGACCTTTAGGTCAAGGCTTTCCTTCTCTTTGACATCGTTCTCCATGCGAGCGTACATCTTCCTGAGCTTTCGATTGACTTCTGCCAGTTCTTCATTTATTTCCTCTTGCTTTTGGCAGCCGTTATACAGCTCGGTTACATTGTGCGCCGTTATCTGCTGCCAGCGGTCATCGCTGTCCACGGTGATATTTTGTGTGCGAAACTGCCAGACGGTCTTGTCGGGCAGGATGTAGCAATCATCCTTGACGGTTACGGATCTGTCCGGCGCGCTCAGGGCATTTTCCATATCGCTTTTGATTTGCAGCTCGTGGCCGCAAAGGGCAAAGGAGAGCCTGCGCATACGGTTGTTGCACAGGATGATCCTGCCGTTCGGGTCGGCAAAGCAGATGCCCATAGGCAGCTTATCGGTTGCTTCCTTAATGGAGAACGGCGAGAGCTCGTTCTTTTTACGGCGGTATTCCCGCGGCAGAGCAATGGCAAAGTGAACTGCCGCAAGGAAAATGGCAGCGGCAAATATTAGCCACGGTGCGTCCAGCAGAAATGCGTCCCCGATATTATCGGGATCTGCCTGAGAAACGGAGAATAGCAGCGGGATCATCACCGCCATGACTGCCAGACTCAGCAGGCTGCGCACCGGCTTATTGCTGCGAAGAAGCTGATACATAAACAGCCCGATCTCAAGGACGATCTCCACAAGCATGATAAACGGCAGCATGGTCTGCCAAAATTCAGAAAGGGAAGAAAATGCACTCATTTCCTGTCACCTTCTTTCGCTTCAAATACAAGGTGCTGGTATTCCTCGTCATCCTCTTTTTCACAGCGGATATTGTCTCCGCTTACCAAAGCGGAAAGGTCGGCTTTGCAGCACACATTCAGTGACAAGCGCAAGCCGTTTGCCTTTATGAGGCTTACCTGTATGCCTGTTAAATTCAAAATGTCGGCTTCAATAACCGATTCATAAAAATCAAATACAGCAGTCGCCGTTTTGCCGGAGAGCATGGAAAGAGATTCGTCCACATAGAGCGAGCTGCGGACGCCCAACAGCTTCAGCGTTTGGAGGGACTCATTGAAGGCACGGTGGAGTTCCGTTTCCGCTATTTTAATATCTCGGTCGGTAAGGAGCGTCAGATGCTTGCGGCGTTTAATATAGCTGCACAGCACGGCAATCTCGGCAAGGAGCGTTTTGGCACTGTCGGGATCGGTGCTTGAGATTCGGCGGTATTCCTTAGTGAGCTCTGCAATGCGGTCGATCTGCGTCTGCGTAGCGGAACGCAGGAGATCATACAGGCGGTTTTGCTCCTCCACCTTGCGGCGCTTGGCTTCACGCTTGTATTCATAACGGAGTATTTCGTTCCTGTCGGCAAGCTCGTCTGCAAGAAGCTCAGAGTCCTCCTTGATGTCACGCAAAGCCGACACATCCTCTGTCCATACGGCATAGCCGCCATCAATGGGCATGGTGTGAATGGTCAAGCCGCCCATCGTGACCGGGCTTTGCTCGGCTTTTTTCATCGTTTCCTTTGAGATAGGCGCAGTGTTTACAGCTGCATACCGAACGGTAAAGTCCTTGTCGGTGATCTCTGCCGATGTGCCGACATAGGAGGCAAACAAGTCCACATAACGGCTGTTTGAATGTATATATCCACAGGCGATGCAAAGCTCAAAGGTCAGAATATACATCACACTTTGGAATGCGGCAATATCGCCGAACAAGTGGAGCAGCCAATCCGCACCCGCATAGTAAAGCACGCTGTAAACGATCGTCAGCAGCATAGGAACAATGGGCAGAAAGTGGAGCCTTCCTTTTTGCACACAGCATTTTAAAAACATAATTACGAGTGCGGCAAAGGCACACAGCACCTGCCAGCCTACAATAATGAAGTAGCCTATCGAGTAGCCGTTGTTTTTGTCTGTCCACACTGCGGCGTCCTTCGGAAAGGTAAATACGAATTGGTGCAGGTCATTTGTGAGCACGAGCAGAAGCAATGTGCCGGAGATGATCCACAGAATCGACATTCCCTTGGGGAATTTGTATTCGTCCGGCTTTCCCAATGACATGGCAATCAGCAGCGCCAGCATAGGCACAAACAGCATGGGCAGATAGAACAGATACCACAGGTAACGGACGGCATCCGGCTGCCAGAATATAAAATACTTTGCCGAACGATTGCACCTGCATTGCACAGGCACATGATGAAAGTGCATTCGCAACAAAATCGTATGAACCGCCAAGCGGTATAAACCCCACAATGCAAAGCAGCACCATTTCCGTGAAAACTATTATCTGCCGCCAATGTATAAATCCCACGTCCTTGAAACGTGCGTGCAGACGCTCGGCTATGAAGATCCCCATTGCAAACGCCAGCACAGGTATAAGATAGTGCAACGCCCTGTGCCAGTTGCCTTTTGCGACATATGTGCTCATAAGCACAATGTTTCCCGTCTGTGCATTTGAAAAAACTTCACCTCGCACAAAATACGAATATGCGTCCTGCAAGCCCCCTGATATTGTCAGAAGTATCATGAGCATATTGGTTTCAGACATTTGTTTTCTTGATCGTAACATCATTTTATCATATTCCTTCATAAAAAATTAACAAGAAAAATATTTTTATGCACTTTAATTTTCTCCTTTTTCCATTATAATTATCTCAGATATATAAGTCAAATATATAATTGATATGCAAGATATAAAATATTGATATAGCAAGAAAGTGATAAAGTGAATATAAATTACGAATATTATAAGATATTTTATTATGCCGCAAAGAACCGCAGCTTTTCAAGAACGGCAAAAGTGCTGCTCACAAATCAGCCTAATATCACAAGGGTGATAAAAATACTCGAAGGAGAACTTGGCTGCACGCTTTTCAATCGAATGAAAAACGGCGTCACGCTTACCCCTGAGGGAGAGATACTTTACGAGCACATCTCAAAGGCGGTGGAACTTATTACAGAGGGCGAAGATGAGATCTCAAAAGCCAACGACCTGCAAAGCGGAACTGTCACCATAAGTGTGACGGAGACCGCACTTCACGGCGTTATGCTGCCACTTCTCAATGAGTTCCATGAAAGATATCCGGGAATAAAAATAAAGCTGCTGAACCATTCAACCCCTCAGGCACTGACTGCTCTCAAAAGCGGCATTGCAAACCTTGCTGTGGTAACAACGCCGATAAGCACAGAGGGCTCGCTGAATTTTCATAAGCTCAGAGAGTTCCGTGAACTTATCATATGCAGCACAAAGCTAAAGGATCTTGCAAAGCGAACGCTCACTCTTGAGGAACTTTGCAGCCACCCTATAATATCACTTAACCGAAACACAAGGACATATGATTTCTATTCCGATTTCTTTTTCCAGCATGGAATAGATTTTCAGCCGGATATAGAGGTCGCAACTGCCGATCAGATAATGCCGCTTGTGAAAAGCAACCTTGGCATAGGTCTTATACCTGAACCAATGGCACAAAGCGGCGATGTTTATATTCTGAAAACTGATGAAGAGTTTCCAAAGAGGAGCATCGTTCTTGCAGAAAATGCAGACAAAAAACTCAATGCCGCCGCTACAGAGATACAAAAAATGATACTGAAAAAGTGTAATATGTTTGCAAATGCTGAGATATGACATACATGAAAGGAGATAATAATATGCCTACAGTTTTGCCAAAAGAAAATGAAGTCGAACAGTTTTTTTCAAGGATAATGGCATCGGAAGGAGCTTGCGAAAGGCTCAGCAGCGTGCTTTACGATCACCTTAACGACGACGATATGCAGACCGATCCTGACCCAAAACATCTTGTGCAGGTGCTTTTGACCGCATATACGAACGGTGATATAAGTGCACTTCTGCTGGAGCTTTGTGGAAGAAGTCTTTTCGATCTGCTGAGAGAGGCATACCTTATACCAAAGCGTTTTCACGGAAAAGCCGGAAAAAATCCTGAACTCCTTACGACCCCTGAAGGCGATGTCATTGAAGAAAAGAAAAAGCTTGTCACAAAGCATGAGTTCGAGAAATTTCGTGATGTGTACAAAAACCACAGCTGTGCACCACGTTCAAAGCTTTATCTTGCAGACGGATATGACCTTATGAGGGTCTATACCGACGGAATGAACATTAAGGAAAAGCGTGTTGACAAAAGACGTGGCGTGCTTATACTTTACGCCCTGCCTGACACTGTAAAGCTTGGACTTTCCGAGGCTCAGACCTATGATGTTATATGGAATACTTTCCACAAGATACAGCAGACTGCCCCAACTGCAATGGTCTATTACGGACAAGAAACAGGCGAAAAGGCTGGAAAATCATTTGATGAGATCGGCGTTTTACTGCCTGTTCATCAGTTTGAAAAGAAAATGCTCATGCACCTCAGCGAGATAGACGGCATTGTGCTTGCCTGCCGTGAGGAAATGATGAAAAAAGCAGGCTCAGATAGCCTTGACCTTTAAAAACGGAAGTGATACTGAATGTCACAAACTATAGTTAAGAAAAATCACATGGATATCCCATGGCACGATTTCACAGACGCCGAAAAGGACGAGCCAGTATCAAAGGCGAGCCTAAAAGAAAAAGCCTCTGTTATAGGCAGGGTGGGAATGATGTTTCTCTCCTGCGGAACGGGAGCGTGGCGTGTGAGAAGTTCCATGAACACCATGTCGGAATGTATGGGACTGACCTGCACAGCAGATATCGGGCTTATGTCCATAAACTACACCTGTTTTGACGGCGAGGCTTGCTTTTCGCAGTCTCTTTGCCTTACTAACACGGGAGTAAACAATTCAAAGCTAACACGTCTTGAAATTTTCATCAACGATTTTGTCAGCCGCTGCGATAGTTTGACTTGCGAACAGGTCCACAATGAACTTGACGATATCGAAAAAATACACGGACTTTACTCGCCGCCTGTTTTGGGTCTTGCGGCGGCACTTGCCTGCGGAGCGTTCACATTCCTGCTTGGCGGTGGACTGACCGAGATGATATGTGCATTTTTCGGTGCAGGCATTGGCAATTATGTGCGGAGCAAATTCACAAAGCACCACCTTACCCTTGTGCTTGGAATAGTTGCCTCAGTATCGGCGGCGTGCCTTTCATATGCAGGGCTGTTTGAACTTGCGAAAATACTTTTCAATATAAAAATGCAGCATGAGGCAGGCTACATATGTGCAATGCTTTTTATTATACCTGGTTTTCCGTTCATCACAAGCGGCATAGACCTTTCAAAGCTCGATATGCGTTCTGGCATCGAGCGGCTGACCTACGCCCTCATCATTATAATTGTAGCCACAATGACGGCGTGGTTAATGGCACTTATCCTGCACCTTACGCCAATGGACTTTTTGCCTCTGCACCTTACCTTATGGCAGTTCATACTGTTCAGACTTGCGGCAAGTTTCTGCGGGGTTTTCGGATTTTCCGTTATGTTCAACAGCCCTGTCAAGCTTGCAGCCTCTGCGGCAGTTATAGGTGCACTTGCAAACACTCTGAGATTGGAACTTGTTGACCTTGTTTCATTTCCTCCGGCAGCTGCTGCGTTTGTGGGGGCATTCACCGCAGGCATACTCGCCTCGCTGCTGAAAAAGTATGTGGGCTATCCGAGAATATCCATAACCGTTCCGTCCATAGTCATAATGGTTCCGGGATTATATCTTTACAAGGCTTTCTATAATTTGGGCGTCATGTCCCTTGAAACATCTGCGTCATGGCTTGCGTCTGCTCTGCTGATAATACTAGCTCTGCCTTTGGGGCTTATCTTCGCTAGGATAATTACGGACAGGTCATTTAGGTGTTGTACCTAAAATCTTAGTCATAGTCTAAAACTATACCGAACCCACATAAAAAACTATTTTACTATTACATCTTTTTATGCTATACTAATCACTAGTAAACCGATAGGAATTAGACTATGAAAAAGAGGTAATAAAAATGAGCAATAATATCAAAGCACCATGCCGCTACGATTTTGTGGGCAGCTTTCTCAGACCTGACTATCTGAAAAAGGCAAGAGCAGATTTTGAAAACGGCACTATCACAGCCGAGCAGCTTAAAGAGGTAGAGGATAAGGCTATCCTTGATCTCGTTGCAAAGCAGAAAAAGGCTGGTTATCATATCATCACTGACGGAGAGTTTCGCAGAGCAACATGGCATCTTGACTTTATGTGGGGCTTTAACGGCGTTGGTCACAGCAAGACACAGACTGGTCTGCCATTCCATGGCGAGGCCGCAATGATAGACGATACATACCTCACAGGCAAGGTATCAGTTGGCGACCACCCATTTGTTGAGCACTTCAAGTTCGTTAAGACTCTCGAGGACGAGAACACAGCTGCAAAGCAGACTATCCCTGCACCTGCACAGTTCCTTGAGCAGATGATAATGCCTTTCGCACTGGAGAACACAAAGAAGTATTATGACGATACAGAAGAGCTTGTTCAGGATATCGCAAAGGGCTACAGAAAAGTCATCGCTGACCTTTATGCAGCAGGCTGCCGCAACATTCAGTTCGACGACTGCTCATGGGGCATGATAGTTGACCCTAATGCAAAGGCTATTTTTGAAGTTGACGACGCAGGTCTTGAGGATATAAAAAGACTTCTGTTGAGAATAAACAACCTTGCTATCGAGGGCAAGCCTGAGGATCTTGTTATCACAACACACGTTTGCCGTGGTAACTTCCACTCAACATATGCAAGCAGCGGTGCTTATGACAGCGTTGCAGAAACACTTTTCGCAGGCGAAAATGTAAGTGCGTATTATCTTGAATTTGACGACGAGCGTTCAGGCGGTTTCGAGCCTTTGAAGGCAGTAAGCGGCGACAAAAAGGTCGTTCTCGGACTTATCACATCAAAGAAACCTGAACTTGAGGACAAGCAGGCTGTTATCGACCGTATCCACGATGCTGCAAAGTACATCTCACTTGACAGACTTTGCCTTAGCCCACAGTGTGGTTTTGCGTCCTGCGAGATAGGCAACAAGCTCACAGAGGAGGAACAGTGGGCAAAGCTTGCTCTTGTTAAGGAGATCGCCGAAGAAGTTTGGGGATAATAAACAAACGAATATATACGAAAAAAGAGCTGAGGGTCACTCGGCTCTTTTTTGTTCATAACATTTGATAAACTGTTTTTTTATCCATTTAGTCCGAAAAATGTACAATAAATATATCATACCTTATTGATATACACTTTCCTATTAAGACTATTCTCCATTACCTATTACTGGGGTCATAGGCATATGCACTTATAGCTGAAAAAATCGCTAGTGCCATAGTAGCACCGGCAACTATACTTCGTTTTAAAATATTTTTAAGCACCATAAGCTTTATTTATTCATATGTATCTCACCTTTTATCTAGCAAGCGTCTGCATCTATATGTCGGATAACACTTCTTTTGTTCAGGGCAGCCAAAAAAGCGTGCCTCCTAGTATCGTTGAAGGGTATGATAGCAAGGTCTGCTCCAGTATATTTAGTATCGTACTTTGGATAGTCGCAGCTTTGTAAGTAAGATTTCTCCTTCATAATAGTCTGCGTTTCTAGCAATTTTCTCTTCTCATAGTCCCCTTCTTTACTCACAAGTTCGAGCCTAAATTTTACAATATTGTTTATCAGTTCAAATTCTGTGATACCAGTCCAGTACTTTGTGTATTTTCCCAGCCAACGTTTGCAATGCTCTTTCAGTCTCCCCTGTACATCTATAGACTCGCCAATATACATGGGTATTTCAAACCTCTCCCCATATCTATTCCACGAAATGCTTGCCATATAGCAACCACTGACGTGTCCTGCGTCAGTAGTTAAAAGACCCTGCGGATCTTCCACAAAATTGAGTACCCCTGTAGAATTTTCATCGAACCACTTATTTGCTATGTTTGACATATTTTACACCTCCTGACCTGATTTCTGCCTAGTTCTGCACAGCCACTGTACCATGATCTGATTTATCTCTTTAAGAGCAGGACTGTCTTTGTCAGTCAACAGCATCTCGATGAGAATAGCCCCCATCTGAGCAACGGGCAATTCAAGTTCTGAGATAATCTTATCTGCTCTCTTCTCTTTCTCGATCTTCTGAGCAGCCATGACCTCCTCACGTTCGAGAGCGTCTAAGTATCTATACAAGAGCAGCACTACCATAAGCTGTGCCCTAAGAGTTCTCTTGATTATGCCTTTCTCGATGAGGTCCTGCCTCATCTCTTTACAAATCTTATCATAGTTTTCCTTGTCTTTCGGATTTAACTTTGCCTGCCAGCTTGTGAACTGCGGAACATCTTCGCCCTCAGGCTGTTTCAGAGCCTGAAGTTTAGTATAGAGCACGTCCCAGTTTGTTGTGCCAAGCTCTACGTTCTCGATAGCTCTGCTCAAAATCGCAGCTCTTGACTGGTCCAGTGACTTGTCCTTCTGTTTGATAAGATACTCTATCAAGCAAAGCCTTTTATCGGCTCTCAGGTTTATCAGATATTCAATTTCAGTATTTTTCATTTGTGTAACTCCTTTAATTTTAATATTATTTTTACTTAATTACCTTTCTAGAAAAGTTCAAATACATCTGTGATACATTTATAATACACTATGTTATCTTAAAAGTCAAGAAAAGTAAAGGTGATTTTGTTTATTTCTACTTAACATACAAATTAATTTACAAACTAGACGTGCAATTTGTACGTTTTAAACAAAGAAACCTCAACGCAGTCCTAAAGCTGCATTGAGGTTGTATTTCATTTGTATTTAATTCTTGCTCATCACCCATGCAAAAGCCCTAGCCGTCCGCAAAGCAGGTTCTTTGAAATGACCTCCCTTGTTCCATTCAAGCACGCAGTCAACACCATGCTCCATAAGCCAAGAATAGCCCTCACGAATACAGTCGCCGACCCTTGCCATAACAGTGTTTTTGGTGTGTTCTTCCCTGTCCCCAAGACTGAGATAAACCGTGCCGCACCTGATATCATGGTCTTTCATATATTCAATAAAATTCGAGAACCACACAGACGGAGATGCCGCCGCAACGCCTGAAAAGACGTCCGTCTGATAAGCCGCCCACAGTGAAAAAAGCCCTGCAAGAGAATACCCGCCAATGTAGTAAGTCTTGCCCTTATCCGAGCAAAGCTTTAAAATCTCCGTCAGCGTAGCCTGAGCACCCATGCCGAAATCCTCGTTGCCAAACACCGCAGGAGCGTTCCAAGGCGATAACTCATCGTTCCAATCATCGACCTTCACCGCAATAAGCTGAAAATCCACACTCGTGAGCTTTTTTATCTCTGCCACCTCGTTTTCTATCTCAGGCAGATCATGGTCGCCCACCGGCTGGATAAGAACAATATCAGCATTTTTGTCGCCATAATAATGGTATGTCATTTTGCCGTCACCTCTGTAATGTATCTCACTTCAAGTACCCCTTTACAACGCCAACAAATTCCCCTATATCCGCAAAATAATTAGGATAAGCCTCCCTTAGCCTTGCGAAAGAAGAAACCCTGACAAGCACATTGTCCGTCCTATCGTTGCTGCGGTATTTCGTTTATTGACAGTATATCACATTATCCGCAATATTTCAACAGCCCTGCAAAGTCAAACCCTTGTAATATATGTAGTGCTACAATAGTTGTACCACATTGCAAATCCAAGATAGTTAAAGTTGACGGACTTAACAGCTATATAAAAAGACTGAATGACGAAAGCCGAAACGAAAATATGTCAGATAAGCAAATGAAAGAATTAGCTGATTTCTTTCTGCAAAGCAGCATTCCAAATACTACTGACTATACTGCCAAATATCAGCTTGAAGTCAATGAGAAAAAAACAGTTACTGTAAAGGAAGAGCCAATTCAAAACACATATTTTGACAGCATTGAAAATTCACCTGTATATAAAGCATTAAAAGACTATCGCTACAAACAAAGTGTTAAGGAAAAAATCAAGCCATATTTCATTTTTAATAATGCTCAGCTTGAAGAGATAATAAAAACTAATCCTCAAACTTTAGAAGAACTAAAATCAATAAAAGGCTTTGGTGATGCCAAATGCCTAAAATACGGTAAAGACATTCTAATGATATTGGGAGATTATTGATATAACAATAACTAACTTCAGATATATCCACCGATACAGCCCCCTGTATCGGTGTTTTTTCTGCCACAAAACCTACCACACACACCCTCTATTGACATTTCCACCTCATTGTGCTATCATAAAAAAGAACGAGTTAGTCATAACTAGCCCAATAATACCGCAGGAGGAAGAAAAATGGATATGAATGAAAAACCAAAGCTCTCAGGCGTGCCTGAAACTATGCTGCAAACCGTGTATGCCCGTGCAAAGGAAACCAAAACAAGGGCTGCGATAAAAGATACAAAAGCCGTGGAGATAATAGATAAGATAAACTATGATTTTTCACTTGCCGATAAGGACTCCGCAATGCACAGCGGCGTTGTTGCAAGAACTATAGTCCTTGACGAGCTGACAAAAAAGTATCTTAACAAGTATAAGGGTGCGACCGTTGTGAATATCGCCTGCGGACTTGATACACGCTGCTATAGAATGAACGGCTATTCCCATTGGTATAACCTTGACCTGCCCGAAACTATCACCGTCCGTCAAAAACTACTCCCTGAATCAGGAGAGATATCTCAAATAGCAATGTCCGCCATGGACGATTGGGGCAGCAAGATAGCCGAGCATGACGGCCCTGCAATGGTCATCATCGAAGGTCTGACTATGTACCTCTCCGAAAAGGACGTAAAGCAGATATTTGACGTCATAAGCAAACGCTTTGACCACGTCACCGTCCTTGTTGAAACAATGAATCCTGCCATGGTAAAGCATATGAAAGAAAAGTCTATCGAGGGCAGCCAAGCCACATTCACATGGGGCGTCAAAAACGGCAGCGAGCTTGCAAAGCTTATCCCAAACTTCCGCCTTATAGAAGAACACAGCCTCGCCGAGGGCATGGCAGAGTTCATCCCGATATTCAAACTGCTCAAAAGAATAAAGCCTGTCAGCAATGTCTCAAACAGGATAGTCGTTTTGGAGAAATAATAGAAAAATTTACTCAGTCCGTACAACTTTGTGCGGACTTTTTTATTTGGTATATCACTCCCTTGCAATCCCCCTCCAAATATGCTAAAATGTATCTAAAAGCATATTACATTCAAATAGATACCAAAGAAGCTGACATCATGATAAATAAAGCATACTATCACCTGCCGGGGCTTTTCGAGTTTTACGAGCTTTACGCCGCATTTCTGCCCATATTCCGTGAGCATAGAGAGTATTTTTATGACTGGTGCGAAATAGGCTCTGTCTATGGTGCACCTGCCGACTGTATATGGGGCGGCGGACGAGCAGGCTTTGGCGACCATTCACCAAGCGAAGTCCTGTCCCTTATGAAAGAATATAACATCTCCGCCCGACTGACCTTCAGCAACTCATTGCTCACAGAGGAGCACCTCTCCGACAAAAAATGCAATGACCTCTGCAAGCTTTTCTCCCAAAATGCAGACCCCAAAAACGGCGTTATAATATATTCCGACCTGCTGCTCTCGTATATCAAAAAGAATTACCCCCACCTGTATTTTGTGTCCTCCACCACAAAAGTCCTGACTGATTTTTCCCAGCTCATCAGCGAGCTTGACCGTGACGACTTTTCCTATGTAGTCCCCGACTTCCGCCTTAACAAAGCCCTCGATAAGCTTTCTGCCCTCACTCCTCAGCAGAAAAACAAAGTGGAATTCCTCTGCAACGAGTGCTGTTATGTAGGCTGCACAGATAGGAAAAACTGCTACGAAAACGTCAGCCGCAAAAACCTCGGCGAAAACTGTCCCGACCATATCTGCACCGCACCAAACGCCGCCGAGGGCTATCGCTTTTCAAAAGCAATGAAAAGCCCCGCCTTTATCGGTATAAAGGACATCGTGAACACCTATCTCCCCATGGGCTTTTCAAACTTCAAAATAGAGGGCAGAGGTCTTGGCAGTGCCTTGATACTGGAATTTCTCCTTTATTATATGACAAAGCCCGAATATCAGCTGAACGTCCGAGAGCTGATATACCTTGACAGTATGCTTGACCTGTTCTAAAATGAAGGTAAAATGAAAATATACGAAACCAACGAAAGACCTGCCCCCCTGCTTGATATATGAGGCTTGAAAAAAGTAATTGACTTTAGGCTGTAAGCGTGATATAATGTTGAAAAAAGAAAATCATAGAAACGGGGAAAATATATGTCAGACAAAATAAAGTTAAAAGCCATATGTATATTGCTTATATTGGTGGGCGGCATCCCATGTCTGTATTATTGGGGTTCAGACCTTGTCCATTGGATATTTTCAAAAAACGCCCAGCAGACCACTGGCTATGTCATAGACTTTCAGGAAAACGTCACCAGCTTTGGACGTTATAAAAAAGCCAGCGATAAGATAAGAACATATACCATAGTCGTCAAGTACAAAGTCGATGACAAAGACTATGTAAGAGTGGTGAGCGACTGCCCTCATGGCATGAGCTCAAACGACCCTGTCAAAGTCTATTATAAAGACAGCGACCCACTAAACTCCGTCACCGAACTTGATATGCAGAAAAAGCCTCACATATATTGTATAGCAATTTTTATCTTGGGCATTGTAATGTTTATCCTTGAGAAAAAACATCTCATATCCATTTCTCACCGCTCATAACAGCATAAATATCAACCGCCGATACACACCTGTGTCGGCGGTTTTTCTATCTTAATATCCATATGCAGCCCATTCCATAAAAAATATGTGATAAATTCCATGTTACCCATGGTTGACTTGGAAACAAATATCGAAATAAGTGTAAACAAAAGCATATCCTTATTGAATCAGCGTAGGAATTATAGTATAATAACACAGTGCTGTCCAAAGCGGCAAAAAATTATAGGAGAATACATATGAAGAAAATAACCGATATATTCCTGCGTGCACTTTTAACAGGCGTGGCGATAGCCATAGGCGGAACAGTCTATCTTTCCTGCCCCAATAAATATCTTGGAGCGTTCCTTTTCGGCACAGGACTTTTCGTGATACTCACCTTCGGCTTTAACCTTTTCACAGGAAAAGTCGGCTACGCAGTAGAAAATAAGCCCTCCTACCTCGGCGAACTGGGCATAATATGGCTCGGAAACTTTGTCGGTGTGGCACTTTCAGCCCTGCTTATCACCCAAACACGCATATCCGCCATAAGCGATAAAGCCGCAGAGCTTTGCGATATAAAGCTTAGCGACAGCGTCACAAGTATTTTTATCTTAGCTTTCTTCTGCGGTATTCTTATGTTCATCGCCGCAGACGGCTATAAAAATATCCAAAATCCTGTAGGGCAGATCCTTGCGATCTTCCTGCCCGTCGTGGTCTTTATCCTCAGCGGCTTTGAGCACTGTATCGCAAATATGTACTACTTCACCCTTGCAGGCTCATGGAGCACAAAAGCCTTCGGCTACCTTATTATAATGTCCCTTGGCAACGCCGCCGGCGGTATCCTTATCCCGCTTGTAAGAAAAGGCTTTGTAAAAAGAACATGACTATCAGCATCGTCCGTTTCGGGCGGTGCTTTTTTGCTATATTTTTTAGCTTATAAGACAAAACTTATTAAAAGGTCACAAATAGCGTGATAATAATCTTGCAATGAATTGATTTATGGTGTGTAATTAATGTATCATACATTTTCAGTGAAAAAAACAATAAAATGGGAGCAAAAATCATGAAGAAAGAAAGATATCTGGCTCTTGCCGTGTCAGCAGCATTGGCAGTCTCAGTGCTTGGCGGCTGCGGCTCTTCAGAAAATAAGAGTGAAGAAACCAAGAATTACGATAAGCTCCTTAATAAGGACAACCCTACTACCATAACCATTTGGCACTATTATAACGGCGTCCTGCTTATGAGCTTTGACGAGGCAGTGGAAGAGTTCAACAATACTGTCGGACTTGATAAGGGAATAATCGTTGAGGCATATTCAAAGAACTCCGTTTCAGAACTTGCCGACAGCGTGGTCGCCTCTGTGAAAAAGGACAGCGGTGCGGAAACGCCTCCGAATATATTCCAGACCTATGCCGAAACCGCCTACGTTGTGGACGAGCTTGACGAGCTTGCCGATATGTCAAAATATCTCACTAAGGACGAGATAAGCGAATATATTGATAACTATATCACCGAGGGCGAGTTTGCAGGCGACGGCTCGCTGAAAATATTCCCTACCGCAAAAAGCACCGAGGTCATGATGCTCAACTCCACCGACTGGCAGCCTTTCGCCGACGCCACAGGCGTTACCACCGATGACCTTGCCACATGGGAAGGACTTGTTGAGGTATCAAAGAAGTATTACGAGTATACCGACGACCTCACCCCTGACGTTGAAAATGACGGAAAAGCTTTCTTCGGCAGAGATTCTATCGCAAACTATATGAGCATAGGTGCAAAACAGCTTGGCAGCGAGTTCGTAAAAATAGACAGTAACGGCAAAACTTCCGCCGCTATCGATAAAGACGCATTGAAAAAGCTATGGGAAAATTACTATGTTCCATATGTAAACGGCTATTTCACCGCACAGGGACGTTTCAGAAGTGAAGACGAAAAAACAGGCACTATAATCGCACTCATCTGCTCCACAACAGGTGTAATGTACTTCCCTACCGAAGTCACCATAGATGACGATAATACATATCCTATAGAGCATATGGTACTTCCTGTTCCAAACTTTGAGGGCACAGAACCTTATATCGTCCAGCAGGGTGCAGGTATGTCAGTGCTCAAGTCTGATGAAAAGAGCGAGTATGCAAGCTCTGTTTTCCTGAAGTGGTTCACTGAAAAGGAAAGAAACATCAACTTCTCCGCTGAGTCAGGCTACCTTCCGGTAAAGAAAGAGTCCTGCAACTACAGCGAGATAGAAAAGGCTACCGAAAGCTCAGGCACGCAGCTTTCCGATATCTGTAAAGATACCCTGAGCCTTGCCATTGATGAGATAAATTCTTATACACTGTATACAATGCCGCCCTTCAAAAATTCCGCAACCGTGAGAACTTTCCTTGAAAGCTTTATACAGGAAACCGCACAGTCCGCCTATGACGAGGCGTGGGATAAGATAAAAAGCGGCAGCGACAGAGATGCTGTAATAGCAGAATATACCGACGATAAAGCTTTTGACAGCTGGTATGATTCATTTTGCAGTGGGCTTGAAAAAGCCTTAGAAAGCTGATAAACAGCACAGACAGGGGCAGATTATGAGAAACCGAGAACGACCACAAAACAATAAAGCACCAAAGCAGTATATAAAACGAAAGTATCCTTTTTTTGTAACGCTGCTCTTGTCTACCCTTGTGCTTTCAATATTGCAGTTCAGCGTTTTTCTGGGCACGCTGTTCGCAGGAGGCGAGTTTTCATATATCAAAAAATACGCCTATGACTCTATCTCCGAAAAGACCGAGAACCGCAAGAATTACGTTGAAAATACCCTTGCGAATAAAATGCCCCTTGTCTATGAGGCTGAAAAAGACGTCAACAAAATAACCACACAGGTGCTTGAGGATAATAATGCTGACCTTTCCGCACTACAGCAGGATAAAAACATCAGCAAACAAATACTCCACGACAGCACCGATACCCTCATAAACCTTATGAAACGTGGACTTGTGAATGACGCCTATATCGTCCTTAACACAGGCGACCTCTATTCCACAGGCGAGGGCGATACCCTTGCCACCGTCTATATCCGTGACGTGAACATCACCACAGCCTCCGCCGCAGACAACAAAAATCTGTTTCTTGAGGCAGGCAGTTCTGATATCTCAAAAGAATATGACATAATGCTTGATTCTGAATGGACCGCACATATGCAGCTCACAGATAATGAGGACTTTGATTTTTACTATAAGGCCTTCCAAACTGCCGAAAAGTCAGGCAAAAGGTCAGCCTATAACCTCGGCTATTGGAGCGGCTTTTCCTCGATCTCCTCAACAGGCAGAAAAAGTATGCGTTATACTCTGCCCCTTATTTCCAATGACGGCACAGTATACGGCGTTATCGGCATCGGTCTTATGGAAAAGACCATTTTAAGCTATATCCCCGGCAATGACCTGCCAACGGAAAAGTCCTGCTATATCCTTGCGGTTGACCGTGATGGCGATGATAAATACCACCCCGAACTCCATTCCGGTGCGATATATCAAAGACTTGTTGACAGCAAGACCGTCATAAGCCACGAAAATTCAGTGGGCAAAAACGTCTATGACTTTAATACAGACAGCAGCGTTTCAACGCCTACCATCGGCACCATAAAAAACATAAACATTTATAACGCCGACTCCCCATACAAAAACAACCAGTGGGCGATAGTTTCCATATCCGAAAAAAGCGTTGCCCTTAGCATCTATACCACCCTTGTGCGAATGTTCGTTATAGCCTTTGTGTTCTCCGCTGTCATAACTATCATATGTACTGTCATAATGAACAGACACGTCACAAAGCCTGTTACCAGAATAAGCAAGACCCTGAGAGATACTCAGAACATTGATGACATTATCCAGTTCAATTCCACAGGTATCGCCGAAGTTGACCAGCTTACAGACGCTATCCAGCAGCTGCAAATAAACGTTAAGGAACAGTCCTCACGAGTGTCAAAGATAATCAGTATGTCCGTTGTAGGAATCGGTGCGTTTATGTATGACACCGTCAAGCAGACCGTTTTCATAAGCGAAAGCATGATACTTACCCTTAACTGCGATAAAATGCCCCCAAAGGATACCACCATAACCTATGACCAGTTCATGACCCTTATGGCTGATATCAACGAGCGTAACTGCACAAATATAAGCGGCTTTTTCAAATCAGCCTGCGATGGATCCACCAAGGAGATAACCACACGCCAGTATCCTATCATTACCGATACAGGCGAACAGAAATGGTTCAGGTTCAGCCTTAGACGTGATAATACCAATATTCTCGGACTTGTTCAGGACGTCACACAGTCAGTCCTTGAAATGAAAAAGGTTAAATACGAGCGTGACTATGACGTAACAACAGGACTTCTCAATAGACGTGCCTACTATAATAAAATAGAAAAGCTCTTCCGTGAACCTGAAAAGCTCAAGACCGCAGCTTTCCTTATGTTCGATATCGATAACCTGAAATACGTCAACGATACCTACGGTCACGATTTTGGCGATGATTATATCGCCGCCACCGCAAACGTCCTCAAAAACTTCCAGTATAGCGGCGGAATAGTCTCAAGAATGTCAGGCGACGAGTTCAACGTTTTCCTCTATGGCTTTGACAGCCGTGACGAGATACGGAAGATAATAAGCGACGTAAGAGAAAGACTTGAGAATAGTTTCTGTATCCTCAGCGACGGCACTCACTATAAGCTCAGAGCCAGCGGCGGCGTGTCGTGGTATCCTGACGATTCCACATCATATGAAATGCTCATAAGATTTGCCGACTTTGCAATGTATACCATAAAACATTCCACCAAGGGCAACATCACAGAGTTCGATATGTCCGCCTATAATAAAGACTCTATCCTTATCACAGGCGTTGAGGAAATGAACCGCATCATTGACTCCGAAAGCATAAAATATGCTTTCCAAAGCATAATCTCAGTAAAAACAGGCAAAGTCTACGGCTATGAGGCACTTATGCGGCCTCAGTCAGAGGTTTTCAAAGCACCTTTGGACCTCATAAGAATAGCCAAGACCAGTGCAAGGCTCTATCAGATAGAACGCCTCACATGGAAACTCGCCCTTCGTACCTTCCATAAGCTTATGGACGATAATATCGTCCCTGCCGACACAAAGGTGTTTGTGAACTCCATTTCAAACTATGTCATGAAAGATAAAGACCTCGCCGTGATAGAAGAGGAAAACAAGGATATCCTTAGCAATATCGTCCTTGAAGTCCTGGAAAGCGAGGAAACGAATATCGAGTATGTAAAGGCAAAACAGCGTTGGATAAAGAAGTGCAGCGGCATGACCGCCCTTGACGATTTCGGCAGCGGCTATAACAGCGAATACGCACTCATCACCCTCCAACCTGACATCATCAAGATAGACCGCTCTATCATAAGCGGCTGCGACCGTGACGAGGGCAAAGCAGATATCATCTCAAAGCTTGTGCAGATATCCTCCAGCAAGAATATACTTGTGCTTGCCGAGGGCGTTGAGACCCACGGAGAAATGGTCACCGTTATAAAATGCGGAGTTGACCTTCTCCAAGGCTACTATTTCGGCAGACCGTCCTTTGAACCTCCAATATGCAGCGAGGAGACCACCAATGATATCCTTGAACTTGCAGCCAAAACAAAACGTGATAAAAACTGATACAAATAAAACGCAGCGAACGGATCATACCATTCGCTGCGTTTTTATTTTTTATATTATATCCGCCCTGCGTTTGCCCATGGCGGCAAATTCTTTCCGCCGTGTGACAAAGTATGCGATAGTGACAGCCGTTCCCGTTATCACCCACGAAACAGGATAAACTATCATGAGCATAAGATAACTGCGGTGAGCAACATAAATAGTGTTCACCCACACAAGTCTGAACACGCAAGTACCAAGCACCGTTATTACCGCAGGTATCATGGAGTGACCCATGCCCCTCAAACAGCCGCCAGATATCTCGTATACACCTGTGAGCAGTTCAAGCAGACAAACGCTCCACATTCTTATCATTGCATAGTGTATAACATTTTCGTCCGTTGAGAATATCTGTATAAAAAGGTGTCTGCCAATGAGGAATATCAAGCTCAGCCCAAGGCAGCTCGCAAGCCCGATAAAAGTACAAAGCCTGTATATCTTTTTGCAGCGGTCCTTGTCCTCCGCCGCAAAGTTCTGACTTGTGAACGTGGTCGCCGTCTGAGCGAAAGCATTTATCACAAAGTATGACATGAACTCAAAGTTCTGAGCCGCCGTACTTCCGGCAATTCCGCCCGAACCAAAGCTGTTTATCGCCGTCTGTATAACTACATTTGAAAGCGAGAACACCATGCTCTGCAAACCTGCCGGCAAACCTATCTTTATGATACCAATGAGATATTCAGAACGTATCCTGAGCTTTCTCAGGTCAAGCCTGAAAGTTTCCTCCTCGTGAGTGAGAAAATAAAGTATCATGCAGGCACTGAAAAAGTTTGATATAACAGTCGCCGTCGCAACGCCTGCCACACCCATTTTGAACACGATAACAAACAGCAGGTTCAGTGCAACGTTTATGATACCGGCCGTGATAAGAGCATATAGCGGTCTTGTGCTGTCACCCTTACTTCTCAGCACCGCCGAACCAAAATCGTATATCTCGATAAAAGGCATTGCAAAAAAGAATATCCTGAGATAAAGGGTGGCAAGCGTGAAAACATCATCAGGCACGTTCATCATGCCAAGGAGTATCGGAGCAAGTATCTCGCCCACACCCAGTATGATAAATCCGCTTATGACCGCCAGCAGCACCACCGTATGCACTGCCTCGTTTATCTTCTCTTTCCTGCCCTGACCGATAAGCCTAGCCACCACAACGTTCGCACCTACCGAAAGTCCCAGAAAAAGGCTTACTATGAGGTTCACCAGCGACGCATTACTTCCCACCGCCGCCATAGCCTGATCGCTGTCGAATCTTCCCACAACAGCAAGGTCAGCCGAGTTAAAAAGCTGCTGCAAAATGCTTGACACCGCAAGAGGCAGAGCAAAAATAACGAGCTTGCTCGCCAGCGGGCCGTGCAGCATATCTATTTTTTTATTTTTCATAAAATATCTTCTTTCCTATTTCAACTAACTATTTTATCGCACCTAATATTATATCACAACGCTCATACAAATTCAATATACGAATTTGCACATAAAGCGATGTGTAAAAAACTAAACATTCCGACCATTTGTACATTTTTTTGAACACATCACCTGTTGACAAAGGCGTGAAATGGTGTTATAATAGTAATCCACGGGAGGTGAGCAGTATGGCAATAGACAAAAAGGGCACAAAGCAGATAGCTGACAACCGAAAGGCACGTCACGATTATTTCGTGCTAGAGCAGATCGAGTGCGGTATCGAGCTTGTTGGAACAGAGGTCAAGTCTATAAGGAATGGCGGCGTCAACCTGAAAGACAGCTGGTGTTCTATCGAGGACGGAGAGATGTGGGTCAAAGGAATGCACATTTCGCCCTACGAGCACGGCAACATTTTCAACCGTGATCCACGCCGAGAGAGAAAGCTGCTGCTCCACAAACGTGAGATACTGAGGCTGTTCGGAAAGGTACAGCAGGAAGGTCTTACGCTCATCCCGATGTCGCTTTATTTTAAAGGCAGCAGAGTCAAGCTGGCACTTGGACTTTGTAAAGGTAAAAAGCTGTATGACAAGAGAGAGGACATGGCAAAGAAAGCCGCCCAGCGTGACATAGAGCGAGCCATGAAAGAGCGAAACTGACACGGGGGTGTAAAGGTTTCGACGGGGGTTTTGAAACACGATAAGCGAGTAGAGGAACGCACACTCTTAAAACGGCGTACGTTTTAAAATTAGACGACAACGATAATTTTGAATTAGCTGCTGCTTAAGTCAGCACTCGTCCTGCCTTAGAGTACCACGGCTTTGGTAAGGGCGTCGATCAGTGGTGAACGTTGCTTGGCGATGACTGTAGCCCTGTGATGTATCACAGTCTACCAAACACACAGGCGTGTCTGTTTGCCTTTGTGCAAGGGAATGGGATCTTCCGCAATAACAGAATACACTCGTAGAAGTTCGTGGGGATAGGCTTTCGGACAGGAGTTCGATTCTCCTCACCTCCACCAGCAGGGGCGTGCCCCTGCACCCAATTCCGC
>OHVO01000166.1_pt1 | contig 35114 bp, 33 predicted proteins | sample 1579371 | NCBI WGS metagenome assembly OHVO01 (sample SAMEA3882557, study PRJEB24775) | human gut metagenome | biome: human-associated habitat; feature: intestine environment; material: feces | place: Netherlands | collected 2009/2010 | reverse complement strand
TTACCTGCGTAGAATACTCACAGGCACAAACAACAGAAAAGGAAATGACACGTCAGGAAAAAAAAGCGGCTCAGGAAGCTTTGGACAAAATGTTATTTCAGGAAGCCAAAGAGGCAATAGACAACCAAACCTTTGTACTGGAAGCGGACAGAGTTTACTTTAAATTCTTATCTAATTGATGGATTGATTTGAAAGACAAACGCTTATGAAAGTTTTGAAAAGTCTAAGGTAACGATTTGGAGATTGTGCTAATTTCAGTATTTTACAACCTCATACTTATGAGGAACTCTTCTATGGACAAAGATAGACATTTTTTAGATTAGGGAAAAAATTTGAAGGAAAAAATAAAAAAAAAGTTTGGGAAAGGATTGGAAAAATTCAAGAGAGAGGTTGAGGAATTAAGTGTATGTGTATGGGGGGGGGATTGTATAATCAATTTGCAGTTACCGAAAAAGGCATATTCAGAATTCCTGTATATTGCTTCTACTAGTGATTGCAGAACCGACAATTATATTTAAAATTACCCAAATCAAGTATTCCGAGTGGGGCATAAAGATTATTTAAATTGTAACCATACCCTATATATTCAAACTGGCTTCATTCAAAGGAAAGTCAAAAGATGTTCATAATAATGCTCCTTACATTATTATGACAGACAAGAGTCATGACATTGGTAATAACCATCTTTTGTAAATCGTCATTTATATGCAGTGACAATTTCATTTCCATGTCTACGAAATTTGGTAATAACATCTTTTAAAAGTGTCTAGAATTCCTATCAGTTATGTACATATCTGAATTCTGATTTTATGCGTATTTATTCATAAAATTAGACTCTATATCTGCTTACACAGGTTATCACTATACTATTTCCTGCAAATAACATTTGGGAATATATTTCGTAACCCAATGGTTTCAAAGATGTTTCCTGTCAGCTCAGAGGGAAACCGATCCGCTCCAATTGTACTATTCGCTCATCTGACATGTTTCCCTTGCGGTAATCCCGTCTTTGGATGGTACACCAACGTCCCAATGCTCCTTCACGGCAACCTGGCCATCGCCCTTGGCGGTTATGGAACAGGCGCAACTGCTCAAAGTTGCCTTGCCAGACTTGTTCCGCTGACCAAACAAATCCTATTTTATCCAACAGAAGCCAGCGATCATGGGATAATTTCCCCAGTTTGTGCATTTTTCGTTGTGTATGACACCATCCACCCAGATTCCCCTCCGTCGATTTAGGGAAACGCTGATATTTTCCGACAAAAGACTTCAACTCCTCGTAATTCTTCATCCATTCCCTTTGAAGGTCTTGATTCCAAACAAAGCCGATCTCATCCAAAGCCCGGATGCGCTCTTTGCTCAAGCGTCCATTCTTCCGCCTTTCCCGTTGGGTATAACACCAAGTTGCAAGCGGGCCGTCTTCACGTTTGGGCCAGCGTCCGCAGGTATCAAAGAAGACTTTCAACGCACGGTATTCTTTCATCCATTTGGAGTCGAGCTGGTTCCATTCGAAGCCGATCAATTCTAGCTGACGGCGGCGTTCCTCCTGCAATTTTCCCCGTTTATAGGCAATGCGTTGGGTGTTGCACCACAAACCGAGTTTCCCTTCCGTAATTGATGGCCAGTCGTTTTCTTCCCGACGGAATTCAATCAGCCTCTCATACATAATCTGCCAGGGCTCCAGTTCTGCCAATATCTCTTCTATGCGCAGCCGTATGTCTGATAGGAAACCCGTCGTCAAAAAAGAGGTGTTTCCTTCGAATCCTTTGGGTGACGGAAGGAGAGATAGACGCTCCAAGTGGGGAGCCATCACATCATAAACCGATTTTCCTGAAAGATTGTTGACAAAATCCAAGACGACCGGCCGTTTTCCAGCCTCGGCATTTAGACAACGGCCCAATTGCTGCAAGGTAACGATATATGATTCTGTCCGTCTAAGGAATAAGACAGCATCCACACCTTCCACATGCAGTCCTTCTATCAGCATGTTGACGGAAAACAATACGTGCAGCCGGTCTGATTCTTCTCGGAAAGCATCCAGTATCCGGCCGTTCTGCCGTTCACCTTGGGCATGATGGATCTCGAACGGAGTAATGGCACGTCCCGCTCGCGTGAGCCATCCGCATACTTCTGGCACCATCTGCTTCAAATCGGTGAGATCGCGACAGAATACCAGCAGCTTGCGTACGCTTGTCGGCAGGAACTTCCGGATGACTTCCGGTGCCCCTAAAGCCTCTTTGAAATCCACACGTGCCAGATCCAGTTTCTTCTGTACCTTTTCTTTTCGTCCTTTTGAACAACCGCTGCGTTCCAACTTTCTTTGCAGCCGGTCCAGTTCGTTGTCCAGCCCGTAAGCACTCTGTACCAGAACCGGAACCGGCAAGATATTGTAATACCAAGCCTGCGGCAAGGTAAGCTCATAAAACAAATTTCCTTCGAAATAAAGATCCACCGTATCGATCATTCCCTCCGGACGGATCGGCGTTGCCGACGTTCCCAGGACATAGGCACAGGGATTATTTTCTATCACATCCTGCAAGGCACTTCCCCAAATTTCCGCCCCGAAATGGTGGAATTCATCAATAAGAATATGATCTGCCCGTAACAACCCATTGTCCTCCCGGTTACGGATCAGTGACTGGAATGTCCGGTACGTCACTTGCGGAATAGAGAATCCGACGGCTTTCCGGATCTCATCCAGAATCGTGATGTTCGGAGCAAAGACCAATATCTTTTCCTTTGCATGATCTGCGATATAGCGTGCCAGCAAATAGGATTTCCCTGTTCCGGTAGCCTGCACGACCGCACCGATACGGTGTTGTTTGAATCCCCGCATGATCGCCCTGTAAGCCGCTTCGTTATGCGGATAAAGCTCCACATGTCTTCCGGACAAGAGGCTTTCAATATAGCTTTCATCCGAAACGGTCAGCCCATGCAGTTCAAAGTCCAATGCTTCCGGCAGGAATCCGCCGTGTGCCACGATCCTGAAATATAGATTTCGATGCCCTTTACTTAGTGTAGAGAACTTCTCGTAGAACAATTCAGCATCCGAGCGAGTCAAAGGACGTTCGTTTCGGACCTCCTTCACGATGGCATGTACCATTCCCGGCTTGAAGCCTATCCGTAGTCCCTCTTCGGATTCTGTTACCTGGAAGCCTAGACGGAGATAGCAATCTGTTAAAGACGATACCATCCTATTGTTAGCGTCCAATTTTGACGTGTAGTATAGTGAAAGCCGCTTTTCAGCGGTTTCCTATTAAAAAAATCAAAAATTGAACGTGATTATTAATATTTGTTAGTATTAATTCCAATTGTCATAGGCAGGAGATTTTCATAATCCTTTCTCCCTTTGACAATTTCGTGGAAGAATTTCTTGAGATATTCCAGAGCAGACAGCCCGTTCATTCGGCATGTTGAGAGCAGTGTATGGTAGGCTGCCGATACATTTGCCATGCGGCTGCCAACAAAGAACAGCGAGTTCTTGCGCTCCCCCGCCAGCGGACGGATGAAACGTTCTGCTATTGAATTGTCTATGTCATACCGCCCATCGTTCAGATAGGCAAAGAGCTGTTTCCAGAAAACCTGAAGATAATTCACAGCCTTGTCCATGAGTTCTCCACGGGGAGGATGAGTCGGAGACAGCAGCACATCCAGCTTGCTTCTTATGCGCCCTATAATTTCCTTGGTTCGCAATGAATGTCGGCAGCTGGTTATCTCCTGTGCTGAAAGCCCGCTTAATTTATAAGTATCTTCCAGCCGGTAAAGTTCTCCGAAACAGTCTATCAGATATTTAGCATCGGGATCATCGCCCTGTTCATATGCATAGACAAATTTGGCACGTGCATGAGCCAGGCAGCAGAGATGTTCCGTGTCTACCAGTTCTTTGTCGATGTACATATAAACGTTGTAACCGTCCGACTGCAGCGCCTTTACCTGCCTGTCCTTGAGGATTTCCTTGAGAACCTTACGTCCTCTGGAACCGTCCTCATAACAGTAGATTACTATTTTCTGTTCCTTGTTTACCAGGCACCAGACATACTTCTTCAGGAAATGTCTGTTCATCTTCACCTTGCACCAGGTCTCGTCACAGTTGAGAATGGAGTCCTTGACCATGGCGCGGTCTTTCAGTCTCTCTATCAGAGCGCTTGTAAAAGCGGCTCCTTTGGCGAGCCAGTTGACCAGCGTCATCCGGCTCAGAGACATCTTATGATCCGATATACGGTACATTTCACGGTAGTAGGGGACATTCAGCACAAAATGATTGAATGCCAGGTGAGCCAGAAAGTCCGCCGATGCATGAGTCCCGGGAACTACGTCTATGTAGTCCGGTTCTCCGGCTTTCGGGAAATATCCCTCACGAATCTTGCCGTCGGACTGCTTGTAACGGATTACCTGATATTTGTGCTCCAATATATAGCTTATCTGCTGGTAAGAATACTTGTAGAAGGTCTTGATGATTACGGCATCTTTCGGCAGCCGGCTGAAGTCTGAATCATGACATACTGACTTGTCTGCCTTCATACGCCTGTAAGACATCCCCTTACGATAGGGTCTTTCCTCTTTCTCCGGTGCTTGTGAAAGAGCATCTTCGTCACTTGCGGAGACGGATGAAGGTCCTGAAGTTCCGTCAAAGTCATCCTTGTTCTCTTCATGAGAAGGTGCTTCCTCCTTTTTCTTGCGTGAAATCTTCTGGCTTTTAGACCCGTACAGATTCTTTCTGTCCTGTTTCTTCTGCTCTTTCAGGGCTGCATTTTCCTTCTGGAGTTTCTCTATTAGGATGTCCCGACTGGCTATCATCTGTTTCAGCCCATCAATAACCTTGACTTGAGCTTGTGAGCTTTCGTTCAGATTCATCAGCTGCTCTGTCATCCGGTCCAGCTTTTCCAGAAGTTTTGCTTCACGCTCCTTATCCGCTTTACGCAGAGCGAAAAGCTCGTCAAGCAGCATTGATTTTTCCATGGAATTCATATCGGAATAACGATCTGTCCAAGGCTCCGCTTGTTTTTCGCGGAGCCTCAGTTGTTCGGCCGAAGCCAGTATTCTTTCAAATTCACGATCGTCCATGTCACCTGTTGTTATACCATAAAGATACTCATTTTCAGTGACATAAACAAATGTTTTATATAATTATTTACCTGATATTCAATTGATTAATTACAGGATTCTGTAACAGCACAACTACATCCTTCCACTGTATGCTGTATATGGTTTCATCTCCCTGACGGCATAACTGCATGAACCTGTAACCTTCACAGAAACGTTTCTCATAGAGGCTGAACGAGCGCCTGTCATAGCTGAAGAGACGGACCTTCCTCCTGTCCTTGGACATGACAATGAAAACTTCATCTTCCTGTGGCTCTCGGTTCAGCTGCTGGTGAATGATGGATAGTACCCGTTCATATTTACAGCGCATATCATGAAAATTACGCAGATAGTAAAATCTGTTCATTCCTGTGACATTCAGCATAATCCCTCCAGTTTCTCTATCAGACTTCTCAAGTTCCGGTAGGTTAAGTTTCGTTGCTGTATCCTTATTCCGTTTGTCATACGGATGTCTATCATCATTCTTATAGGACAGGGTTCCGTATTCTCCTTTCTTTCCAGAGTAGGAGAAGAGGACACTTCCTTTGAGGATTGTGTATCCATTTCCGGTTGTCCTTCTACTTGTACCGGTACTATTTGATGTCTTGTATCCTTGTACCATTTATGAAAGAGATTGTAGGGTACCTTGTTTCTCAAACAGAAATCCTGGATGGATTCACCTTGTGGCATTGCTTCCGCCTTGTAGCGGATGAACAGCCTTTCAAAATCACTGCTGCTGTACATACTTTTAATATTTTTGTTACAGTAGCGAAGGTCATATTTTTTATTCTTTGAGGCAATACGTCAAAATTGGATGCTTACATCCTATTTACTTACAAGTCAAAAAGTTCATTTGATTATTGTCCTTTGCTGTTTAAAGAGGGCTATCATATTACCCATTGTCAGTCGACCGGTAATATCTTCTGTTATAATCCGGTTCAAAAGCCGAAGATCCGCCTCAATTTGGACACGGAAACGACAGGACTCAGGATAATCATCCCGGATTGTCCTTGCTGTTTCATCCCAGGAAGAAGCTGACAAGTGAAGACGGGAAGAAAACTCCATACGCCGGTTGTGCCCTTTGTAGATACGGTAATAAATTGTACCACGCTCGGGATTTTTCTTATTAGGTTCAAAACGGACAACAACAGTAGGCATCCTTGTTACTTTTACAGCTGATTTATATAGAGGAGTTTCCCTTATAATCAAAATTTGGGTAGGGTGATTTTTTCTTAAAAACGCTCACCAATCTGAGTATTTTCCCTGCATTATTTATATCCGCACTGGAAATATGGATAAATTCACTCATACTAGTATATGCTACCCAGAAATAGGGTAAGCACTCAATTTAGGGCATCCCCCTTTGAAAGGGCACTTTTAAGTGCCCTAAATCGAATTTTGTTAATTAATTAGTTTTGAATTTAACATTGGCCGATAGCCAAAGTGATTTTGTCAGGCACCATGTTAACATAATCCCTGCATCCGTTAAAGATATTTTTGAAAAAAGTTCCGATGAAGTTCCAGACAGAACTGCCATGGAGCTTTACCGTTCCTATTACACTATGATAAGTCGCAGCCATCTCGGCACCGGCATCACTTCCATAATGCAGTGAATTGTTGCGTTGGGTAGTCAGTTTCCGGATGGTTCGCTCTGCAAGATTATTGTCTATTGGCAGTTCGCCGTCATCCAGGTAAGCAAAAATCTCTTTCCAGAACCGGTTCAGATAATTAAGAGCTTCTGTATAATACTGACTTCTGAATTCTGAATCCTTTGACTGCTCACTATCCAACAGGCTGCGCAACTCTATCAGGAGTTCTTTCGTTTCCAGGCTTTGTCTTTCCCGCAACCTCTCTTCCGGAGTAAGCCCGGCTTCATCACATTTGCGCTCCCTCATGAAGAATTCCTTTAAAATATTGGAAAAGCGTTCAGCTGTCGGTTCACCACCCTGATTGGAAGCCTTGACAAACTTGTTCTTGGCATGTGACATACAGACTTGATGCACGGTATCTTTAAACTGGGCGGATTTCAACTCATCACCGATGAATACATAAGCATTGTATCCGTCGGACATGATACTCTTCAGTTCAGCGTCACCCAGGAAGTCCGTAAGCACCTCACGACCGCGGGCGCCATTCTCATAGAAGAAAATGGCTGTTTTCTGAGCCTTGTTGACCAATACCCAGATATAACACTTCTTGTAGTGGTCATATTTGCGAACTTTACACCAGGTCTCATCGCAGTTCACTATCGAGTCCTTTTCCAAGGCAACAGACTTCAAGACACGGATCAGCTCATCAAGGTATTTCTTGCCTTTCCTAAGCCAGTTGTGCAAGGTGTTTTTAGAAATGGTCATTCCCATATCTGTCAGCCACTGGTGAAGAAGACCGAAAGTCACATTCTTTACATAAACCTCATAGGCTATGGCCTGCAGGAACTCAGGAGTGGCTTTGGTCCCCTCGAATTTGGTGATTACCTCCGGATGGCCTTCTGAGGGAAAATAACCCCACTTCGGCTTTTTGCCCGGCTCCGCATAATGAACCATCTCAAAACATTCTTCCGTAAGGAAAGTGCGGAAGCTGAATACACGGACCATCCTTCTTTCAATGATACGTCCGGGAACCTTTGTCAAATCGGAAGGATGCTCTATCGATTCACCCGATACTCCCATCGTTTTATATCCGTCGGGACGATTGCTCAGGTCACGTTCCTTTTGGGGACGAGCCGGCTCATTCCGAGATTCGTTCTTGTCTACAGAATCTGTACGGAGTGTATCGTCCGTACCGTCATATCCGTCCTGTTCATCCTGACGGTCCGGTTCAGAAGGCGCTGGCTTGCCTGATTTGTCTTTCTTCATCACACGCTGACGTCTGTCGCCGAACTTTTCCTGACGGGCATAGTCCAGTTTTTCCCGGAGAGACTTTATCTTACGTTCAGCCGATTTTCGAAGCTTACGCTCTTCCGACAACTGATTTTCCAAGTCAGACTGTTTCGATTGCATGGAGGCCATCTGATTCTTCAATTCCTTCATCTCAGCCATGAAATCTTCCAAAACCAACTCCATTGCCCGTTTGGTCAGTTCATCCTCCTGATGCTGTTCCGCCAGGTACTGAATAAACCGGTCTTTTTGATCGTCTGCCATACCTTCACTATAATTTATAAGATTCCGTGAGTAGGTTTCCCTACTCAACACCTCCTTTTTTAAGTCGATTATATGTTGCAGTTCGATCATGCTTAAACCTTTGATTTACAGATATAAAGGTACTAAAACAATTGCAAAACCGCAAGCAAATAAATATATTAATTATCTGATTTTTAATGTTTTAACTATCGGGCTTTCCAATATCAGAATCACATCTTTCCAGTCAATCCGATAAACAGTATCTGCACCATTCCGCTCCACTTTCATGAACTGATAACCTGCGACAAACTTCTTTTCGAACAGGCTGTATGAACGATTGTCAAACGAAAACATACGGATTATTCTTCGGTTTCTGGACATGACAATAAAGACATCCCCATCACACGGTTCCCGATGAAGACGTTCACGAATGATAGACAACACACGGCTGTGTTTACAACGCATATCGGTAAAGTCACGCACATAATAAAAATGATTCAGACCGGTAACACTCAGCATAAACCCTCCAGCTTCTCTACCATCCGAACCAAATCCTGATAGCTTAAATTCTTTTGGGATAAGTGTAATCCATTACTGATACGGATGTCAATCCATATGCGTATGCGATTGTCTGTACTACTTTTTGATACAGGCTTTGGTTGTTCGCCGGCCTTGCTTTCTTCCTCATGAGTAATCTCAGGAGCGCCATCAACTTGGACTTCAACGACTTTTCTGCGAGTATCCTTAAACCATTTCTGGAAAATGTTATAAGGAACTTTGTTCTTAACACAGAATGATTGGAGAGATTCTCCATGAGGCAAAGCCTCGCTCTGGTACTGAAAGTAAAACCTTTCTAAATCTTCACTGCTATACATAATTCTATAAATTTGGTTGGCAGCGAAGGTATTACTTTTGACTAATAGCCATTTTTTGACTGCTTACAGAAATAGGAGAAAGTCCAAACAATAAAAGTTCCCAAAAGGAACACCCATACGCAGGAATTTTTTCATTTACCATTCCCCTTTTCTTCACACTAAAATCCAGAATCATATTGCAGACGGTTGCGGTCAAAATGCCTCTCATGCCCGTTCTCTTCCGAAGTTAGTGGTGACAACATATAGTAATCCTTGAATGTTATACACCCGTTTGAAATTAGAAACCGGACGAATCTGCATCTTCCTCGTTTTCCGCTTATAAAGCAGAATCATCATCACCTTAAAAAATATTAATAGTCTGATTTTCAGGTTTAATCTCACATCTTTTTATATTCTGTACAGCAATGCGTTCACAATACGTCCACAAGCAAGCCCGTCTCCATAAGGGTTCACTGCCTTGCTCATTTTTTCATAGGCGACTTTATCGTCAATCAAAACAGATACTTCATTTACTATTCTGTTATAATCCGTACCTACCAGTTTTACCGTTCCTGCATCCAATGCTTCCGGACGTTCCGTTGTGTCGCGCATCACCAATACCGGCTTACCCAGTCCTGGAGCTTCCTCTTGTATGCCACCGCTATCGGTTAATACTATAGTGGATTTTTCCATTAAATAGACAAAACTCAGATATTCTAAAGGTTCAATGAAGAACATGTTCCCAAAATCGGATAATTCCTCTCCAAATACGTCATGTATCGGTTTGCGCACATTTGGATTCAAGTGCATCGGATAAACGAAGTCCACCTCCGGGTATTTTTTTGTCAAGTCTTTGATAGCAGTACACATATGGATGAATCCGTCACCGAAGTTTTCACGACGATGTCCCGTAATCAGCACCAGCTTCTTACCACCATTCAAACGGCTCACGTCATATCCGGCTTTTGCCAGTATCCCTACCAATTCACAATCCAACGCCTTGTCGCTCTTAATTTTATCCACTACCCAATAAAGCGCATCAATTACCGTATTCCCGGTCACGATGACATTCCGATCGTCAATACCTTCCCGCATCAGATTGCTACGACTCAGTGGCGTAGGCGAGAAATGGTAGGTCGCCAGTCGTCCGGTCAAAAGTCGATTCATCTCCTCCGGCCATGGGCTATAGATGTTATGTGTACGTAATCCTGCCTCTATGTGTGCTACCGGAATCTGTTGGTAGAAGGCCGACAGAGCAGCGGCAGTAGAAGTGGTCGTGTCACCGTGCACCAGCACTACATCCGGCCTTGCCTCTTTCAGTACATCACGCATACCTGTCAATACACGGGACGTCACGTCATATAAGTCTTGTCCCTGCTTCATAATGTTCAAGTCATAATCTGGACAAATATCGAATATATCCAATACCTGGTCCAGCATTTCCCGGTGTTGTCCGGTAACACATACTACAGTTTCCACCCGTTCTGGCTGTTTCTGGAATTCTTTCACCAGCGGAGCCATCTTGATTGCCTCCGGACGGGTGCCGAAGACCAACATTACTTTCTTCATTGAATTATATTTTTACATCAGATTGATTTTATAAAATCGTAACAGCGATATATCTGTTTGTTAAAATCGAATTCATTTTTTGCCATATCCAGGCAGTTCTTCGATATTGTGCTGTATTCTTCGTCAGGAAGGTTAATCAACTCAATAATATTATTGTGTAATTGTTTGAAATCATGTGGCTTTGAAACCATTCCAAAATAATATTTCGATACGATCTCAGCCCCTTCTCCACCTCCACAAAACAGTATAGGTATGCCAATAGGTATGAGATCATATATTTTGGATGGCACTGCTCCTTTGATTGCTACGGTAAGTGGAACAATTGACGCATCGTATCTTGACAACTCTTCGGCGATTTGTTTTTTCTTTACATATCCATGATAATACACGAAACAACCGGGATGTTTATTTATATATTCTTTTATCTTTTCTGTCTGATTTCCACCACCATACAAGTGGAACTCAGCGCCAATAGACTGAAACGGAATATTCTCGATAATTGAATATATATCTTGTGCCACACCTAATAGTCCGGCATATACAATGCGAAAGGGCGTGTGCTTCCTTTTGGGTTGAGCAGCAACCGCATATTGCTGCAAATTACGGTATACAAACTTGTTTTTTGTCGAAGGAAATTGATTCACATGCCGGATTATCTCTTCAGACTGACCGAAAATACCGTCTGCATTGCGATAAATATAACGTTCAATCCACGCGAAAATATCATATATCTTCCCACCTTCACGCATTGCTCCAAGCTCAACAGCAGAAAGTGGCCATAAATCGGATATGTTCACAAGAGTCTTGCGCCCGAATATTTTTTTGAAAAGCGTGATGGCCGAACCAGCCACTGGTAGTGGAGGGCTTTGGATGATCACCCTATCGTAACCCTGGATCTTCTTTATCTTAAAAGCAAACAACCATAACATGGTCGCAAATGACATCATACTTACCGCTCGCTTAAAAGGATTCTTGGACACGGTTGCATAAGTCCAATATCTATACACGTTTATGCCATTAATCTTTTCTTTTTTTGACAAACGGCCTCTATAACCCTCGAATATTTGTCCTTGAGGGTAATTCGGCAAACAAGTTAACACATCCACTTCCGCTCCCTGACTTTTCAGCCCTTCAGCCATATTGGTTATACGGGAAGGAGCAGCCCCAAGCTCGGGAGAATAGTAGAACGACACAATTAAAATCTTCATATTTTATGCCTGAAATATTTGATACGTTAAATTTCTGCAAAATACTATTTTTATCGTCTTAGAAGGTTCTAGTCGATTGTATTCTACTGATACAAAATCATTTATAATTTCTATGGAATTTGCACCAGATACAGCGATATTAGCCCTGTTGGTTCTTATTTCAGTTGACGATATGGCAAGGACCTCAATATCGGGTGCGAAATGAATATAGCTGATACATTCTGTCATATTATTGCCGACAATCTTATCATTTATTGTAAACACATCATCGTTAATAGTGAATTTCCGTTGATGTATACATCCTTTAAAACCATCGTGCTCTGCCATAATTTCATTTTCGGTATCGGATAGTACTCTTACTTTAGCTCTTTTACCCATACGGAAACCTCCCCACACCTCGCTAGAATCCTTGTTGCCGACAGTTACGGTGTTATGAGCTGACGTACTTCGTTCGTACTGCCTTCTTGCAGTCTTGTTGTAGGTAGAAATACCTGTATCAACAACAAACGGTCTGCAATCAATTCGCAATTCATAATTAAACGTATCGGCATGACTATGCCCCGGCTGATAGGTCGCAGTAATATTACCCACATCCACAACTGCCTCCAAATGTGTTGAACAAAGCTTCCTATAGCCACATTCTTTCATAGGCAAAGGGGTCCATTCCAACTTCAATCTTTTGGCGTATGCTCTCAATTCGGAAACTGTCGGTGCTATCCCATATGCCGAATCATTAAGTAAGGGAATCGTATCGTCTTTCCACACGATGCTCTCCAAATGCCCCAACATCCTTACCACATACAGTTTCAAAAGCTCACACATTTTCTCATGACCTCTATTAATCGAGGCATTATAGCAATCCAATAACCTATCGAGCAAAATGCAGTGATACATCGGTGATTGCTCGTAATGTGAGCCATCAGGCAAAATCTGTTCATCAAGCTCTTTATACAACAGACAGGATGCCTTGTCATACATTTTTTTATCGGAAAAATAAATTGAAGCGATAAACAAAGCGTAAGCATCTTCTAAAAGATGGTTGCCAAGCAGTTGGTATTCCAGTTTCCGTTCGAGCAATTTACATTGCGCATAAAGGGAATCGTTCCACCGTTGCAACCGATTGCTCTCCACTTTTTTATGATGCCTGCCGATAAACTTGATCCAGTTGATGCTTCGCAGTGCGATAGGATAAGGATCAAGACCGATCCTGTTTGTTGGCAAATCAGTTATAAACCGTTCAACCCATTCTGAACCTTGTTCAAAAGTCATGTCAGGTTGCAACAACCAATCCATATAATTCAGATTGTATGCCCAAAGCATCCCATGACTAACATCATTCCATGACTTAAAATCCCCTATAAGATTTAGGAATGTAAATGTCTTGGGTACATTGTAACAATACCACTTTGCGATAACTGAGACCATCCGCAATGAAGATTGCCGGGGAACATTATATTCCATCAACTTATGAGAAAATAGTCTATAATATAATTGATAATAGATTTGTTTTAACCGAAGATGTTTAATTGTATTGACAATAAGAATATTATTAGCCATTTGATTTAGTGCATTATAATTTCAAGTATGCGTTTATTCGTCTTATCAGATTCAAACTCTTCTTCAAATTTCTTCAAGGCATTCCCTGAATATTGAGAATAGTTTGTTGCGTTAATCGATAAGATAGCTTGTTTTATCGCATCTACATCACCGGGAATTACTAAACGACCATTGTAACCGTCTTCTACGATTTCAGGTATTCCACCTGCATAGGTTGATACGCAAGGAATGCCTACAGACATAGCTTCGATGATAATGCCCGGGTAGCCCTCGCGATAAGAAGGTAATAGCAGTAAATCATATTCTACTAAAGTTTTTAAAACCTGTTCGGAAGAGACAACCCCATGGTATGTTATTCCGCTTTCGTTGAAGTTGATATTGCGATATTTATCCTCTTTTATCTCACCATATATATCAAGGGTATAATTCGAAGGTAACAGTTTGGATACCGCTATAAGATCTTCTATCCCTTTTTCTTTGTTGATATGCGACATGAAAACACATCTGCCATGAAAGTCTGAGGGGTTCTTTCGTATTGTTGAAGCTTTACGCACATTAGGGAACCAATGTATATTGTCACTCTTTCCTATTAACTGTTGTAGGTGTGTAATACCCTGTTGGGTTTCAAAGAATATCAAGTCTGTTTGTCTGATAGCATCAAGTGCCCGTTGTAATTGGGTTTGACCAATTTTCTTTATGTAGAACTCAAATGAACCTCCGAATTTACGTAGTACGACTTTTTTGTGTGCCAAACGAGCTATTTTGCTCAATAATGGGAAATAATAAATTGTACCATGATCAGAAAAATTGAACATTACAATATCGCACCCAAACAGTCTCCACAAAAATGCCGGGAAAAAGTATGAATAATTGCGCCACATACTACGCTGGCGAGTGCGAAGATTTGAATACCGGTTGTTTTGTACAAACCTATATTCATATTCAGACTGAGAGGCTAGATAGTCAAGATAGTTTTTCATCAACACCGTCGCACCTCCATAATTCAATAAGTTGCTCTCATCGGGAATTGAGCCTACAACGAGTAATTTTTTCCGTTTCATTTCTTTATTCCTTTCTCGAAAAGTCTTACGTAGTTGCGAGCACATTCGTACATACTGAATGGACCATAAGTGGCAAGAGCTTTTTGCTTCATGTCTTTAAGCTGTACATCAGTGAGGAATAGAAATCTCTTTACCGTTTTGTAATAAGATTCTTCACCGATACCGTCACTCAGAAAACCGTTTTCACCGTTGTGTACCACATCTACTATACCGCCCACAGGTGTGCATACCGGTATACAGCCAACACCAATAGCCTCTATCAACGAAATAGGCATCCCCTCATACGAGGAACAAAGTGCATAAGCATCTCCCATTTTAAGGTATTCAAGCGGATTGTGCAGTTCTCCAAGTAATTGTATTGCTTCATCGTTGTACGAACGCAATTCCGCGGTCATCTGTGCATCACGTTCACCTCCGATAAACAATACAGTGAGGTCGTATCCTTCCCGTTTTAACCGCATTACCACACGTGCCAAGAGAGTTTGCCGTTTCACAGGGTCAATACGTGCGAGACTTATCAGTACTCGCGTCTTATTTGTATGTCTATACTGTTTAAATTGTTCCTTGACCTCGTCTGAAACAAGCATACCAGCATCCACATTGCGCCCATTGAAAATCATAGGAGCATCCATTCCATAATATTTTCGGAAGCTATGTAGTGATTCGGCGGAAATGGTAATGGGTGTAATCCACCCATGATGAAAACAGAACTTCCGCATTCCGCTGCTGATAAAGGAGCCTCCGGCTTCTTTATCAGCAGCGGAATGCACTGTATGACAGTGCATAACGCCATTCTTTCGCATGATTGCGAAAGCAATATACATAATAGCACGCAAATGCGTGTGCACCACATCAGGCTTTTCTCTACGGATATATCTATATACTCTAAATAACAAACCGATGTCAAGTCCCATCCGTTTGTTCATCGATACCACCCTTACATTATTCGATACCTCTTTCAAATAGAAATCCACCTTGTCAAGTGAGTGCAAAACCATCAATGTCACATCATGTTCTTTCGACAACTCATTGCACAAGTCAACCACAAACCGCTCTCCGCCGCCACTGCTAAGTTGAGGAATTATTTCTAAGATTTTCATTCAGATTGTTTTTTAATTTTTTTATTGTGATCCTAATACGTGTAAACTAACGAAACATGTCAGAAAAAGACGTACCCTTCCCATACCAACCTCTTATAGAAGGCATAGAAAAGTTTATAACAGATAGGAAGGATTGCCAAAAGCATCAAGATTCTTTTCTCGCGTGTCATCTTGAAATTAGAATAATAATAACCCACAACAATACAAAGAGGAAAATAGCTCATCATTATGAAACGTATAAAGAGCCATACCGAAGTTTCTTGGAAGAAAAACAGACTGGCAATATAAGTTATTGCATACCAATAGATGAACAATGCCTTTATATACCGTGGAACATCAATTTCTTCAAAAACTATCTTCTTAGTCATAAGAGCCAAAGATGCGTATACCGGCATATAGGTTATCATTTGGTTCAGTTTACCAAAAATATTCGACTGCCGCATTGTGCCGCTCGCATATCCCGTCATCGAGCTCCCTATATTCATGTCTGCTATATCAAAACCGATGAGTCCGTTCATAATAATATAATCCAGCAGTAAAGTAGTCACAACGGTCAGGAAAGGGAATATGACAAGACTGATTTTTACCGTTTTCCTATTCAGATAAAAAGGTGTTACCGAAAGTGCAGCAATCGAAAACAACATACTTTTGTGAAAGAAGAATGAACAGAAAATCAACAAACAACCGAATAGGAATGACAATAACCTATTATGAGAGGGCCTGATAATGAATGAAAAGCCAAAAAACAGTATGGCAATTCCCAAATTTCCGCGCATTACTGAAATAATGTTGATATAAAACAGCACAAATATCAGCAATCCTATCCTCACATCAAGTTTGAGCCGTTTTATTGTCCATAACGACAAAATCACCGTTCCGCTCCACACTATAAACCGCCATACCAGATAGTTTGAAGTGACATTCCGTATCAACCAATAGTAAACGGGTTCAAGATGCACGTTTAATCCGGTTGAACAGATACGTTTGAAAAGCCCCTCGTAGTGATAGAAATCGTTGTCCGCATAGCCGAAAGTGCAAAACAGTATCAGCAGGACACCGTATACTGCATAATCCAAGATGTCTGTATATCGTTTTCTAAATTCACAGCCATATCTATACACATTCGGAAACGGATACAGCATAAGAAAAAACAGAAGTATATTGAACAGTACCGGAACTGCCTCGTAATGATATTTCATCGTTGTAATTTATTAGGTAAATAAAATAGGACACATTCATACTAACACAGAAATTTGGTGTATTTGCATCCGGCTATAATCACACTTGATACATAGCAGACGATGAAAGTGCCCACGAAGGCGACCAACGGAGTTAACTCTTTGGTATACAAAAATACCCCCCCATTCTATAATAGATAAGTCTCAGAACTATTTCTTGCATCACATATATTCCCATCGAATTCATTGCGATACTTCGGCATACAGTGTATAGTTTTCCATTGCATCTGTCTTCCAGTTTTATAAATACAGCGACATAGATAATTGTGACTAATCCATAGCTTACCATTTTAAGAGTATGGTGGACAAACAGGATTAAAACTTTTACTTTCAAGTCCGATGCCAGTTCCGGACGCATCCCGTCCATTCCCAAAACCAATGTTACCGCAATGAATAACCCCATATAAACAGCCGATAAAATGCATATTGTTGACCAATTGACAGTTCTCAGCCGCTCACGATTTCTAAAGAAAATTCCACCAAGATGGAAAAAAAGCAGATAATAAAGCGATTGATTAAAACGGAACGGAATTCCCGGCCAAGGCAGAATAGCAATAATCATGAGTACTAACATCAAGTTACGTCCCTTGAGACAGTGCTGTATGCCATATTCCATTAAAAAGCACCAAAAGAGCATCGGAAGAAACCAAAGATGTCCGTATCCCCCAATAATTTTCCAAAAATGTTCCAGATTAAGAAGTTTTGACGGACCAAAGAATATCAATGTCATGATAATGCCCCAACACATACACGGTACAAACAGCCGTTTCAGCTTACCGGCTAGTAATAATCGGAAAGAAATGACTTTCTTTTGGAGCGAAAAGGCAAATACATACCCGGAAATCAGGACAAAAGTTTCCAGCATCCCACTGTATGCCAGTTTTCCTCCCCAATAAAATCCTTCATTGGGTTGGGCGTAGGAAGGCATATCCCAACCACCGCAATAGGGCGCAAGAGCATGATAGAGCACGAGCAGAATGATTACGAACGTCCTGATAATATCTATTTCCTTAAGTCTTTCCATATATTTTTAAGGTATTTGAATATGGGATATACACCAAGCAAAGAACCGAAATACTCGATTTTACTGAGAGTACGCATCTTGCTGTGACGAATGACTGTAATACTGTTGATTTCCGGATATGTATTGTGCCAAATCCGACGGATTCGCGGCATCAGCATATATCTATCAAGATACATTCTTGAACCAACTTTCAGCGCATTTATCTCGTCTGTATACTTTTCATAAATACCTTTGGAGCGAAGAAAGGTGAAAATCAGATCAAGATTCTCCTTACGCTGATTGAGTTTATTAATCTGGATCTCAGCACTGCCATAACTTGTAATTGACGCAGGATTAAAAAAATAGTAATAAAATGGTTTCATCAAGTATCCTACATTCCGGCTATTCCAAACCAATTGGATTATCGTCGCCAGATCCTCGTTCATATTTTGCCTTGGAAATGTTATCCCATCGTAAAGACTACGTTTGATCAAAGCGCCGCACAAGCTCCCCATCAACCGCCCGCAAAGCAATGATGACATCAGGAAGTCTTTATTATTGGTAGAAACCTTGCGCGGGGCGGAAGCATATGTAGAAACACCATCACTACGATAGAAATCATAAAAGACCATATCGTAATGGCCGGATAGGGCAAAAGTATATAGTTCCTTTATGGCATGCACATCCATCCAGTCATCGCTATCGCAATGAACCGTGTAATCACCAGAGGCCAATTGAATCCCTTGTCGTCGAACAGCGGCCTGCCCGCTGTTCGACGACAACCTCTCAATTCGTGTCAGCCTCTTTCGATGCGGATATTTTTCCAGAGTTCTCTGCAAGATCTCCACCGACTTGTCTGGAGAACAATCATCCACAAAGATGTATTCAATGTCATCAAACGTTTGGGCGAACAACGATTCAGCGCACCGCTCAATATATTCCTCTACTCTATAAATCGGTACAATGATTGATACTTTCGGATTATCCATGATTTTTAGCTGTCAGTTTTTTTAATTGTTCTATTCCAAGGGCAATTAAATAACTCAATGTTATGAAGATAACAAAAGTGATTAAGTTTGAAATTACCCCCCCAGTTTTGTGTTATAAAAGCTACTGTTTGTTCTGATAAAATCCCTGAACAACCACAGAAAAGGAGCGTGTATAGCCATTATCGTGAGTGAATTAGCTCCCAAAGATGCCAATATTCTGTTTGTAGTTGTTATCTTGTTGAAAGGCTTGAAATTCAACAAAAGATATATGGCACAGAAAGCTCCGGCATAGAATATAAACGGGAAACTGGAAAATTTCAGTTGCGAAATATCAAATTGATAATGTGCCAAACGGCAGAACGCTATGATATATCCGGCTATAGCAATAACGGTTGCTTTTTTAATTGCCCCCTCTGCTTGTGTCAGCCCTTTGTCGTTCATCCATTTGCCGACAGCATAGAATGGCAAAGAGAACAGCCCCTGCCCGATATAAAACGGCAAATTGATCTTGGAATATGCGACAGCCAGCCCAATTACAAAAGAAACGATAAGAATAACGTTTTTTCCTTAACGGTTTTGTCCCAAAAATAATATATGACACATATATAAAAAAGAGCGACCAAGAACCACAACGGACCATCAAATGCGGCGATATGATGGATGCTCAGTTTATCAAGCGGTATTCCCTGCAACCCCATGCTAAAATAAAATACAGCGAATATCAGAGAATATTCCCCAAAGGGAATAAGCAACCGTTTTGCTCTTGATTGAATAAATCCTTGTTTGGGATGATAAAACATACCGGCCAAAAAGAAAAACAAAGGCATATGGAAAATACAAATTTCCTTTATAAGGATTGCGGTGGCATGTCCCCAAACGACAAGGATTATGCCGATGCCTTTAAGTATGTCTATACGAATGTCCCTTTCCATTATTTCAAAAGTTTAAGTTCCTCTTCCTTTCTTCTGCAAGAAATACATCCGCAGCACTATAATCTGCCCAAAGAACTTCTTTGTATTTTTCCTCTTTATCTGTTTCACTGATAGTACGTTTCTGCAAACCGATATTATCGAGAAAAGTAATCATGCAGTTGTCCTTATCTCTATTGACAGCAAAGAACGGCATATGAAAAAACGAGCGCATGAAACGAACCGCCGGTAACAAACATTGTAATTTGACCAAATTAAGGAATTCCAAAAGCCCCGTAACAAGCTGCTGTTTAAAAGGATACAAACCGCAACGGAGTGTATTGTATACTGTTGCCACCACCTTTATTCCCTACATTTTATTGTTTTTTTAAGAACATGAATTTATTTGTTACCGTACTGATTACGAACCCTCTTTCTTTAGCATCAAGTCCGAATTTATAGATAACAAGTCCGGAAATGATAAGACTGGTCAATACGACAAGTATATGGCTACCCCAGCTTGAGGTTAGAAATTTATGCAAAAAGAATGGGACCGGAATGATGCAGACCGACACCCAAAGACACCTAAACATCACTTCCACGACATACCTCCTAACCGGGAAATTCACTTTGTGTTTGAGATAGAATATTCTGTAACAGTGAGTAATGAAATTGATGGCAATTCTGACAATCACCGCATAGACGGGACTGCAACCGAACTTGAACAATATATATATAATCGGAATATTCATAATTATCATCGAAGAAACGGTAAACTGATACTTGGCTATATTGCCTATTGTTTCAGATGACACCCAAAGACTTCCGGATAATGCATCAATAAGCAGGAAGATGAGATAAAGCTGAATGAACTGTACTGTATATTGAGGGACACAGACAAGCCATAACTCGACGACAGGCCGACAAATCAAAATCAACGGATAAGCGACGAAAAAGAGCAGGAAATACGAGAATTTTGACGAGCGGAAAACAAGTTCCAGAAATCTGGATTTATCCCCTGAAAAATAGGACTGGACAATCTGTGGCTGCACCGCTTTCTGAAAGTTTGTAACCAAAGTATTGACAGCACTGAACACTTGCGAGGCTACCCCCATTGCCGCATTGACAGCAACCGTGAAAAAAATATTCAAAAGTATTGATATGCCTTGTATGGATGCGACATGGGCTATACCGCCGAAAAGGCTCCATGAAGAAAAGAAAAGCATTTCTTTCAGCAGCTTTCTGTCAAAATAGAACCGGAATCTGCAAGTCATGAAATTACGCTTGCAATAAATGGCATAAATGATATTCAACAATATCCCAACGGTCATAAGGGCAACGGCGTACAACACCAGACGATTGTCTTCAGCCCAGAAAAGGAGAAATACTGTTCCCAATTTTGCCATTACCTCAATGATGCTGACATAAGCGAAAAAAGACATCCTCTCATATGCAATAATGCTCGACTCATCAGGAATCCTGATAAAATGAAGACAAGCGGTCACTACAGAAATATGGTACACAACCCGTGCTGCATCTTGTGTTTCCGGAGGAATATTCAATTTTGTTTCAAAGAAATAGAGCCCCACAGTTTCCAATACGAAGCCGATAAATACCGCTATTGCAAAATGTATCAGAAGACTCATGGAATAAACCCTCGAGACTCTGTCATGATTGCCTTTTCCCAATTCCACGTTCAGAAAACGTTGGGTGGCTTTTGTCATTGCGGAATTAATAAAAGACAGAAGTGCGATAAAGCCGCCAACAACATTGTATACTCCAAAATCGTTCTCTCCCAACACTTCCAATATAATCCTGGAAGTATATAGAGATACGGGCATCATTACGAATGTCCGTATATAAAGCATTAACGTGTTGCGTGCTATGCGTTTGTTTGATGACTGCATTTATAACTATCCTACATTTTTTAATCTCAATTGCAACCTGAATGACAATAGAGTGTCAGGGGCAAATCAATTGGTCTGATGGTATATAGAAGCTAACTTTTCCACACCGTCTGCAAGCGTGAACCGACTGGATATTACTTTTGATTTTCTACCCATCATTTCTCGGACTTCACGATTATTGACAAGTATCTCAATCCTGTCAGCAAGCTCTTCAACATTCTCTTTTTCAAAAAGATATCCGTTTTCTCCCTCATGTACGATTTCAGGAATGCCCCCAACTCGTGTACCAATAACAGGCAACGAATAGTTTAGGGCCTCCATAATACTAAGAGAAAGTCCTTCTGTACGGGAAGGCTGCAAGTAAATATCAGAAATATTCAAAATATCATTAATGTCATTTCGTATTCCCAAAGACATAATCTTTCTATTCAATCCGGCCTCGGCAATCAATTGCCTCAAGCTATTACTGTCTTCAGAATTTTCGCTAATTCCGATGACAAGCACTATTATATCGTTTTTAAGTCTGTTGGAGTCCATCAGACTCTGAATACTTTTGACAAGTATATCGAATCCCTTGATACGAATATTGAATCCGATTGTAGTCAACACGACTACCCCCTTTGGTATGTCCAATGTTTTTTTCAGATTTGGGTTGACAATCTTTTTTTTCCGGACTCCCAAGTATAGGACTTCACTCTTTGAAGAAAAACCTACGCCTTCAATCATTTCTTTCTTTACGCCACAACTGACACAAAGGAATCTTTCAAAAGGAAAAAAACAGAACTTCAGATATAATTTTTTAAGTTTGTTGGAAACAAAGATTTCACTATGACGGGTTGAAATAATCCGAATCCGGGGAAACAGAATTCGCAAGAATGGTGCAATAAGATAACTTCCAAAATGAAAATGAACAATGTCTATTTTCTCACGTTTGATGACACCTATCACAAATTTGAAATATTGAAATGTGGAAATGCTTTGTTTACAAAGTATTACCCCCCCCCACACTTATTGATGTCATTTACATAGTTTTCACTGATTGGCATCGACTCGTATACAAAAATAAATTTATCAACACGGCATATCTTGACCAATTCAGCGAAGTAGGATTCTACTCCGCCGTATTTAGTCGATTTCATACCTGTCAGTTCTAAAATATTCATATATTCACTATTTTTTAAATATTCCACAAAAGTCCAATATCACCTTATCCTCTCGCCATTCTAATTCTTTGAACGGAGTGTGTGCTGTAAGGAATACCACGATGTCCGCCTTGTCGTAGGCTTCTTTGTAATCTGTTAACTTGAACACATGGTGCTCCTTTACATTGGGTTCCACAACCAGGATATTGGCATTATTGCAACTCTGCATCACTTTCGTGGTAATATATTTTGCAGGACTCTCGCGCAAATCGTCGATATTCGGTTTGAAAGCCAACCCCATCATGGCAACGCACGGTTTCCGATGATGTTTCAGTTCAAATTCCAGCATGGCATTTTTCACTTTTTCTGCGCACCAAAAACTTTTGTAGTTGTTAATTTCACGGGCATCGGCAATCAATTTACTCTCTGCTGGAAAATCAGCAGTGATAAAATAAGGGTCAATAGCTATACAATGACCTCCCACGCCACAACCAGGCTGCAAGATGCTAACCCGCGGATGTTTGTTGGCAAGATTGATAAGTTCCCACACATTGATACCGGCCTTGTCACAAATCAAGGAAAGTTCATTCGCAAAGGCTATTTGTACATCCCGACTGGAATTCTCCGTCAGTTTGCACATTTCAGCAGTACGACAGTTGGTTCTATGAAGTGTTCCCTGCACGAATTGAGAATAAAATCCAATGGCCTTATCGGTAGATTCAGGATTTAAACCGCCTATGACCCGGTCGTTATGTATCAGTTCGTAAATCACATTGCCCGGCAATACACGTTCGGGACAATAAGCCACATAAATCCTATCTTCCAATTCAGGACGTTCGCTGAAAATGAGGCGGGCCATCGCTTCGGTGGTGCCTACGGGTGAAGTGGACTCGATGACATAAAGGTCGCCTTCCTTTAATAATGGCAATACGGCACGTGTAGCGGCTTCCACATAACTAACGTCCGGTTCATGATTTCCTTTGAACGGGGTGGGAACTACCATAAAATAAGCATCGCTCACCTCCGGCTTTATGGAAGCTTTCAACGAGCCGGCATTCACCACCTCCTGCAACATCTCCTCCATACCCGGCTCAATGATATGCAGATGTCCTGCATTCGTCATATCCACTACCTGGGGGTTAATATCAACTCCTGTAATCTGAATGCCGTGCTTGGCGGCGATAATGGCTGTGGGCAATCCGATATACCCCAAGCCCATAAAACAAGCTTTCATTATCAATCTGTTATATAAGTTATTAATCTTTTAAAATTTCTTTCCGAGTACAATTGAACAGAATGTGTTCAACAGAATTTTAAAGTCGAACCACCATGAGCGATGTCCTAAATAATAAAGGTCATATTCCAAACGTCGGAGCATCTTCTCCATCGTATCCGTATAGCCGTTATATAGTGTGGCATATGATGTTACGCCCGGACGGATTTGGTAAAGATAAGTATATCGCTTGTCGTGTTCAAGTATCTGGTCGATATAAAACTTACGCTCCGGACGTGGACCGATGAATGCCATATCGCCACGCAGAACATTGTAGAGTTGGGGTAATTCATCCAAATGGTGCGCCCGGATGAAACGACCGGTCTTAGTCAATCGGGAATCATTTTCACCCCCGGTATGACTAAGCTGCGGTCCGAACTTCTCGGCATCCAGACGCATGGAGCGGAATTTGTATATGTAGAACGGGCGCCCGAATCTGCCGATACGTTCTTGCTTGAAGATGACACTTCCTCCATCTTCCCTGCGAATGGCAATGTAGCAAAACAGGAATAGCGGAGAAAAAATGATCAATGCAATCAATGACAGGATAAAATCACCGATACGCTTTACATTGCGCGCAAATGCGGACATTCCATCGGGAATGAAACTGTCCCGTGGCACATATTGGCTGACATGTGTGGTGACAATTATTGCATCATCATTCGGGTCATCCTTTTTCAGCTTATGCAACCACTTCTGATAAGCATTAAAATTTATTGTATCTGCCATTTTTAACTTTATATAGGTCTCAGTTTGTGAACCTACCTCAACAGAACCTTGCAACAATGAAACAAGGGATTCTCCGGATGTAACCGTACACGGCATCTGAAGACAGTCTGAGTAACTACGAAAATTCATGTAGCCTTGTTGTTTATCAAAAAGACGTAAACCGTATGCGGAATAACCGTATGCACACCATGCACCGATCTGTTTATTCCGATACAAGTGGATATAAGAACCATCATTTTGATTTTCGTTTTCCCTTATAAGATGAACATTCATAAAAGTATATTGTTTATAATTTATCGTAAGCACAAAGCACTATACATTTGACTAATAATCAAGAGGTTTCCTGATCGCATCTATTCTATTTCACCTAAGACATACTTGTGGGGGCATGACGAAGAAGTTCCATTCCTCACACGAAGGACAACAGAATCTTTGATAGAGGAACAATCGTGATTATCGTCAATGTTGTTAATGCAGCTTCGTATCCGACCACTGTCTGGACCAAAGCCATAGCTGTTATGGCATGAGCCGTAGTGAAACCATGCATAACAACATTGGATATAAAAATATCAGTGTCTTTTATTCTAAGATTAAAGATTATACCAAATCCTGTTGATTGTACAAGTCTTGTTGCAATTTAGTCAACGGACGTAGATGAATGTCCGTTTCATTCTCCAGAAAACCAAAAATGATACGTTTCTGAAGGGAAGGAGTTATGGTCATCCCATCGTATTGATTTTCCATCATCTTCATATAGCTCTTATCCCATGCCTTACGTTTCCAGATAATTTCTTCCGCCACTTCCATTCTTGCCGACAATGGCACTTATTGTCACCCCCGCAGCAAAGAAATTCCTTTCAAGCGACCTGCACTCATCACCATAGCCATTGAACTGATATTGTTCACCTTGTTTCAAGATGCGCAGTACGTTCCTGTTCCAGCGGTCATCCTTTCGGATTACAAGGCTCGTCAATGCAAAATTTGCAATCATTGATCACTTTGTTTCTGTAAGGTTCCAATGACTTCCGATTTTACTGCCGAAGCGACCAATGTCTTGTAACAGCCTATGGCATGGATGTCACAACCGGTACGGTCGTACATTCCGGCTTTCAGCAGGGCTTCGGCCTTTTCCTGTACATGTTTTCCGTACATTCCGGCCAACGAGGGCAAATTGAGTTGGAAGGAGACATGCTCTTCCTTCAAGGCCTGATAATCCCTCTTCTGCATATATTCATACCGTTCCGAATGTGCAAGCAACGGGTAATAACCTTTCTTTTGGATGCGTTGCAGGACAGAGAGCAGTTCCATTGGTGGATTGAAATAGGAGGTTTCCACCAACAGGTAACGTTTCCCCTCCTCTAGGGGCAGCAGGTCATCTTTTTCCAGCCGTTCCTCAAAGAGATTGTCCATCATGTATTCCGCAGCCAAGGCAAGTTCCAGTGTGCCGTTATAACTCCGTTTCAATTCTTGGAACTTTTCCTGCAAGGTCACAGTTTCATTAGGGATGTCCTCCATGATGTGCGGCGTGAGCCATACCTTTCTGACTCCATGCTTTTCCATCATATCTAGAATTCGGAGTGATTCATCCAATGTTCCCACTCCGTCATCCACTCCCGGAAGGAGATGGCTGTGACAGTCGGTCATTCCTTTCAGGATACCGCTCCGGGCGAAGGTTATTGTCTTACGAAAGGGCCACATGATAGTTGAGTTAAAATTAAAAGTTCTTACGAGAACGATAACATGCAAAATCAATCACTTGATGACCATCCATTTACCCCCCCCATTTTTCCTTTATTTCCATAATAGGAAGAGTAGCCGTTGCGATAGCCATATCTATAGCCATAGCGGCCTCCGGCACTTTCTGTACCGTTCAGTATCACGCTGAGGTTCTTGAAACGTTTCTCCTGGTAAATATTTTCTAGTTCGGGCAGCATGCTACGGTCCAATAAACCGCTGCGGACTACAAAGACGGTGCGGTCAGCCAGTTTCTCGATGATCTGCGCATCGGCCACGATATCGATAGGCGGACAGTCAATAAAGATATAGTCATACTCGCTGCGAAGCACCTCTATCAAAGTGGCCAGTTTGCCGTCCTCCAACAGTTCCGTCGGGTTTGGGGGAACAGTACCGATAGGAATGATATGCAGGTTGTCGTATTTTTCATCCTTCACGATAATCTCCTTCCAGTCACTGACACGGTTGCCCAGATAATCACTTAAACCAGTCTTCGGGGAATCCACGTAGGAGGAGGTGGAGCCGTGACGCAGGTCACCGTCTATCACCAATATTCTCTTTTTCTTGATGGCAAAGCTCATGGCAATGTTCATGGCAAGGAACGACTTGCCGCTGCCAGGATTAAACGAGGTAAGCATGAACACGTTCTGACCGCTGTCCTTGCCTGCCATAAAGTCAATATTGGAACGTAACACGCGGAACGCTTCATTGATAATGTTACGGTTGCCTTCCTTCACCACGATGGCTTTCATGACAGACTGTGTGTGTTTATCGAATCCCAATTTCTTCTTAGCACTGAGATATTGGGGGATCTCACCGATGAACGGAATGCTTAGGTTTTCCAGATCCTTTCGCCCGCGCACCTTGGTATTCATGTTTTCCTTCATGAAAATAATCACCGCCGGAACAAGCAGACCGATGGCGAATGCCACCAAAAGGATATTCATCTTTCGGGGGGCTGTGGGAAGCATGCTGCCTCTCGGAGCGGTAATCACACGTGTATTGTAGGCGGTGAAAGCCTGTGAAAGCTCGTTCTCCTCACGTTTCTGGAGCAGATAAAGATACAGTTCCTCCTTCACCTTCTGCTGGCGTTCCACAGAAAGCAGATATTTCGCCTGGTTCGGGTTGGAAGCCAGTTGGCTGGTGGTCGTGGCTTCCTGTTGGCGGATGTTGCGTATTTGGGTATTGAGCGAAACAATCAGGTTGTCCACCGACTGAATGATGGTACGCTGCATGCTTTGCAGTGAGTTAGCCATGTCTTTTGCCAGAGGGTTCTTCTCGCTACTGTTGGCGATCAGGCGGTTACGTTCGAGCACGATCGTGTTATATTCACCGATCTGGCTCTCGATATTGACATTAGCGATACCGGAGTTGGTGGGTAACAGCTGGCTGAGTTTCTTGTTGTTCAACTCTTTCCGGATATACTGTGCGGTGGAAAGCTGGCTGTTGAGTGCCAGCAACTCCTTCTTGTTCTCGGCGGACTGGGACAGGTAGAGGCTGGATGCCGCCTGCACATCCGGCAGCAGGTGCTCACTCTTGTAACCGGCGATGTTCTCATCTACATTGCCCAGCTCGTTTTCGATCACGCTCAGACGGTCACCGATGAACTGCGAAGTACTGACGGCGATCTGGTTCTTGTCCTGAATCCATTTCTCGTTGTACATTTCAATCAGGGTGTTCAGAATGTCTTCAGCCTTCTGAATGGAGGCATCGTTGATACTCAGATTGATAATGGTGGCATCCTCGTTTCCCAATTCCGCATGCAAAGCGGCTGTATAATAATCGGTGACGGCACACACATTACCTTTTCTATAACGTATGGAAGTGCCCACGAATGAATCGTTCCAATATTTTGTGAAATTGATGACAAGTGTGCCTATTTCAGTACGGATGGAATCGCCCATCTTTCCGGAGAAATCTTCCCCAAACGCTTTCCCGTTTACTTCCATGTCGGATATGACAAACGTTTCTTTGGATGAAATATCTATTGTAAAACCGACAGGAGTTTCATCCAAGTGGCGATAGGTGACTGCTAAAGGCGAACTTTTGTATAATTCCACATCTTTCAGTCCTTTGCGGACAGTATAGGTCTCGTTTAATCCCAACCGCTGTACCACCTCGGTCATCAGCGTGGGCGATTTCAGGGTGAGCAACTCATTGTTGATATTGGTATTCGACTTGAAGATACCCAAGTCAGAAAATTCACTGACCACATTGGTGGATGTTCCTCCCTTGGAATCATCTTTCACCAAAATGGCAGCGGTACGGGTGTAAATGTTCGGGGTGCCCAGCAGGTACAAGGCGGCTGTCGCCAGGGTTACGAACAGGGAGAGGGCAAACCAGTGCCACCGGGGCATGAAAATCCCCCACAGGTCTTGTATGCGTATGAAGTCGTCAGCAGGCTTGCTGGCGGTTGTTTTCTTTTCTGTCATATTATAAAAATATAAAGTGATTCCTTTTCTGAAGGTTACTTGAATATTAGCACACCCAACGAAGTGAGGAATGAAGCGACGCTGATCCATAGCGATACGGACTTCACGTTATTCTCGTTGATGGTGCTCTGACCGGCACGCATCTTATTGGGCTGCACATAAATCACATCGTTTTGCTTCAAATAGTAGACCGGAGATTTAAAAATGTCCTTACTACGAAGATCTACCCAGTGGGTGACACGCTCACCGTTTTCCTCGCGGATGACAAAGATAGCATCACGTTTACCGGTAATGGTCAAGTCGCCCGCCATGCTGATGGCTTCAAGCAAAGTGATCTGGTCTTTGGTTATGTTGTACTTGCCGGGGGTTTTTACCTCACCTAACACGGAGAAATAGAGATTCATGAACTCTACGGTCACTACCGGATCTTTCACCAAGTCCTCTTCCATCAGCCGTTTCTTGATAAGGGCGGCAATCTGGCTTTTGGTCATACCGGCAATATGAAGCGTACCAATGACCGGAAAGTCTATGTTTCCCTTGTCATCGAGCGTGTAACCGGATATTTCACCATTATTGTTGCTACTACGTAAATCGGCAGTTCCTGCCCGATACTGGACACGTGTCAGGTTGAACAACGCTGCCAACTGCGGGTCTTTACTGGATACCATGATGGAAATTTGGTCCTTGGGCTGCACGGTGATGTCTCTTGCACCCACAATCGCTTCAGGCTGATTCACAGCAATGTCTTGAAAGTAAAGAATCTCCTTCGAAGTGTGACAGGATGTAAACAACACTATCGCAAAGAGATAAATCAAAAATCGATTCTTCATATTTATATCTGTACAGTTTATATTATTTCTAATTTGTAATTTCAATTAATTTTTATCGTGATTTTTGCGAAGTCCCGTAAAAGCCAGCGGTTTTAGGAAAGAACTTCAATCAGATCGGGGTGCACCTCAGCGGAAACGGCCATGACACCCTCCAATAGGACAACCACCCTACGGTTTCTCTTGCCCTGCACCCGCACAAACATGCCCTTCACGTTATCGAACTTGCCACCGTGGATACATACACGCATTCCTCTTTTCAAGTCTATTTCTTCGGGCCTATAATAAACAGTGTCCTCCTCATAATGAGAAGCTATCTTGATGAAGCTGTCCATCTGGTCATCCGGTACGGTAATATATTCCACCCCCGTGCTCTTTTCCCACATGGCGAATTGCAAGAAATTGTATCGTTTCTTGAATTCAGTGATCTGCGAATGGCTGGCGTGGACGAAAAGCAGACTCGGTATAACCGGCACCAACTTTTTTGACTTCACTCCATGATAAGTTCTTACGGCATAATGTTTCGGGATAAAATATTCCAAACCATATTCCTTGTCTTTCAGCCTGTCCTCTGCCATTTTCTCATTCTTGTAGGCGCGCATGACGAACCATCGGACCTGCCTTTTTTCCTCCGCTGTAAAAAGACTCGTACTCATATTCCGAAACATTTTATAGGTGTGGATATAAACCTAGTTCATGCCAACCTACATATTGGCATGTATTACAATGGATTACGTTCCCTTTTCCCATAATATCCATTGTTAGTTCCATACTTTTGACAAAGTGTACAGACCTCATTTCCGGGGCTTCCGTCACTACTTCTCTTGGCAAGAGAAATATTACAATGTGCAAAGTTATGTAAAATATTGAAGAAACGATAGAAAACAGGTGATAAAATATAACCAAAACATTCATACAGAGTGTATTTGCTTAACATATATTGGATAAACGCCACAATGCCACTTCGCTTTTCTACTTGTCTATCAATTAATTACATAAAATATGGTCCTCTAATATTTCTCTTGCCAAGAAAATGAGCCGTATGCTCAACAATTTTTATTATATTACAAAATGCTTTCAAAAACCTTTCAAACGCATCTGGTTTTAAATTGTCAATAAGAACATTTCCAACAGTATTCTGCCACTGTATTCATAGATCTTTTCCGGTACTTTTCTTTTTAAGAGAAATACCGGAAAGGGATAGTTCTGATAATCAGATGCTATATATGGAACCTGACAAGGATTTGTTTGACAATTAAACCGGAATTTGAAACATTTTCTTTCGAAGAAAACTGTTTTTTATCATACAGGTGGATATTTTCCTATATTTTACCTATCTTTGCAATGTCTAATATTTCTCTTAAAAAGAGAAGCAGGATCGGTATAGCCTTTTATTCAGTATTCTGCGTGTCGCATTTGTTCCCGTTATAAAGATTTAAGTATGATGTCATTTGCTTTGTCTACCTGTGAGGTGTCCAGTGAGGCGAGGTAGATTTTGGTCGTGTTCTCCGAATCATGTCCCATCGCCTCGCTGATGGTTGCCAGCGGGACATTTTTGCTTCTGGCAATACTCGCCCAGGCATGGCGCGCTACATACATCGTGAGCGGCATGCCGAGCCCGAGCCGTTTCCCAAGTTCTTTGAGTTTCCCGTTGATGAAATGCGCTGTGCTCCTGTACTGCCGCACGGCATCCTTAGCCGTATCTTTGATGACCGGAAAAAGGTAGGGGCTGTCATTGTGGCCATACCTGTCCAGTATCTCCTGCATGGGTTTCTCCCATTTAATGGACAGACGCCGTCCGGTTTTCTGCCTGCGGTAGGTTAGCACACCGCTCTTCAGATCAGCTTTTTTCAGGTAGGCAATGTCAACGAACGACATGCCACGGGTATAAAAGCTCAGCATGAACATGTCCCTGGCGTATTCCATGCCCGGGGAAATGCGAAGGTCCAGATCGCGTATCATGCGGATCACTTTCAACGGAACAGCACGTTTTACGGTCTTGTCTATCCCGGTGTAGACATGTTTGAAAGGGCTGCGCTGTATCGTCAGTTCCTTGTCCACCGCACGGTTGTAGACGGCACGCAGGTTCCGCATATAATAGGAGGTGCTGTTCGGACATATCCCCTTGTCCTTCAGCCATGCCTCGTATTCCAGCATGAGGGTGGAGCCGATATCCTCCAGCGGGATGTCGCCGTCCCTGCCCCGAAAGCGCGTGAAGCTGTTCAGTACGGTGGTGTACCTCTCGGCGGTGCGCTTCTTGCCGACACGCTCCAGTTCCTCCACGAGCCTCTTTCCGAAGGCCATGAAATTATGGCTGTCCTCAGGGGGCGGGTTGTGAAAAAGTTCGACAACCCTGCCGGCGGGATAGGTACCGCCGGAACGTTCCAGTCCGGCAATGATACTTTCCAGACGGCGGATGTCTTTTTCCATCCGCTCCTTTAACGCAAGCAGAAGGCTTCTTCTGGCATCACCGGATACCGGCAGTATGATTTCCGACATGCGTCCGTCCCATTCCGAAGGGAACAGCCTGTAGCCGGTGTTTATCTGGCGCGCCACCCTTCCGTGGATGATCTGGAAATAGAGCGTTCCCTCCCTGCCTTCCACGGACGAGGACCTGAATTTGGTTTTGATTGTTGCCATAGTGCAGTCATTTTGAATTAGGATTGTCCACTTGCTTCCTGATTTCCTGTGCCTCCCTGAACAGCCGGTGCGCCAGACTGTCCTTGTAGGCCGCCATTTCATGATTACGGATGCGGTTCCTGACCGAGTCCTCAAAAGCGGTCACCAGCCTTTCCACACGCCGGATCTTTTCCTCGTCCCGCTCGATGGTGAAATGCTTCTCCAGGAAGGCGATGTCGGGATCATCCCCCGGCAGGCAGATCCTGATGGCTCGGTATTTCAAATCGGCATCCTTCAAAAGCCGGTTCGTGCGGTACTGGTTACAGTTGGTCCAGACGGAAACGACCAGTGCCAGGATCAGTGCTGAAGCTGTCGTTACCACCGCCTTGGATGCGCTTTCCAGACGGTAGGTCACCAGTTTGTGTACCGGTTCCTTTTTCAACAGGACCATTCTCTCATCCAGCCGTCTTACCGTTTCCTTTACCGCCTGGCTGTCCTGCCGCAGGCTGTCCCTTGTCTTTTCCATTTCTCCGGCAAACGTTTCGGCAGACAACGGCCTGCCTTCCGACAACCGGGCGGTATGGCTACGTACCGCTGCTATTTCCGAACTGTTTTTCTCCACTGCGGATTGCAGGCGTTCCAGACGGATTTTCAGTTCCGCAATCCCTTCAGGGGAATTGGTCCGGTTTTCAACTGCGGGGCTTGTGCCTTCCACAGGCAGCGTCTCCACTTTCTTCTCGATCCTTTCAAGGCATCCGTAGATGCCTTCCAGATAATTTTCCTGTTTCATCTTTCAAAGTTTTTTCGTTATACATATGGTTCACAAACTCCTTCCTTTCCTGCGCTTCTTCTTTCTCCGCAGGCGTTCCGCCTCTTTCTCGTCCTCCGTCGGTACCACCGACGGCATGAACACGCCACCCGTACCGGTGACTTCGACCAGGTTATCAATAACAGAACCATGACTTTGTTCATGGTACGGTTGCTTTTGGGAAACGTCATTTTCCAGGGACGTGACATGGTTATGGTCCAATGCCGCATCCAGCCTTGACCAACTGAAACTGCGGTCAATCCCACTTCCCTTGAATGACAGACCGTTCTTTATAAAGCGGATGCCCTGCACTTCATTAGTGTTTTCCTTGTACTTGAATTCCATTTCCACGCCCATTTTTAAGAGCTTATTTTGAAATTCTTTCCATGTATCTGCACTCCTCAAAGCTTCCTTGACCGCACGGTATATTTCGTATTTCACCTTTTCGGAAGCATGCAGCTTTTCCGTTTTAACGGACTGTTTGCCTTCGGAATAGGTGAGCGAATACTTGTCCTTAAGCATTTTTGTCACTTTCTCGTTGCGCCTGAAATCGTTGCTGTCGGAAATCACCTTCCCGTCGAAGTCCACCCGGTTGAAGACGATGTGGCAGTGCGGGTTGTCCGTCCCGTGATGCCTCACCACGATGAACTGCGTGTTCCGTATCCCCATCAGCTCCAGGTATTCCTCCGCCAGCCTTGCCATGAACGCGTCGGTCAGCCTCGGTGCGTCCTCCGGCTTGAAGCTGAGCGCAATGTGCCCCACCGGTTTCGCCACGTCCGGATTCAGCAGGCATTGCCACCGGAAACTGCGTGCCGTCTCCTCCACCGTTCCCAGCAGCACGCCTTCCGAGGCGATGATTTTTGCGTCGTCCTTCTGCGTCACGTAGCGTATGCAGCCGCTGAACGAGCGGCCTTTCCTGATCTTCCCTATCATGAGGCTATCCTCCTTTCGGCCTGTAATCATCCATGATCCGCTTCAGCTTTCCCAGCAGCCCCTCTATCAGCAGCCTTGTCCTGTAAAAGCCGGTCTGGTGCGAGAGCTTTGTCAGCTGGTTCAGGTTGTTCGCCATTCCCGCCAGGCTGCGCAACAGTGCGTTCTCCTCCGGTGTATGCCTTGCCGTAACGGTGGCCGCCAGTGCTGCCTCCCTGATATAGACCGCCAGACTCCGGCCGGACTTCCCTGCCCTGAACCTGAGAGCCTCGTAGCTGACGGGGGAGAACTTCACCGTCACGCCTCTGGTCAATTTACGCGTCCTGCCCAGTGCCGGACGGCCACATTTTTTCTTCATCCCATTCACATCGTTTGTCATATGTTTTTTCTTTTTCGTCCGTACTTCTTTCATTCCAAAATCTGCGACCGGCGGGAGTGGATTTACCCTCCCTGCAACCGCCGGGCGCTGGGGAGCAAGGGTTTTCGGGAATCCGGAAACATAACCTTGCTATTACTATTACAGAATCCACCCTTCAAAACAACAGGAAATATTAATATCAATGGTTTCAGATAACCGTTTCCATTCCTGGTCCGGAAGGTGACAATGAAAGTATATCCGCCGGAGGTGTACCTATATTTTCTACAGTCATCCGTTCCGGCTGATATACGACCGGCAGTCATTCACACGGTCTGACAGTCACCGGTACTCTAAAGTTTCCTCCAGCGTTCGATGTCTTGCCGGTAGGTTTCAAGATGCCGTCTTGCCAGATTCTCCAGCAGCCCGGATACGCTCATTCCCCGGCAGCCCAGTCTCAGGACGATCATGTCCAGGGCACTACGAGTTTCCTCACTGATGAACACGGCTTTAGGTCCCTTGATTTTAGGGGGAATGAGATAAGTTTCCCGATACTTTTCCAAAGCCGGGCGCTTCGGTGCCTTCTCCGGCTTTGCCGGCTGTGGGCAGGTTCCGTCAAGTATCTCCCTGAGGGTACTTCCCAACTTCTCACACAGGACGGCCATACGGG
>OHVO01000164.1_pt1 | contig 35517 bp, 23 predicted proteins | sample 1579371 | NCBI WGS metagenome assembly OHVO01 (sample SAMEA3882557, study PRJEB24775) | human gut metagenome | biome: human-associated habitat; feature: intestine environment; material: feces | place: Netherlands | collected 2009/2010 | reverse complement strand
AATCTCAGCAATGCTATTCTTCGCCTTGCTCAGCTCCCGGTGCCTGTCAGCAAGCTGCTTAACCTTGTATTCTACATCGTGTGATGATATAATTAACGACATATAATGACATCATTATTGTAGGAGGGAATTTCGTTGATTATCTACTTACAGATGATAGAAAGCGACGAAGATAAATCCAAGTTTGAACAGCTTTACATAATGTACAAGGGCTTGATGTTCCATGTTGCCATGAAAATTCTGAAGAATGAATTTGATGCCGAGGATGCAGTACATCAGGCGTTTCTATCCCTTATTGAGAATCTGAAAAAAATATCGGATGTCAAATGTCCAAAAACTAGAGCTTATATCGTTATTATTACAGAACGGAAAGCAATAGATATCATTCGCAGCCGATCAAAACTGGTAGATATGGAATTTTGGGAGAGTACCTATGGCATCGAAATCCCATTGCCTGGTGATCATGGTTTGGCCGATGCTATGGCACGATTACCGGCTGCCTATCGTGATATCCTATTGCTGCGCTATTATAATGGATACTCTGTACGAGAAATATCATCTATGCTGCATATAAAAAAGGATACCGCACAAAAGCAGCTTTGGAGAGCCAAGGCCGCTTTGCAAAAACATTTGAAAGGAGATGCGTAAAATGTCAAACATTGCATGGTCAGAACAGGAACTGGCCAACGCGGCAAAGCGTGTAGCAGAGTCCATGCTTACTTCATTCCCGTCTCCCAGTGAATGCGAACATGTATTTTCCGATGATTTTGAACATAGCATGGAGATATTACGAAAAAAAAGCAAGCGTAGGGTTGTTGCGCATAAAATATGGCAGCGGGCTGCGGTAATATTAATTGTGACGATTCTGTCTGTCAGCACATGGCTGACAGTTGATATACAGGCAAGAGAGCGCGCCTTCCAATGGATAAAAGAAATCTACGAGAGCATAACGATCTATCTTTTCAATAGCGAAGATAATGAAATAGATCACATCTGTTATGAGCCGTCGTGGATACCGGACGGATTTTCGCTGGTAGATAACTATCAAGATAGCGATTATTGTCTTCGCGTATATGCCAACGATACCGGAGAAAAAATGTTTTCTGTTGAATATACCTTGATGCAGCATACCAGCATGAGCACAACAGCACAGGAGTATAGCGAAGTAGTCAAAGTCGATATCAACGGAATTCCAGCGGATTTATACATTGGCAATGAAACTTCACCAGAAAAAGCTTTAATATGGGTGGACGAAGCGAATCAGGTTGTGTTTAATATACAGGGAAATATCAGCAACGAGGACATAGTGCACATAGCGCAATCCCTTATTTTGTCGATTCCTACAAAATAATAAAATCATGTAATTATGGTGTCCAAAAAGCACCCCCTTTCTCCGTTCTAATGCTTAGAAGAATAGAGAAAGGGGGTGTATTTATGAAAAAAAAGACGATTTCTCTCATCCTTGCATTGATCCTGTTGTTATCCTGCTCCGCGACAGCGCAAGCTACATCCGTACAAGCAGCTACGCCGTCGGCTTCAATCACCATCAATGGAACAACAGCTACATGCAGAGTGTCTATCGCCAAGCCTGGAAAAACCATCCATGCAACACTTCAATTATGGCAAGGCCGTACGATGATCGACTCCTGGAGCGGTAACGGGACATCGTATCTGCTTATCACAGGCTCTCATGAGGTAACAAAAGGGAAAACATATACAGTAAAAGTAGTATGCACAGTTGATGGGCAAAGCTTTTATGTGAATCCCGCTACTGCAACAGCATAATAGGTAACTTGTAATATAGATGAATATTCTATATTACAGTCCATGTATACAGCGGTTGACAGAATGAGGGTGATTCCAATGATTGAATCATATTAATTACATAAGTACATAAGAAACCCAAACATGTACAAAGAAAGGAAATAAAAATGAAGAAGATTATTACCTTGATTATGGCGTTTCTCGTATGCGCAGCAATGGCTGTTCCTGCGTTTGCATCTACAGCCGACACAACAATCACTGGTTTTAGTGTAAATGTGTATTCCTACCATCGTCTTACACCCAGAACAAAAGATGATTCATCAGCTGTGTATTTTTATTATCGTGACGGAAAGCGCGATCACATCAGAGCAAGAGCCCTTGGTGGATCCGCACAAAACGGATCGATGAATAACTGTACTGTATCTGGCGGAACTCGCGTGAATTATGTGACATGTCACAACGGGAATAAGTACAGTATCCATTCCTTCATTAATGAGGACGGCTATCGCTGGGCAACGCTCTCCTTCTCGTGCCCCAATCTTTTTGGTGAAACCATGTCCGGTGAATGGAGCCCTGATAGCGCAAACTCGTATAAGGATGCAACGCCCTGACAGTAAATCAAATACAAAGCGTTCAAAACAAGCCGAGATGGAGCAGTAAACATTAGCGGAGGAATAACATAATGGGGAACTGTATTAGAACCGAAATGTGGAAAGCATTTCACAACAAAATGATGCGCAGTGCATTGCTGATCGGTTTTATTCTTGTCATAGCTGATTTGGTTCAAACTGCAATTACCGTCAGTGACTTAGGCGCATCATATGCACATTCCCCGGGCGGATATGATGGGTGCAGCTTATTTGTCAATTGGATCGGCGTCAACGGAGTCACCGTCGGGGCTGTAGTCTTCTATGCCGTTTGGCCATTTTTGGCTGCTATGCCTTATGGGTGGTCATTGTATGAGGACAACAGGTCTCATATGACAAATAATATTCTTACCAGAGTTCCGTATTCTCAATACCTAACAGCCAAAATGGCGGCTGTATTTGTTAGTGGCGGCATTGCTATTGCATTGCCGGTAACTACGGATCTGTTTGCATCCGCGATGGTATGTCCCGCCTGTATTCCTCGGGTTGCACTGCCTATTACAGGATTCTGTTCAGGCACAGCCTTTTTGGCGAAGCTATACTATACCCACCCTTGGCTGCATGCAATCATCTGGTGCGTTATTGAGTTTTTCTGGGGCGGCGTTGCGGCCAGTCTGTGCATTATCGTCGGGCATAAGGTAAAACACCGATTCTTTGTGACAGCAACTCCACTTCTGCTGTTCCTATTACTTGATTTCATTACCCCCATGCTTGCCGACGCAATGAACTGGTATATAGAGCTCTCGCCTTTAAGGCTGTGCAATTTGGCAAGTACAAATCCCAGTCCCACATGGATCATACTTGCGGAACTTATTCTTTTGACATTCGTATCTGTTCTTACGGGGATATATAGGAAATACAGACATGAGGTTTTATAGGCTGTTGCGCTATGATCTGCGGCAGGGATTGCAAAGGAGAAACTATCTGATTGCCACTCTCCTCTTTTCCATGCGCTTATTCGCAGTATATCGCTCTGTGCAATTCTATTGCAATGTGGAATCCATTTCAAGCCGGGGTTCAATTGGCGACTATATGCTGTGTCTATTTCGCGGCATGGCAATCATACAACACGGCTCTATGGAAGAAAAGGTGTCGGTCCCCATCGAATGGCTGATTGTGTGCGGCTTTTGCCTGTATATAACAGCAGCATATCCTGCGCAAGGTATCAGTGTACAAGGTCAGCAAGTTTTCCTACGCACATCGCGTGGGAAATGGTGGCTGTCTAAGTGTATATGGTGCATAGCAAGCTGTACTTTATACTTTGCCTGTGAAATGATTGCCATAATAGGCACAGCGATTCTGACACCCGTTACCTTCGGCCTAAACAACACGCCCGAAATCACCGCATTCTTGTTTTCGGAGGTCTTGTGTGGAGAGACAATTTCACTCACGCCGGCAAGTGTTATCCTATACGCTTTGCTCCTTCCGTTTGTGACGCTTACGGCCGTATGTATGCTGCAAACACTCTTAAACCTTGTGGCCCGTCCGGCCATCAGCTTTCTAATATGCTTTGTCACATATATTGCTGCCGCATATTTCCCCATTGAATGGTTGGTCGGCAACGGAGCGATGGTGATGCGATACCAGCTTTTTGATGCAAATGGATTGAGTTATCGTAAAGAACTGGTGTTTACACTGCTACTGTTGCTCTTATCAATAGGCGCAGGATATTTACTGATACAAAGAAAAGACCTCATATCTCTTGAAAAATAGGACGGTGATACGATGAATATTGTGGTGGATCATGTCACAAAAACCATTCACAGAGCGGTCGTGCTGCAAGACATCAGTTTGAATTTTGAAAGCGGAAAAGTCTACGGATTGCAAGGGGAAAATGGATCGGGTAAAACGATGCTTTTACGTCTGATGTGTGGGTTGATCTATGCGACAGAGGGCAGTGTTTCAGTAAATGATCGTCGCCTGGGGAAGGATCTGGATTTCCCTGAATCTGTGGGCGTGATGATCGAGAGTCCCGCATTTATTGACGAGTATACCGGGCAAAAAAATCTGGAGCTGCTTGCCGGTCTAAAACAGCTGATTTCGGCTTCCAACATCCATAACACCCTGCAGGCGGTTGGCCTGGACCCGAATGATAAACGGACTTTCAAAAAATATTCATTAGGCATGAAGCAACGCCTGGGTATTGCTGCGGCCTTGATGGAAAAGCCCGATCTGCTGATTTTGGATGAACCAACAAATGCACTGGATGAGCAGGGCGTTGCTATGATCGCACAGTTGATCCGTAAAGAATGTCAGTGCGGTGCATTAGTGGTCGTTGCGTGTCATGATGCTGACTTTGTGCAGAGCGTATCGGATGTTGTTATTCAAATGCAAGCGGGAAGGGTAACATCGGTGATAGGCAAATGAAAGGCAAAAAGAAATTCTGGCTGATTTTCTCCGTTGCGGCAGTAGTGCTCTTTGTTTGGATAATCCGCTATAAAGCAATTAATCAGGATTATCGTCAACGATGGTCTGCCAATACAGAGAAGACATACTCCGTTGGAGAAATCGTTCCTATTGCGCCGGATTTTGTCGGGTATAATTTGGCGGCTGAAGGCTATATGCTTCGGGTCAACCGTTTTGAAATTGTAGATTATCGTGCCTATACTTCAGCTTTGCAGTATGACGGGACCGATCGAAGTCGGATCCCCGATAAGGTCGCATTGGTCAGCGTTACTGTTTCGCAGCAGAATAGTCCCGCAGAAGGATTCCCTTTAACGGAACTATCATTATACACCACGGATATGCTCATGAATATGGATTGGGATCTCTTGGGTGTGGTCAATCCTATATTGGACGGTGCCACCGGGATTCGGTTACAGGATGGCGCCTCATGTGATATTTTGCTGCCATTTGATCTGTATAGATATCGCTTCACATCCGCTGAATGGAATCGTTTAGAGCAAAGCAATATCTGGCTGCAAGTGACAAATTATCCTACCAGAAAAATCGTTCGAGTGAATATAGGTGAGGAGTAACTGTAGTTCCGGATTTTCGTATTACTAAATAGATGTTGCCATCCCTTATCTGTGCATTAGTAGAACATACACCATCCCGCAAGGGTAGTGTATGTTCTACTTTTAGAATATTGACAACTTGGGCTGCTGTTTTACAGGCTGAGTCATAAAGCATTCTTCCAGGACTCTCGTGAAAAGCCGCTTTTCAGCCCTTGCTTCATCAGTTCCACTCAGAACCAGTACTTCTTGTAGAACTCGCAGCAAATACCGCGGTATTGGTTCACAATAATTATTCTTTGATTTGTCCTATCAATTCAATCATTCCGACGGATTCTAAAAGTCGAAAGACTTGCTACTTTCTCATGCGGTCTCCCTTCCGTTGTCCTGTTTTCTTATTTAGAGGTATCCAAAATGAGGAAAAAGAAGTTATGTCTAAGCCGTTTGCTGCCTGTTATAGCGGCGCTGCTTGTACTCGTTATGTTTCGCACGGTTTTTATCCTGGGCTATGTGCCTACTAACTCTATGAAACCGACGCTCGAAGCTGGTAGCTTGATCCTCGGTGTACGAATCAAAGGCAGCTTTGAAGTCGGAGACGTTGTTATCTTTTGCCATGGCGGGAATCTTTTTGTCAAGCGTATTGCAGCGGTTGGTGGGAATGTGGTCATGCATAACGGAATCAACATGTCTGTACCCGAAGGCTCCTACTACATGCTGGGAGACAATGCGGATGACTCCTATGATTCCCGTTACTGGGACGAACCATTTGTACCAGTAACAACAGTTGTTGCTAAAGTATGGCTCCCGATAGGAAGTCGATAATAGAGGGGCAATCGCACGATTAGGTTGGCCGTGTGATGATGGATGCCAGTTTTTCCAAACCGTGCCGTTCAACAAAACGATAGGCATCAAAAAGATCGGAGAATTCCAGTGCTTCACTATAATATTCAGTGTAGCCCTGCGCTGACCTCATCAATGGATGTTGGCCGTTTACATTGATGGAAATATAGTATCTCAGCTCTGCCTGTTTCATTTTGTTTCGATTATCCTTTCTCACAGCATAGCTCTCATTATACGCCAGGGAATAGCCTTAATAAAGTTTTTTTGATAATTCCGCATCTTTTTCGACAAAAAAAGCCCGTCACTCAGAGGTAAACTCTCAGTGATGGGTCTTTATGAGTTTGTATGAGGAATAACAAGCCGAACTCGGCACAGCTGCCCTTGGCAAAAAAACAAGGCGGAGCTTTCGTAAATCTATACAATTTGCGAAAGGTTCGGAAAAACCCGTTGTCGCAGCGCCGTTTCCGGCCCGTGTGACGGAAATGCTGACGGCGCAAAGTCCGCCGCCGGGGCAAGAGAAAGGAAGCATATGCTTTGAACCACCCGCATCTTGTGCTCCAGGGAGGAATGGACATAGACCTGGAGCGTAGTCCGGACATCGGCATGGCCCAGCATCTCGCTCAAGCTCTTGATGTCCACACCCTGCTCCACGCAGCGCGACGCATAGGTGTGCCGCAGCACATGGAAATTTCGATAAGGGATCCCCGCCGCCTTCAGCAATGCGCGGTACTGGTATTGCAGTGTCCGCGGTTCCAGCGGAGCAGACTTACCGGTCAGAAAATAGTTCTCCTCATTCCTGACCGGGCAAACCGTTTGCCTTAAAAGGGCCAGCATATCCTCTGGCAGCGGGATCGTGCGCCGGGCGTTGTCGGTTTTCGGCGGTTGCACCACCAGGTGGGTGTGCATGCCCTTTTTCATTCGCTGGGCCGTCTTGGTGACATGGATCACCCCATTACATAAATCAATATCCTTATACTGGAGCGCACATAGCTCCCCCAAGCGCAGACCGGCATTCAGCGCAAGCAGGACCCCAACGCCCGCCATGCTGGGCGCTTCCAGGACCTTTTTTGCCAACCGCCCAATCTCGTCTGCGAAAAACACCTCGATCTTTTTTCGGTGATAGACGGGCAGTTCGGCATTCACACCGGGACAGCTGCAGTCCAGCTTTTTGGCTGTATACTTCAGAATTGACTTTAGTAATACGCCGATGTCCCTGGCGCTTTTGCCGGATAGTCCGCTTCGCTGCAAGCGGCGCAGGAAATCAGAAATCTGATCCGCCGTCAGCTGACAGATAGGGGCCGTTTCCAAAGCAGGCAAGATATAATGCTGGGTCAGATAGGAATACCGATTCCAGGATGATGCTTTCAGAACATGGCTTTTCTCGCTTAAAAACAGTTCTGCGGCCTGGGCCAAGGTCGCAGCAGATGCTTGCACGGCAGGCTTCTCTGGCAGCGTCTCAATGCATTGCTGCCGCTTGGCCCGGCACGCCTTATAGCTGTCGGCGTAAACATACCCATACTCAGCCTGCCCGGAAGCTGTGCGGCCGCGAATATATCGCCCCTCCCAGCGCCCGTCTTTCCGCTTGTAAATATTTTCTCCTCTTTTAGGCATGACCAACGCTCCTCCTTGACGATGTTTTTGACGGCGTAAACGATTTTGTGATTGGGAATATTTGTAAAATAGGCCCTTGAGTAGCAAGTGATTCTATGCGGCATTTATAATTTGTACCTACTTTTCGCTAAATTTCCGCAATTTAGGTATTGACTTCCCTCAAAAAAGACGATACAATGTGGATACATAGGTGGATTCTACTTTCGCAAATTGTATAGATTTACGAAAGAAAACTTCACCTCTACACCAACCAAAATCATTATCCCCCTAAAAGGATAAATGATACCGTAAAATTTCATAAGAAGTCCGAGGATGCTGCACGGCTGTTGCCCGAGCTGTAAAAGGCCAGGCGACCGCCTAAAAGGAAAGGGGTGCAATTCCCCATGCGGTCGGCACTGTAAGCGCAAGGATATGATCGAGGCGGGAAACCGCTGGGACGAAAGTCCGTCATTGCGAGAAAATCGTGAGAAGACAGATCATAAACGCAGAGAGGTTATCTCATGGCGCAAGTCAGTAGAATTGTGTAGTTAGGACTCAAAGGCAGCGGGCGCTCTCTCCGTGGTGCTGATATGGCAGAAGTGTACGCTGATGACCCGGTATGGGTTTATCAGCGCTTTTTTTGTCATGAATCATTAAGGAGGTGTGCCCATGGGTAAAGTAGCAGGTGCGCAAAATTTTGACGGAGCGAATTGGTACGAGCAGCACATTGCCAAAAGAACACGGGATGCATTGGCTGAACAGGACTGCGCATTTGCGGAAAAACACGCTGGCGACAGCCTGGATCAGCTGGCTGCCTATCTCCGGCGCTGCGCCGGACATTGGGGAAAGTCCCCTGCCCCCATCGAGATCGTCGGCGGCAGTTACATAGCAGAGCGCTTTGGCGATTGGAAAGATGCGCTGAGAGCCGCTCATTTGAATCCTATATACAAAAACCCCCGCAATAGAAATTGCGGGCGCTATCAAAAAGAAAAGAGTATCCAAATTCAGCTGCATCGGGTCGAGCGTGACGCTAAACGGGCAGCACGGGCCGAGCGAGCCAAGCAGCGCCAAAGTAAATACGCTGTTCACGAAGCCACGGAGGAAACCTCCGTTGCAACAGATGTAATGCTTGAGTAAGGTTTGTCAAGTCGAGGGCGGAAATCCGCCAGCTTTTCCATATGGGCAGGAGGGGCTTAGCCAGCCCCTTCCGCCCAATCCTCTTAACGAAAGCACCTTTCGCCTTGGACAGATCGGAACGCAACACCAATTATAATAGGGTGTCGCGCCTCTATATAACCTTGTTATTTTCTTATTGGGCGCGAAAGTATGCTCACAGCTAAGGTAATAATGCCGGCAGGCCTTATTATAAAAAATTTTCTGAGAGGAGATTGGAAATGCAAAAGACAGCGAAAAAGTTCCTTTCAATGCTGCTTGCGCTCATGATGGTTCTGTCCATCCTTCCCACGGCAGTTTTTGCAACGGAACAAGGCACAGTAGCTGCGCCGCTGGATAGTATTGTTCCCTATGGTGCGAATGACCAGACTACAGGAACGGCAACTATCAGTGTGCAGAACTCTGTGACCTTTACCGGCTACTCTGCTTTCGAGAATGTGCCCTATTATTTGGTCACCGTTCCCACAGGCACGACCTATGTAAAGGCCACATACAAAGACGCTGCCATACTGACCAATGCCACAAGCGGTGTTGCATCCGGCTACTACGCCGATGTGCCGCAGTGGACTGGCGGCGGTGTAGAAATGGCCTATACGGAGAGCGGTGGGGATATCACAATTACAATTCCCTTGAACTACTCCCGTACCGCCGAGGATGGGACTACGGTCCAAAAGAGCTTTGTGCTGGGTGCAGATGGTAGCGGAACTGCCTATGCGCCGGAGTATGACGGCAGCGCCAGCTATGCGCCTGTCCATTTCCTCGCCTTCACCTATGAAGGCAAGTCGGCACCTACGGTCGCTCCCGGTGCAATTGCCACAGCTAATGTAACACTCGGTAATGCCTGGACGCTGGATGTGGCTGAAATGTTTACGGATGCCGATGGCGATGCGCTGACCTATACGGCAACCGTCAACGGCGCTACGCAAACGCTGAACGGCTCTACCTTGAGCTATACCCCTACTGCGGCTGGTGAGTATACGATCGTGCTTACCGCTACCGACGACAGCGGCACGGCCACCCACACCATTGTTCTGACCGCTGCGGAGGGCACACAGGTCCCGCGGCTGAAGAGCGGCGTCCCGGTCACCGCAAGTGCAACCGTTTCGGTAGGATACGCCTATAACCTGTCCGATTTGCAGGCTGGCAACATCTTCGAGAATCCGGACGGTTCTTCCTTGAGCTACACCGACTACTATTATTATAGAACAGCCGGGACTGGCGAAAGGAAGGGGCCTTACTACTTCTCCACGGCTCTGTTCGGTGCTACCACGATCCAAATCACGGAGAACACCGCCGATACATATGTCTATGAGTTCCATGCCATGAACTCTGCCGGTCTGTCCACGGACACCTGGACGCTGACACTGACCGTAAGTGACTCGATCGAGCAGCACTATACTTTCCATGTTGGTCAGGATATGAACTATTCCACCAATGGCAGCCAGTATCCGCTGATCAAGCTCTACAAGACGGCTGGTCTTGACGATAAGGGCGCTGACTACCTGGCTTCCTATGAAGTTGATGGCAAGACCCAGTACATCTATGAGGACCATGACCAGTCCATCGCCGTGGTTAACGGCAAATACATAATCACTGTCAAGGGGCAGGATTATGAGCTGAAAGGTTACAGCCCTCTGACCTTTAAGGCCAGTGATTTTATCACGGCTGACCCCAATTCCACCGGCACGCTGGCAGATAACTACAACAATTTCTATGCCAGCCTGGCCGCCGGCAGATATTCCTTCCGCGCCTATGGCTACAAAGCTTCGGAAACCAGCGCAAATGTTTACCTGGGCGGCCACAGCTTGACCCTGCCCACTGAGACCAATGTGGACGGCGGCACCGGCGGCGGCACGGATATTTATCTGCGCCTGCACTCCATCTATACCACGAGCAAAAAGAACAGCAGCGACTATTTTACTGCTGATGACTATACGGCTCGTGTGGTCATGCCCAGCATGGGCGGCGATGTGCAGCATGGTACGCCCTATCCTTCCGGCAATTATACTTACTACCCCTTCATGCTGTACTCTGCCGGAAACGCAGCCCTTTGGAATGCCTATGTGGAACCCATCGGCACCTGTGCCGAGGACTACATCTTCACTCAGGCGATCAACAACACGACTGCCGCCGGATACACGGTTGTTACAAAGAGCCTGGCGCTTTCCCAGGCCATCAACCTGACGGTGACGGTTCCTGCCTATGCGGACTTCAACCTGTTTTTCCAGCATAATAATTTCAACACACAGATTATTGAGCCGAAGACGGGCAGCACCAGTGGCGATGCAAGCGCATCCGCTGACGCTACCAGAACGCTGACCTACAAAATCAGCAAGAGCAATTCCAACTACACCTGGCGCTTGAAGGACATCCGCAGCGGCACCACTTATGTGACCAAGGCCGGATGGCTCCAGAGCAGCACCACCAGTTTTGCGAAGGAATTCACCTTCAATGCTGGAGACTCCACGGATCAGTATTCCCACAGCTTCTCTAATCTTGGCACGATAGCCAAGACCCGTGACGAAGCGGAGATTCAGACCTTCTTGTCCCCCAGCGGCTACAAGTACACGAGCGGGACAGAGCGTATCCGTTCTTACCGCCTGTGGCAGATCATCAACTCTGACGCGGCAAATATCATGATCGAGCCCGAGTTCAAGGTCAAAGTGCTGAGCGGCGACGAAAACGCTGTCACAGCAGTGACCGGCGGCAACGCCAAGGGCAACTGGCTGGATGTCACACCCAATGGCACAACGATCGTTGCCGTGAACTATAAGGCACTGGATGTCTACACGACCGCTGACGAGCACGGCACCCACGGCGGCCTCTACCCGGCCACCAATCCCGAGCGCACCAGCGTGTTCGTGCTTACCAACGACAAGGATGAACACGGCAACGCGAAAGCCAATATCGCCTATAATTCCAATGGTCTGACATCTTCCCGTCCGTCGGCCTGGGATTATAACTACGACAACTGGTTCTATCTGAGTAACGACACCGCTCCCACTCTGGACTTCTCGGTGTCCAGCAGCGGCACAACGACGGTCCAGTACGCCATCGTCACCACCGATGCAAGTGACCTGGATACCCATCTTTCCGGCTGGACCACCTTGACGGCGGACTCCAGCGGCAAGTATCACGCAAGCCTCCTGGGCTTCCGCGAAGCTGGGCTGGCTGGCGGTACTGTGATCATCAAGATGCATGATAGCACCGGCACCTCCTACAGTCTGGCTCGTGTGGCCGAAGTGACCGCCACGGTCACCAACGCCTCCAATCCCCAGGAGACGGAGATCATGCCCGGCGATAAGGTGTCTCTCACCTTCGAGGGCAGCTACCGTGGCATCTACAAGTACAGTGGTATCTTCAACCCCACTACCTACAACCTGTTCTATTCCATCGGCGATACGGCCTATAAGACCAATGTCGCCCAGTATCAGCAGATGGATCAGGCCAAGCTGGAGCTGACAATCCCGACGAATGTGGACTTTGGCTCCGGCAGCACCGCCAATGTTCAGCTCACCAACGGTTATACCTACGGCTCCATGTACTCGGCGGCGAACCCGTTTGCCACCCTGTATAACATGTCGAATACCGGCGTGGGCACGAACTTCAATGCGGTCACGGTGAACTTCTGCTTGAACCGTTTCCCCAATGTGAATGTGGAGGTCACTCCGCGCTATAACTTCAAGCTGAAGCTGAATATTACCAATCCCACCACCGCCACGCCCACTGTGACGCTGACGGATGCCGCAGGCAATGTTCATACCGCCAACAGCAATGGCGAGTATGAGAACCTGCCTTACGGCACTTACACCTATGCGGTGCTCTGCGCCGGCTGCGACTATGTCTACGGCAGCTTCTACTTGGGCAGTGCAGACAAGGCCAATGTGTCCGGCGGTGTGCTGACCAAGACCATTCCGCTGACGGCCTCTGCTGCCGGCGCATGGGACGGCACCACCAAGACGCAGCCCACTCTGACCGACGGCGTGTATCAGATTGGTACCGCAGCGGAGCTGGCTTGGTTTGCGGCGCAAGTCAACGGCGGGAGCTATGCCATCAACGGTGCGCTGACAGGTGATATTGATCTGGCCGGCTATAACTGGACGCCCATCGGCGGCACTACCGCCAGCACGGCCTTCAAGGGCAGCTTTAACGGTAATAATCACACCGTGAAGAACATGGGCATCTACTATAGTGCCACCACTACCTCGGCTCCGTATAAGGGACTGTTCGGCTATGTGAACGGCACCAGCAGCAGCTACGCCACCATTCAGAATCTGAAGGTGACCGGCAAGATGTACCTGACCTCCACGGGCAGCGTTGCCAACGCCTATTCCGGCGGCGTGGTGGCCTACGCCAACTATACCAACATCTCCGGCGTTGTCTCCGATGTTGACATCACCGTTACCCGTGTGAATGGCAACTGGAGCAGCGTGGGCGGCGTTGCAGGCCGTCTGGTGAATTCCAACGCCACCAACTGCGGCAACGAAGGCACCATCCATGCCTATCAGTATGTGGGCGGCATCACCGGCTACGCTACCGGTACCATTACCGGCTGCTACAACGGCGGTGCGATCACCGGCAACGGCTATGTGGCCGGCATCGTGGGTCAGACCACCAAGGGCGTCACCGCTTGCTACAACACCGGCAGCATCACCGGTGCCGGCAACTATGTGGCGGGTATCGTGGCCTTTGCCTCCGGCGCGTCCGCTTCTGTCAAGAACTGCTACAACCGGGCCTATGTGGAGAGCACCGGCAGCAATGTGGGCGCTGTGGTCGGCATGACCAACAACGCCTCCGCTGCGATGTCCAACCTGTATTATCTGGACTTCACCTGCAGTCAGGGCATTGGCAGTGCCAAGAGCACCGCTCAGACGGCCACTGCTAAGACCAGAGCAGAAATGACAAAGAGCAGTTTTGTCAGGGCAATGAATACCGGCTTGACTACTGCCGCATTTGTTTCCAGCCGGTATAGCCCCGCCCTAAGTTGGCAGACGAATCTGAAGGGGTTGAAAACGCCAAAGGTTGGCAATGTCGATATGGATCCTTTCGGATATGTGGACAGCAAAGATGTAGAACTGCTACGGAAATATTTGGCGAACACAATTACACTGAACGATGACCAACTGGCGCAGGCAAATGTGAATGGCGACACTGTAGTAAATCAGGCGGATCTTGATCTCTTGGAGCAGTATGTTGCAGGCACAATTACCGTATTTCCTGTTGGCTGATGAGAGGTTAATCTATGAAAAGAATACTGGCATTATTTATGGCAGTGGTTCTTGTAATAGGGCTTCTCCCCTCCGCCGCTTTTGCGGCGGAGGGCGACAGCCCTATTGTTGTATCCACAGCCGACAAGACAAATGTGAAACCTGGAGAAAAACTCACTATAACATATACACTTGCGCATGATTTGGATTACATGACAGCGCTTGATATTGTTCTAAGGTATGATGCTACTCTCTTTCAATTCGTAAGTACGGATATAGATGGTAGCGTTTGGTTTGATAACCCCACTCAAAATGGCGCATATGGAGCCGACAGTCAAGCCCTTGTTAGAATAAGACAGTACAATGATGACAATGAAGAAACTATTGTTGCGGGTAAAATCTGTTCCGTTACCTTTGCTTCTTTAGATAATATTAGTGGTGCCCAAACGGCATCTTTTTTCAACGGTACGACAGGAGTATCGCGTTCAAGCATTGAGGTGGATGAAGAAACACTTTATGTCAAAGATGGTGCGTTTAACCATGGCGAGAGCGACCCGATTAAGGTGACTATTACACCTGATGGGGCTGGCCCTATCCCCACAGCTACCGGCTATACTGTTTCCATGGGTGCTGACCAGCAGGTTGCTGCGGGCCAGCAAGTGCGTATCCCTGTGACCGTCGCCTCCGGGGAAAAGGGCATCACCGGCTTCAACGCCTATGACATGACCTTTACCTATGACCCGGCGGCCCTGACCCTGAACACCAAGACCGGTGCCGCCGCCAACCTGACGGTGGAGGACAACAACGGTACCGTTCGGGTCCGCCGCTACGGCGATGCCGTGCCCTTGGGCGAGGCCCTGGCCCTGGAGTTCACCGCCAAGGCGACTGCCTCATCCACCGTGAAGCTGACCAACGCCAAATTTGATCTGGATGCCAACTCCATCAACTTCGACGCCCCGGATGCCGCCATTTCCGACGCCGACACCGTGGTCAACGCCAATAACTTCACCGTGACCCTGCCGGATGCGTTCACCTCTGACGAGACCCGCCTGGTCCCCAACGGCGGCAGCTTCACCTTCAAGCCCGTGGACAGCCACTATACCTACACCTTCACCGTGAAGATGGGCGACACCGTCAAAGAGTGCCTAACCTTCGGCGCAGATGATACCTACACCATCGAAAACATCTCCGGCAATGTGGAGGTCACCTGCACCGGCAAGACCCCCAAGCAGTACGATGTGACATACAAGATTGACACAGATGTGGAGCAGGATGTGACCAAGGGCCCGGAGGCAGTCACCTATCTGAATGACTACTCCTTCACCGTCACCCCGAGGGCCGGCTACTCCTACCGTGTAATTTACAATGTAGACAACGGGGATCCCTTTGTCCATACAGTCATAGCGGTCCCCACTGCCAATGACGATGGCACCCTCACCTACACGATCCCTGGAAAAGAAATCGTTGGAGGTGTGGAAATATGGATCTCCGCCAACACAGAATCTGGTATTCCGGTCGTGTTCACCGGCAACGGCGTTGAGGACGCAGCCTCCGGGAATGCAAGCTCTATGGGCAAGAATATGCCCTACTACTTCACGCTGAACCAGCGCGAGAGCTGCGACTACACCGTCACGGCTTACTATCAGCCCCTCAGCACTCCCACAGCTTCTAAGAGGCCCGCCACCGTGCGCAGCCTTGGCAATGGGAAATATGTGGTCGAGGCCGTGAATTATAACGACTATCTGTATGGATACGCCAGAAGCTGGAACCTGTTCGTGAAGGTGGAAAAGGTCTCCCACAGCGCGGAGGAAGTGACCGTGTCCAAATATCTGGAGCTGAACGACAAGACCATGATGCTGGTCACGGTCAAGGGCACCCCCGAGGGCGGCAGTGCCTTCACCTATGCCGGCAACACCATGTATAAGGTCGAGGGCTACGGCACGGACCGGTATGCATGGCTGGTGATCGTGGACAAGGGTCAGACCCTGACCCAGGAGGAGGCCGCCGCCAAGGTCGCCATCTCTGCCGCAGACAATGTGGTCACCATCACCCTGGGCTTCGATGTGAACATGACCGGGAAGGTGGATGTTAACGATGCGCAGCTGGTCTACGATATGTATAACGGCACATACAGTGACTTCACCAAGGTTTCCGTGGAGAAGTTCCTGCGGGCCGATGTAAACGCCACTAAGGTGGTGGATCACACCGACGCTGTGGCCATCGTGAATCAGTTTAAGTAAGGTCCTGCCAGCCTCCCTTCCCCGGCGGGAGGGGAGGCTATCCCCTGTTGGGGGCTTCGCACCGGCCAGGCCGGGCAAAAAACGGCCCAACCGGTCGGAGAGAGAAGGAGATCAGCATGAGAAAACGCATTTTTACACTATTGGCAGCCCTGTGTCTGCTGCTGTGTCTGCTGCCCACCGCAGCCTTTGCCTCGCAGACAGGCAGCAAAACAGACGAGAGCCGCAGCTACAATTTTGACCTGTCCGTAGGCGGTGCATCTGAGGTGCGGGCCACCACTGGCGAGACCATCACCGTGACCCTGGTGCTCAAGCGCACCGACGCCCAGGAAAGCGCCGATATGTACGGTATGCAGACGGAAATCGAGTACGACGACACCTTCCTCCAGCTGGTGGACGGCAGCGTCATGACCGCCCCCGGCATCCGTTGGAGCGATTTAGGCCGCCGCACCGGCGGGCGGGCCTTCTATCTGAACTTCGTGTCCTTTAAGGGCGGCGAGGCTTGGGAGCCGGAGGTGGTAGTCGGCAGCTTTCAGATGAAGGTCATCGGCACGAAGGGTGTGTCGCAGCTTATCCCCACCAACACCCTGGTTTCCACCCAGGACGGCATGGCCGGATACACCGTGAAGGATAATAGCGTGTCCGTCATCGTCACCACGGACTGCACCGTTACCTTTGAAAGCAACGGCGGCACGGAGGTCCCCTCCCAGACCGTCCAGTACGGTGAAAAGGTGAAAAAGCCCGAGGACCCCATCCGGGAGGGCTACCACCTGGAGGGGTGGTACAGAGACCTGGACCGCACCCAAAAGTGGGACTTCCACAAGGACACCGTTAAGGGCAACATGACCCTCTACGCCAACTGGGCCGAGGGTGCCGCCGCAGGAAGCGTCACCTGGTGGATCATCGGTGGCGTGGGCCTGCTGGCCCTGCTGCTGATTCTGCTGGCTCTGCTGGGCAAGAAGAAGGTTCGCTTTGAGACCAGCGGCGGCACAGAGCTGGAGGCCGTTTCCGTGAAGCGAGGCAGCGTCATTGGCGAAGTCATGACGCCCACGAAGCCCGGCGCAGTGTTCGGCGGCTGGTATGCAGATCAGGCGCTCACCAAGCCTTGGGATACACAGAAAGACCCGGTGCGCAGCAACATGACGCTCTACGCACGCTGGATGTAATCTACGCATAGATGAGGTAAACAAATATGAGAAAACGCATACTATCTCTGCTGCTGGCACTGACTTTGGTTCTGTCGGCAGGCGTATTCGGCGTCATACCGGCGCTGGCTGCGGATTCCTGCGTTTCCGTGAAGGCGGATGCCGTCACCACCGGTGAGGTTGTGGCCGGCAGCCTGCTGGAGATCAAGCTGACAGATGTCTTTGAAGATACGGACGGCCATACGCTGACCTACACGCTGACCAACGCAGCGCAGTTCAGCGTCCAAACCAAGGTCAAGGACGGCTCACTCTATGTATCAGAGAAAGACCCCGGCACCTATACGCCGAAGGTCAAGGCGACCTGCTCGGACGGCAAAGAGCTTACAGTGACCTTTACCATCACGGTCACGGAAGCTCCCCACGGATTGGACGCACAGTATAACTACGATGAGACCCCCGCCAAGGAAGTCACGGTGTATGTGACCATCTCCAACGACGGCGTGCCCATCCGAGGCCGCGACGGCACGGTGCTGTGCCACAAGGCCATCACCGTCCCCTACTTTGACTTGGGCCGGTACAACTTGGACGAATACTACCGCTATCACACGGAAAACGGAGAAGGCAAATACATCGACGAGAACATCGTGGAGCGGCCCACCGGCCTGCACCTGTATCTCTATCTGCTGGAGCGCTACTTCATCGGCCTGCCGGAGGAGCAATGCTGCAAGGGTGCCTATCCTCGTGACGCGCTGGCGAGCTTTAAGCTGGGTGAAGATGTTTGTTACATGGATGAAACACCGGCCTATACGGCAGACAGCTTTGCCGCTCTGACTATCACCGGCTCGCCCACCAGCCTGTATATGGCCAACTTCTGGGGTCATGATGAGAACCTGATGTACTACCGCAACCACTGCTTTCCCTACATGAGTCCCGGCTGGGGCTCCACCTCCGACTACATCGTGCTGTCGGACGGCGATACGTGGGATGTGGCCATGTTTACCAACTGGAGCTTCTGGTCCAGCGGCGGTGCATTTACCTGCTTTGACAAGGACGCGTACAATGCCCGCCCCGGCATGGAGATGACGATCTCCTCTCAGGCTTACGGCACGACCTTTGAGGGCAGCGACTTCTATCCCTTCTCGAACCTGGATGTGTTCCTGTATAACGACAAGTGGGAGCAAATCGAGCAGTACAAGGAAGCGGCTGACGGAAAGAGCACTTTCTCCTTCACCGCCCCCACAGAGGAGGGCACCTACTACCTCGTGGGCATGGACCCCAACCGGACGATCCCCAAGGACGACAGCGGCGGCACGAACTATGCCAAGATCGCACCGGCCACAGCCATCTTGAATGTGGCGGCGGACGCCGAGCTGGAGCGCCCCTTCCAGTCCATCTCTGTCAACGGCACGAAGCTGAATGCAAAGAACATTTCCTATGAGGGCATCGTTACCCTGGGCAGCGAGGACAACGAGGAGTTCAAAAATGTCTACGAGGAGATTCCCAAGTACCATGTGATCGTTCCGGAAGGAACAGAGAGCGTTGACATTACCTACAACGAGGGCGTGGATATTTACCACGCAGACGCTACTGCATACGGCTACGAGACGGACCTTGCTGTAGATGTGGTGTCCTCGGCAACTATCCGCTCTGTTACCTTGAAAAACAGCTACAAGGCCAACAGTGACGGCACCCAGACTGTCACCACCCCCGTCACCCGTTATATCCGCAATGCGGACGGAACAGCGATGGCGGTCACACTGGAATCCAGCAGCACTAATAATTTTAGGCCCGTCGCCCTGTTCACCTTTGAGTATGCAAAGGCAGACACGAAGCCGGATGTGATATATGGGGATGTGAACGGAGATGGCATCATAAATTCCACGGATGCAGCAATCGTCTATCGCTCGGTTAATGGAAGATACACACTGACAGATTCTCAGAAGTTGTCGGCAGATGTTAACGGCGATGGTGCTGTAAACTCCACAGATGCTGCGTTGATCTATCGTTATACAAACGGGAAAATGAGTAAATTCCCCGCAGAATCCTAAATACCATAAGGAGGTTAAACACAAAATGAAAAGAACTCTTTCCATTCTGTTGACAATCGCCATGATTATCAGCCTTATCCCTGCTGTATTTGCTGCTGATGTTCCGACGATGTCAACAACAGTTGATAAGACAGAGGTTCAGCCGGGTGAAACGATTACGCTTACACTGTCGATCGACAAGACCATTACGAACCTGAATAACTGGGAGTGGGCAATTTATTTTGACAAGACTGCTTATGTCAAAACCAGCGGCGAGCTTGAACCTGGATGTATGTCGGGCACGGGCACTACTGGCGCAGTGGGAGATAATGTTGATATCCTTGGTAAAAATGCCATCCGGGTATCCGGCCTAAGCACTACAGGCGACCCTGTCACTCTTAACGCCGGCAAGATTGCCACTGTTACCTTTACGGCAACGGAGAACATCACGGCAGAAAACGCTCGCATTGAGGTCAAAACCGAAGCGCTGCCTGACTATGATACGCTTAAAGACAACGATGTCAAATTAACCGGCAACATCATTGATGTCACAGTGAAGTCCAGTGAAGCCAAGGGCTACACCGTGTCCATGGGTGCGGACAAGCAGGTAGCCTCCGGTCAAATCGAGGAGATCCCTGTGACCATCGGCAACAACGACGGCAAGAACGCCTACAACGCCTACGACATGACCTTCTCTTTTGACCCCACCATTCTGACGCTGAACATGGAAGCCACCAACATCGAGGGTTATCGCGTGATTCCCGGCAGCGGCACCGTGCGAATCGTGCGTTACGGTAAAGCCGCCGAGCTGGGCGATGCGCTGACTCTGAGCTTTGTGGCAACCGGTCAGGGTAAATCCGATGTGAAAGTAACGGAAGCGTATGTAGATACCAATGCAAACGCCATTGAGTTTGACGCACCTGCGGCTGCCATTTTGGATGACACCGCTGTTATCACCGTCAACGGCTACACCGTGACTCTGCCGGACGACTTCACCCGTACCGACGCGGAGGGTTCCGTGATCGAAGCGGGCGGCAAGCTGACCTTCGTTCCCAAGGACCCCAACTATGACTACACCGTGACCGTCACCGTGGGCGGCGTGGAAGTCCCCCCTGTCATTGGCGAGGATGGCACCTACACGGTTTCCAATGTCAACGGCAATGTGGTGGTCACCAGCACTAAGACCCCCAAGACTTTCACTGTCGCCCAGGGCGAAAATACCACCGGTGCTGCGACTGCTACCTACATGGAGGACTACACCTTCAAGCTGACCCCTGTGGATGGCTACACCTATAACATGACCGTGACCATCGGCGGCAAGGACTACACCGGCTTTAAAGCCCAGGGGAATGACGATGGCACTACCACCTACACCATCCCCGGTGCGGATGTGACCGGCGACATCGTTATCAACAGCAACAAGCAGGTCAAGCAGCCGGAGACCTTCACTGTCACCTTTGACGGCACCGGCGCAGGCGAGGCCAACGGCGAAAGCTCCGTCAAGGAAAACACCAACTACACCTTCACCGTGGCCAAGCAGGAGAACTTTGAGTACACCATCACTGCCACTATGGGCGGCAAGGCCGTGACTGTCACCGAGGGTGCTAACAACACCTACACCATCGCCAATGTCACCGGCAATCTGGTCATCACCATCGAGAAGAAATCCACCCTGACCATGGAGGTCACTGTTTCCAAGTATGTAGAGATGGATAACAAGACCGTGTTCCTGGTAACCGTGACCGGCACCCCCGAAGAGGGCAAGGCGTTTGCCTACGGCGATAATGTCATGTATAAGACTACCGCTTACGGCCAGAATGTTTACAGCTGGTTGGTGATCGTGGACAAGAATGAGACATTCGACCAGGCTACGGCTGAGGCCAAGATCACGCAGGCCAGTGCTACTGCCGAGGAAGTGAATCAGAGCTATGATGTCAACGAGACGGGCGTTGTGGACATCAACGATGCTCAACTTACTTATGACATCTACAGCGGCAAGTACACCGACTTCGAAAAAGTCTCTGTGCGGAAGTTTCTGCGCGCGGATGTGACCAAAGATAAGGTCGTCAACTCCGCCGACGCCGTTGCGATCATCGCAAACAGCAAATAAAACCAGGCGGGGCCATAGCTTCCCCTCCCAAAGGGGAGGGGAAGCTATCCGCCGCATTTTGAGCGTTTACCATTGTCCCCTGTTTTAGGAGACGATGGTAAGAATCCAAAACAAGTATTTGGGGGATACCCGTATGAAAAATCACAGCGGCCTATATAGCGCCGTGAGTATTTTGCTGGTCATTGTGCTGATGGCAGGGATCAGCCTCTCACTTCTCTCCTCCGGGCGGACAAGGCCGGACAATCCCATCAGCACTCAGCCGGATCGGCTCCAGGCAGAGTCGCTGCAAGGATCCGGCAGCACCGGCGGGCAAAGCTCCGGCAAGGATAATACAGAGAATACGGATACTGCCCAGGATCCATCAGAGCCGCAGAAGCCTGATGAGCCACAGAAACCCGACGACACCAAGCCGGATCCATCAGGTCCCACAGACCCCACGGATAACCCCGGCAAGGGCGACCAGGGCGGTTCCAAGTCAGACGATAACAAAGGCGGCTCCGAGGATTCCGGTGACCATGGTGATGGCACCGGCGGAGACGACGGGGACCACGGCGGCAGCGGCGGTGACCACGGCAGCGGCGGTGAAGAAGACGATACGCCCCGCATTTATACGACTCTGAAAACTCAGCAGCTTACCAAGGCAGAGTTGCCCGACGGCAAGCTGACCTTTGTGGCCTATCCCCTGGGTAAAGGTGATCTGCATATCCGTGTCCGGCTGAAAAATGAGACCAATTCCGGAAACGGATTGCTGCTTACTTCTCAGAATAACCAGGACTATGAGGCACAGCTGGATTTCAACGCAGATAACCTCTTTGTGCTGTCTCTTTATGATGGGGAGACCTTTCTGGGACTTGTTCAGTACCGGGTGGGCTATTACGCGAATCTCGCGGACGACACCCACCCGACGATGGGGGACTATCCTCCCTCCATCGTCACCAATCTGGACGGGGCCAGCCTGGACATGAGCTCCCAAACCTTCCCCTTGACGGTGATCGCCCGTGCCAACGCCGAGCTGGGGGCCGGTGTGATCTACTCCAATCAGATTCGGGTCACGCTGGACGGCAAGACCGTGGAAAAGAGCTACGGCGATTCCCAGCCCACCTATGAGCTGTATTTCGAGCCCCCTCAACTGGGCGATGAGGAGACCCACATCATCCGGGTGCTGGCCTGGGACGGAAACGGAAACTCCACCATGAAGGTCTACACCGTCACCTACCATCAAATTAGTGAGGGCGACCCGGCGGGCTCGGTGGATGTGGTGCTGGATGCGACCACCATCGGCCTGGGCATTTTGGACACCGGGACGCTGGATATTGTGGAGGGTGAAACGGCGGCGTCCGTGCTGCTGCGCTTCCTGCAGGAGCGCGGTTATGAGCCGGATTACCAGGGGTCTGCCACTATGAACTTCTATCTGCGCCGGATTAGCCGGGGCGACATTGCCTACCGAGCCAATGTCCCGGAGCATCTTTGGGAGCTGATCCTGCGGGACGGCATCACCACCAATGATAACTATGACCGGGACAGCATCGGGGAGTTTGACTATACCCAAGGCTCCGGCTGGATGTACTCCATCAACGGCACCCTGTATGAGGGTACCGGCATGAGCGGTTACAAGGTTCGCAACGGCATTACCATTTATGTGCGCTTCACCCTGTCCTACGGCAAGGATATCGGCGGCTACGATTCCACCGGAGGCGGCTACGGTTCACTGAGCAGCTACTGCGGCCTGTGGATCAACGGCGGCTACCAAGCCCTGGGCCACGACTTCGTGGAGACGGACCGTTTGGAACCCACCGAAACAGAGGACGGTTACATCCACTATCGCTGCTCCAAGTGCCATGAGGAGAAAACAGATATTCTCCCGGCCACCGGCGGCGGAACGGAGCCAATAGAGCCTGCCCCTACGGAGCCGGTCTCCACCCCACGGAACCGACGCCCACGGAACTCAGCGACCCGGTCGTTACGGACCCCACCGAACCAAGTCCCTCGGACCCCAGTGACCCTACGCCCACAGAGCCAACTTCCGAATAGGACCGGCTGATGCGGCGGAGGATGGGAAACGCTCTAACGGGACACGGGAACGGTAAAGTAGAAGGGCGTTAAAACGAACGATGGAGGATACTGCATGAAAAGTGCAACACGAATATTAGCGGCACTTCTTTGTGTGCTGCTTCTGCTCCCAACGGTGGCCTTTGCGCAAGCGCAGCCTTCTTTGGAAAAACAGATCGCACAGAGTGCGGAGGGAATGTCCGCTCTGGGCGGCAAGAAGGGTGAATTGCTGAAAGACCGGGAACTGTTTCCTGCAGGCGATTCCGTCTGCGATTGGCTGGCCATAGCTATGGCACTGTCCGGCACAAGGGAGAGCTATTCCGACTATTTGGCGGAACTGAAGGCCCATGTGGAGGACGCATACGCCAAAAACGGATGCCTGGACCGCAACAAGGCCACGGAATACCACCGGATTTCTTTAACGGTGCTGGCACTGGGGGGCAACCCCACCAACTTCGGCACGAAGCCCGACGGCTCGGCCATTGACCTGATCGCAGAGGGCACTTACAACTATGCCCGTGATCCGGGCGCTCAGGGCTTAAATGGCTGGATATGGGCGTTGCTGACCTTGGATGCCGGGGACACAGAGGTCCCGGCAGACGCCCTGTATTCCCGGGAGGACATGGTAAATGCCATTTCCGTTGCTCAGGAGCCAGACGGCGGCTTCGGCCTGATTCCCGGAAAATCGGATGTGGACATCACAGCTATGGCGGTGCAGGCCCTAGCTCCCTATCGGAACCAGATGGAGACCGAGATCGACGCAGCACTTTCCTATCTTTCCGGCCAGCTGACGGACACCTGCGGGTATATCGCCTACGGCGATGAAAACGCGGAAAGCACCGCCCAGGTCATCCTGGCCCTGTGTGCGCTGGGCATTGACCCGGAGACGGATAGCCGTTTTGTCAAGGGCGAGCACACCCTGCTGACGGAGCTTTCCCAGTTCCGGGAAGCGGACGGCACCTACCGCCATGTGCTGGAGGGGGCCGGCGACGGCCTGGCAACGGCCCAATCCGTCCTGGCCTTAGTGGCTGTGCAGCGTGTGCGGTTCGGGCAGCCGTGGGTGCTGCATTTTGACGGCACTCAAGCGCCCCGTGAGGCATTCGGCACAAATGGAATCATCATCTGCGCCGTGATCGGTGCGGTAGTCGTAATCGCCGCCGGTGCGATCTACATCATCGGCAGAAAGAGGAAAAAGGCATGAACAAGCTGACAGATCAAATTCAGGCAGAGGTCAACAAGGTCGTTTTGGGCAAGGAGGACATCGTCCGCAAGGTGCTGCTGGCCATCCTGGCACAGGGCCATGTGCTGCTGGAGGATGTCCCCGGCGTAGGCAAGACGACGCTGGCCAAGGCATTTTCCAAAACGCTAGGTCTGGACTCCAAGCGTGTCCAGTTCACCTCCGACACCCTGCCATCGGATATTATCGGGTTTTCCGTATTCGATAAGGCAGACGGCAAGCTGAAATATCAGTCCGGAGCCATTATGACCAATCTGCTGCTGGCGGACGAGATCAACCGTACCTCCAGCAAGACCCAATCCGCTCTGCTGGAGGCTATGGAGGAGCTGCAGGTCACCGTGGACGGCGTGACCCGGCCCCTGCCGAAGCCCTTTATTGTGCTGGCAACGGAAAACCCGGTGGGTTCTGCGGGTACGCAGATGCTGCCCGCATCCCAGCTGGACCGTTTCATGCTCCAACTGAGCATGGGCTATCCCAATCGGGCCAGCACGGCGGCACTGCTGAAGGATCGCCATCATGTGGACCCGCTCTCTGCCTGCCAGACAGTGACTTCCCCTGCCGAGCTGGAAAAGCTCATTGCAGAGATCAGCAATATCCATGTGGCAGACCGAATTTATGACTATATTGCAGAGCTGGTGGATCTGACCCGCTCCAACGCCTATGTGACCCTGGGTGTCAGTCCCCGTGGCGCTTTGGCTGTGACCCGTGCGGCCAAGGCCAACGCCTACTTAGAGGGCCGGGACTATGTGATCCCTGACGATGTGTGCGCCGTGTTCCCGGATGTGTGCGTCCACCGTCTGATCCTCAACTCCAAGGCGCGGCTCCAGGACTATACAGCGGCACTGATCCTGCAAAATGTACTTACCTCCGTCCAGAAGCCGGATGTCCGGGAATTTTCCAGCAAATGAGAAAAACGATCTTAGGCAGCGCCCTGTGTTATCTGATCCTGCTGCTGGCGTTGGCGGCGCTGCTTCTTACAAGCGGCTCCTTCTGGGCGCTGGCCGGACTCTGCTTGCTGCTCCTGCTGCCCCTGGCCTCCTGGGCGGTCAATTTCTATGTCCGCAGGCACCTGCAGGCGGACATTCTGACCCCGGCCACAGCGGCAAAACGCACGGCAGTCAGCTGTCGGGTGCGTATCCGCAACGGAGCGTTTCTGCCCGTAATGCGCTATGGCTGTCAGGTCTCTATCCGCAATGATCTCACTGAGGAAGATCAGACAGTGACGCTGACCGGCAGCATCGGAGCCAAGGGTGAAAGCAGCCAAACCATCCTGCTGCAAAGCAGCTTCTGCGGCAGAGTGTATGTGCAGATCAGCCGGTTTACCCTGCTGGACTATCTGGGCCTGCTTCCCATGAAGGCCCTCGTGAAAGCGGATGCCCGTCTGACCATCCTCCCGGACCTGTATCCAATGGAGGCGGACATGACCGCCCGACCGGCCTATGCCGACGACGGCACTTCCAATCGACGGGGTGAGGACCGCAGCGAGGTGTACCAGCTCCGGGAGTATCGCCCCGGCGATGACATCCGGCAAATTCACTGGAAGCTGTCCTCCAAGTTAGATGAGCTGATTCTGAAAGAGGCCAGCCAGCCGGAGAGCCGTTCCCTTTTGGTATTCTGGGATAAGCGCACCGGCGGTAACCCCCAGCAGATGGACGCACTGGCGGAGGTCGTGTCCTCCGCAGGCATGGCACTGCTGCAAAGTGGTGTACCCTATACCCTGTGCTGGACGGACCGGGACGATCTGCAGGTCCAGGACATTTCAGAGGAAAACCAGCTTTTGCAGGCTATCCCGGCTCTGGTAAAGACCAGGGGCAGCGCTGAGTGCCGCCTGCCCAAAACTGACGGTTACAGCCGAATTCTCTGTTTCGGCACAGCGCCGGAAGAACAGCTGCTCACGGACGGACGGGTGCATTTCATCCTCTGTACCGAAGAACAGTACCCCGGTGCGACCACCTTTGCCCCGCAGAATTATTCCGAGGCCATGCAGCGACTGGAGGTTTAACCCATCATGCGAAAAAATGAAAACGGACTCCAGTGGATTGTCACCGAAACGGCACAGAAAAAGCTGCACTTTCCCTGGGGCGCTTGGGTGGTCTGTGCCGTTCTGACGGTGGGCTTCTGCTTGCTTTTAACCGCTGCATTTCCCTCTGTTCCCTACCCATGGTGGGCCATGACAGCAGCTGCGATTTTGGTGCAGGCGGCGTTGCTGATAGTATACCAAACCAGAATCGGGAACTGGCTCGTTCCAGCGGGCATCGGCGTGTTGCTTCTTCTGAGCTTGGCACTGAACAAGTTTGTCCTACCCGGTTTTGGAACACTGGCAAATGATTTCCTGACCCTGCTGACGAAAAAGACCGGGAAGATCTATCTGGACCTTGCGGCAGCGGATGCCCAATTTCTGCCTCTGGCGGTAACGGTTCTGCTACTGGCAGTGTCGCTGCTTCTCAGCCGCAGCGCATGGAGCGGACGGATGCTGCTGGCCTTGCCGATTCTGCTGCCCTGCTATGCAGCCCTGTTGCTGGGCTTGTTTCCCATAGGCATCGGCGGTGGGCTGCTGATTATCGGCACGGTGCTGCTGATGGTGCAGCACACGGCAGAGGGAGAAGCCCTTGCAGGCGTTCCGGCGCAGCTGATCTTGCCGGTCCTGTGTGCAGCGCTGTGTCTGTTGATTGGCCTGTCCTGCCAAGACAAGCTGAATACAGACATGGTCGAGACGATGCAAACCCAGCTTCACCAGCGGCACTACGACAGCGATACCAATTCCATGCCGGAAGGAAACCTCAAGAACTTACCCGCCTGGAATAAAAGCGACACCCCGGCGCTGGAAGTCACAATGGAGCAGCCGGAAAAGGTGTATCTGCGTGGGCAGGTCTACGACACCTACACCGGCGCCAACTGGAAAGCAGCCGATACCGAAGAAACCGCCCAATATGAAGACCTCTTCTATTGGCTCCATGAGGCGGGTTTCTACGGCCAGAGTCAAATTGCACTGGCGGATGGCTATACGGAGACGGCCACACCGCTGTCCATGACTATACGAAATCTCTCCGCCTGTTCCGCCCACGGCTACTACCCCTACGCCGTCTACGGCAGCGAAACGCTGGCAGCGGACCGCATCGGGGACACGAATCTGCCCCCGGCAGAGAGCCTGTATTATCTGAAAGGCAGCGTCCCGGACTGGTATCAGATCCAGCGGAACCTCTCCACAGCCCAGGGCCGGGAAAACATCGAGACCTATCTATCCAAGGAGCAGGCCTATGCCGACTATCTCCGGGCCGTGGACCTGCAAATGACCCAGGACAGCTGGGCCGTCCTCCAGCGGCAATTGAAGCTGGACACCCAGACCCGGACCATCAGCGACATCCGCACCATCATCTTTGACTATCTACGGGAAGCCATGACCTACGATGAGACTGCCCGGACCATGAACGGCAGCGGCGACTTCCTACAATATACGCTGGAGCGCAGCGGACACGGCTACAGCGTCCATTACGCCACGGCAGCGGTGCTGATGCTGCGCTACATGGGCGTTCCGGCCCGCTATGTGGAGGGATATTACCTCTCGGCAGAGGATGCCGCCCGCTACAAGGCCGGTGAGACCATTACCCTGACGGAAGAAAACGCCCACGCCTGGGCGGAATACTATGTCAGCGGTGTCGGCTTTGTGCCGTTCGAGGTGACTCCCGGCTACATAGACGACGAGGAACTGTCCCTGGGCGGCGACAGCCCGGATGAGAATACCTATGAGAACAACACCCAGCAATTTGTAGAGGTGGAGCAGCCAGAGGAGGTCAACGAGCACAAGCAGGACCGATTTACCTTCTCACTGAATGCCCACTACCTACTGCTTCTTCCCTTGCTGCTGATCCTGCTGCTGGCCGGGTGCATTTTCCATCGCCGCAGGGTGTTTCGGAAGAAGATGGCCGCTATCGACGCCGCAAACGACCGGGAGGCCATTGCCATGCGCTATGGCTATGCCGTTTGCCTGCTGCGCCACAGTACGGTGCAGTTCTCGGAGGATGCTGCGGAGGCCGCAGAACTGAATCAAAAGGCGCTGTTCAGCACCCAGGAGATGACCCCGCAGCAGCGCAAGCAGGTTGACTCATTTGCCGTGCGTGTACTGGATGCCTGCAAGGGCAGCTGGACAACCTGGGAGAAAATACGGTACCGGCTATGGAACTGCCTGTATTGAAAACAAGGAGGAAGGAAAATGCACAAAAGAGTAATGGCTCTGCTGCTGAGTCTGGTGCTTCTGCTCTCTGCCGCCATGCCGGTCACGGCGATGGCCGCAGAGGAGTACGCCGGTAGCTTTGTGCTTGTGGCTATGAACGCCAACAGCACCATCGTGGAGCCGACCCGTATCCAGTATAAATCTGGGCAAACCATTCAACAGGCGCTGGCGGATTCAGATATTGACTTTGTCGGCCTGGAAAACGGATTCGTCTATGAGATCAACGGTGTTTCCGCCAATTACCTGCTCTATTATGACAAGGGTGGCTATAAGCTGGACGCTCCGGCTTCTTCCGTCAAGGCCCTTTGCTTCCATGTATCTTCGACTTATTCGGACGCAGCTATCCAGCTGATTATCCAAATGGCGGATTACCTGGACATGACCAACCATGTGCAGAATTATCCGGCAGCGGCCAATGCCTACGCAACGGCGCTGAAGGGCCTGCGGACGGCAACTGCCGACTCGGCAGGACCATTGCTGAAAAACCTGAAAGACGCCATTGCCGAATATGCGGCCCTTCTGGACGGGACCAAATACACCGTCTCCGCCACAGCAACCCAAAACGGCAATGCGGTGGAGGCACCGATCCTCTCCCTTACGGATGTCTATGGCAATGTTACCACCGGCACCGGCAGCGTCCAAGTCATCGCCGGCGACTATAAGTTCTGTGTGTCCGACGGCGGATATAACCGCACAGAGGGAACGCTGACGGTCTCCGCCGACGCCCAGGTCGCTGCGACCCTGCCCTACGGCGAGTGGTTCGGCAATATCCGGCTGCTGGATGTCGATCAAGAACCTTACCGCGCTGCACAAAACCGTGCAAACCACACGGCGCAGTATTGGATCGAGGATACAGCCAATGCTCTGAGCAGCGTGTATCTGAATGCGGCGATGGGCAATGTCCCGAATACCAAGACCACCAAGCTCCGCACCATCTATACCGGCACCAACGGCAAGGATATGTCGGGCATATCCCGCAGCTGGAACAGCACAGCCACATCCCTTACTTATCTGCTGACCTCTGGCATGGAGGGCAAGACCTTCGCGCTGGAAGCACAGTATACAGGCTCGGACGGCTACACGCAGATTCAGTCCTACGATGTCACCGTGACCCGTGTGCCCACGCTGAAGGCTCTGGCAGCCACGGCGGAGGGGACCAAGCTGCCCCTGGAGTTTGCGCCCAACACCCGGGAGTACAGCCTAAAAACCGTGTCCTCCACTGTGGATATTGACGCCGCACCATTTGGTGAGGATTATACCGTCACCGGAACCGGGGCGGTGCAGCTGACCGGAGACACGCAGGATCACATGATTCAGGTAGCAGCGCCCAACGGGGAGCAGAGCACCTATACCCTCCACATTCAGAAGGTAGCTTCCGTACCGGTGACGCTGGCTGTGCCTTCCGGAACAACGGTGCAGGTGATCAATGGAGCAGGCTCCGAGATTGCCCCGGTGGACGGGATCTATCACCTGGTCCCCGGCGAGAGCTATACCTGCATCGCCACGAAGAACACCTGGTATCATACGCAGATCACCTTCACGGCCTCCAGCGGACTGAATGTGTCCGTCCCGGAGCCTGTCACCACCGACTGGCTGACCGATCTGGCATTCTACAACGGCACCTATGCTTCCAGCCGGATCGCCTACGCCGCCGACAAGACCTTCACGGCGGCAGACCACACCTACAACTATACGGTGTCCGACTGCAACAGCTCCGTTGCCATGCAGGCCACGGCAACCGGAACCGTGACGGCGCTGTATCGGACCCAAAGCACCGTGCCGGGGATTCATAATCTCGCACGGATGGAGACGATCACAACGCCTGTCAGCAAAACGGGTCTTGCTCAGAGCCTGACCTACGCCGTGGCCAAGGCCGGTTACGGCCAGACGGTGACGATCCGCATTTCCAAGACAGAAAACGGCACTACCTACTATCAGGACTACGATATTCAGCTGCTGCGGCAGCTGCACCTGTCCAGCCTGACTATTGCCACAAAGGATGAGACACTGCCCTTTGTAACTCCAAAGGGCGCAACGGCCCGCTTTGATCGAGATACCACGGATTATTATGTTAAGGTAGACCGGGAGACCGCCGCTCTCTACCTCTCCGGCACCTATCCCAACAGCAGCACAGACACCGCCTGCTGCGGCGGGTACTATGCCAAGGTCAACGGCGTACGCTATGACACGCTGGCCGGCGCGGAAGCGGTCCTGAACACAGACCTTTATAATGAGGATATTTCGGTACAGGTCTGCCACGCAGATACCGGCAGCATTGAGCTGACCTATACCGTCCATGTTCAGAAAAGTGACCCCATCCAACTGACCATCCAAACGACCCCGGCGGATGCCACGGTGTTCCTGACCAACGATCTGAACGGCAAGCGCATCGTGGAGAAAAACGGCACCTACAGCCTGACCCCCGGTGCCAGCTATTCCTACACTACCACCTGCGCCGGGTACATCGGTCAAACGGTGGAGCACTATACCGCCCCCGACAAGGACGGTACACTGACCATTACGCTAAAGAAGGCTCCAGCCAACGACAAGCTCATCAATTTCGATTCTGCGTGGCCCCACTTACGCCAAAACAATGAGAATAACGGTGTGGTGGACTACAAGACGCCGGTCTACGCCAAGGATGCCGAGCTGTACTGGGCTACCTCCATTGGATCCGGCTACGATGTGAACGCCTGCGGCTGCCCCATTTTGGTGGACGGTGCCATCTACACCTACTCCGGCTCCCGCATTTACAAGGTGGATGCTATCTCCGGCGAAATTCTCATTGATAAGCCCATGGATCACAACTCCAGCTTCGCCATCAACCCGCCCACCTACGCCAACGGCATGATTTTCGTGGGCCTGTCTGACGGCACGATCCAGGCGTTCGACGCCAATACCCTGGACTCCCTGTGGATCTACCGGGACTCCATCGGCGGTCAGCCCAACAGCTCTATTGTCTATCACGATGGCTACATCTACACCGGTTTTTGGGTGGGCGAGATCAACGAGGCCCACTATGTGTGCCTGAGCGCCACCGACGAGGACCCCACGCAGACGATGGAAGAAAAGCTCCCCACTTGGTACTACACCAGCAAGGGCGGCTTCTATTGGGCCGGTGCCTATGTGTGCGACGACTTCCTGCTGATCGGCACGGATGACGGCGCTTCCGGCTACACCACCGGCAAGCCCAGTCTGCTGTCCTTTAACCCCAAGACCGGCGAACTGCTGTCCTCCTACAAGATGAATGTGACCGGCGACATCCGCAGCTCTATCACCCATTACAACGGCAAGTATTACTTCACCAGCAAGGGCGGCTACTTCTACGAGGCCACTGTGGACGAAAAGGGTACCATTGAGGATGTCCGCACCTTGAAGCTCTACAACTATGCGGACGATCCCGCCAATCCCGCCATGTCCACCTGCACACCCACCATTTACAATGGGCGGGCCTATATCGGCATCTCCGGCACGGCACAGTTCGGCGCATACAGTGGCCATAACCTTACGGTCATCGACATCCCCAACTGGGAGATTGCCTATACGGTACGCACCCACGGCTATCCCCAGACCAGCGGTGTTCTGACCACTGCCTATATGGAGGAGACAGGCTGCGTCTATGTGTATTTCTTCGATAACTTCACCCCCGGCAAGCTCCGGGTGCTGGAGGACAAGCCCGGTCAGACCGAGGTTTCTCTGAAAACCATGGAGACCTATACCGCCAGCGGAAAAACGGAGACCTATACGACGCCCTACAACATCTTCACCCCCAGCGGCGCACAGGCGCAGTACGCCATCTGTAGCCCCATCATGGATGAGTACGGCACCATCTACTTTAAAAACGACTCCGCCTACCTGATGGCCGTGGGCAGCACCATTGAACGCATCGAGGTCACGAAGCTGCCGGACAAGACGACCTACAATGTAAAAGACACCTTCGACCCCACCGGTATGCAGGTAACGGCCTACTACGCCAACGGCATGACCCGCGATGTGACAAAGTATGTCACCTGGTCCGATAAGCCGCTGAAGGCCAGTGATACCGACTTCCAGATCACCTTCCCCTACGCCATGTACCAAAACCGAGAAAACAGCGACACCCTGGAGATGGAATACGGCGTCCACTGCGATAAGCCCATGACTACCCTGACCCTGACCATTGGGGACCAGACCGAGGTCAAATACGGTGATGTAAATGGGAATGGTAAAGTCGATTCCACGGATGCCGCCATTGTCTATCGTTATGCAAATGGAAAATATCAGTTGTCTGCGGATCAACTTTTGGCAGCTGATGTAAATGGTGATGGTGTCGTGAATACGACGGATGCTGCATTGATCTACCGTGTAGCAAACGGAAAGCTGTCAAAGTTCCCGGTGGAACAATAAATCATAGTGGTACACGGAAATAACCCGGATATGAAATGACCTCCCCAGCTTGCCCACCGTGCGCATTGTACGGTGGGTAAGCCGCACTGACGGCAAAAAAACATTTCTGCAAGGAGAAGACGCCTATGAAAAAACATTCCATTGCGCTGCTGCTCCTGCTGGTGCTGCTGACCGGCTGCGGCGCAAAGACAGAGGAGGCACCATGGCAGACCGCCTACCGTGAAACGGGTAAATATCTACAAGAGCAAGATGCGCTTTCCGCAGGCTCTGTTGGCGGCGAGTGGGCGGTGATCGGCCTGAGCCGTGCCGGACTTCTCAGTGATGAGACTGCGCAGAGCTATGAGCAGACGGTAGAGGACTATGTCAAGCAAGCAGGTTCCGTGCGGCTGCACCACGCGAAATCCACTGAGAACTCCCGCGCCATCTTGGGCCTGACGGCTGCCGGATATAATGCCGCCAACATGGCGGGCGTTGATCTGACGGCGGGCCTAACCGACATGGCCTATCTGCGGGCACAGGGTACCAACGGCCCCATCTGGGCGCTGATCGCGCTGGACTGCCATGGCTACGATATTCCCCAGTGCGCCGATGGCGAGGAGCAGACCACCTGCGAGGGACTGGTGGCGGAGATTCTCTCCTATCAGTGCAGCGACGGCGGCTGGGCGTTGATGGGCGACGAATCCGATGTGGACATGACCGCCATGGCCCTGACATCTCTGGCCCCTTATCAGGAGGAGACAGACATCAAGGCGGCAGTTGACGCGCCGCTGACCTATCTGTCCGATGCCCAGCAGGCCGATGGCGGCTTCATGAGCTGGGGCGCGGCCAACAGCGAGTCCTGCGCACAGGTCATCGTGGCTCTGACGGCGCTGGGCATTGATTCCGCAGCGGACAGCCGCTTCGTAAAAAACGGCGCGTCCCCGCTGGACGGCCTGTGCGCCTTTGCCTGCGAGGGCGGCGGCTTCCGTCACAGCGATGAGGTATGGCTACCGAGCAGGGCTTCTACGCACTGGCCGCCTGCGACCGCTTCCGGCAGGGCCAGACACGCCTGTTCGACATGACGGATATTGAGGTGAAGTGATATGCGGCGATCCAAACCTCTGTGCACATTGCTTCTGGCACTGCTCCTGCTGACCTGTGCCGGAGGGAAAACCGGCTCCTGTAGAGCCACAGGACAGCGATGTGGATGCGGACACAAAGTATACCTGCATCATATCCATCTCTTGCGAGACGATCTTGGACAATATTGATAAGTGCGTTGAGAGCAAGAAAGCCCTTGTGCCGGAGGACGGTATCATCCTTCCAGCCACAGAGGTAACGTTCAGCGACGGCGAAAGTGTCTACGATGTACTGCAGCGTGTCTGCAAGGCAAATAAGATACACATGGAGTCCAGCTTTACGCCGGTGTATAACAGTGCCTATATCGAGGGTATTCACAATCTGTACGAGTTCGATGTAGGGAAGCTCTCCGGCTGAATGTATGCCGTCAACGGATGGTTTCCTAACTACGGCTGCTCCCGCTACCAACTGAATAACGGCGATGTGGTGGAGTGGTGCTATGCCTGCGATCTGGGAGAAGATCTCGGCAGTGGTATGGGAGGATAATGGAGGCACCAGAATATAGAGAACGCTGATATAGGAAGCGGAGTTCCCGGAACACATAGGCCTCTGGAGATATTCGAGAGGCCGCCTAACCATGCGACCAGACAACACAACAAAACGGACAAAAAGCCAAGGATGGCCCTTTGCGGCCATCCTTGGCTTTTTGTCCGCTTTTCATTATGCGGATACCAATTTCATTGCCGTGCCCCACCGTTTCTGCCGTTTGCGAGTTCTTCACAAATGACGAAACGGAGGGAATAAAAGGTCCCGTCAAGATTTATGCGCAAAATTGTTTGCAGGCTCCGGCTGAATGAAGTC
>OHVO01000158.1_pt1 | contig 36657 bp, 29 predicted proteins | sample 1579371 | NCBI WGS metagenome assembly OHVO01 (sample SAMEA3882557, study PRJEB24775) | human gut metagenome | biome: human-associated habitat; feature: intestine environment; material: feces | place: Netherlands | collected 2009/2010 | reverse complement strand
CACAAACCGTGCATCACCATGCTTGCCGCGCTGGGGGCAGATATCACCCTCTGCGACCAGAAAAAGAGCTTGGATGATTTTGGTGATTACGCCGATACGCTGCGCAAGCTGAACGTAAAGCTCAGCCTTGGCGAGCATTATACCGATGGCTTTGCCGGACAGGATATCATCATGCGCACCCCCGGCTATGAATTCTTTAAGCCGGAGCTGCAGGCCGCCAAACAGGCCGGTGCGCTTGTGACCAGCGAGGTAGAACTCTTTTTTGAGCTGTGCCCCTGCGAGATCGTGGCTGTGACCGGCTCTGACGGCAAAACCACCACCACCACCCTGATTGCCAAGATGTTTGAGGCTGCCGGCCGCAAGGTGTTCCTGGGCGGCAACATTGGCGCAGCCCTGCTGCCCCAGCTGCCGGACGTTACCCCGGCTGATATCGCTGTTGTGGAACTTTCCAGCTTCCAGCTGATCAGCATGCGCAAGAGTCCCAAGGTGGCGGTTGTGACCAACGTGACCCCCAACCACCTGGACCACCACAAGGATATGCAGGAGTATATTGATGCCAAACGCAACATTCTGCTTTGGCAGGAGCCACCCTGCCGCGCCGTACTGGGTTATGAGAATGATATCACCCGGAGCATGGCCGCTGACTGCAAAGGCGAACAGTTCTGGTTCACCCGCCTGCACGAGACCGACCACGGTGCATTCCTGCGAGAGAGTGATGATACCCTCTGCTATGCCGAAAACGGTGTTGTGACCCCTGTGCTGCCCCGTGCAGAAGTAAAGCTGCGCGGCCTGCACAACGTGGAAAATCTGCTGGCCGCCATTGCAGCGGTCTGGGGCCGCGTTCCGGTGGATGTCATGCGTCAGGTTGGCTCTACCTTTACCGGCGTGGAACACCGCATTGAGCCGGTTCGCGTGCTGGATGGCGTAACGTATTACAATGACTCCATCGCATCCAGCCCCACCCGCACCATTGCTGGCCTGCGCAGCTTTGACCAGAAGATCATCCTGATTGCGGGCGGCTATGACAAAAAAATCCCCTATGAGCCGCTGGCACCGGAAATCGTGGCACATGTCAAAGTGTTGGTGCTGATGGGGGCAACCGCACCGCGCATTGAAAAGGCTGTGCGCGAGGACCCGAACTTTGACCCGCAGGCATTGCCGATCCTGTACGCAGACAGCATGCAGCATGCCGTTGAGCTGGCACGCGGTGCAGCCAAGCCGGGTGACATCGTCAGCCTGTCGCCGGCATCGGCGTCCTTTGACCTTTACCCCAACTTTGAAGTCCGCGGCCGTGACTACAAGCGTATTGTCAACGAGCTTCAGTAATTACGGGATTACGGGGGTTGTTTGTTCCCTTTTTTGAAAAAAAGGGAACCGGAAAAAACTTTTAATCATCTTTATAATAATAGAAAACTAAGGCAACACCGCACAATTCCCGCCTTGCGGCTTAAGCACCGCTCCGGCAGCTGCGGCACGGCATCTGCGTTGCCAAAATGCTCGATAATGTCGGGTTGCGGTACCCGCATCGTGCTTCGGGGGCAAAAGCCCCTCGCACTCTGCGACCGCTGCCCCTGCTTCGGTTCGCTGTTTCCGCCACTGGCGGCGCTCACCTTTGCAGCATCCAGTATTATCTGCGCTTTTGGCTTGGCATCTGCCGCACCTCGCTCGCCGTATCGGCACTTAGAATTATGCGGTATTGCCCTAAAAGTAAAACGCAGTCTTAAAATAAGCGCTGATGAATGCAAAGTTCAAAATGAAAACATTGCAAAAATTGACGTGATGCGGAAATAAAATTTCTAAATTTTGAGACGACCAAAGGGCGGCGCAGAGTGCCATCCCATTCCTGAACCGTGATCCCCAAAAGACAAACCCGGCAGTTTGTTCTGCCTCCAATTCCTAATTGCTAATTTCTCATTACTAATTATCATGTATCTTCACTTAGGTCAGGATTTTATCGTAAATACGCGGGACGTCATCGGGGTGTTTGACCTGGATACCGCAACCGATGCGGGCCAGAAGGCAAAGATCACCGATGAATTCCTGCGGCATGCCCAGCAGGAAGGGGCTGTTGTGGATGTGAGCGGCAGTATGCCAAAAAGCTTTGTCCTGACAGATTTCCCCGATGATACGGTTTATATTACCCAGATATCCACCGCCGCCATCCGCAACCGCGCGGCAAAGTTTGATATGGGGCAGTAAAACTGCAGAAAAACGTTAGGCGGACAAAAAAGCGTCTATAATTTTTACAGATACAAAAATGCACCCCGGATATACCAAAGGGCAGGTTTTACCCTGATAACGGCAGAAATGCCGGTTTAAGTTTTTGAAAAAAAGCTGCCGAAATCCCCGCACCTCGTAAGAAATGGGAGGAAAGTTCATGTCAGAAGAAATCATCACCGAAACCAACCGCGAGACGGCGACCGACCATGCCTACGGCGGTGCGCAGATCCAGGTCCTCGAGGGTCTGGAGGCTGTGCGCAAGCGCCCCGGCATGTATATTGGCTCCACCGGGCCTTCCGGCCTGCATCATCTGGTCTATGAGATCGTCGATAACGCCATCGACGAGGCACTGGCCGGATACTGCACCCATATTGAAGTGACCATCAAGCCCGGCAACATCATTGAGGTCTCGGACAACGGACGCGGCATCCCCGTGGACATCCAGCCCAAGCTGGGCATCCCGGCTGTGACCGTCGTCTACACCGTGCTGCACGCCGGCGGCAAGTTCGGCGGCGAGGACTCCGGCTATAAAGTGGCCGGCGGTCTGCACGGCGTCGGCGCGTCCGTCGTCAACGCCCTCTCCGAGTGGCTTGAGGTCGAGGTGTCCCAGAACGGGCACGTCTATCGGCAGCGCTTCTCTGACGGCGGTCATCCCGACTACGACCTCAAGGAGATAGGAGAGTCCTCCGCCACGGGCACGACCATCCGCTTCAAGCCCGACCCCGAGATTTTCCGCGAGACCACGGTCTATGATTTCGAGACGCTCGAGAGGCATCTGCGTGAGTCCGCGTTCTTAAACGCCGGGCTGTGCATAACCCTTGCGGACAGACGCGACCCCGAAAACGAAGTCGAGCGCACCTACTGCTACGAGGGCGGCCTTTCAAGCTTCGTAGATTATCTCACCGTGAGCCGCGGGCAGACCCCCCTGCACGAAACTCCCATCCACTTCTCCGCCATGCACGGCGACAGGAGCGCGGAGATAGCCATGCAGTACACAGACAGCTACAACGAGACCATGCTCTCGTTTGCAAATAACGTCCGCACCGTTGACGGCGGCACGCACGAGACCGGCTTCAAGACCGCTCTGACCCGCGTTTTCAACGACTACGGACGCAAGTATTCCATTCTCAAGGACGGCGACAAGAAGCTCTCCGGCGACGACGTGCGCGAGGGACTGACGGTTGTTATCAGCGTCAAGCTGACCGAGGCACAGTTCGAGGGTCAGACCAAGGGCAAGCTCGGCAACACCGATATAACCCAGCTCGTCTCGACCACCGTCTACGAGAAGCTGATGACCTATTTCGAGGAGAATCCCGCGGTCGCAAAGGCGATTTTCTCAAAGGCTCTCGACGCTTCGCGCGCAAGAGAGGCGGCGAGAAAGGCACGTGAATTGGCGCGCCGCAAGTCCGTTCTCGACTCGAACTCCCTGCCCGGCAAGCTTGCCGACTGCACCGAGCGCGACGCCGAGCGCACAGAGCTCTACATCGTCGAGGGCGATTCCGCAGGCGGCTCCGCAAAAGAGGGACGCGACAGACGTTTTCAGGCCATTCTTCCCCTCTGGGGCAAGATGCTCAACGTCGAAAAGGCGAGACTTGACAGAGTTATCGGCAACGAGAAGCTCATGCCCATAGTCATAGCCCTCGGCACCGGAATAGGCGACGAATTTGATATAACAAAGCTTCGCTACAACAAGATAGTCATTATGGCGGATGCCGATGTCGACGGCGCGCATATCAGAACGCTGCTTTTGACCTTCTTCTTCCGCTATATGCGCCCGCTTATCGAGCAGGGTCATGTCTATCTCGCTCAGCCCCCGCTGTTCAAGGTCAGCAAGGGCAAGAAGATAAGATACGCCTTCTCCGACGAGGAGCGTGACGAGTTCATGGCGGAGTTCGGCGGCTCGGGCAGCTGCGATATCCAGAGATACAAGGGTCTCGGTGAGATGGATGCCGAGCAGCTCTGGGAGACGACAATGGACCCCGACTTCCGCACGATGCTGCGCGTCAACGTAGAGGACGCGATGCTCGCGGACGAGACCTTCTCCATTCTTATGGGCGACAAGGTCGAGCCGCGCCGCGAGTTCATCGAAACCAATGCAAAATACGTCCAGAACCTGGACATATAACGGAAAGGAGTAGATCTCTGTGAGCTTTGACGAAGCATATAACGAACAAAAAATAATCAATGTCGAGATCAATAGAGAAGTGCGTAAATCCTTTCTGGATTACTCCATGTCGGTCATCACCTCGCGTGCTCTGCCCGATGTGCGCGACGGCTTGAAGCCCGTCCACAGACGCATACTTTACACCATGTACGAAAACGGCCTCTATCCCGACAAGCCGTACCGCAAATGCGCGGACACGGTCGGTTCGGTGCTCGGCCGCTACCATCCTCACGGCGACGCCTCCGTCTATGACGCCATGGTGCGTCTGGCGCAGGACTTCTCCATGAGATATACGCTCGTTGACGGCCACGGCAACTTCGGTTCCGTCGACGGCGACCCGCCCGCCGCCTACCGTTACACCGAGTCAAAGCTCAAAAAGCTCTCTCTCGAAATGCTGACGGATATCGACAAGGACACGGTCGATTTCGTCCCGAACTACGACGACCGACTCAAGGAGCCCACGGTGCTCCCGTCGAGATATCCGAATCTGCTTGTAAACGGCTCTGTCGGCATAGCGGTCGGCATGGCGACAAATATCCCTCCGCACAATCTGCGCGAGGTCGTAGCCGCCATGAACTGCCTGATAGATAACCCCGATGCGACGCTCGAGGAGCTCATGACTCATCTGCCAGGTCCCGATTTCCCGACCCGCGGAATAATCATGGGCAGAGCGGGCATACGTGCCGCCTACGGCACGGGCCGCGGCAAGATTATAGTCCGCGCCCGCGCCGAGATAGTCGAGACAAAGGGCGATCGCCACAAGATAGTTGTCACCGAGATTCCTTACGGCGTCAACAAGGCGAAGCTCATAGAGAGCATGGCGGATCTCGTCAAGGATAAGCGCATCGAGGGCATATCCGATATCCATGACTATTCCTCGCGCTCCGGTATGCACATCGACATCACCTTGAAGCGCGACGCGAATCCGCAGGTAGTTTTGAATCAGCTCTATACCTACACTCAGCTCCAGTCTACCTTCGGCGTGATTATGCTCGCCCTTGTAAACGGCGAGCCGAAGATACTCACTCTTAAGCAGATTCTTCAGCAGTATATAGACTACCAGTGCGAGATAGTCACCCGCCGCACAAGGTACGATCTGAAAAAAGCTCAGGAGCGCGCCCATATACTCGAGGGCTTGCTCACGGCTCTCGATTTCATCGACGAGGTCATAGCCATTCTGCGCGCGTCAAAGAGCATCCCCGAGGGACGCGAGGCGCTCATGAACCGCTTCGGTCTCGACGAAGTTCAGGCGCAGGCGATAGTCCAGATGAGACTCGGCCAGCTGACCGGACTCGAGCGCATAAAGGTCGAGGACGAGATGGCTCAGCTCAAGGCGAAGATAGCCGACTTTATAGATATTCTCTCGAACGAGGAGAGGATACTCAATATTGTCCGCGAGGAGACCGGCGCCATTGCCGAGAAGTTCGGCGACGACCGCCGCACGGTCATTGAAAACGTCAGCGGCGAGGTCGATATAGAGGACCTTATCCCCGAGGAGACCTGCGTGTTCACCATGACGAACCTCGGCTATATCAAGCGTATCCCCGCCGACGCATACACGATTCAGCACCGCGGCGGCAGAGGCGTCAAGGGCATGACAAGGCGCGAGGAGGACGTGGCAAAGACCATGTTCACCTGCTCCACCCACGATTACGTCATGTTCTTCACCACCCGCGGCAGAACTTACAGGCTCAAGGGCTACGAGGTGCCCGAGGGCTCGAGAAACAGCAAGGGCATGAATATAGTCAACCTCCTGCCCCTCGAGGCGGGCGAAAAGGTGTCGGCGATGATAAGAGTGCCCGAATATGACCCCGATGCGTTCCTCTGCATGGTCACGCGCAAGGGCATTATCAAGCGCACGAGCCTCGACGCTTACCGCAACGTCCGTAAGAACGGAGTTATAGCAATTAACCTCGACGATGACGACGAGTTGGCATGGGTTCGCCTGACCTCCGGCAGCGACGACCTGCTCGTAGCCACACGCAAGGGCATGGGCATCCGCTTCAATGAGAGCGACGCCAGACCGCTCGGCAGAACGGCAAGGGGCGTCAAGGCTATCGAGCTGCGCGAGGGCGATGAGGTTATCGGCATGGAAGTGCTCGACGAGGCCAAGACCGTCCTCACCGTCAGCAGCACGGGCTATGGCAGACGCAGTGAGCCCTCCGACTACAGACTCCAGTCGAGAGGCGGCAAGGGCACGATAAACTACCGCACCGAGACCTACGGCGACGTTGCCGCGATAGCGGTCGTTGACGAGAGCGAGGATGTTATCTTAATCTCCTCCGACGGCATAATAATCCGTATCCCCGTCTCGCAGATAAGCACATTTGCAAGACCCTCAAAGGGTGTCAGAGTCATGCGCGTGTCCGAGGGCGAAGAGCTCGTGACAGTCGCCTGCACTCCGAGCGAGGAGGATGAGGAGAAGGACGAGGACTCCGCCGACGGCGAAAATTCGTCCGCCGAAAACGGTGAAAACCCCGACTCAAATGAATAATAAGTCGGTTTTTTGTTAAAATTTTGTAAGAAGTTACAAATAACTCTTGTCATGACGGTGATTCTCTGTTATTATATTGACATGACAAGTGAAGTCATAAATAGGAAAAGGGGGTTTATAATGAACATCGCTCTCATGGCTCACGACTCTAAAAAAGAACTTATGACTCAGTTCTGTATCGCTTATTGCGGTATTCTGAGCCGTCACTCCCTCTGCGCCACCGGCACTACGGGCAAGCTCGTAGCCGAGGCAACCGGACTTGAGATTCAGCGTTTCCTCAGCGGCAGTCAGGGCGGGGACCAGCAGATAGCGTCCAGAATAGCCTGCAACGAGATAGACCTTCTGCTCATGTTCAGGGATCCGCTCACACCCAAGCCGAACGAGCCGAACGAAGCAAACCTTTTAAGACTTTGCGACGTACACAACATCCCCGTTGCCACCAATATAGCCACCGCCGAGGCTCTTATTCACAGCCTTGCCCGCGGCGACCTTGATTGGCGCGATATAGTCAACCCGAAATAAGCTCAACCCGCCCCGGCGGTATCCCCGCCGGGCGGCTTTTTAGGGAGCTTTTTTCGCTCATCCCGCCAACGGCGGGATTTAATGTTTTTATGGAAGGAACAAAAACATGGCTCTTTTTACAAAGGCCGTCAAGGGTACGCAGGATGTGCTGCCCGCGGCGAGCTATAAAAACCGCTTTCTCGAAAATACACTGCTCGATATAGCCGCCCGCTTCGGCTTCAAGGAGATACGCACTCCCGTGTTCGAGCATACGGAGCTGTTTTCCCGCGGTGTCGGAGACACCACCGATGTCGTGCAGAAGGAGATGTACACTTTTCTCGACAAGGGCGGTCGCTCGATAACTCTGCGCCCCGAGGGGACTGCGGGCGCGGCGCGCGCTTTTCTTGAGCACGGGCTTTTCAACGAGCCCCTGCCGCAAAAGACCTGCTATATAACTTCATGCTACCGCTACGAGAAGCCGCAGTCCGGCAGATACAGAGAATTTCACCAGTTCGGGGTTGAGGTTTTCGGCACTCCCGCACCCGCCGCGGACGCGGAGATAATCTCCCTTGCCGCCGAGATATTCGCTTTCTTGGGCATTGAAGATTTGACGCTCGAGATAAACTCCATCGGCTGCCCGACCTGCCGCGCCGAGTACCATAAGGCTCTCAAGGCATATTTCGAGCAGTATAAGGCCGACCTTTGCGGCACCTGCCTTGACAGGCTCGAGAGAAACCCCATGCGTATTCTCGACTGCAAGAGCCCGGTCTGCTCCAAAATCGCCGAGGGCGCGCCCGTCATGCTCGACTACCTCTGCGACGAGTGCCGCGAGCACTTTGAAAAGGTCAAGAGCTACCTCGACGCGCTGATGATAAGCTATGTCGTCAACCCGCATATCGTGCGCGGACTCGACTACTATACAAAGACCGTTTTCGAGTTCGTCTCGCATAACGAAAAGACCGACGGACTTGTCTGCGGCGGCGGCGGACGCTATGACGGGCTCATAGAGGAGCTCGGCGGTCAGCACACCCCGTCGCTCGGCTTTGCGATGGGACTTGAGAGGCTGTTAAGCGTCATTGAGGCGCAGGGCATAGAGTTGCCCGGCGACCAGAAATGCGACATATATATCGGCTCTATCGGCGACGCGGCGTCGCTCGTTGCGGCGAAGCTCTGCACCGACCTGCGCTCCGACGGAGTCAGCGCGCAGTTTGACGTTGCGGGACGCTCTGTCAAGGCTCAGATGAAGTACGCCGACAAATTGGGCGCACGCTTTACCTGCGTCATAGGCGACGACGATATCGCAAAGGGCGAAGTCACCGTCAAGAATATGGAAAACGGCGAAAAGACCGCTTTTTCAATCGAAAGCTTCAGCGACGAATTCTCGTCCGCTCTCATTCAGAGTGCGGCAAGCGCCTTTGCGGACAGCATAAGCGACGGCGATTTCGACGCTGCCGACATATCAAATCTCTTTGGAGGGCTCATATAATGGAGAGAACTTATATTGCGGACATAAAAAACAACCTCGGCAAGCCCGTGCTCGTTCAGGGCTTCGTCGAAAACCTGCGCGACAGCAAGTATATGGCTTTCATCGTGCTCAAGGATATCAGCGGAAAAATTCAGATAACCGTTGAGAAAGAGAAGCTGCCGGAGCTCTGCCCCGTGATAGCCTCCTTGACTCAGGATTCCGTTATATCCGTCGTCGGAACCGCCGTTGAAAACGATTTCGTCAAGATGGGCGGCGTTGAGATAATCCCCGAGTCGATAACCGCGGAATCGATAGCGGACGCACTGCCGATAGTGCGCAAGGAGATTCCCGCCACGAAGAAGCGCCCCGGCGTCGAGCGCTCGAGCATAGACCAGCGAATAGACTACCGCTGGATAGATCTTCGCACCGACGAAAATCAGCTCATGTTCAAGGTTCAGACCGCCATGGTCAACGCCATGCGCGAATTCCTTATAGACCGTAATTTTATCGAGATACACACCCCCAAGCTCATCGGCGCGGCGAGCGAGAGCGGCGCGGAGGTTTTTGAGGTCAAGTATTTTGACCGCCTCGCCTATCTTGCGCAGAGCCCGCAGTTCTATAAGCAGATGGCCATGGCGAGCGGCTTTGAGCGTATATTCGAGGTAGGCCCCGTTTTCAGAGCCGAGAAGTCCTACACAAATAAGCACACCACCGAGTTCTCCGGCTTTGACCTTGAGTTTAGCTACATCACCTCCTTCAAGGATGTCATGAAGATGGAGGAGGAGCTGCTGACCTATATGCTTAAAGCGGTCAAGGAGAAGTACGGCGAGGAGATAGAGGAGCTGTTCGGCAAGGAGGTTATCGTTCCGACAACTCCGTTCCCCGTCATAAAGCTCGCCGACCTCTATGACGAGCTCGAAAAGGAGTTCGGCTACACCGTGCCCGACAGCGAAAAGGGCGACCTCACGACCGACGCCGAGCGCCTGAGCTACGATTGGGTCATGAAGAAGTACGGCCATGAGTTCCTGTTCATTACCGACTACAGCGCCGAGAAGCGTGCATTCTACCATATGCGCGACGAGAACGGCGTGCCGCAGGGCTACGACCTCATCTGGCGCGGCGTCGAGATAACCACCGGCGCGCAGCGCGAGCACAGATACGATGTGCTCAAGAGCCAGGCGCAGGAGAAGGGACTCGAGAAGGATGTTGAATTCTATCTCGAATTCTTCAAATACGGCTGCCCGCCCCACGGCGGCTTCGGAATCGGTATCGACCGCCTGACCATGCTCATGCTCGGACTGCACATCAAGGAAGCGATGTTCCTCTTCAGAGGCCCGAACAGACTCACCCCGTAACGGAAAAAGAGAAATCCCGTCGAGTTTTTCGGCGGGATAATTTTATGCTTGTGCCAAAAGAAAAGGTAAAAATTTTATGCATTCCGACCGTTCAAACGGATATATAGACGAAAGACAAAGACGGGAAGTGAAATTGATGACAGGCAGGCAGTTGGATCTGTGTATTTGCGAAATCGCCGCGGGAGACAGAGACGCTCTGAGCCGATTATATCTTGACATGAAAGATCCGATCTTTCGGTTTGCGCTGTCGTTGGTTCGCAGCAGGCAGCTCGCGGAGGATATAGAAGCGGAGACATTTCTTAATATTATGCAGTCTGCCTGCGGCTACAAGCCCGGCACAAATGCGAGGGCGTGGATTTTCGCCATAGCGCGCAACTGCTGCATGGACTGCATGAAGGAAAACGCAAGGCTTTTGACGGTAGACAGCGAGAGCCTTGATTTGCTGCCCGGTGACACGGAGGGTTTTGAGCAGACCGAAAACGCGATGCTTGCGCTGGAAGCCTTGAAAACGCTGAGCGAAACAGAGAGGCAGATAGTATCGCTGTATCTGTATTCCGGCCTGAAGCAGACGGAGATCGCCAAGGTTTTGAACCTCCCCTATTTGTCTGTCCGTTCAAAATACGGCTACGCTCTCACTAAGCTGAGGCGTTATTTCGACCGAAAAGGAGTGCATACGGATGAGGCGTAAATCAACAGAAAAATTCATGAGAGACGCAATGAGTTTTAAAGCCCCGGAGGAGGTCTGGGATAAAATCAAGGATAAGCCGATTCAAAGTGTTCGGGAAAGCAAAGCCAAGGGTCATCCGAAAAAGGTTTGGTATGCCGCGGCGGCGTGCATTGCGGCTTGCACGGTTCTCATATCCGTTTTAGCAGTCGGCAAAAGCCTGGGACTTCCCGCTTCCGATTCGACTTTGAATACCGAAAACGGCACGGAGCGAGGTGGTCAAATCGCGACGGACAGAGCGGGAGAGCCCGAAAAGAAAGTGCCAGGCGAGACTGTTTCGCAGACGGCGGAGAAAACGACAGCGGCCGTTTCCCACGGCGGCAGCGTGGCGGGTGTTTGCATCCCGACATATAAGGTCTGGAATCACAGACTTTACGGGTATGCGGGCGACAACCTCGCGCTGACGGATTCCGATTTAGGTCCGCTGCACCGCGAAAAAATAAACGGCACGGAAATCGCCGTCTATTCGCTGAAAAATATCCCCATGGAACAGAGCATAGGGGACAAGAAAAACGGTATTGTCCTGCGCTATGACTGCATATTGGACGGCATTTTTGAGCTTCGCGGAAAAAAATACGGGATAGTGAGCGAAACGGCTTATATCTGTCCCGTCCCCGAAAAGGGCGAGTATTTAGGCGAAGTCAACGGTGTGAAGTGCTATGAATTTAAAGGAAAAGCAGACGCGATACTCGTTGACCTCGGGAAATATGTATCTCCCTCCGACGGGAGCATATACGAGAGCCTGTATGTTGCGGAGCTTATAGGATAAAAGAGCATAACAAAAAGCGGGCGGCATAATCTCGGTTATGCCGCTCGCTTTAATTTTATATTGTTATTTTATCCCGTTGATGAACGAGAAGATCGCATCTATCCGCGCAATGATATCGCGTATATCATGCGCTATGCGGATAGCGGTGATGATATATGCGGGGGTGAGGTCTGCTTTTGTAATACCCGAATAGTTGCGGGTCACGGTGAAGCCGAAGTCGCGGGTCGCGTCCTTTCCGGTGACGGTCATGCGCTTGTAGGCTACGGTTATTTTGTCGTAGCTCTCCGCCGAGGGAACCTTGCCCGTGAACGCTATCTCGGCGCTCTCGCCCGCCTCGAGGACTATCGGATAGGGCAGGATGAAGTTCAGCGTGCCGTTTTCCGCGGTTATCGAGGAGACAGTAATCTTATCCTTTTTCGACAGGTTTTTAACTATGACGGAGTTGCAGGAGAAGATGCGTCTTGTGAGCGTCGGCAGGAAGGAGGAATTCGTGCTCTTGAAGAGGACTGCTATGTCGCTCGTCGGAGCGAGGCTCTCCATGAACTGGGGATACTCCATATGAGAATAAGCGTCCTTGATGTTGTCGGTGAGCAGAAGCTCCATGAGCAGATCATAGGTGCGGGGGTCCCACTCCGCCTGACCGTGGTAGTGGCGGTTGACTACCCATGTGCGCTCGGGCATATAGCCGGTCGAGAGGTCAACCGTTCTGTCGGGCGAGATGTTGTTCTTGCCCGTCTTGACTGCCTGCTTGTAGTCGGCGGGGAACGTCTCGCCGAAGGGCGCGCACACTGCGCCGCAGGAGTATTTCATATTTACTATGCCGTCGCTGTTGTCAACGGTACCCGAGGCGAGCGGCACGCCGGAGCAGGCCTTCAGAGAGACGCTGACTCCCTTTTTCTGCTGAGCGTAGAGTGTCTCGGAGATATGCGACATAAAGCCGTTTCGGACTTTTTCGACTTTCTCTGTGAGCTTTGCGTTCTTAACGGAATCGAGGCGCACGGACTTGATATATTCGTAATTCTCCGGGTCGCACATCTCCCAGAATGCGGGGATGTTTATGACGCTCGGGAGAACCATGGTCTTGAGTCCGTAGTCGGCGACGTTGTTCGCGCCGTCGGCGGGGATTATGTCCATAACAAACGAGAAGTCCGCCTCGGTGTGGAGAATGGATCTTAAAATATCGAGCGTGGTGTCAAAATTGAGTGAGATGGGCTTGTCGGTATAGAGGTCGGAGACGAGGTTGCTGCCCGCGAGAAGCGGAGTGTCAAATACAGCGCGGTCAATGTAGTTGTCGTTAGGATATTCGTACATATACACGCCCAGCAGCAGGCAGCTCTGGCTGATACTGTATACGCTGACCTTGTCGTGTCCCGTGAGGGCGCAGACCTCCGCGAGATAGTCATGGAGCTGAGCCGCGACATCCGCGTGGCTGAGTCTCCAGTCGTAGAGGAAGTTGAAAACATGGTCGTCGCCTATCTCGTCGCCGATAACCTCCATGTCGAGAAACTCCGAGCCCGTGTAGGGAACGAGGTCGAGCTGACCGTTCTTTGTGAATGCCTCAAGGCTCGTATCCTTTGCGCTGCTGAGTATGGGCACTATGTCATAGAACGAAGTGCCGTCGTCGTTCATTCTCAGCGGCTCGACAATAGAAGTTATTATCTCGCGCATCGGCTTTTCTATGCCGTCGGTGCCCTTTTGGGCTATCAGCTTAATTATACCCGTGATAAGGTCGGGGGCGTTGACTCCGAGAAGCTTTAATATCTCCTTGGTGTCGGGCGGGAAAACGCGCTTTAACGAGCCGTCCTCCTGCTTTTCGGCGAGAACCGTAGCGCCGAAGCCGGAAATCATAACAACGGGCGAGTGACCGCATGCGCACTTGGTGGCGGCCGCCGCTGTGGACGCGAATACCGAGCCGAGCATAACTGCTGCTATTAAAACGCAGAGTATTCGCTTAAACGGTTTTTTCTTCATTTTTTGTTTTCTCCTTTCGCAAAGCACTTTTATGCAACGGATAAATTGTACAGTATTTTTGCAAAAATGTAAACATTTTGTTTATGATTCTTGCAAAACATTTTCGCGCTCTTAATCTATAGACAAAGAACGGAGAGGTGTGCTATAATAATCACGGAATAAAACAAAAAAACCGAAAGGATGGTAATAACTCATGAAAAAAACTCTTAAACTGACAGCTCTTGTCATGGCAGTGGCGATACTCGTCTGCGCCTTTGCGGGCTGCACGGCGAAGCTCGACAAGCTTATTGTAGGAAAGTGGAGCGATGAGCAGAACAAGGTGACTGTCGAGTTCAAGGATGACGGCACATTCAAATTCGAATCGAGCAACCTCAATATTCTCGGTCTCTCGATAGGCACTTCCGTTTCCGGTACATACAAGGTCAATACCGAATCCGACCCCGCAACCGTTACCGTCGCTCCCGAGAAGGCCTTCGCGGGCTTCAAGGTCGGCGCGGAGATAACCTTCACCGCAGCCTATGACAAGGACAGCAAGGTGCTCAAGCTCACAAACGACAAGCTCGGCACGCTGAACCTCACTAAGGTCGAGGAGTAAAAAAACAGTCGCCGCTGCGGGAGACCGCAGAGCAAATATAATCGAAATACATAAGCTTTTTATCCCGGCCTCGCGCCGGGATTTTTTTCTGTGTCGTGAAAATAAAAATCAAAATCTGTATCTTTTTTCCGGGAAGTATGCTATTATGTGGATGACAGGAGACAATAAAGGGAGGTATTTTATGAAGATCCGAAGATTTATTGCCGCAGTTCTCGCCGTCCTCGCGCTTTCAGCCTTTGCCGGCTGCAAGAAACACGACAAAGACCAAACCGACACAACGGGAAAAAACGATGAGACAGTATCCGAAGATAGCAGCGAGAGCACCGCATCTGTCGCGGATGTTAATGCCGACATAAAAAACTCCAGGTATTTTCTCGGCATCGACCTCGACGGGTGGTATCACTGGAATCAAACATCGAGCGGTTATCAGAAAGACACGACTTATACCGCGAGCTGGACAAAGGAATATAACTCGCGCGGCGACCTCGTTTCATATATCACCTATGTCCTGATTTCCGAGGGGAACTTTTCCGCCGAAAAAAGGTCATACGGCTATACCTACAACAGCGACGGCACGGTGAAGGAAATCAGCCGCTCGGGGCATTCCCAAGGCACCTACCGCTACGAGTACGACTCGGAGAAGAGAATAACAAAAATCACCTCGGCGGAGCCCTCCGGCGAAGTGACCGCAACACTGAATTTTTCGTATGACAAGCACGGCAGACTCGCAGAAAAAAGCGATTTTTACGGGAGCACCGTCTTTTCTTACGACGGCAAGGGAAGGCTCGTCAAGAGCGAGAGAAATTCCTCAGAAGCCGCGTCCGAGAGCTTTACGGAGACGTTTACCTATAAATATAACTCCGACGGCGATATAGTGCGCCAGACATATACAGTCAAAAATCCCTTCAACACGTCTAAAATCATCACCGAATACGAATATGACGAGCGCGGCGCGCTGATAAGGCTGACCGTCAGGGATTCCTTCGGCGCCGAGACCGAAAAGGAGTACAAAAACGACGCCTACGGAAATCCCGTCGAAATAAAGGAGACCCGGTTCCAGGACGGCGAGGCGGGAAGCACCGAGGTTATCTCGTATTCATACGAATATGAGACCGCCAAGATAGCGGTCACGGGCACGGACGGCAGCAAAACAACATACGAATATCAAAAGAACAAGAGCATAGTCACACCCGAGACGGAGTAGCTTTAAGATGTTCCGAAAATTCTCCCGGCCCTGTGCCGGGATTTTTCACGCCCGACGAAATTAAAAATCAAAATTCGCACATTTTTTATAAAAAGTGTGCTATTATATATACAACGAAGCATTCGGGAGGTATTCAATAAAAATGAGAAGATTTTTTGCAGCCGTTTTGGCGGCGGCCATGCTGTTGTCATTTGCGGGATGCGCAGTCAAAGACACGCAGAGCGACTCGACCGCGCCCGCCGAGGAGCAGACGACCGAGGAGAAAAGCACAGAGCCTCTGACCAACGAGGACGGAAGCCTCGTCAAGCCGAAGAACGCGGTCTCCGTCTCCGACGATGTGAAGATAAAGACCTACAGCGGCTCGTCTATAATCGAAATCGGCAACCGCGAAATGGAGCCCTACGGCAACTCATATAAAAACATGAAGTCCTACGCCGACGCGCTCAACCGCCTCAAGGCGGAGATGCCGAACACCAAGGCCTACTGCCTCATGGCGCCGACCGCTATAGAATTTTATGCGCCGAGCAAATACAACACCGGCGTATCGAAGTCGCAGTACGAGGGTATGTGCTATATCTACGAGCAGCTCAAGGATATAACGCCCGTCAATGTCTACGCCGAAATTGCGGCGCACACAGACGAATATCTCTATTTCAGAAGCGATCACCACTGGACGACCCGCGGCGCATACTACGCCTACAGAGCCTTTGCGAATGTCGCGGACTTCAAGCCCGTTGACAAGGACACCCTGCAGAGCGGCAAGCTCTCGCCGTTCCTCGGACTCTTTTATAACTACACAAATAGTCCCGTGCTCGCAAATGACCCGGACTATGTGGAATATTTCCTTCCGCCCGTCAACACAACGGCCACAGCCTCCGATACCGACGCCGCCATGAGCGACGGCTACGGCATTCAGGTCATAAACACCGAGACGACATCCTCCAACAAATACTTAGCCTTTATAGGCGGCGACCACGGCGTTATCAAGATAACGACCGACGCTCAGAGCGACAGGAGCATTGTTGTCATAAAGGAGAGCTACGCCAACGCCTTTGTCCCGTGGCTCTGTGCAAACTACAAGACGGTCTATGTCCTCGACCCGCGTATGCTGACCGTTAAGCTCGCGGATTTCGTCAAGACCAATTCGATAGACGAGGTTCTGTTCCTCAACTATATGTTCATCCCCAGCAACCCGAAGTTTATGAATGCGCTGGAGAACATGGCATAAAGAGATTATAAAAGGTCCCGGAAGATTTGACTTCCGGGATCTTTTTCTTTAAGCAAGCTTTCTTTTCTCATCCTTTTTCAGCGTGCGGTAGGTGTAGATTATCACTATCGCCGAGGCTATAAACGCGAGGATATCCGCCGCAGGCATTGAGAATATTACTCCGTCGAGCCCCCACATGAGCGGGAGCACGAGCACCAGCCCGACGCCGAAAACTATTTCCCTTGTCATAGAGAGCGCTGTTGAGGCAACTGCCTTGCCCATCGCCTGCAGGAAGATGAACGCCGACTTGTTGACGCAGGCGAGCGGCATCATGCACAGATATATCCTGAAGCATTTTACCGCAAATTCGGTATAATACGCGCTCTCGTTAGCCGCGCCGAAAACAGCGATAAGCCCGGTCGGGAACAGCTCGACTATAAGCAGGGCTATTGCGCCCGCGGCCGCCTCGCTTATGAGCAGGCGGGTGAACAGTCCGCGCACGCGGCGGTAATTCTCCGCGCCCATGTTATATCCGACTATCGGGATGCAGCCCGCCGCCATGCCTATCGACACCGATATGACTATCTGGAAGAATTTCATCACGATTCCGACGACGGCCATGGGTATCTGCGCATATTCCGCGAGCCCGAACACAGGGTCGAGCGCGCCGTATTTTCTTATCATGTTGTTTGTCGCCGCCATTGCCGCAACGAGGGATATCTGCGCCAAAAAACTGCATATTCCGAGCGGAATAAATCTTTTTATAACCCTGCCGCAGAGCTTGAACGAGGCTTTTTCGAGCTTCACCGAGCGCATACGGAACAGATAATATACGGCCATTACCGCCGTGAGAAGCTGCCCGAGCACCGTGGCGACTGCCGCGCCCGTCATACCCCATTTGAATACGAAGATAAACACGGGGTCGAGAATGATATTGACCACCGCGCCGACGACCGTTGACAGCATGGCAAATCTCGGGCTTCCGTCCGAGCGTATGACCGGGTTCATCGCCTGACCGAAAACATAGACGGGGATTCCGAGGGATATCCAAAAGAAGTATTCCTTGGAGAAGGCAAGGGTCTTTTCGTTGACCGTGCCGCCGAACATGGCTATCAATTTATTCGAAAAAACCAGGTACAGTATGCACAGCACTATACCGCCCAAAGCCGAGAGCACTACCGCGTTGCCGACGCTTCGGTGCGCGTCCTCGCGCCTGTCCGCGCCGAGGGATATGCTCACAAACGCGCAGCAGCCGTCGCCTATCATAACGGCTATCGCAAGGGCTATGACCGTCAGCGGAAAGACTACGGTGTTGGCGGCGTTGCCGTCCGAGCCGAGATAGGCGGCATTTGCGATGAATATCTGGTCTACTATATTATAGAGCGCCGCGACGAGCAGGGAAATCACGCAGGGCACCGAATATTTGCCCATGAGCCTGCCGAGCTTTTCCTGCCCGAGAAAAGTCTGATCGTTATTTTTCATGGTTGTCTCCTTTGCAAAAAAAAATAAAAGACGCAAACCCATCCGGATTTACGCCTTTGGCTACACGATGAAAAAATTATATCAGCTTTTGCCGTATTTTTCAAAGGCAGTAATTGTCAAACTTTTATTTTTTTGCGCCGATGATTTTATATAAAAAACGCAGAGATGCTTGAACGGCATTTGCGGTTATGCTATAATCTTGAAAAAAGCAGGAGGAAGTTTATGAACAGCAGAAAAACAGCGGGCGCCGTCCTCGGCACTCTCGGCGGGCTGACCGCTCTGACCGCGGCTTCGGCGGAGATTCTCTATAATTTCTCGATAAACACGAAATCGCCCATACATATGAGCAAGCTCAACAACCTCATTCAGAAGATGGCAAGCAAGTCCGACGGCGAGGATTCGAGCGCAAAATACAGCGGACTCACGGGCACGCCGGAAATCCGGGAATGGTACGACGAGCACGGCGAGGACGTATTTATTATGTCCGACGCTCTGCGGCTGCACGGAAGAAAGTTCGAAAATCCCGGCTCGGATTATGTTCTCGTCTGCCACGGATATACGAGCAAGGCCAGGCATATGGCGGGCTTTGTCCATAAGTTTCACTCCCTCGGCTTCAATGTTCTTGCGGTCGATGCGCGCGCCCACGGCGAAAGCGAGGGAACTAAAATCGGCATGGGCTGGCCGGAGCGCATGGACGTTATCGAGTGGATAAAGCTCATTCTCTCGTGGGATCCCGACGCGAGGATAATCCTGCACGGCGTGTCCATGGGCGCGGCGACGGTGCTCATGGCATCGGGCGAGACGCTGCCCGAAAACGTCAAGGCCGTTATCGCGGACTGCGGCTACACCTCGGAGTGGGATGAGTTCATCTGGGAGGCCGAAATGATGCATATCCCGTGGTTCCCGGTGCTCAACGCAGCCTCAGCCCTCTCGAAGCTCCGCGACGGCTATGATTTCAAGCAGGCGAGCGCGCTCGAGCAGGTCAAAAAGAGCGATATTCCCACCCTGTTCATCCACGGCACGGCGGATGAGCTGGTGCCCTATAAAATGCTCGGCGAGCTGTTCTCGGCGGCGGCATGTGAAAAGGAAAGCCTGACCGTCGAGGGAGCGGGTCACGCACTCTCGTCCTCGGTTGAACCGGAAATATATTGGAGCACGGTTGAAAGATTCGTAGAAAAACATATAGGCAGCTAAAGCAATAACCACCGTCGCGGACGGTGGTTATTTTATCGCACAAAAGAAAATCCCGACCGGTTAAGGTCGGGATTTTCTTTGTATAAAACGGGGGCAAGAAGATGGTAGGTGTCTGATTTATTCGGCCTGCTTCGAGTATTTCTTGAGATAGATTACTCTCATGAGCAGGCACTCGATGGGATTTATCGGCTTGCACTTACCGAAGAGACCGGAGCCTATGTAGGTAAGGCAGCTCTTTTCTGCGATCATCTCGACCGCACCCGCGTTGCTCTCGTTCGAGCCACAGCAGAGCGCGCCGCCGTCCTTGACGAGAACGCAGTGGCGACCCTTGAGCGCTCTGACTACCTTCTTGGGGGAGTTCTTGGCGCATTTGAGGCTCGTGCCGATTATCTGGGCGCTGTCGTCAAGCTGCGGCCTGACGGTCTTGCCCATGGCGGCGACTGCGAGCACCTCGGGAGCCTGAGAATAGAGAATAGCATTGATATCCTCGCGTGAAGCATATATGGCGCGATGGAGGTCTGCCGTCGGAATCTCTCCCTCGCCGCTGACCGCCGAGGTCACGGGGTCTACGGTGACGGTGTGTTCCTTATCGCCGGGAGCATAGAATACTATCTTTCCGCTTGCGTCTCTATACGAGTTATTATAACAGGTTTCGTCATGCTTGACAATAGTTTTTCCGTGTTTTTGTGCCCAGGAAACACACATTTCGCTCAAGTCGGCAATTTTTTCTCCGAACTTTCTGTCGAAAAGGTCGAGAACATAAAGCGCGCTCTCGCGCTCGAGCGTGGCGGCGACGTTGAACGCCTCCTCGCTGTCCTTGCCGTAGCAGACGGCTCCGTGGTGCGCCATGATAACTGCCTTGCTGTCCATGTCGGCGGCAACTGCGGCAGCGACGCCCTTTTTGAGCTTCTTCGTGCCGGGCAGACCGTAAGAGCCGAGCATGACTCTGTCGCCTATAACCTTGCGTCCCTTTTCGGTCAGCGAGGGGATTCCCTGCGTTGTTGCGCTGATTATGGACGCAAACTTCTGATGGGTGTGAATGACGAAGCCCGCGTCGGGATGGGCCTTGTAGACCTCGGCGTGAACGCCCTTTTCGGAGGAGGGCTTGACGCTGCCCTCGTAGCTCAGAGTGTCGATTTTTACCTCAACAATGTCGTCGGGGGTCAGTCCGTCGTAGGGCTTTCCGCTCGGGGTGATGACGAAGCTGTTTTCGTCAACGCGGCAGCTGACGTTGCCCCATGTTCTTGCGATAAGACCGGTCTCGACAAGGCGCAGACCCGCTGCGATAACTTCTTTTTTTGCCTGTAAAATATCCATGAAAACCGTCCTTTCGGGAAAAAAATTTAAATTGTGCCGGTGAACAATTTTGTACTACAGTTCAATTATAACACAAGCAGACCAAATGTCAACAATTTACTTCTCGGGTTCGCTCTCTTCTTTTGACTCTTTTTCGGGCTCTTTTTCGCCCTCGGAGCCGTCCGCCGTCGGAGCCGGAGCGTCCTGCGCCGCCGCCTTTTTCGAGCTGCGCCAGATGTGTATAACTCCGTCGTCGTTGAGAACCTTGAGCACGGTTATCATTATAGGCATAATAAATATTCCGATAAAGCCGAACAGCTGAACGCCGATATACATACCCATTATGCTGACTATCGCCGGGATGCCGAGGTTGTTTGCGACTATCTTCGGCTCGATTATCTGACGTATGACGGTTATGCAGGCATATATGACGAGCAGTCCGATACCGAGACCGTAGCTCTTATTTATCAGCGAGAACACCGCCCACGGTATAACGACCGTTCCCGTGCCGAGCACGGGCAGAATATCGACTATTGCGGTGATTATTGCAATAATAAATATATATCCGCTCTTGTAGACGCCTATAATTTTGAGCACGCCCAGACCTATCAGCATTTCGAAAAAGGTGACGAGCATTATAAGCGCATAGGACTTGACGAGCTTGCCCATGGAGGAGACCACTATCTTCTTTGTCTTTGAGAGCGTTCTGCGCTTCTGCGGGGTCAGCTGATTCTTGATAAAGCCGACTATGCCGTCATATCCGGCGGTCATAAAGCAGGCCGCGATAATAAACAGGAGCATACCGACCAAGATGCTCGGTATCTGCTTTGCGGTTGACCAAACGCCGCTGAGCGAGGGCTTGAGAAGTGACAGGAGATTTATACCCGCGCTGCTCTCGCCGTTCTGCGTGCGCAGAGCCGCCCGCTCCTCCGATGAGAGCAGGAGCTTGTCGGACAGCGATTTTATCGCTTCCTCCGCGGAGCTCTTGAGTCCTCCGGGCAGGCGCTCGGCGAGGCGGTAGAGTGACTCCTCCCAGCCCTTTACATAGTCCGGAAGCTTCTTGAGCCATTCGCCGAGAGTCGAAGCGAGGCCCTTTGCCTCTGCCACGACCCTTGCACCCGTCAGGGCGACCAAGGTTGCCAGCAGCGCGATTATCAGCAGAACCGCAATAACGGAGACTATTCCTTTTTTGATATGCGTCTTTTTCGAGAGGAAGTTTGTCGGGCGCTGCAGCGCGACTGCGAGGACAAAAGCGAATATGAACGGCGCGACAGTCCAGAACGCATATTTCATAAACAGATAAAACGCACCGAGCACGAGCGCGATATACGCGACGTTTATCAGCACGGCTCTTCTTCTTTCAACAGTTTCCGGAGACATTTTCTGCACCTCTTCTTTCAACGGTCTTTATTTCTGTTTACGGTTTCAAAGCGGCATAATACATCATATATATTATACTATTTTGCCTTAAAACTCAATGAGTTTGAAAAATACTTCACAAAAAAGTAAAAAAGTTTTCTTTTGAGACTTTATCGCCGCCCGCCTTTGTGATAAAATAGTAAAAAAATAACAGTGGGGAGAAAGTTGCCATGTATATAGCTATAATGGGCTACGGCGTTGTCGGAAGCGGCGTTGCCGAGGTCATCAACAAAAATCACGACAGTATAGTAAGAAAGAGCACTCAGTCCGAGCTCGAGATAAAATACATCCTCGACCTCAAGGACTTCCCCGGGGACCCCAACGAGAAGCTCTTTATAAAAGATTTCAACATCATCCTCAACGACCCCGAGGTTAAGGTCGTCGTCGAGACAATGGGCGGCCTTCATCCGGCATACGAGTTTGTCTCCGCCTGCCTCAAGGCGGGCAAGAGCGTCGTCACCTCGAATAAAGAGCTTGTCGCCGCCAAGGGCTGCGAGCTGCTGAAATATGCCGCGCAGCACAACGTAAACTTCCTGTTTGAGGCGTCGGTCGGCGGCGGTATTCCGATAATCAGACCGATAAGCCAGTGCCTCGCCGCAAATGAGATAGACGAATTCGCCGGCATATTAAACGGCACGACGAACTTCATTCTCACCAAAATGATAAACGACAATATGGCGTTTGAGGACGCGCTCAAGCTCGCGCAGGATAACGGCTACGCCGAGCGCGACCCCTCCGCCGATATTCTCGGCTTCGACGCGTGCCGCAAGGTCTGCATACTCGCCTCGCTCTGCTTCGGCAAGCACGTCTATCCCGAGCAGGTGCATACCGAGGGCATAACCGAGATAACCCTTGAGGACGTTGACTACGCCAAAGATTGGGGCGGAGTCATAAAACTGCTCGGCAGGGCGCGCAAGAGCGAGGACGGCAAGCACATCTATGCGATAGTCAGCCCCGCATTTGTCAATCATCACAGCCAGCTCGCAAGCGTCGACGATGTTTTCAACGCTATTCTCGTGCGCGGCGACGCGATAGGCGACGTCGTATTCTACGGCAGAGGCGCGGGCAAGCTGCCCACCGCGAGCGCGGTCGTCGGCGATGTCATTGACTGCGCACGCCATGAGAACAAGCAGAAATTCTTCGGCTGGGCGGACAGCGAGGAGGGCTATGTAGCCGACTACCTCGATATGCCCACTGCGCTCTACGTCAGAGGACGCGCTCAGCAAAAGCAGCAGGTCATCTCCTCGGCGGAGAAAACCTTCGGCGAAATAAAGCTCTTAAAGCGCGCCGGTGCGCCGGAGGACGAGTTCGCCTTTGTAACTCCCGCCGCCTCGGAGCGCGAGCTTCGCACGAAGCTCGAAACCCTGCTCAGCGCGGAGATTATTTCGACAATCAGAGTTACGGATTATTGATAAAAAATTCAAACGGGACTGTCGATATGGCAGTCCCGTCAATCTTTCGAAAAAGTCTGTCATTGCGCGGACTCAAGGCTCCACTGTGTAAGGGGAGCTGTCACGGCGAAGCCGTGACTGAGGGGTTGCGGTGATGAAAGCACAAAATACTCAGCATGTTTGAAAATTTTCAGCTTATTCAGAACAATCCCTCCGGCGCTTCGCGCCTTATCCCGAGCTTTTCAGAAAGCTTCATAAGGTTCTCGATATCGCCGCCGACAAGCCTGCCGTCCTTATTCGGCGGAAGATTTATAACCGCAAGGTTCTGCGCGTTCGGCACTGCCCGTTTTCGGCGGCAACTTCGTTGTCATGCAGTGCGCGCACTTTGCTTTTCGTGCGGTTTGCCGTACTTCATTGGCGAAGCGCTTCATTTTTCATTCGCCGAAGGTGATTTTTACAGAAAACGGAATCGAGTGCTTTATCGCTGATGACAAGAACCCTGTTGTTTTCTTTTGCCAAAACAAGCCACTTAATATTCTCTTTACCGTTGGAAATATTGTTATCCTGCTCGTAAGTGCCGAAAACTATGATATCTCCGACATTTGCGGTTTTTATTTTATTTATCCTTTGTTTCGGTATAATGACTGTTTTCAACAAAATGAGAAAAACCGCGCAAACACACGCAACAGACGCTATCGCTATGAAAACTTTTTTTGCTTTCTTCTTCGCTTTTTCGACTGCAATGCGATGTTCTTCTTCTTTGCGTTCGCGCTCCAAACGTTCGGCTTCCGCTTTACGCTCTGCTTCCAGTCGTTCGGCTTCCTCTTTACATTTACCTCCGGGTATTTTTTCATATTTTACCCGAAAAGTATGAAAACAAAGACACCTCGCAGCCGTTATACCTGCGAGGTGTCCGTTTTTTGTCATTTGGCAAAGCGCTTTTTCAAGGCAGTCTTTACTATTTCTCAAGTCCGCAGTCCGGTTACTACCGGGGGCTGATATCGTAGACGTGTATCTGTGTGTAATCTCATTCTGCACAATCAGCGGCCTGGTTGCCGCCTCCTTGTGCGCCTTAGACAGCTTGTTCAGATTTAAATATGCCGCGATAAATACTGTGGCAAAGGACAAAATGGATGATACGATTTTTATCCAAAGCCGGTCGGCGAAAATAGTGGATAGAATTCCGATGTAGTTATCGTAGGTGGTTATCAGATAATTTTTCACGATGGGAAAACGGCTGCTCCGAACATCCTCGAAACAGCCGTTTGCTTTGTTAAGTTTTGCCGTAAATCAAATAAGCACTTCTTCAACCGGACCTTTGAACGCGCTGTCATGAAGCGGGAACGGCTTTGAGAGATCTTTAATAAACGGAGTAAAAACCGCCCGTTTAAAAATTGTCGGCAACTGATATTTTGAAAGAAGTTCGCCGACGGCCTCCTTTTTGCATGGATTTTTGCGAATTTCAAAGGCTTTTAATTCAACTTTAATATCTGCGTCTGCCGGAACCGAAGACAGAGTAATAACGGTTTTTCCGCACTTGTATTCGGGTGAAACAGGGGTTATTCTGCCGGAGACCTTGACGGTGATTTCCTTTGCCGAGGAGATATCGTCAAAGACGAGCTTCCATTCACGTTTTGAAGGAACGACGGAAAGATCTCCCTTGGCAGCACTGATTTCAAACAACAGATCCTCTCCTGCTTCTTTAACAGAAAGTACGGTTTCCGCAAAAGCTCCGTCTTCAAAGCTCATCGTTTCGCCATCGTCCTCATAGAGGGTAAAGCTGTTTGTTCCTCTGAAAATTCTGACAGTCAGCTTTTCGGGATTCGACCAGTCGTTAGTCTTGCTGTTTTGAGAAAGAGGAACGATAGCTCCCTCTTTTGCGAGCACGGGCAACGCATTCAAATCACGGTACATGGTAACAAAGCGTTCGCCCTCATAGATTTTGCCGGTATACCAGTCTGTCCATCTGCCTTTCGGCAGCCACACTTTTGCGGGTGCAAGGTAGGTGCGCTTGTCAGCGGGCTTGGTAATAGGTGATACCATGAGCTCAGTGCCGAAGAAAAACTGATTCGGCACTTCATAGGCGGCTTTTTCGCACGGATATGAGTAATACATCGGCTCGCAAAGGGCGCGCCCCTCTGTGTGGGTGAGACGGTTAATCGAGTATATGTACGGAATGAGCGCATGACGTTCTCTGAGCGCATTCACTGCCGCTGTTTCTGCGGCAAAGCTGTATTTCCAGGGCTCTTTGCCCATGAACTCGTCTTTTGTTGAATGAAGGCGCATTATCGGGCTGAATTCGCCGAGCTGAACCCAGCGAACATAAAGCTCATCATTCCTTGAGCCGAGCTGATGACCTCCGATATCATGACTCCACCAGGTATAGCCGACGTTTGCGGCATTTGCAGTGAAATACGGTTGAAAATCAAGGCTCTTCCAGCTGATTATCGTGTCGCCGGAAAATCCGAGAGGGTAGCGGTGAGAGCCGACCTCGGCGAAGCGTGAAAGAATGAGGGGCCTTTTGCCGGTTGAGGCAAGATCAAGAGTGTGATAATGATTGAGCGCCCAAAGGGGATCAAGACCTTTGATTTTTGTATCCTTTTCCTGCTGCCAATCAATCCACCAGAAATCTACGCCGTCTTTTTCATAGGGTCTGTGGAGAATGTTGAAATAGGCATCAATGAATTTCGGGTCGGTAATATCAAAGGGAATACGTTTTTTGCTCTTCGGGTCAACGCCCATAAAGCGTGCAAAATCTTCGTACTGATCTTCAAACGGGCGTACTCCCTGCGCCGGATGGAGGTTGACGGTGACCTTGAAGTTCTTGTCGTGCAGCCACGAAAGCAGTTCTTTGTAATCCGGAAAAAGTTCGGTGTTCCAGCTGTAGCCGGTCCAGCCCTGAGACTGAAATGCTTCTACAATGTTCCTGTAGGGCAGAAAACCATCACGGCGAAAGAGTGCATTTTCTTTTCCGAAACGTTTAATAACATCTACCCAATGCCAATCCATGTCAATTGTTGCAACCGAGATAGGAATATCACGTTCAAGAAATTTTTTCATCAGATCGATATATTCCTGTTGACTGTAGTCCTTGTATCTGCTCCACCAGTTGCCAAGGCAGTATCTCGGAACGAGGGGTACCGAGCCGCATAGCTTAAAAAAGTCTTTGAGGCAACCGCGAAAATCATTGCCGAAAGCAAAATAGTATTCGTCTTTTTGAATGTGTCTGCGCTCTTTCAAGGTTCCGTCCGTGCTCACGATCACTGTTTTTGAATCGTCAACAACAGAAACGCCGTTTGTGCTCATCAGCCCGTCCCCGAGCCTGACAGAGCCGTTTATCATGTCGAGAGTGCGGTAGGTACCCTTGAGGTTGCCGGCTTTGAAGTTGGTGACGCATCTTGAGTCCTTGAGCGTAATGCTCTCTGTTTTGCCTTTTGAAAGGTCAAAGCGGAATATAATATCATCTGTTTTTATCACGATTTTATTATTGTCCTGAGAAAAGCCGAATTGGGGTCTGTCAAAATCGCGGCAGATAACGGTCTGAGTTGCTTCATCGGTAAAAATCCGTTTTTCGTCTTTTTCAACGCGGATAATTCTTGACGAGAGAACGGAGAACCGATAGTCACCGCGCTGAAAAACATATTCATCGGGAGTCTTGCTTTTGTAGCTGTGAGAAAATGCGTTTGTAAAATACTTTGAAAGTTCACTCATACTGTTCTTCTCCTCATATAATAAAACAGCGGTTATTATACTTATTTACATTAAATTCATTTCGGACATCCTTACATAAGCGGATTCCATACTAGCCATTTGTACAAGGATACCACTTTCACTGCGATATGACTTGTCAAATTCTATTCCGTTGTTGATTGCCATTTTGCGCAAATCTTCTGAAACATTCTTGGCTGCTCGTGCTCTCGGCTGACCTGTGGCAACGGAATTTAAATACGCATCCAGGAGCAGAACGGCCTCATGCCGAGAAAATGGTACCTTCTTCATATCAAAACTCCAATCCAAAAAGCTCCGTCAAAGGGCACGTAATACAAACAACAACAGTTCAGTGCTCCGATTATTTTCAATCGCTCTGCGCCTCTTGCTCAAATGGGCACAATTATACCCATTAAGTATACCACAAAATTTCCAATTTTCAAGATTTCTATGCAATAATACCTTCGCTCTGTTGGCTGTTTTTCGGGCTTTTTTCGGATGTGTGTGAAAAAACGGACTCTGTAACAGTCGGCCAACTGCCGACAAAGTTCGTCATTGTTTTGTCTGTCCGTTTTTTCGCCCTCAAAGCATGAAAAATATTCTTTGGGAGGCGCTTTTTATAAAGTAATCCATGAAACTCAGGGTTACTTTCGTGTCAAAAATTCGGAAATGAGGAATTGTTGCAAAAAGCATCGATATTATACGGCTTAAAACTCTTCGCCTTGCCGAATATAATCCTGCTGTTCGAACACTTGTATTTAATCTCCGCAAAGCAAAGAAACACACAAAAACACACCACTGTTTTGAGCTGTTTCTGCCGCGGCAGCGCTGTGCTCCGAGCCGGTTAACAGCCGGTGCGGCTGTGTGTGGCAGGGTCGGCGGGTTGGCTCGGCAAGTAAAGTGAAAAAGAGCAGGAAGACCGGTGGATTCCTGCTCTTTTCGCTAAATGTGATTGCTGTTTCAATTCATGAAGTGCTTGCTATGCTCGCAGGAAGTGCGCGCACTTTGATTTTCATGCGGTTCACCGCACTTCATTAACGAAGCGCCTTCATTTTTCATGCACCGAAGGTGCGCTTAGTTGAAAAAGCACTTGCAAATGCAAGTGCTTCTTTCTGCCTAAAAGCGACTAAAAGGTGCGTAAGTGAGGTAAAAACGAACAAAAGTACACCGATTACATTAAAAATCAACACAAAAGTATTGACATCTAAATATCATTGTGATATAACCTAAATGGAGGTGGCACTATGGCTTTTTCGTATAAACCTTTATGGAAACTTTTAATTGATAGAGATATGACCAAGAAACAACTTATGCAAGTAACGGGCATTTCGAAATCCACCATGGATAAAATGGCACGCGGAGAAATCGTTTCATTAGAAATCATCGATCGTATTTGTTTTCACTTGCAATGTAACGTTGAAAATGTTATAGAACATATCGAGAGGTGATTTATGGAAGATAAGAAAAGAGTGGTAACAGGATCTTCGTCAACTGATTTAATTTTTTCTGCTTATGTACGCAATAATGAAGACCTTTTCCCGATGATTTTATCGTTATATGTTCCTATTGGATCTCATGTTGCTGACGTGACATACGGTAAAGGTGTTTTTTGGAAAAAAGTGAGCCAAAGTGACTACACTTTGTATTTTTCCGATATAAAAACAGGGGTAGATTGTCGTAACCTTCCCTATAACGATAAATCTATGGATTGTGTTGTAATAGACCCACCATATATGGAAGGATTGTATAGACGCAAAAGTGACCATTTGGCAGGAAACGGAACATTTGCGTCATTTAGAGAGGCGTATTCAGACGGAAGTGTATATACTCCTGAAGAAAATGCTCCGAAGTACCACGATGCCGTGTTAGCAATGTATTACGCAGCAGGAAGAGAAGCAATTCGCGTACTAAAAAACAAAGGAATTTTGATTGTAAAATGTCAAGATGAAGTCAGTGCCAACAAACAACGATTGACACATGTTGAAATAATCAACGAATATGTAAAATACGGCTTAATAGTTGAAGATTTGTTTGTTATGGTACGAAACAACAAACCTAATATTTCAACACTGAAAAAACAAGTTCATGCTAGGAAGAACCATTCTTATTTTTTGGTTTTTCGAAAAATAAGTTAAAGCATACTATCTAATAGGGCATATACATCCGTTGTAAATGGCGGTTGCAATGGCCATGTTATATCGATTAGTGTTTTAATTAAATATTCTCTATCAGCTTCTGCCACATTTCTGGAACGTGCTCCAGGGTGTGGCAGATCACTATTTTTGGCAAAAGCAAACTTCCATTCATCGCCAAATGCATACAGACTTACTGCTACAATATCAAACTCTCCAACTGCCAAGCAGGTAGTATTGACGGTGTGTCCGTTTGGTAAGAGAATTTCTCGTCTATCACTAGCATCGCATTGAAACTTGCCCGTCCATGACGAGTCTCCCGTTCTAATTACTGAATTTGTCTGCAAAGATTTTGCCTCGATTTTAAATTCCTTTCTCTTGTAGATGAAAGAAATATCGCCTTTGCTACTTCTGTCGTGATCATCATATTTCATCAACTTTTCAATGTTCTCGTGTCCATCAAAATAAGTACGAGCTTTGTATTCGCTCACATAACCGAACATAAATCCTCTTAAAGATGGATTCTCGTCAACGATTTTTGTCAATTCTTCTGCTGATATTTGCCACTTTTCAAGTATGGTAGCCATAAATATCCTCCTTATGTAAGTTTAGGTGTGCTTGTACGATGATTATGCATTGTATTATAGCATGAAATTGTTAAATCATAAAGAGGTATAGTTCAAATCCCCCTGTCCGCACCTTTTATTCGTTTCTTGCAGCAGCATAAATAAAACGAACAAAAGTACACCGGCATTTTGATCTTTTTCAAGCACAAAAATAGAGTCGGAGCAGCATTTTCAGCCACTCCGACTCTGATTTTTATATAATTTTCCACGATTTAGCGCGATTTTGCCTCAAAAGCGCCCGAAAAGCGTAAAAAACGAACTTTTATCCGGTAGACAAAAGTTCGTTTTTATTTGGCCCGCCCGGAGGGATTCGAACCCCCGGCCTTCAGAATCGGAATCTGCTGCGATATCCAGCTTCGCTACGGGCGGATATGCGGATATTATAGCACAGAACAAAAGCTTAAGCAAGAGCGGACAGCCGCGCCGCGCAAAATATTTCTCCGACAGTCGACAAAATTGAAAAAAGCTCTTGCAAAAAAACGAAGTCTCGCTTATAATATATAAGCTGTTGATTTTCTGCTACTGTGGCTCAGTTGGTAGAGCAGCTGATTCGTAATCAGCAGGTCGCCGGTTCGAGTCCGGCCAGTAGCTCCAACCCGCAATCCTTTGTGTATCAAGGGCTTGCGGGGTTTTCTTTTGTCCGAAGGCCTGTTCGAGAGCGGGCAAAAATTCGCGTTTTGGTCTTTATTTGGTCTTTATGGGCTTCAAAACCGCGCTTTTAGACGTGCGTGAGCGGGTCGGGGTCGGAAATGCTTTGAAATCCCGTTTTTCGGCGTTTTTGCCGCAAAAAGTACGGCACCGACAGCGGTTGACAATATCGGATAATCAAAACGTCGTGACCGCCGAGGCCGCGCCGTTTTTGATATTTAACCGCACTGCGGGCAATCGCAAATTCATACTTCCCTGAACACCGCCGCGAAGCCGCCGGAGGGGCGCATTGCTATGTCCGCGCTGTCCGCGCCGGTGACGCATATTTTCACGCGGTTGAATCCGCGCTGATCCGCGAGGTCGTCGGTGTAAAGCTCCGCCTCGTATTTTTTGCCGCCCGACAAAAACGAAAACGGCAGATTTATATTCTTCTCGCCCTGCGAGCCGTTGAATACGGCCAAATACCATGTGTCCGCGCTGCGCCGCGCAAATATTGCGAGCTCGCCTATTTTGCTGTCGGGGAGCACGTGCGTCTCGTTCCAGATTACCGGCAGGGGCGATACAAATGAGTCGAGCCCGTGGGCTTTCAGTATAGACGGGTCCTCGCTGACGGTGAAAAACGCGGAGTTATATATTATTGCGGAGGCGAGCATATGGCAGATGCTCACTTCGTTCAGGCATCTCGGCACGGAGAAGCACAGCGGCGTATAATCCGCATTCCCGCCGAGCATCCTTGTAAACGGGAGAATCGTGTCGTTGTCCGCGTCGGCCTTGCATTGGAGTCCGCGTATCGCCTCCATGCTCATCACATTCGGGAAGGTGCGGCGCAGTCCCGTCGGCTTCTGCGGGTTGTGGTATATGACCATCAATTTGTGCTCCGCGGCCTCGAGCGCGAAGCGGCGGTAAAACTCGGTCATGAACTGTGTCTCGCTCTCTATGTGGTCTAATTTTATGCCCTTTATCCCGAGCCTTTGGCAATTTTTGAAGAACCTGCGCCTGTACGGCGCAAACCACACCCTGTCCATGGCGGACTGCCAGAGCCATATCCCGACGGAGCGCTTCTCGGCGTCGTCAACGAGCTCCTTAACTTTTTTAAACGCGCCGCGCTCCGTTCTCGCCCAGTCGCGCCAGCCGCTGTCCGCGAGATTATATTCGTATCCCGCCTGCTCCGCGAGGGCGTTGAATTCCATTATCTTTTCGAATCGGCGGCTGTGCTCCTCGTCTATAAAATACGACCACGCGCTCTTGCCGGGGCGTATCCATTCGGCATTTTCGTATATTTTTCCGCTTGACGGCGCGGCTGAGTGGGTTATGACGCGGCAGCGGACAAGCTCCTCGAGCGAGCGGCAGACTGTAATTATGCGCCAAGGAGTTTTTCCGCCTTTTATGAAGAATTTGTCCGTATCCCAGAGCTCGACCTTGAATTTGCCCGCGCCGAGCGAGCGCAGAGCCATGCCGGGATAGTTCTCGATATCCGATTCGGTTATCATTGTATATATGTCTTTTTCGGGGAACTCGAATGCGGTCATGCAGGAGAAAATTTCGCCCGAGGGGAGCGCCGAGGTCTTTTTTGTCAGTGTCTTGCCCTGCATCTTTTTGAGATCCGTCTGATATCTGCAAACCGTGTCGCCGGGCACGTTGAACTGCGTCGGCTCGTCGGCGACGAGCAGCCCCGTATTCTTGTCAAAGAGCAGTCGGAAGCCGAAGCCGTCGTTCCATATGCGCACCTCGAGCGAATATCGGAATTTTTTCGAGCGCACGGGGAAGATATAATTTATGTGCCTGTCGGTGATGTCCGTCTCGGTGTCGGGGTCGCGCCGTATTTCTTCTCTTGAGTCTGTTTTCGGCTCGCCGAGCACGGCATCCTCGCCGAGATTTACCCCGCCCTGAACGAGCAGCCCTATTTCGGACGGCTCGATTACGGGCGCTTTGCCGACTGCCGCCGAATATGTAAGCTTACCGCCCGAGACGGTCACCTCGAGCGCACCGTCGGGGCTTTTGAGAATATAGCTGTCCCGATTTTTGATAAATTCCGCGGCACAGTCCGTTTTGTGCCCGAATACGGAATATGCCGCAAAGCGGGCGCGTGCCTGTATTCCGAGCAGCAGCCGTCCCGTTTCCCTCATCATATATATCACCCCGTTAAACGCACATTGTCATGCACATTATAATATAAATTAATTTGCAACACAAGTTGATATTTCAACCCGGATATGTTATAATCCAAAGTAATTGAGCAAAAGGAGCGATTGTATGAAAAGCAATGTAGTTATCACCACAGACAGCCCTGCCGATTTAAGCGCGGAGCTTGAAAGCAGATATGATATACGTGTACTGCCGCTGTATGTTAATCTCGGAGGAAAATCATACCGCGACGGAATAGATATAACCACTCCCGATATTTTCAGGCACTACGACGAGACGGGCGAGTTGCCTACGACCTCGGCTATTCCGATAGGCGACTACGAGGCCTTCTTCAAGTCCTTTATCGACGAGGGAAAGAAAGTTGTCCATTTCTCGCTGAGCTCCGAGATATCCTCGACCCATCAGAACGCGAGACTCGCCGCGGAGGGAATGGACGGAGTTTATGTCATCGACTCGCGCCATCTGAGCTCCGGTATCGCGCTCCAGGTCATAAGAGCCTGCGAGATGCGCGATGAGGGTATGAGCGCGGAGGATATAGCGAAGGCCGCCGTTGATTTGAACAAAAAGACCTGCACGAGCTTTGTGCTCGACAAGCTCGAATATATGAAGAAGGGCGGCCGCTGCTCGACGGTTGCCGCGCTCGGAGCCAACTTGCTCTCCATCCGTCCGTGCATCGAGATGAAGGACGGCAAGCTCGGAGTTGCGAGAAAGTATCGCGGAAAGATACTCGACGTCAAGAAGAAGTATATCGAGGACGAGCTTAACGTCCATAAGGACGACGCCGACCTTTCGCGCATTTTCCTGACCTCGTCTAGTACTTCGGATGCCGAGGTGAAGGAACTCACCGCGCTGATAAAGAGCATTCTCCCGTTCAAGGAGGTTCTCATCGGCTGCGCGGGCTGCACCATCGCAAGCCACTGCGGACCCGGATGCATGGGAATACTTTTCATGACTAAATAAATGAAAGAAAAAGCCGCCGCCTGTCTGAATTCAAACGGGTCGGCGGCGTTTTTGATACGGAGAAAAGATGATTAAAAATATAATTTTCGATATGGGCAACGTGCTTCTTAAATATGATACAGACCTACCGCTCGGCGCGTTCTGCCCCGATGAGGAAGCAAAAAATTTTATTCGCCGCGAGCTGTTCGAGAGCGCGGAGTGGATAGAGGCCGACAGGGGAAACATAACCGACGGCGAGATGCTTGCGGCGGCCAAGGAGCGGGTGCCTAAAGAATATCATGACGCGCTAGAAAAATGTGAGCGCCGCTGGCCGGAGTTTCTGGACAGGATCGACGGCGCGCCTGAGTTCTGCCGCGCGATGAAGCGGAGCGGGAGGAAAATCTATGTCCTCTCAAACGCGAGCGGGCGCTTCTATGAATATTTTCCGCGCTTCTACGATATCGACTTCTTCGACGGCGCGGTAGTCTCGTGCGACCTGCACATCATCAAGCCCGACAGGAGGATATACGAATATATCCTCGATAAATACGGGCTGAAAGCCGAGGAGTGTTTGTTTATAGACGACCTCGAAAGAAACGTGCGCGGGGCGGAGGAAGCCGGAATAAACGCCGTGAGGTTCGAAAACAACTACGGAGAGATAGCGAAAAAATACGGACTTTGACGGAAAGGGCTGCCGCTAAATGCGGCAGCCCCCTGTTTTTATGATTTCTTTTTTGTCTTTGTTTTTCGTCTGTATTTCGCAAAGCAGACGACGCTTGCCGTGACAAGCCCCAAGCCAATAACGAGCACCCAATGCAGATAGTAGGTGTTGAGGAACGGAACGAACGAATAGACGGGCACGCGTGTTGTCGCCATGCGGTGTTCTTCGGATATCTGCGTTGTCCCGTCGGGGAGAATCTCCATCATCGGGCCGTGGTCGTAGGTAACTTTTTGATACGACTCAATGACCTGCGATAAAGTCAGCAGTACGCCGACGATTATGATTCCGAGCACGAGCGTGATTATGCCCGCGATGAGCAGCTGACGGCTCTGCTCCGCGTTTTTGACCTTTTCTGCGGTGCGGGCTACTGCGGGAATGTCCTCGTCGCTGTCGAGTCCGTCCTTTATAAGATAGTCGGTCGTGACGCCGAAAAGCTCGCTTAACTGAACGATGTTGTCCGTGTCCGGAACGGCAGTACCGAGCTCCCATTTTGATACCGCCTGCCGCGAGACCGTTATCCTGTTTGCAAGCTCCTCCTGTGACCAGCCGCGCTCTTTTCTGAGCTTTTGCAGTTTTTCGGGGAAGTTCATGTTGATGTACTCCTCTCAAGAATTTTTTATTGTACCTGTATTTTACACAAAATCAAAATTCCAGTCAACATATCAAAGCTTGCAATCCGTCAACCGGAGCTTACATTGAGTGCTTTTTCGGTTGCGGCGAAAAAAATAAAAAAATTTTTCTTTCGAAACCCCTCTATCTTGTCCGCATTTTGACTAAAATATCCATATATAGAGGGTCGATTTTTATCACGAAAGTTTTTGAAAAAATATTGCGAAAACCCTTGCAATACAAGGCTTTGTGTGGTATTATTATCAGGCATGATTGTGGGAAGTGGGGCAAGTACGCCCTAAACACAATCAGCTGATATGCGATGATGCAGAAGGTGGCCGTCCTTTGAGACGGGGAATTTCTGCGGAGTATGTCCGATTTTAAAACCGGGCGAAACAGGTCTGACTGCCGCACGGGGTGCGTTTCCCTCGCACCTTCGCTTGAGGCAGCAGTAATTGCATCTGCTTTCAACAAACCCGGAAATATCGTTTTCCGGTTTTTTAAAAGGGAAACGATGAAACACCCGGAGGCGTTGAAAGAAAAGAGCAATGCCCGCCAATTATTAAGGAGGCGCAAACAATGGCAGCAAAGGGAAAAATCAGAATCAGACTTAAGGGCTATGACCACAACCTCGTCGACAAGGCGGCGGAGAAGATCGTAGAGACCGCAAAGAGAACCGATGCTCAGGTTTCCGGTCCCGTACCGCTCCCGACAGAGAAGGAAGTCGTTACCGTCCTTCGCGCAGTCCACAAGTACAAGGACTCCCGCGAGCAGTTTGAGCAGCGTACACACAAAAGGCTCATAGACATCATCAGACCTTCAGCAAAGACTGTTGAAGCTCTTACCGGTCTTGAGCTTCCCGCAGGCGTGGATATAGAGATCAAACTCTAATACTCTAATACATTATATATATGCGTGAGAGCGCGAATATAATGTACGCCGCAGGTCAAGTTGGCGAGAGCCAACCAATAACCTAAAGGAGGAGAAAGGAACTATGCAAAAAGCACTCATCGGAAAGAAGATCGGCATGACTCAGATCTTCGATGCAAACGGAAACGTTGTTCCCGTAACAGTCGTCGAGGCAGGCCCCTGCTCTGTCGTTATGAAGAAGACTGTTGAAAACGACGGCTACGATGCAGTTCAGGTTGGCTTCGGCGATCAGAAGCCGCAGCGCGTGAGCAAGCCGCTCACCGGCCACTTCAAGAAGGGCGACGTTGCCCCGAAGAAGACCCTGAAGGAATTCAGATTCAGTGATTGCGGCGCTTACAACGTAGGCGACCTCATCAAGGCTGACGTGTTCGCAAACGGCGACAAGGTCGACGTAACGGGCACCAGCAAAGGTAAGGGTTACGCTGGAGTCATCAAGCGCTGGAACTTCCAGAGACTTAAAGAGACCCACGGTTCCGGCCCGGTTGCACGCCACGGCGGTTCCAACGGTGCTTGCTCCAGCCCGTCCAGAGTTTGGAAGGGCCTGAAGATGGCTGGTCACCTCGGCGCAGAGAAGGTCACAGTCCAGAACCTCGCTGTTGTCAAGGTAGACGCAGAAAACAATCTCATCGCAGTTAAGGGCGCTATTCCGGGCCCGAACGGCGGCACCGTTGTTCTGCGCGACAGCGTGAAAGCGTAAGGGAAGGAGGAATAAAGAATGCCTACAGTAGCAGTTTTGAACATGGCAGGC
>OHVO01000139.1_pt1 | contig 39100 bp, 37 predicted proteins | sample 1579371 | NCBI WGS metagenome assembly OHVO01 (sample SAMEA3882557, study PRJEB24775) | human gut metagenome | biome: human-associated habitat; feature: intestine environment; material: feces | place: Netherlands | collected 2009/2010 | reverse complement strand
TGTTACCGAAGGCATTCGATGCAAGCCTAAACTGCATAGTTCCGTTATTAAATATGTCTTTCGGAAAAAATCAACCTCTAAAGCGTATCTTACTAGACCAAGGGCACTGCCATATCGTATGCAGGCCGACTGAAGTCTGTTATCTGAACTCCGAGGCTGACAACACAAGGGTGTTCTTGGCTGATGGGACGTGGGGATCCATTGACTACTCTCTTATTGAGATGGAATCCGTTCTTCCAAAGGACTTGTTCTTCCGGGCCAACCGGCAGAACCTCATAAACGTTGACTATGTTCATAGTATCGCACAAGGCCCCGGAAGGGATTTCATTGTCAATTTAAAAGAGCCATATTCGTCAATTGAATTTATCTTAACTCCTGAAAAGAAAAAAGAGTTGATAGAGATGCTGATGTATGGTTCATCATCGTATCAGCCAGAGTGAGAAGAAAGTGACACTCGATTTACAAAACGGTTTGGGTACTATCGTCGCTTCCACAGGCTTCACGACCAGTATTTCGGTCGTAAAACTTATGGAAACGATAATGTGGTTTATATTGAAGAAGTCATAAAATGTGACAATAGAGTTTTACATCATTTGATTTCAATAAAACCGATTGCATCACGCTCTGCCTTAGTCAAGTCATATAAATCAAATAGCATATTGTCAATAGCTATAGCTTTCTCTTTTGAATATTTAGTTTGAATTTCATTTACAAGCACCTTAAATTCATCATTGACATCATCCGATACATTCAGAACCAGAATCTTGTCAAAAAATATTTTCCTCAATTCCCGTGTTCCTCCTTGCAATTCCGGGAAATTGTCGAGGAAGCAGAATTTGAAAAGTGATGAATTCAAAAATGCTGTCAGATATGCCAAGTGATTCCCTGTTATCATAAAAGATTTGTCATTTTGATAGAACCCCTTCTCGTCATAATAAAAAGGGATAAACTTGGTCATATTTGGATACATTATTTTCGGCTGAGAAAAGTCGTCCTATAGTAGTGTGAAAGAAAAAGTTCTTTCACACTACTAATTTATTAATTATTTGAAAATTCCAATATATTCAATAACTTTGCAACGGCTGTAAAATTTACGACTGTAAAAAATGCGATATGAAATTCTTTGACAGGACAGAACAATTGGCGCAACTGCGTGAAATGAAGAATCGTTCTTACGATAACCACTCAATGCTGACGGTTGTCACAGGAAGGCGAAGAATCGGAAAGACCACTCTGATAGATAAATCTATGTCAGGGGAGGAATACCTGTATTTTTTCGTCGGGAAGAAAAACGAGGCTGTGCTTTGCGCTGAGTTCACAGGCGAGATACGCACCAAACTTGGTCTTTTCGTTCCGGACGGGATCACTTCATTCAAGGATATTTTCGCCATTCTGATGCAGGTCGGAGAGCATAGGAAATTCACGCTTGTCATAGATGAGTTTCAAAATTTCAGCGAGGTCAACCCTTCCATATTCTCTGACATTCAGAATTATTGGGATCAATTCCGTCTGAAGACTAATGTCAATCTTATCGTGAGCGGCTCCATATATTCACTTATGACTAAACTTTTTAAGGATAAGAAGGAGCCATTGTACGGAAGAGACGACCACACTATAAAATTGTACCCTTTCGCTCCATCTGTTCTCAAGGAAGTGATGAATGAATATGTCCCAGGGTACACAAATGACGATCTTCTTGCGCTTTACGCATACACGGGCGGAGTGCCGAAATACATTGAACTCTTTGTTGATGCCGAGGCGTTGACCAAAGATGGGATGATCCGGTATATTTGCAAACCGGACTCTCCGTTCATTGAGGAAGGTCGCAAACTGCTTATTCAAGAGTTTGGCAGGAAGTATGGGACATATTTCTCTATTCTGGAAGCCATCTCCGAAGGTTACAACACCCAGGCGGAGATCGCCACATACCTTGGATCAAAAAGTATCGGAGGACAGTTGTCGAAGCTTGAGGAGACTTATAACCTCATAGGGAAAAAACGCCCGATGTGGGCCGGAAGCAAGTCGCAGACAGTACGTTACGAAATCAGTGATGTTTTTTTAAGATTCTGGTTCCGTTACATTGAGAAGAACCAGATGATGATAGAGATCGGACAGTATCCTCTGCTGGCAAAGGTAATGTCAGATGACTACACCACATATACCGGAGACACTCTCGAACGATATTTCAAAGCCAAGATGATGGAAGAAATGAACTATCGTGCGATCGGTAGTTGGTGGGATCCTAAAGGATATACCGACTCCAAGGGTAACCATCAGCAATGTGAGATTGACATTGTCGCTGTCAGTTCCGATGACAAAAACGCCGAGATCATTGAAGTCAAACGCAATCCTGAAAAATTCGATAAAGAAACAATGGAAGAGAAGGTCCGCTTCTTTATTCAGAAAGAAAAACGGATCAGACGGTACAAAAGAACCGTAAGGTGCCTTTCATTAGAGGATATGTAATATAACGGGATTCAGAGGATTATAACTAAAATAGGACATTTGTTCAAATAATCGCATTCCTCTTCGAGAAACCGCCCCGTAAACCACATACGGGCCATCGGTTGATAAGCGTGATATTTGCTTATCGCCATATTATCAACCCCATTATTCCGTAAAATATTTACGGAATAATATTTTATTAGTATATTTGTGGCGAATGTTGAAATATCGATTGCTATGTTAATAAAATTTTCGGTAAATAACTATCGCGGTTTTGCGGACAAGATAGAGTGGGACTTGTCGCATCCCAGCAATTATTCTTTTAATCAGAATGCCATTAAAGACAACATCCTGAAAAACGGCATCATTTATGGTCCTAACGGGGCTGGAAAAAGCAACTTGGGATTGGCCGTATTCGACATAGCCAATCACTTGTCGCATAAATGGAAAAAGCCGGATTACTATTTGAACTATGCTTCCGCATACAATTACAATCAGCCTGTAAATTTTGAATATGTATTCAAGTTCGAGGATGACACTATATTGTATAAATATTCCAAGGTGGCAAAAGAACTTAAAGGAGAACTGGTAAAAGAGCAACTTTTTCTGAATGAAAAAGAGTTGTTCTATAATGACGCAGGCACTTTGCGCTTAAATAAAGACTTTGCGCTGACGGATATGGCGATAGATAGTGTAAGAAACAGCGCCAACAATATTTCAATTGTCAACTATCTTTTGAGTGTCGTACCTTTCCCCAAAGGACACGCATTGCTGAAACTCCGCGATTTTGTGGAGAATATGTTATTTTTCAGAAGCCTTGACAATCGAGAATTTATCGGCCTTAAAGAAGGAGGCAGCAACATAGAAGAGTACATAATAAATAATCAACTCACAGAAGATTTTTCAGAGTTTCTGAAAGAGGTGAGTGGACAGAATTTTGCGTTCGCCAAGCCCAATCAAGGCGAGAATATGCTTTATGTTGTGATCAATGATGTTCGCATTCCTTTCTTGCAGGTGGCTTCTACAGGCACATTGAATCTGGAGTTGCAATATTACTGGCTTAAAGAAATGGTGAACGCTTCTTTTATCTTCATTGATGAATTCGATGCCTTCTATCATTATGAGCTTTCATACACCCTTTGCCGTAGATTGTTCAAGAGTGACAACCAATTATTCTTGACAACCCACGATACTTTCCTGCTTTCCAATGACTTGCTGCGACCGGATTGCTTCTTTATCCTGAAAGACAATAAAATCAATGCGATATGCGACCTTACGGACAAAGAGCTACGTTTTGGACATAATTTGGAGAAACTGTATAGAGGTGGAACTTTTGCCGTATGATATTATTCGTATTTGAAGGTGGCAAGGCCGAACCAATGGTATTCGATTCGATAGGGGAACTGTTCTTGTCGAAGGAAGAGCTATGCGTTTTAAAATGCGAGCACGACCTTCCGACATTATACTCAAACCTGAGGGCTAATGAATATGACTTGTTCCGATCTTTACCTTTCAAAGAAAATAATATATACCTGCCTGAAGACAAGCGTTTGGATACCTTGTTCTCCCAGATATTCCTATTCTTCGATTATGATTTTCAGAATAGATTAGGAACACAGAAAGTCAATGGTATATTGGATGAAATGTTGGACTTTTTCAGTGACGAAACCGAAAACGGAAAGTTGTATATCAACTATCCGATGATTGAGTCTTTGAAATATACCAAAGAAATACCGGATGCGAATTATTGGCGGTATGTGGCGACAAGGGAAGAATGTGCCAGCCACAAGTTTAAGGGTAATGCAGAGCGTTTCGCATATTCAGAAGCCAAGGCTTTTCGTTTTATCGATCTTGTTAAAACCGAGAGGCAAAAGGTTGCTGACAATTGGGAAAAGTTGAAATTCCAGAATGTATGCAAGGCTAATTATTTGGTGTCTGATAGTAATACGCTACCTTTACGGAAATCAACCATCAATCAAAAAGACATATTTGAAGCGCAAAAAAGCAAATATGTGGATATTAACGAAAGTGTCGCCATATTGAATTCTTTCCCTATCTTTTTGTATGACTATTTAAAGTGAAGGCACGTTCATCTTCAGAAAGGCCATAGAGGTCGAAGACTTTGTTATCGATGATGTTTTCAAGGACAGCACTATCCTTTGAGTCTCGCTTATATTTTTGAATATCATCGACTAACGATTCCCATTCCGCATCGTCTTGGATTAACGGAACCGGGATGCATTCCACTGTGTATTTCAGCCAACGGTTCGTTCCTACACCGGAAGTGGATCCCAAGGTGTGCTGGAAATACCAATGGATCAAAGAAGAATTGATAACCGCCAACAGGTATTTGATGTGCTTCCCAACCATAAAGAACACTGTGTTCAAAGGAATGAGGCCGTCCGTTGACAATGCGAATTTGGATTCGTCAGTCAGTTCTATCCACACGATTTTCGGCTGAGAAAAGTCGTCCGAATAGTTGGCGTCCCACCTTTGCAGGGCATACCATTCGTAGCGGATGCAAGTCTCGGCCTTGTTCCTTGCAGATAGCTGGGGTTTGTAGAGTAAAAGGTGCTGATAAACAGATGGATATTGGTCCATAAACGCTTGCTCGGCTTCGGCTGACGAACCTTGAATGCTGGAGTCAAGATGGAGCGGGAAGTGCCACGGAATCCAAATCAGCCAGAGTCCGGCCCAGTCGTAGGAGTAGCGCTTGATGTCGCGGCCTCTCAAAATTGGCCTAATGATCGCCTCCGTTCTTTGGCGTTCTTCCTCGGACTTACAGTTTGAAAGGATCTCATCGCGCCTTTCGGTTGTGATTATAAAGGCGTCGTTGTAACCGGTCTTTATGCCGTAATTGATGCTGATATCCCAGTCCCTCAGCGGTTTCCCGACACTTTCGATCTTTCGCTTGATGCTCTGTTCGATGGGGGTGAGGACTACCCAGGCGGCGGGGCCGGGGAATCCGCAGGTTGAGCCCTGTTGCTGAACATATACGCCCAGATTGTTGATGACATCACGGGGCTGGGAGGAGGTGACTACATATTATTCGACAATATGGCAATAATTCAGGAGAACGATTACATCAGCACCTGGAACTGCAACTTAATGATTATCGGATAAATGCAGTTCCAGGTGCGCGTAGTATTTCGCACCTGGAAGGGTGGGGCGCCAATAGGGGGCACTGTAGAGGGTTCTTTGACTTTCAGGTGTGCGATTATATTCACACCTGGAATTGTAACTTGGTCGTTATCAGTAGAATGTCGTTTTAGGTGCGATGGATGAGCTGACTGTGCTATCCGGGAATATTGGTTGCATACTTGCAAGGTGGCAGAAATGGTCTAAAGTGTCGCTGAAGGGTTCTGAAGTGAGGTTTCGGGCGGCAAAAAAGGGCAAAAGTGTCGCCTGGGGGTTCCGACGGGAGATGTTTGGCAGCGAAAAAGGCCAAAAGCGTTACTGAAGAGTTCCGAAGTGGGGTGCAGGGCGGCAAAAAAGGCTGAAAGTGATGCCGTGGAGTGATGGGGAAGTGGCGTGGTGAGTGAATGACGAGCGAAATGTAAATATTTATGAATCATAGGGCTTGGAATTGTTGTGGACATTGGCTATCTTTGGGGCGGGCATCGGAACGGCTTCGGTTTCTTTCCGCGGGGCGTAGGATTCTGATGCGGGTGAGGCGAAAGGAAAGAGGAGGTAGAGAACTATGAATTACGGCTACATTCGGGTCAGCAGCGACAAACAGACTGTTGAGAATCAAAGGTTTGAAATCAATAACTTCTGCGAGAGGGAACATCTGTCCATCGACGGGTGGATAGAGGAGACCATCAGCGGAACCAAATCCTATAGTAAAAGGGAGTTGGGGACGTTGCTTCGGCGTGTGCGGAAGGATGATCTGATCATCTGCGCGGAACTTTCGAGGTTGGGGCGTAACCTGTTTATGATTATGGAGATACTCAACATCTGTATGACCAAGGAGTGCAAGGTGTGGACGATCAAGGACAACTATCGGCTGGGTGAGGATATTCAGAGCAAGGTGCTGGCGTTCGCTTTCGGGCTGTCGGCGGAGATCGAACGCAACCTTATCAGCCAGAGAACGAAGGAGGCGTTGGCACGGAAGAGGGCCGAGGGTGTGGTGCTTGGCAGGCCTAAAGGACGGAAGACGGCGTTGGAGAAACGTAAACTGTACGGTAAGAGAACCTTGATCGCGGAGTTGATGGCGGTGGGAATGTCACAGCGCAAGATCGCCAAGATCTGCAAGGTGGACCGGAATACCTTGTGGCGGTTCTTGAAGTCCTGTGAAGAGGAATGACAATTTGTCAGTCTGAATCTCTTGGAACATATTTTGACTATCCTTGAACCAGCTTCATCAGAAGGTGGAGCCGACTGAATATATTCGTAAAATTTAAAAATGAAAGATATTATGGCAAACAAAGGACAGATTGGAGTGACGACCGAGAACATATTCCCGGTCATCAAGCAGTTTCTCTATTCGGATCACGAGATTTTCCTGAGGGAGCTGGTCGCGAACGCGGTGGACGCTTCGCAGAAGATGAAGGCCATCGCCTCGAACGGAGACTTCAAGGGCGAGCTTGGTGAGCTTAGGGTGCGCGTCGAGCTTGACGAGAAGGCCAAGACGTTGAGGATCATTGATTCCGGTATCGGTATGACTGATGAGGAAATCGACAGGTACATCAATCAGATCGCGTTCTCTTCAGCTGGAGAGTTCCTTGAGAAGTACAAGGACCAGAACATCATCGGCCACTTCGGATTGGGATTCTATTCCGCGTTTATGGTCGCGAAGAAGGTGACGATTGAGTCTCTTTCCTGGAAAGAAGGCGCTAAGGGCGTGATCTGGAGCTGCGAGGGCAACCCGGAGTTCGAGATGGGACCTTGCGAGAAGGCTGACAGAGGCACCGTCATCACTCTTTACCTTGACGACGAGGCCGCCAAGGACTACGGCACAAAAGGCAAGATCCAGCAGCTTCTGGACAAGTACTGCAAGTTCATGCCGGTTCCGGTCGTCTTCGGCAAGGAACAGGAATGGAAGGACGGCAAATATGTCGACACCGACAAGGACAACGTCATCAACAAGATCGAGCCTCTGTGGACCCGCAAACCTTCCGAACTGAAGGAAGAGGACTATATGAAGTTCTACAGGGATCTCTACCCGATGAAGGAAGACCCTCTGTTCTACATCCATCTGAACGTGGACTATCCGTTCAACCTCACCGGAATCCTCTACTTCCCGAAGATCAAGGACAGGATGGCGATCGAGAAGAACAACATCCAGCTTTACTGCAACCAGATGTTCGTCACCGACCACGTGGACAACATCGTCCCTGACTTCCTGACGCTTCTGCACGGTGTCATCGACTCTCCGGACATTCCTCTTAACGTCTCCAGAAGCTACCTGCAGGCCGACGAGAATGTCAAGAAGATCTCGACCTACATCACCAAGAAGGTGGCCGACAGACTGGAGGAGATATTCAAGAACGAGCGCGAGGCTTGGGAGAAGAAGTGGGACAACCTCAAGCTGTTCATTGAATATGGCATGCTCTCCGACGAGAAGTTCTGCGAGAGGGCTCTGAAGTTCGCCCTGTTCAAGAACACGGACGGCAAGTATTTCTCTCTGGAGGACTACCGCAAGGCCATCGCCGAGAATCAGACCGACAAGGACAAGAAGGTCGTTTACCTCTATGCAACCGACACTGACGAGCAGTACGCTTTCATCGAGGCGGCGAAGAACAAAGGGTATGATGTGCTTCTGATGGACTGCGAGCTTGACTCCCACTATGTCAATCTGTTGGAGCAGAAGATCCCTGACACAAGGTTCGCCCGTGTGGATTCAGACACGATAGACAACCTCATCCCAAAGAGTGAGAAGGTCAAGCCGGAAATGGCACAGGCCGACAAGGATGACCTCAGCGCGATGTTCAAGGCCGTCCTGCCGAAGGACAACGACTACTTCGTGGAGGCCGACAACCTTGGCGAGAGCGCCGCGCCGGTGATCATCACCCGTAACGAGTTCATGAGGCGTTACCGCGAGATGAGCGCGATGGGAGGCGGAATGAACTTCTACGGGAATATGCCGGAGTCGTTCAACATCACCGTGAACCTTGAGAATCCGGTCATGGCCGGAATAGTCACCGAGGCCAAATCCAAGATCACTCCGATGCAGGAACTTCCTGCCGAGCCTGGCAAGGACGCTTCCGAGGACGAGAAGAAGAGAATCAACGACGAGCGTCAGGCCATCAAGGATGCCCATCAGGCTGTGGTTGATGAATATGCCGCCGGCAACGACATCCTCAAGCAGGTGATCGACCTCGCCCTTCTTTCCAACGGCCTGCTCAAAGGCAAGGCACTCTCCGACTTCATCGCCCGCAGCGAGAAAGTCATCGCCGAAGCCGCCCGCAAATAGCCCGGATTATTCCGTCTGAACGCGCTTTCAGAATTGAGTGTGAGAAGGCATTTCCTGTAGAGGAAGTGCCTTCTTTTCGTATATGATAATCTGCGGATCTGATTTGTTTGAATTGTTATTAAGTGTTATATTCGCAAAAACCACTTTGATTGATGAGTAACAGGACTTTGACGGCGGTTGCATGTACGTTGACCGGGACGCTGACGGTGGCCTCTTTTGTTTCCTGCGGGTCACGGAAAGATGACGGGGATGGTGAGGCTAAGAGATTGAATGTCATCTACATCATGTGCGATGACCACTCGTATCAGACAATCAGCGCCTATGATAGCCGCTTCATCAGGACACCGAACATCGACCGCATAGCGGACGAGGGGGCACGTTTCACGAACAGTTTCGTGGCGAACTCGCTGAGTGGCCCGAGCCGGGCCTGCATGCTGACGGGAAAGCACAGCCACGCCAATGGCTTCACCGACAACACCACAACCTTTGACGGAGGGCAGCAGACATTCCCGAAAATCCTCCAGGCTGCCGGCTACCAGACAGCGATGATAGGGAAGTGGCATCTGGTCTCGGATCCGACCGGGTTCGATCACTGGGATATTCTTGTAGGGCAGGGAGACTATTACAATCCTACTTTTATCCGTGACGGCGAGAGGGTGTGCAGGGAAGGCTATGCTACGAACATCACGACGAATTTAGCTTTGGACTGGCTGGATAACAAACGTGATAAGGACCGTCCTTTCTGCCTTTTTGTCCACCACAAGGCCCCCCACAGGACGTGGATGCCTGATCTGTGTGATCTGGAACTGTTCAGTGACGCGGAATTCCCTCTTCCTGATAATTTCTATGATGAATATGATGGCCGCATTCCCGCCTCGCTCCAGGAAATGAGCGTCGTGAAGGACATGGATCTTGTCTATGACCTCAAACTCGCCGACAAAGAGAATGAGATCCATACCTCCACTGGCCTTGAACAGGCTGGAAGGAGTTTGTACGATCGCTTTACTCCCGGGCAGAAGAAAGTCTGGGATGCCCACTATGATCCGATCATCGAGGAGTTCAAGAGGCAGGGGCTGGACGGGGATGCCCTTGCCCGATGGAAGTACCGTCAGTACATGCGCGACTATCTCCGCGTTATCCACTCCGTGGACAGAAACGTGGGTCGCCTGCTGGATTACCTTGAATCAAATGGTTTGATGGACAACACGATGATAGTCTACACGTCCGACCAGGGCTTCTATATGGGTGAACACGGCTGGTTCGACAAGCGTTTCATGTACGAGGAGTCTTTCAGGACACCTTTGCTTGTCCGTATCCCCGGCGGTCGCAAGGGCGACATAGAAGAGTTGGTCCAGAACATCGACTATGCTCCGACGATTCTCGAATTCGCAGGAGTGGATGTGCCGAAGGACATGCACGGTGTCTCATTCCTGCCGTTGCTCGAAGGAGGGAAGACGGAGGACTGGCGCAATTCCATCTACTATCATTATTACGAGTATCCCGCCGAGCATGCGGTAAGAAAACACTTCGGCATCCGCACGGATCGTTACAAACTTATCCGTTTCTACGGTGACATCAACTGCTGGGAACTCTATGACCTCCTTGAGGATCCTTCTGAAATGCACAATCTCTACGGTGTCCCAGGCACCGAATCACTGACCGACAGCCTCAGAACAGAACTGCTTCGCCTCCAGATTCTGTATGATGACCCGATTCGCGAAATCCCGCTACCCTGATTCCCGGCAGTAGTCCCCGGATGCGCAGCGGCTCCGTGAGCGGAAATCGCGGCGAAACTCGCCAGTAGAGTCCCCGTTGAGACCCTGCGAGCGGAAATCGCGGCGAAAGTCGCCGGTGGAGTCCCTGCTGGGACATGGGGACTATTCAGCCTCCTCTCCGGAATCGGATTGCGGCATGTCGCGGAGGTAGGTATACTCGTAGAACACGCTGCCGGTGTCCTGGGCACCGAATGTCAGAGGACCGGACAGAGGGGTTACCAGATACCCTAAGTTATCGGAGGTGTGTCTGAATGAGCCGGCCAGATTGATTTTCTCAGAAGTGGCCATCATGTCTTGGGAATAGTGCAGACGCTCGAAGAACACGTATGAATATTCAAAGACATGGTTGTCGTAGTCTGCTTTCAGCGGACGGATGCGGCCGCGGTACTCTTCGATCGGGTCGCCTTCGAACCAGGAGGTTGAGTAGGTGATCTTCCAGTCTTGGGTTATGACTATCTTATGCTCGGTGATCTTGCCATCGTCGTTATTCTGTAGGAAGGAGATCTCCGCGTTCAATGATGGGGTGAGCTCGATCTCCTTGGCGTCGCCGTTCTTGTCCAAGGCGAATATGGTGACGTAGGCTCCGGCGAACTCTCCGTCGACAGTGTCCACCACTGTGCTGTCCTTGAACGCCTCAATGTCCTTGAAGCCGTCCAGAGGGCCGCTGCTGTCGAACCTGCCGGTCTGCGTCGCGCTGAAAAGGCTGAAGATCTCAAGTCCTCCGTTCTCCATCGCCAGGCAGACGATCGGATTGATGTCCTGGCCGATGTTGCCGATGAACACACCGCGGCACTTTCCGGACAGGTCCTCAATCTCATATTCACCTTCAGGACATTCGTCGATGCCACGGGACAGTCTGACGAAAGCTTTTCCGTCCTGCACGCGGGCGGTGATCTTGTTCTTTATGGGGTAGCTTTCGGTATATTCATGGACTATGTAGTCCGCGCTGGCGGAAGGCTTTATCGGCAGGAACTTGTCCGTGATGTCCAGAACGGTCGCCGAGTCCCCGTCGTCGTCAGGGGTGACCACCGATCCGTCCTTCAGACTGATCATCGGGGAATAGTCCACCAATGGCTTGCCGTCTTTGCCCTCGATGCTGATGGCGACGTTGCAGTACAGATCCGAAACGTTGCACCTCAGCAGGAAAGGCCTCCCGTCCCTCTCGGCGAGCAGCATGCTCTTATGGAGGTTGCAGTTCTCGTCGATCTCGACCGCGTTGACCTTTACTGTCGCCTTGGAGTGGCGCGGGATGACGATGTACCACTCATCACCCTTCGTCTGTACGGTCTCCAGATTCTCCAGACCGTAGGACTTTGAGTAACGTTCTAACAGCCAGGAGTCTCTCAGGTCGGACTCTTTGGTGTACATGCCCACGCAGATGACCGCCGCGGCGTCATTGTCTCTCCAGTTGATGGACTGGAACTCATCTCCGGTGGATTTGCCGCCGGTGTTCCCGCAGGAAACAAGCGCGGCGCAGATAGCCAGAAGCGAAACGATTCTTCTCATTGTGTTCTTTGTTTTAGTGTTGCCAGTGATTCATATTCTTCATAAATCTCCCAAATGTACGAAATTTATCTGGTTTTCCATCACCTGGCGGGCGGGATTGAGAAATGGCGTGAAAAAAAGGGGATTTCCGGAAAATAGTTCTAACTTTGCGCCCGGTTTTTGGAATGACAAATAAAGATAACACTAATTATAATGAACGAGAAGATTCAAAAGGTCGCAGGGTTGGTGGCCACCGGGAAGTTCTGGAAAGAAGTCATAATCATGACCCTCGGCATGATGGTAGCCGCCGCGGCAGTCTATTATTTCCTTGTTCCAAGCAAACTTATCATCGGCACGGTGTCCGGTCTGTCAATTGTCCTTTCGGGAATATTCGAGACCTTCTTCGGCATCCAGATCAAAGTCTCTCTCTTCGTGGTCATCATCAACGCCATACTCTTGGTTCTGGCCTGGCTGCTGATCGGTGAGGAATTCGGGGCAAAGACGGTCTATACGGCCATGATCCTCGGACCTCTGATGGATTTCTGGGCGTGGGTGATGCCTTATCAGAGCCTGATGGAACCGGGTACGACTTCCGTGATGGGCGACATCTGGTTCGACCTCTGCTGCTTTGTTCTCCTTCTTAGTCTCTCACAGGCTATCCTGTTCAACATCAACGCCTCCACCGGTGGTCTCGACATCCTGGCGAAGATTGTCAACAAGTACCTGCATTTCGACATCGGAGCTTCCGTGTCGGTGGCCGGAGCGATGATCTGCTGCACAGCCTTCGCCATCAATCCTTTCAAGATGGTGATCATCGGCCTGATCGGCACGTGGATCAACGGCCTGGTCGTGGACTACTTCACCGCCAGCCTGAACAAGCGGAAAAGAGTCTGTGTGATTTCCAATGAATATGACAGGATACGCCGTTTCATCATCGACCAGCTTGGAAGAGGATGCAGCCTCTACGAGGTAATCGGCGGCTATACCGGCGAGAAGAGCATAGAGATACAGTCGCTCCTGACGCAGGAGGAGTTCTCCAATCTGATGGAGTTCCTCAAGCGGGAAGGCATCAAGTCATTCGTGACCGCCGGCAATGTGAGCGAGGTTTACGGCCTGTGGCTGAAGCACAAGAAATTTCATTTTTAGGAGCCTGCTTTCCCTGATTTCCGCGCGGAAACGTTTTTTCTGCCCTCCCACGGCTTTCTTTGGACAATTTTTTTGTCTATCTTTGTCGTAATGTTTTAAAAAGTCGTTTGCTATGGCGGAAACCGATCAAGTTTATCCTCTCGACCCGGAGAAGGTGTATTACTCGATGGATGAATTGACCCTTGACACAGACGAGGGTCCCAAGACATTGAGGGTCGGTTCGTGGCTGAACTACGATCCGGTCAGGATCCACAGGATGATCGTCAGGGAAAAGACGATGCAGGTGGACACGTTCGAGGTCTATAACCCGTTGATGAGCAAGCTGCGAAGGGCTGACCAGCAGTACTACAAGCAGTTTATGGGGCTTGGCCTGACGATCGACTTTCCGGGCTACACATCGGAGATCCTGGCGAGAATCCCGTTCGAGAACGACCCTATCGGCTTCTACAAATGGTGGCGCAAGGGAAAGCACGAGGACAAGGTCTATCTTTCCAAGGCCAACCAGTTCAAACTGTTCCAGAAAGTCGCCTTGATGGAGCCTAAGATAATGCTCAAAAAAGATCTCGAGTTCCTGAAATCTTTCTGACATAATATTTTCTGAATATGCAAGACTGGCTACAGGTTCTCAGACTTGACACGTCGGCCACCGAAAAGGACCGCGGGTGTGATGTCTGGGACAATGACAATTGTTGCAATTACTCGGCTGACGGCACAAAGCTGCTGGACGCTGAGAACTATCCGAGCGAGGTTCACGTCAAGGATGGCACGAAAGTCATCTGTGACGGAGTTTTCGCGTTTCAACCCTATATGGCCGAGGACAGGAAGATCGGCGAGGATATTCCCGAAGAGGAGAGGGCTTCGTTCCTTGACAAGATATTCCTCCCCCCGACGGTCACGCACATCGGGCGCGAGGCTTTCCGCGAATGTGGCTGGCTGAAAAGCATCCGTTTGCCCAAGGACTTGATATTCATTGGAGACGGGGCTTTTTTCGGATGCTGGGAACTTCGTTCTGTAAGTTGTCCTGCCGGATTGGTCGCCATCGGGGACGGCGCTTTCGAGGAGTGCTTCTCGCTGAACAAGGTGAAATTCAACAAGGGGTTGAAGGCGATTGGCGCCGGTGCTTTTCTGGCCTGCGAGTCATTGGAGGAAATTGTTCTTCCGGCCGGTCTTGAGTTCATCGGTGACGATGCGTTCTACGGGGCGTCGTTGAAAAAGATTTTTGTCCCGAAAAGTGCCAGAGGCCATCTGACTGAGCTTCTGCCTGAAAACCTGCACAGGAAAATCCGTGACATTCGTTGACAGTGTTTTCAAATTGAAAGTTTTTGATTACATTTGAGATTGTGATTTTTAAGAATATTGCGTAAAATGAATAAAATTTTAAACATTACCGCCGTTTTGGCCGCCGCTCTGTCGGTTTCGGCCTGCAAGACAACGGTACAGAAGCCCGTGAAAGTGGACTACCAGATGGAATATACAGTCGGGGACGTCACGTTTGATATGGTCAAGATCCCGGCCGGACACTACACGATGGGGCTTTCCGCGGACAACCGCAGGAAAATCACTAACGGGATTCCTCACGAGGTCGCCCTTGGCGGATTCGTCATCAGCTCCAAGCCGGTCTCACAGGCTCTGTGGACGGCGGTTATGGGCAGTAACCCGAGTTCCGTGCAGAACCCGGACGCTCCGGCCGATATGGTGTCCTGGAACGATGCCGTGAAGTTCCTGGGCAAGCTGAACAAAGCCACCGGCAAGATATTCATACTTCCGACCGAGGCTCAGTGGGAATATGCCCAGAAGATTCAGAACGGTAAGGACTTCACTTCTGTCGCTGAATGGTGCCTTGACAGTTATGACGCTGTGCCTGAAGGGGCCACGAGTAATGAATATTTCAAGCCTATGGAGCTGGCCATTGATCCGGAAGGACCTGCCGGGAAGGATGGCAAGGTTGTCCGCACCGTCTTGGAAAGGATGGAGGTGGATTGTCACACCAAGAGGGCCAAGGTCGGTTTCAGGCTTGCGCAGCTGACGGAAGATGTGTTGACGGACGCCATCTTGGGACCGATTGAAGGAACGGCGATTGACCGTGAGAAAATTGACGCTTCGGACGCGAAACCGGAAGTCTTCACTGTCGGTGACGTGACTTTCAGGATGGTGAAAGTCAAAGGTGGAACATTTTCAATGGGATATAATACCTCGGATGCGCCGTACAATAATTTCTCTATCCCGGAGAACGAGCTTCCGGCCCATCCTGTCACTCTTGACGATTTCGGGATAGGGGAGACCGAGGTGACCGTCGCCCTTTGGAACGCCGTGATGGGTTCTGTACCTTATCTTAACGACTTGGATGAACCTCAGAAGCCTGTCGGAAACGTCTCCTGGTACAACTGCCAGACCTTCATCAGCAGACTCAACACAATGACCGGCCGCAAGTTCCGTCTTCCGACCGAGGCTGAGTGGGAATATGCCGCCAGAGGTGGCCAGAAGTCCCGTCACTATGGCTTCAGCGGTTCCAACGATTATGACGCGATGTGGTTCCTTGACAATGCGAAGTCAAAACCGCAGGATGTCAAGACCCGCAAGGCCAACGAGTTGGGAATATACGACATGAGCGGAAACGTCTGGGAGTGGTGCTATGACCGCGCTGCGGAATATTCAAAAGACTCCCAGGTCAATCCTGTCGGCGCCACTGAGGGCGGGACGAGGATTCTCCGTGGCGGAAGCTGCGCCAGCCGCTGGGATGCCTGCCGCATCACCAACAGGTCGTACATGCCTGCCAAGAACATCAAAGGTACTTTCGGGCTCAGGCTCGCGCTTTAATATTTCTTGAATATTATATACTAAACACTGATAATTGATTATGGAGGAGCAACTCAAAGTTACCTGTCTTCATGACAGCCACGTGGCTCTTGGAGCCAAGATGAGTCCTTTCGCTGGATTCGATATGCCGATTCAGTACTCTTCGATCACAGAGGAGCATCTGGCGGTCCGCAACAATGTGGGTATGTTCGATGTGTCTCACATGGGTGAGATCTTCGTCAGCGGCCCGGACGCGGAAAAGTTCGTCAACCACATATTCACCAATGACATCCGTCCTATGGTTCCTGGTCAGGTGCTGTACGGAATGATGCTTTACCCTGACGGTGGCACCGTGGATGATCTTCTGGTTTACAAGGAGTTCACCGCTGACCACTATCTTCTCGTGGTGAACGCCGCCAACATCGAGAAGGATTTCCTCTGGATAAAGGATCACGCCGAGGGTTACGATGTGAAATTGGTCAACGATTCCGACAACTGGGGACAGATCGCGCTCCAGGGCCCTAAGGCCGAGGAGACACTCGTGAAGGTTCTCGGTTACGCCGCCGACGCCGCCAGCCTGACATTCTACACATTCAAGGATTTCGAGGATGCCGGAATGAGGGTCATCATCAGCCGTACCGGTTACACTGGCGAGGACGGATTCGAGATCTACGCGGCTCCGGGCCTCATCGTGAAGTATTGGGACGCTTTCCTGAAGGCCGGTGTGGTGCCTTGCGGACTCGGTTGCCGTGACACCCTGCGTTTCGAGGCCGGACTGCCTTTGTACGGTGACGAGCTTACCCCGGAGATCTCTCCTGTCGCCGCCGGTTTCAGCATGTTCTGCAAACTGGACAAGGACGAGTTCATCGGCAAGGAGGCCATCGCTGACCAGAAGGCCAACGGCACCAAGATGAAGCTCGTGGGCATCGAGCTTGCGGACAAGGCCATTCCTCGCGCCGGCTATCCGGTCGAGCTTGAGGACGGCACAGAGGTCGGAGTTGTGACCACTGGCTACCACAGCATCTCGCTGGGCAAGAGCATCTGCTTCGCCCTCGTGAAGAGGGAATGTGGCGCTCTTGACGCTCCGCTTTCCGTGCGCATCCGCAAGAAGGTGTTCCCGGGAAAGGTTGTGAAGAAGAGATTCTATCAGACTAATTATAAGAAGTAGAGATTCAGCAAGCGTTTTAGATAATATATTCATAAATTAATAGATTCACTATGAGCAAAGTAGTAGAAGGCCTCCGTTACAGCGAGGACCACGAGTGGGTAAAGGTTGAAGGCGGCATCGCCGTCATCGGTATTTCAGATTTCGCGCAGAAAGAGCTTGGCGACATCACTTACGCCGACCTCCCTGAGGTTGACGACGAGGTTGAGGCCGGTGAGGAATTCGGCGCTCTTGAGAGCGTGAAGGCTTCCAGCGAGCTTCTCTCTCCTGTGTCCGGAAAGGTTGTCGAGGTCAATCCAGAACTTGAGGACGCTCCAGAGAAGATCAACGAGGACGCTTACGAGGCATGGATCATCAAGGTCGAGATGAGCGATCCTTCACAGGTTGACACCCTTTTGGACGCGGCCGCTTACAAGGCAAAGATCGGCGAGTAATATGTCATCTTTCCCTTATTTTCCTCACACTGAAGATGATGTCCGCGCGATGCTCGGCCGCGTAGGGGTGAAGTCTTTGGACGACCTCTATTCCGATGTCCCGAACGATGTCATCTTCAAGGGTGAATATGACCTGCCGGAGGCAATGTCCGAGCAGGAGGTCAGGGACTTCTTCGAGTCTCTGGACAAGAAGGACGAGAAACTGAAGGTGTTCGTCGGTCAGGGTGCCTACGACCACTACACACTTCCTTACATCACATCCCGTTCGGAGTTCCTGACGGCGTACACTCCTTATCAGGCCGAGATTTCGCAGGGAACCCTCAGGTACATTTTCGAGTACCAGAGCATGATCTGCGCGCTGACAGGGCTTGACATCAGCAACGCTTCGATGTACGACGGCCCGACAGCAGCCGCCGAGGCCGTGAAGATGGCTCCGACCTGCACGAAGCGCAAGTCAAGGGTGCTGGTTTCATCCTCCCTGCTTCCTAACGTCATCAAGACAATCCGGACCTACGCCGGCTACCACGGCATCGAACTGGCCCTGGTTCCTTGCAAGGACGGACAGACCTGCCCGGACTGCATGAAGGCCGAGCTTGCCAAGAATGATGTCGCCGGAGTCATCGTCCCTTCGATCAACCGCTACGGAATCGTCGAGGACCTGACCGGCTTCGCTGAGGCCATCCACGAGGAAGGCGGAATATTCATTGAATATTGCGACCCTTCCGCTCTCGCGGTGCTGAGGACTCCTGCGGAGTGGGGCGCTGACATCGCTGTCGGTGACGGCCAGAGCCTCGGCGTCCCGATGAGTTTCGGCGGCCCTTACGTGGGCTTCATGGCCTGCAGGAAGGAATATGTCCGCAAACTCCCCGGAAGGATTGTCGGTGAGACCCGTGACACTCAGGGCCGCCGCTGCTTCTGTCTGACCCTTCAGGCCCGCGAGCAGCACATCCGCCGTGAGAAAGCCACGTCCAACATCTGTTCCAACGAAAGCCTTATGGCCCTTTATGTGACTGTCTATATGTCGCTTATGGGCCCGAAGGGACTCAGGGAGGTCAACGACCGCTCCTACGCCGCGGCGCATTATCTCCACGATGAGCTTCTTAAGACCGGCAAGTTCGCCGAGGTGTTTGACAAGCCGTTCCTCAAGGAGTTCGTGCTCAAGCCGCTGATGCCTGTCGAGAGGCTTCACATCAAGCTGCACGACGGTGGATTCTTCGCCGGACTTGAGACAGAGGAAGGCTATGTAAGTTTCTGTGCTACTGAAAGAAGGACGAAAGCCGAGATTGACGCTCTCGTCGCGTTGGTGAAGGAGGCCTAAGAAGTATGAAATATTACGATAAGCTTATTTTCGAACTCTCCAAAGAGGGGAGAGTCGGCTATTCCCTCGGCAAGAACGAGTGGACTTCCACCACTGACGAGATTCCGGCTGGACTCAGAAGGTCCGAGGCAGTTGGACTTCCTCAGGTGAGCGAGGTTGATGTCGTGCGTCACTACACGAACCTCTCCCAGATGAATTTCGGTGTGGACACCGGATTCTATCCTCTGGGAAGCTGCACGATGAAGTACAACCCGAAGATCAACGAGGAGATCGCCGGGATGAAAGGCTTCCTCGGGCTGCATCCGTTGCAGCCTGCGTCCACGGTTCAGGGCGCCCTGGAGGTTTACTATAATATGGACAAGGCTTTGGCCGCGATCACGGGAATGTCCCATTTCACGTTCAATCCTTGCGCCGGCGCCCACGGTGAGCTGACCGGTCTGATGATCATGCGTCAGTACCACATCCTTAACGGGGATCTGAAGAGAACCAAGGTGATCGTGCCGGACAGCGCTCACGGTACAAACCCTGCCAGCGCCGCTGTCTGCGGTCTGGAAGTGGTTGTCGTTAAGTCCAAGGCAGACGGTCTCGTGGACGTGAACGACCTCAAACCGCTTTTGGGCGACGACATCGCCGGCATCATGATGACGAACCCTAACACCCTCGGACTCTTCGAGAAGGACATAGAGGAGATCGCCACCCTCATCCACGGATGCGGAGGCCTTCTCTACTATGATGGAGCGAATATGAACCCGCTCATCGGCGTGGCCCGTCCAGGCGATATGGGATTCGACATCCTGCACCTGAACCTGCACAAGTCGTTCTCCACCCCTCACGGTGGCGGCGGTCCAGGCTCAGGTCCTGTCGGAGTCTGCGAGAAACTGGTCCCTTACCTTCCTGTTCCTAAGGTGGTCAAGGATGAATATGGCCAGTTCAAGGTACGTGGACGTGCCGGTGTGGGCAAGAGCGATGAGAATAAGAACGCTGACGGCTGCGAGAAGACGGCCGGTGAGGTGTCTGGATTTCTGGGCAACTTCGGCGTGATCCTCAGGGCCTATGCCTACATCCTTTCGCTTGGTCGTGAGAACGTCAAGTTGGTCGGCAAGTACGCCACCCTCGGTGCCAACTACATCAAGGAGAGCCTCAAGGAGTACTACAAGCTTCCGATCCCGACCGTCTGCAAGCACGAGTTCGTCTATGACGGCCTTGTGAACGACGGCGCAAGGAAGGCCGCGGATGGAACCGTTGAGAGAGAAGGCGCCACGACACTGGATGTCGCCAAGAGGCTTCTCGACTTCGGTTTCCACGCTCCGACGATCTACTTCCCTCTGCTCTTCCATCAGGCCATCATGATCGAGCCTACGGAGACTGAGTCGATCGAGACTTTGGACGCTTTCATCGAGGTGATGAAGAAGATCGCCATTGAGGCCGCGGAGGATCCCGCCATTCTCAAGAGCGCTCCTCACAACGCTCCGATCACCCGTCCGGACGAGACCACGGCGGCGCGCCAGCCAATCCTCAAGTTTCAGGACGAGCGATAACCGTCTTTGAATATGAACGAGGGCTGGCCGAAATCCAACGGCCAGCCCTCGTTCCGTTTTTCCGGATTGCTACAGAGAGTCCGGATAATTGATCTCCATGTTGAACTTAGGCACGTCCGGATTGGCCTCCCGATGGCTTTCCTTGACCGCCTTCCACATCTCTTTCACGATCTCCGGATGCTCCGAAGCCACATCCTTTGACTCGCGCGGATCCTCCTTCAGATTGTAAAGCTCCATTTCGGTGTTCCCTTTCAGCACCTTACGCACGATGCCTTTCCACTCGCCCATGCGCACGGCCACCCAGCCTTTCGACCCCGGGAACTCCCAGTAGAGATATTCATGCTCCTTCTGCTCTCCGGCCTTTATGCCGCTCGCGTGGCTGTACTGTTGTCCGCCTGCGGTTTGGGAAAGGACAGTGGGTGCGAATGACACTCCGTCATTCTCCGGAGCCTCGACACCGACGATCTCGGCGAGAGTAGGCATGATGTCCGCGAAACTGGAGATGTGCTGTGTCTTCTCGCACTGCTTTCCTTCACCCCAGCGCAGCACAAACGGCATCCTGATGCCACCTTCGTGCAGCGAGGACTTGCCCCAGCCCTTTCCGCATTTGAACGGACCACCGCTGCGGAAATATTCCATCGGCGAATTGCCGTTGCTTGCCGGGCCGTTGTCGGAAGTGACAATGAATATCGTGTTTTCCCATATTCCCAGATCCTTCAGTTTTTGCACCAGGTCTCCCACTTGCTTGTCGATGTGGGTGACCATCGCTGCGTAGGTGGCGTGCGGGTACCTGTTCGGGAGGTACATCCCGGGATCCGTGCACGGCTCCTCGTCCCCGAGTTTGTCCACGTAGTGCATCACCTCGTCCAGAGGAGCCTGCACCGCGCTGTGCGGCACGGTCGTGGTCCACATCACGAAGAATGGAGAGGACGCGTTGTCCTCCACGAACTTGACCATCTTGTCGTACATCAGGTCACAGCTGTAGTGCTCGCCTCCGTACTGGGTATAGTTGTTCACATCGTATTTGTCCAAGCCCTCTGGAAACTTACAGCCCTGGACCACAAGCTCGTTGCCCGTCTCGACCTCCACGCCGTTCTCCCACAGCTTGACAGGGTAGTAGGAGTGGGCAAGCGCCTGACAGTTGAATCCGTAGAAATAGTCGAAGCCCATCGTGTTCGGAAGTGACGCGCTCTTCGGGAATCCAAGTCCCCATTTCCCGACCATGGCGGTCTTGTAGCCAGCCGACTGCATCATCGTGGCGATGGTCTTCGTCCCTTCCTCCAGCGGGAACTGTCCCTGCTCCTCCGGGTTCAGGAACACTCCGTTCCATCCGAGGCTGTCGGTAGGCGTGAAATGCTCCTCGTTGTTGCGTATCTGGCTGTGGCCCATGTGTTTGCCAGTCAAAAGGCAGCACCTTGACGGAGACGACAGCGGAGCCGCCGTGTACATGTCCGTGAAGAGAAGCCCTTGGGACGCCAGAGCGTCTATGTTAGGGGTCTCGATCTTCTCCTGCCCGTAACATCCCAAGTCCCCATAGCCGAGGTCATCGAACAGCAGGAACACCACATTGGGTTTCTGTGCCTCATTCCTGGCGCATCCGCACACGGACATCGCGGCGGCCGCCATCGTCATCAGTTTCTTTCCGTTATCCATTTATATTCATTGTTTTAATATTGCCGCTGCAAGGGATGTGACCATGATCAGAGGCGACTATCAGACAAAGTTATGAAATCCTGTGCAGAAAAACGCGCCCGTCGCTTTGCAATTGCTATATGGAGAGCGAACCATGGATGATTGACTTGGGAAACTAATATAAAATGACCAAAAATATTCATGAATAGTGAGGAAAAATTTGCGGATTGAAAGATTTTGTCTATCTTTGCAATCCCAATGGGGTATTAGCTCAGTTGGTAGAGCGTTTGAATGGCATTCAAAAGGTCAGGAGTTCGATTCTCCTATGCTCCACTTCCCGTTGAACAAATTTATTCAAGCACTTCTTTCATTATGAAACAGAAGCGTAACGTCATATTCAAGGCTCTTGAAAGTTTCCCAAGAGTCGAGTTGGAGGACATCCGACAGTACTTTGGAGCTGATGTTCCGACGAAGGTCCGCAAGCCTGAGTTTGTGGACAGGCTTGGCGCGTACATAATCGAAAGGCCGGCTGAATGGCTGGGCAGGATGCTTGAGAGGGATCTGAGGCTTCTGAAAAGGCTGGTCGAGGCCGGTCCGGGAGTGCCGCTATACCTGGATTACCCTGATTTCCCGTCGGTTCTGGAGACGGTCAAACTCCTTGGCTCGGACACCTCGGACGAGAATTTCAGAGAGGTATGGCTTCCTAAGGACATGTACGATGTCGTCGCCCCGCATATTGATGACGTGCTGAAGGAGGGCGAGCTCAGCGGCCTGTTCGAAATGGAGCGCGCTGCCTTGGGTTACCTCTGCCTCTACGGCATCATGACAGTGGACGAGTTCTTCGACAAGATGCTGGACTACTGGGAATTCTCCGGCAGACACAGCATTGAGTATTTCACGAATATGGTCTATGAGAGCCCTGTGATGAAGCTTTGCAGGGTCGATTCTGACGGCGAGCGCTACATGTGCGCTCCGAACATATTCGATCCCGAGGAAATCCTCAAGGGCAGGAAGGAATATTCAGCGATAGAGTCGCTGCGTCCTTTCACCCCGCAGGAGGCTTTGAGGGCTGGTGCCGGTTCGCCGTATTTTGTCTATGGCCTTGACTCAGAGGAAGGCCGGAAGTTGGTGGAGATGCTTGGCAATCTTGGCTATGCCGGTGAGGACTTGATCCATGAGGAGCACGACATCTGGATGAACGCCCAGATGTTCGGCAAGAACGACACCACGGAGGCCATATTCGCAAGCGTTTCCCGCAAGCAGGAGGACATTGAGTCCTTCGAAGATTATGACGAATGTATGGAGATTGTGGCCGCCTACGCCAACACCCTTCCGAAATGGCTTCTCAAAGGTTACTCCTCAAACGAGAAGAACTGTCTGAAGGTCGTGTTGCAGACCGAAGATGACCCGATCCAGACCATGATCAAGAAGAACCCTATCCTCGGCCTGTTTGTCCCCCCGACACCGCCGGACGCCCCGTGCCCATGCGGCAGCCACCTTTCCTACCGCAACTGCCACGGGAAGAATATGAGTTAGAAGACCAAAATTCCTTATCGCCCCGACCTGAGAGCGCACGCTTTGGCGAATTGAGAGAAATACCGGTCTGATGGAGCTATAGCATTGCTGTCTTCAGAAAGGTATTCTTCGCAGAATTGGTCTCTTGCCATAAGTACTTCCCTGAGCATTGAGTCTCTGGACGATTGTGAGCCATTGTTACGTCCTACTTTGATTGTCAGGTCGAATAAGTCAAGAGCCCGGATAAACGCGTTTTTGGCCAGTGCGGTGTTTCCCTTTTGCTTCCATTTCAAGGTTCGCCCGACCTCGCTTCCAATATTCGCCATCTGCGAGATGAAATCCATCGCCGCCCATTTATCCTTATCAGGTTTTACTGGAAGTCGTGTTTCTGTCATTTGATAAGATTGTTGACTATTGAACGGATTTGACCACGTATCGCCTCATCTTCCACATTTCTGCTGAAGTTATTTCTTCGAGGGCTGATGTTGATAAGTGAGTCGAATTCAATGAAGTCATCTCCCTCAACATCAGGGTACAAGTTGATCCCCCATAGAGATTCCTGATTTGAGCCATTCTCAAGTAAGAGTTTCTCCAAATCAGAATGCAGTTCGGCATCCAGCGCCATAATCTGTCTGTCGATGTCCACAACTCCTTTGATCATTTCACCATAGAAGTTCTGTGCCAGTTCAGTTAATCTCTTTCTGCTTATGGCTTTATCAATTATTGTCATAACACTTACAATCTTTCAGAATACAAACCTACACAAAATAAATGATATTTCATTCTTGAATAAATGCCAAAATATTGCGGCAGCCACCTTTCCTACCGCAACTGCCACGGGAAGAATATGAGTTAGAAGGAGTAGCCGATACCAGATTCGAGGAATAGGCCACCACCACCGCCAAAACAAAAATTTATGTTGCCACCTATGTAGGTAGTGAAGTGTCGGGGCTTTGCCGGAAGAATGTGGCGCGGGTGGCACTCGTAGCCTTCTTGGTTGGTATGATGGTGCTGGGATATTGTTCGTATATGTTGCCTGACAGTGTGTGGCAGGAACAGACGTTGACTCCATTCGCGTATTCCACATTGTGTCTATTCAGAGAGTTGGCGATGCTGACCGCAGGGCTTTCTATAGCTGTGCTGGCAAGAAGCAGGACCGCATATCGGCTGACAAGACCGCTGGCTGTCAAGATCGTGCTTTTTGCGTTGGCGCTTATACCCTTGCTTTACCTTTCCGAAATGAGATATACCTTGACAACATTAGTGCTTTTGACTCCATACATCATAGCACTTTTGATGCTCGCCCCGACTCTCGTCCGTTGGCTGGTGAAGGCTCTCAAGCGGTTCTGATTTTGTGACCTGGTCAGATTATTTGTCAGGACGGCCATTATCATAAGAAAAGATGTTGTATTGTAATATGTTGTAAATTAGTCTGTTATAAAATGCTGCCCTTCTGGATGTTCCGGCACTGTTTTGTAACATATTGATAGCCAACTGATGACGCTCCACTCGGCAAGAACGCTTCTGCTATGCGATAATTACATATCCTCTAATGACAGGCATCCGAAAGTTATGTTTGTGTTGCCGAATGCGCTGTGGCTTAGATCAGCCACTTTTTCACTCAGTAACTCTTTGGAATATTTGTTCTTGTTCCGTTTAACTTCGTATGCTTGAACTTTACCGTCAAGTCTTACGGTAACTATGTCGATTTCATTGTCTGGGGTGTCTGCATTACCTTTGCGGGGATGCCACCAGGCACCGATTTCCGCGTACTGTTGCGATTCCATCATCTTTTGCCGGAACCATCTTTCCAGAATACGTCCTGAATATGTCGAATACTCATTTTTGATCAGTTCCGACAATGCGGAATAGTTCTTTATCTCTATCAATGAACGATATTTATAGAAGTACCTGAATCAAAAACGAAGAAAAATGTCATTGATTTCATATCGGACGGTCTTAGAGGTATTGTTGGCTCTGATAGGTCTCTTTTTCTTGATCAGTCCATATTCTTCCTCCAGAACTTTCATTTGTCCGCCCAGACTTTTTTCTCCAAGCATTCCATCTATCTGGGGGAGTGTGACATCTCCAGCCGCAATAAGCCCAAGAATCGAGAAATAAGTGGCATACTGTTTCCCGAACTCTTGAATCAGCATATTCCTGCCCTCATCGAAAAACTGAGAATCCGGTCTTGTCATATATTCGACCATCTTTTCCATATCTGTGCAGTCATTATCCATCAGCAGCTCGACATATTTGGGAACGCCTCCGAAAAAACAATATAGCGCGAGAAGGTCATCATTGTTGTAATTCTCTTTGTGGTCCGCCATTATTTCTTTCAAGACATCTGTCCTGAATGGCTCAAGACTGAGCGTCATATCGGCTCTACCGAACAGAGGTCGCTTCTCGTCTTTGGATATTTTTCCATCATCGAGCAAACGGATCCGCTTACCACCATATTGACCTTGGTATTTCTTCGCTCGCGATCCCAAACATCCTGAATGTCAGAGTAGATTGCAGGATTGACATATGGAAAATCCTGGAATTCGTCAATGAACAGATTGAATGATCGATGCTTGCCTATATTCATCAGCATTGCGAATATGTCCTTGAAATGATAGATTCCTTGTGGGGCAAATTCTTTTAATGTCTGCCTTATCGCCTCTGCATATTCACTGCAAAGATCGGCTTCTGCCTTTCTTGCAACAAATAAATAGACAGTGTCCGTCCCCTCCATTGATAGAATTCCCAGAGTTGTTTTTCATATCCTGCGCCGACCTTTAAGTACGGTCATTTTTGAGAACTATCCGAAAGATTTTTTCTGAATATCTTTAAGGAGAGCCAATTCACGGTTTCTGTCATAATATCTCATAGTTCGATCTTTATGGCCATAAACTTTATGGCCATAAACTTTGCGAATATAAAAATAATATCTGACTGAAAAACAAAAAAGCCCACATCGCTGCGGACTTTTTTCGGTTAGTTAGTAGTGTATTACCTTATTTTGAAAGAAGGTCATAGTCGTTAGAGTGTGATGTATCTCACATTTCCGATGACAAAAGTAGTCAAAAAAAAACGTTTAAGCAAGCCTTTTTCCGGAAAACTTTTAAACGTTTTACGTTGATAACTATCTTCTCCATTGACTATCAATGTTTTCCAATGGTTATTCGTCAAGCGATTTTTTTCAGGACCTTCTCTTATTTTACGATCGCCTGATCGTGCTTTCCGCCGGTGTCCCCAAGCAGCTCTGGCCGGAGAAGCTTTGTCCGCTCAAGGGCCTGCTCGTCCTGCCATTCGCGGATGAGTTTCGGATTTCCGCTCAACAGGACCTCAGGAACCTTCCAGCCTTTGTAGTCGGCCGGGCGGGTATAGACAGGAGGGGAGAGGAGGCCGTCCTGGAAACTGTCGCTGAGGGCAGAGGTCTCGTCGGACAACGCTCCCGGAATCAATCTCACGATGGAGTCCGCCAGCAGGGCCGCCGGGATCTCGCCGCCGCTGACCACATAGTCGCCCACGGAGATCTCGCGGGTCACCAGATGTTCCCTGATCCGGTGGTCTATTCCTTTATAATGGCCGCAGAGGAGGATGAGATTCTCCTTCAGGGAGAGCTCATTGGATATTCCTTGGTTCAGACGCTCGCCGTCGGGGGACATGTAGATGACTTCGTCATATTCCCGCTCCGCCTTCAGCTCGTCGATCATTTTCTCCACCGGCTCGATCATCATCACCATCCCCGCGTCGCCGCCGTAGCAGTAGTCATCCACTGTGGCGCGCGGGCCGAGGCCATATTTCCGGATGTTGTGGACGTGTATTTCGACCAGACCTTTCTTGATCGCCCGCCCCACGATCGAGTGGCTCAGCGGACTGTCCAGAAGTTCCGGAACGACTGTAAGAATGTCAATTCGCATAGAATATTGTTTTTCCTTTTTGCAAAAATAGGGTTTTTAATTGTTTTTTTAGGTATATTTGCGGATATGTTGAAACTCTTATAATTAAACTGCTTTATGAGTGAAGGTAATATTCCTGAGGTTAATGTGACCCCAGATGTAGAGGAAGCTCCAAAGGCTCTCAATGAGAATGTAGAAGATCTTAAGGCGCAGGAGGTTGCCGAGGAGGTCGCTGACAAGGCTGAAGAGGCCCCACAGGTTGTGGAGAATGCGAATGAAGGAGGCGAGGAAGCCGTTCAGGCCGAGGAAGGCGGAGAGATTCCGGCTGATCTCGGAAGCCTTTCGTTGGCTGAGTTGTCGGACATGTTCGACAAGCTTTCCCAGGCCGACGACAGGATGAAGAGGTACAAGGAGGCTGAGGCCATCAAGTCCGCTTTCTACAAGAAACTCTCAAAAGAGAAGGCCGAGGCCGGCTTTGGAGCGAAGGTTGATGAGCCTTCGTCAAGGGAGGATGTGATCGATGAGGTCGCCCCTGCGGCTCAGACCGAGGAAGTGAAGGACAATCCGTTCGAGGCCATGGAGACCGCCTTCAAGGGCGTCTATGCCAACTATAAGAAAGAGCGTGCTGAATATAATCGCCAGCAGGATGCCCAGAGGGAGGAGAACTTCGCCCGGAAGCAGGCTGTCATCGAGGATCTTAAGAACCTCGTCGAGAAGCAGGAGGATGTGAACTCCACATTCCCGGCTTTCCGTGAGCTCCAGAACCGCTGGAGGGAGATCGGTCCGGTTCCGGCCACAAAGTTCCGTGACCTGAACGACACCTACCAGTTCTACGTGGAGAAATTCTACGACATGGTGAAGATCAACCGCGACCTGAGGGATCTCGATTTCAAGAAGAACCTTGAGGCCAAGGAGGAGTTCTGCCAGGCCGCCGAGAGACTTTCCGAGAACGAGAATGTCGTCGAGGCTTTCCGTGAGCTCCAGAAGCTCCACGAGCAGTGGAAGGAGTTCGGCCCTGTGGCAAAGGAATATCGTGATTCCATCTGGGATCGCTTCAAGGCCGCCACAGCCGTCATAAACAAGAAATATCAGGCCTACTTCGAGGGCCAGAAGGAGAAGCAGCAGGAGAACCTTGCCGAGAAGACCAAGCTCTGCGAGCAGGTCGAGGCCATCGCCGAGAAGGAAGTCAAGTCATCAAACGAGTGGAACGCCCTCTCAACCGAGATCGAGGATATTCAGAAGAAGTGGAGGACCATCGGATTCGCCACCAGAAAGGAGAACCAGAAGATCTACGACCGCTTCCGCGCCGCCTGCGACAAGTTCTTCTCCCGCAAGAGGGAATATTACACCCAGTTCAAGGACTCGATGAACGAGAATATGGAGAAGAAGCTCTCCCTGATCGAGCAGGCCGAGGCCTTGAAGGACAGCAAGGAGTGGAAGAAGACCACAGAGGCTCTGATCGCCCTGCAGAAGCAGTGGAAGGAGATCGGCGCCGTGCCTCGCAAGAAGTCTGAGCAGCTTTGGAAGCGTTTCCGCGCCGCCTGCGATGAGTTCTTCAACGAGCGCGACAAGAACGCCAAGCCGGAGAATGACTTCCACGGCAACCTCAAGGCCAAGAAGGCTCTCATCGAAGAGATCAATGAATATGTCCTCTCAGGTGACGCTGCGGCTGACCGTTATGCCGCCCGCGCCTTCGCTGACAAGTGGCAGGGAATCGGATTCGTTCCGTTCAAGGAGAAGGAAAGCATTCAGGCCGCTTACACAGAGGCTATGCAGGCCAAGTTCCCGGATTTCTCACTCAGGGCTCCGAGACAGGGTGCCGGCAACAGTGGCAGGAACGGTGGATTCTCCAGAAAGCCGCTCAGCGAGAAGGATCGTCTTGTGCAGCAGTACAACAAGCTCCAGCAGGACATTGACACCTACGAGAACAACATAGGTTTCTTCTCGTCATCCAAGAACTCCGCTCCTCTGATCCAGAAGATGCAGGAGAGGATCGACGCGGCGAAGCAGGAACTGAAGGATCTTGAGGCAAAGATCCGCAAGGCAGAGGAGAGCGAAGAAGAGAAGTAATCAAGAATGGATAAGAACACAATCACAGGTATTGTCCTGATCGGCTTGCTCCTGTTCGGCTTTACCTTCTATCAGAACAAACAGTATCAGAAACAGGCCGCCTATCAGGCACAGTTGGACTCGATAGCGTTGGTCAAACAGATTCAGGCCGACTCGATCGCCGCCGTTGAGGCGGCCCAGAGAATGTCCTCCGACACGGCTTCGGTCGCTCAGGTGGCCGCCGCTCCGGTGAGCATCTATAAGGATTCTCTCCTTGAGGCCGCTCATTCAGCGGAGGCTCAGATCGTTACCTTGGCCAACGACAAGTTCGAGGTGGCTTTCACCACGAAAGGTGCGCAGCCATATTCAGTGAAAATCAATGAATATAGCAGCTACGGTGGTGGTGAGCTTTTCATCTTCAAGCCGGAGATGAGCCGCTATGACATTCAGGTCTATGCCGGAGAGACGATCAATACCGCGGACTTCAACTTTGTGGTCGCCGAGAAGACTGACACTTCGCTTGCGATGCGTCTGCCTTTCGCTGGTGGCGGCTACATCGAGCAGAGATATTCGATTGCCGAAGGATCATATTCAGTGAAGAATTATCTCTCGTTCGTGGGAATGGAGAATGTCATTCCTAAGAATGTGTTCTCGTTCGATGTGGATTATTTCGTGACCATGCCGAGGATGGAGAAGGGCTACAAGAGTGAGGTCCAGTACTCCAAACTTGACTACTATTTCAACGGTGAGAAGAAACCGGAGGCCATCGCCAAGGGCCGCAGCGCGCAGAAACGTGTCGATGCCAGGGTGTCTTGGTTCGCATTCCAGCAGCAGTTCTTCTCCGCCATCATGAGGTCTCCGCAGGAGTTCGCGTCGGCTGATTTCGCGCTGAACTATTTCCCTGAGGACGACGAGAGTCACAACCTGATGACTGGCGAGGCGCGTCTGAGGATGGATTTCCAGCCGGGACAGCACGAGACGGTGGTTCCGTTCGAGTTCTACTTCGGTCCTAACCACTTCAAGACCCTCAAGTCCTTCGACCAGAAGTACGAGAAGATCATCCCGCTGGGAGGTTGGCTCGTTGGTTGGTTCACGAGATTCGTGATCATTCCTCTGTTCGACTTCCTGCACAGGTTCATCTCCAACTTCGGAATCATCATCCTGTTGATGACCATATTCATCAAGATTGTCGTGCTTCCGTTCGCCTACAAGTCGTACTCCTCATCCGCCAAGATGCAGGCCATCAAGCCTGAGATCGACAAGCTGAACGAGAAGTACCCTAAGCAGGAGGACGCTCTCAAGAAGCAGCAGGCTCAGATGGATCTATACAAGAGGGCCGGTATCAGCCCGATGGGCGGCTGTCTGCCGATGCTCCTCCAGTTCCCGATCCTGTGGGCGATGTTCCGCTTCTTCCCGGCTTCCATCGAGCTGCGTCAGCAGTCTTTCCTGTGGGCCGATGACTTGAGCGCTTACGATTCCATCATCGATTTCGGTACGAGGATTCCGCTGATCGGCGATCACCTGTCATTGTTCGCCCTGCTGATGGCCGTGTCAATGTTTTTCTATTCGAAGATCACGACCGCATCCCAGCCAGGAGCCGATGATCCTCAGATGGCTTCGATGCGCTTTATGAGCGTGTGGATGATGCCTATAATGATGTTCTTCATCTGTAACAGCCTCTCCGCCGGTTTGAGCTACTACTACCTGCTCTCCAACCTCATCACGATGCTTGAGACCTGGGTGATCAGAAAGTGGTTCGTGAATCCGGACGAGATTCTTGCCAAACTGAAGGCCACCGAGGGCAAGAAGATGCCTAAGAGCAAGTGGCAGCAGCGTCTTGAGGAGGCTCAGAGGATGCAGGCACAGATGCAGAGGGAGCAGCAGAAAGGCCGCCGCTAAGCCAGGCTAAATGAATATTTTGAATTTGTTTAGGTTTTGTTGCCTGAATTTTAGGAGTATTCTCTTTTATTTGACACTTTTAACAGGATTCCTGATTTAGGAGGGAGGGACGTAAACAATATTCAAATAATAAAGACTTTTTTGATTCCAGTAAATCCTTTACGGAATGATAGAAGAGAATCTTAACAATATCAAAAAGGAACTGCCATCGGGGGTTAAACTGGTGGCAGTTTCCAAATTCCATCCGTTCCCGGACATTCTGACCGCCTATCAGGCCGGCCAGCGTTGTTTCGGAGAGAACCGTCCACAGGAGTTCGCCGCCAAAGCCCTACAGCTCCCGCAGGACATCGAATGGCATTTCATCGGCCATCTTCAGACCAACAAACTGAAGTTGGTTCTTCCGTACGCCTACTTGGTCGAGTCCGTGGACTCCCGCTACCTGCTGGACCTGATCGACAACTGGGCCTCGGTCAATTCCCGGACCGTCAACGTCCTATTGGAACTCCACCTCGGCGCCGAACTAACCAAAGGCGGCCTCACCGAGCAAGAAATTGAATCCATCCTTGATGAATATGCTGGCGGCCGTTCCTATCAGCACGTCCGCATCCACGGCCTGATGGGCATGGCCACCCACACCGATGACGACACTGTCGTAGAGTCAGATTTCGCCCGCATCCAGTTCTTCAAGCAACGTCTGGACACCCGTTATCCCCAGCTGACCGACTTCACCGAGCTCTCCATCGGAATGTCCCACGACTGGCCCCTAGCCATCCGCCACGGCGCCACCATCGTCCGCATCGGCACCTCCATCTTCGGCCCGCGGCAGTATTGATCCCTCAGCCCTTTCCTCCTTCGCCTTTTGTTTAAAACAAATTCGCTATATTTGAAGTTGAAATTCCATCCGATATGACAGAAATGTAAGTTTGCAACCAGTCGGTATACGAAAATTTTTCGCTTTCAATAATTTATCTTCTATTCAGGACTGGAGGAGTTGGATGTGGCTTTACTCAAAGGTTGATGAATCCCTTAGGAAGGTGGACACTTAATCTAGTATGATGCAAGGCGGTTGGATTCGCTATGAGAAAGCGACCGTGGTATTATCTTAGGATAACAATGTGGCGATGATGCCACCGAGAAAACTTTTAACATTATGGATAAGGAACTGTTGTTAGATAAAGAAGGCTCTATTGAGGGACGGAATGTCGCTCTTGAGACCGAGTTGCTGACACGACTCCATAAAGAGTATGTGGACAAGTACGTTGCCCGTATTGAGAAATTGGAGGCTGTCGAGGAATTCGTCAGGGACGATTATTACCATAATGTCCACGCCGTTCACCACATAATGTATATACATAGGGTTGGCACTAAGGGTGAGACCCGCCTTGTAAGCGCTGACGGGAACCGAGGATACGAGTTTCTGGTTGAGTTTGACAGGCACGATCCCGAGTATGGAATATATTATGGTTGTCGAGGCCTGATTCTTGGCGGAGACCAGAAAGAGGAGATAGACAAGTTCCTGAATGAATGGAATACTTTTTTGAAGCCTGAGGTCTGTGCGGTGCTGAACAACACTTTCGTCGAGATGGATTTCTCCGGTCGTTTCCTGATGACAAACAATGCCAACAACAAGACTTTCTGGCCTTTTTGGATTGCGCTTGGAGAGGATGAAGACGTAGTGAAAATCGCGTCACTTGCTACAAAACTAATAGCGAATGTCTATAGGCGTTATCTAAATGGCATTGAAAGCGCTTCAAGAGATGTGGAGAAGAAGAGACTTTCGGTCATTACAAGATATACTGATGACGCATATCGGAATGTCCTGAAACAGATTGACAAGGATTGCGGAAATGAAGCAAGGCGGAACTATGAGGTGTTTATCAAGGCTGCTGTAAAAAAGAAAATCCTTGTTCGAGACGATCGTTACGAGACCTGCTGGAAGTTTCAGGGCCTGATGAACATTGAAGTTGCGCACCTTATTGATCAACTGTGTGGTGAGATTGGACTGAAAGCACGAAATGCGTCTGGGAAAGATTCTATACCTTGGAAGTACTTCACCCCTGTATTCCTTTCCAGTTCGGACGAACCTTTTGAGAGTTTGAGGAAGACGTTGTCACAGCATAATGACAAGGCTGATCATTTGAACGATGATCATAAGGAATATGCAAGGAATCTTTTAATTAAAATGAAGATTATCAAGTAATTGAAATCTATTTTATAGACGTCTATAGAGAAAGACTCGTCTTCTGCATACCTTTGCAACCGTGATCGAATGGTCGGTCACGGTATTATATTTAAAAATATTCAATTAATATGCGGACAGTTTCAACTAAAACAGAATTAAAGGAAGCTCTCAAGGCGAGGGAAAGAAAGATAATTGTGACCGGTGATCTTGCGGCGCAGATGCGCAAGAAGACCAAAGTAAAGAAGGCCGCAAAGATTGGCGGGCTTGTGTTGATAATCGGCGGCACTATTGCCATTCCTTTCACTGCGGGCGCGTCTGCCGCTGCCGTGGCAATGGGACTTACAGTCGGAACCGTGACTCTTTCAACTGTGGAACTGGCCATTCTGTGCGGATTTACTCTTGGTCTGCTCGGAGTCCTTACTGGTGCAGAAGTGACCTTTGGGCCAGGCGGCACTGTTACCATTGAACCTAGATATTCAAAATAACCAAAAGAAATGAAATCCCTTAGTACACGAGACCTGCCAAAGTATGCAGGCAACTATTCCAGAGCAGACCTCTGGGCCAAATTTGCCTTAGTGGCGAAACACCTCGGAAAGAAAACACTCTGGTATGTTCTTCTTCTCTACTACACACTACAGTCTGGAGATGTCTCTGTCGGCAACAAGGCTATCATTATGGGGGCGCTCGGCTACCTCATCCTTCCCGTTGACCTTATTCCTGATGTGGTTCCGTTGCTTGGACTTACTGACGATGCGGCGGCCATCAAGCTTGCCTATGATACCGTGAAGGCATCCATTACCCCCGAGATTGAGCGTCAGGCCTCAAACAAGCTTAGCCAGTGGTTCGGGGACAGCGTAATCAGTTAAGTTTTAGAAGTATGCGTGAATTAATGCAGAAGATAAGGAACGCTTGGGGTCGAGGAAATGGCGGTAAACGCCACCGTCCTAGGATTGAGTACCGGGATCTTTGGGGATTGAACGCGACCTGGCGTTCGTCATCAGCTACTACCTTGAGGAGTTCATAGAATCAATCAAGTTATGCGGTGCCACCCCTGGGGACTATGTCGCTAAATATGGGAACAAAGAAGCCTATGGGTACTGGGAGAAAGACCTCAAGAGAATGCTTGCGGCTTTTAGAGCCTACTATCGGCGTTCTGACGGAGAGCAGATCAGCAAAGATGAGGAAACTGGCATTCAGCTGGGAATGGAACTTTTTTTCAAAAGATATTCAGACTTATGGTTCTAAAAGTATATTATACCTGCCAATGTGGCCACACCTTCTATAAAATGAACATTTTCGGAGAGCCATCTGAAAACACAAAGTGTCCAATCTGCGGGAAGATAGCTCATAGGAACCAGTTGAGGGAATTCGCTGAAGAACTCAAGAATAGGCCAGGAATTTAAACAAACACACTAAAGAATAGAATGGCTAAGTCATCATCTAACTGGAAAACAAGAAGATATAGGGGGCCGATTCCCTTCTATGACTCAGAGGACAACATTCGCGATTTCTTTAGACAGAAAGCCGCCGAAGTGGATGCCTTTGACAAGAAAACTGAGGAGGAGTTCGAGGCTTTGCCGGAGATTACCGGCTATGACCCGAGATTGTCTGATGAGGAGAACCATAAGAATGACGAAGCGGATTGGGAGCGGCGGAAGTCTTTCTGGGACAAAGGAAGCCAGAAATCGGAATGGGACAAATGGCAGGAAGCCTATTATGCAAAACGAGCCGAGTATCTGAGGAACTTTAACGGCGGAACCGACTATGATTGGGAGTTCTTCATCATGAACGAGCATCTGAAGATTCAGTTTATGGCCTTCTATTTCGAGCATATGGGACACTGTGAAAGTAACAAGGGGCGTGCGCGCGAAATGCGCCTTGCGCAGAATCTGTTGGAAATCATTCTCTGTAAGGGCTATAACTACGACTCTGACAGACTGCCGTACGTCAACTACCGGAATGCTCACCGGTTTCAGAACGTTGATGCTCACGGCGAGAATTTCGGTTGCCGGAGGGCGGAGGTCCGCTTCCGCAAGGCCTGGTGCTTGTATTTCGAGTGGATGAAGAGTCATCTAATGACTTGGACTGACTAAAACTGATCAACTTATGGAATTCTCATATATTGACAAGGCTCGGGAGCTGATGAATCTGGAACTCCCAAAGGAAGAACAGGCAGCGAAGATCAGAGAGATACTTCAAAGTGTCGAGAGGTACATCCTCAATGTCACAGGCCCGGATCCTCTGTCCGCTTACTGCCACGAGTGGTTGAAAGGAAACACTGGCGATGGCAACGAGAGCCCGGAGTACAGCCTCGTGGAGGATCTTATTATGGAGAGGTCGGCCATAATGAATCTGCTTTTTGGCCTGCACTGCAGCGATGAGGAGGTGGAGAGGCTGAAACAGATGAACGACCATCTGTTCAATTTGACCAAGGAACTGCATCATAAGGTAGCGGACACCTATCGCGTGCTTCTGAGCACCCAGAAGGACGATTCTTTTATTGACGACATCAACATTGACGGCATCATCCATTATAATTGCGAGAGCGGGCAGGATTATGTCATGCTTGAGGATGATGGCTATTACGGCTCCAACTTCTCACAGATGCTCGCGGTTATTGCCGCAACAGAAAACGACAAACTCATGGAAATCGTTAGTGCCAGTTGCTCTTGGCATCCCGATGTACACACTCCCGAGATGACAGACAAGCAGTTGGGAGTGGAAGACTACCTGAATGACGGGCAGTCTTGGCACGAGGGCTTCTGGGATCTCCCAAAGGTGAAGGATGTCGTGTTCTGCCACGCGGTGCACGATATTTGTACCCACAAAAACTATTCAATCCCGGACCTTCTGCGGATGAATACCTTCTGGAGCGAGGTCAAGATCGAGATTCAGAACATCCGTGAGACAGACGGCTCTCGTCTCTGGTGGTATGACAACTGCACCTTGAAGGAGTTCACGGACAAATTCCTGAAAGAGGCGGAGCATCGCCCGACAGGAATGAGTCTTGCCGCATTCATTCGGCGGAGGCTTTCCGATTACTTTACCCGCGAATGGTTTGAATCCAAGGAGAAGTTGGAGAACTGGCCCCGTTTCACATCTGATGAGGATGCCGTGAATTATCTTGCCGCAGTTTGGAAAGAACTCAAGAATGTCAATGATAGGCGGAAGGAGGTCGAGGATATAAGACAAAACGCTAAAGAAAACGAGAAGAATGAAGGTGATGAATGCTAAGGATTGAATTGGCTCAGTCCAAACTCGACAGTAAAGTCGAAGAGATAGCCACTGCCGCTGGCCTGTTAAGTGACGGGATTTCGCCCATAACTGATGGTGTTTATGATGCGGAGAAATATCTTACCTCCGATAGAAAAGTGATGTGGATAATGGTGATGTCTCTTTTGAAAACATCAAGGCTGGAGACGCATATAGATGGGGACGTAAACTTCTGCTGGACGTCTATCACCCCAATAACCGGACTGTAACACGGGAAGTCTATGTTAACTCTATAATTGAAACGATTACCAATAATCTTTAAAACAATGAGACTTAGGCAGCGAACAGTTTTGGGCAGCAATGCTTAACTCTTGTCTCCATTGCGGATATCTACCTCGTCGGCATTGAGGGTGCTGACCACTATTGTGAGGAGAAAGGTGATATTCATGCAGACTATTATGACACATCAATCAGAAAAAAAGTATTAAATTTGTGCTATTACACAATGGTACCTTAATGCAGGCAAATAATGTATTCATCATCAGACTTTAATAATCTGCGCGATGCCGGTTTTGACGACACTTATTCATGCGTCGAATCAGCGATGCGCTTTTATAATTCGGATCCAATCACATGTTGCGGGAAATTTCGTCAAGCATTGGAAGCTTCGATTGTAGAACTCTGCGGTATATTGAATAAGCAGATAGAAGGCGACTTAATTATACAGATAAATAAATTGAATGAATATATCCCAAGAAAATTTCGAAGCGATAAACTTGTGGAAGAGATGCATATTTTGCGGACAATAGGCAACAAGTATGCACATTTCTCCAATGAGGAACGCAATCCCGAGACTGATAGATTAACCTGCTACTGTGCGATGAAAAATGTGTCAGAGTGGATGGTGAATTTTTCTATTGGTTATCCTGAATACCTCAAGGAAGAAGAACAGAAACGCAAGGAAGAAGAACAGAAACGCAAGGAAGAAGAACAGAAACGTAAGGAAGAAGAACAGAAACGCAAGGAAGAAGAACAGAAACGCAAGGAAAGATTTGGGAAGGTGCTTAAGCCAGTCGTAATAGTTGTGGCTGCTGTTGCGGCTATCGCTGGAGCAGTATTTGCCGGTAGAAGTAAAAACTAGCACAACCCGAGTGAGATGGGTTGAGTGTCAAGGGACTGGCTTCGGCCGGCCCTTTCCTGTATTTTCCCGCCGGCGACTTCCTTTCCGCGAAGTTGGGTATGGCACTTCTTGACAAGGAACGGCTGCTCCTTCCCCGTCGAAACGTACACCGGGGCGTCGGTCCCTCGGTCCACCCTTGCCCTTGGCCGTCCTCGTGTGTGCGTCACGAAGTTCCACTCCGGGACGGGGAAAATATGGAGAGGAGAACCATTTTGGTATTTGATAAGCTCAGGCGGCTATGCGAAACGCTTTGGCGAAATAACTATGAAGATTACTTTGAAATACACGGTAGTAATTCACAATGTTATGCGGACGACAGTCATCTGTTTTTGTCTGCGCTTAATGGAAATAAAGTGTCCACTTCGTACTGTGTCAAGCCAAGCGTGCGACGGGTCTGCCCGTTCGATGAACGGTAGTCGTAGTGGAGTTTTTCGTGCCAGATCCAACTTCTAGGACTTGCTTAAATCTTTCAAGGCATTTAGCCCGTAGCCGGACTTTATAATCTTGGTTATCTGTGTAAATAGTTCAGTGTCTGTAAGAAACTCTCCATCGTCAATCTCGGCGGCCAATTCGCTGTAGGCCTCTACGTTCTTGCTGACCATGGAAAAATAGTGATGAGCATCCATGAATATCCCCATCCCAAATGTGATCGCGCAATAGGATTTTGGGGCGATATAGCCGTCAATCATTTTCCAGTCTCCTGGATGCCCTGTACCGGGGACGACGACTCCCAGGTGCGTGAATATCTCCGCACCTGGAGCATAAACTGGCTGACTGTCAAACGGATGGCGTTCCAGGTGCGCATGGTTTTGCACACCCGGAAGTCCGGAACACCAACAGGATGCCCTGTGCCGGGGACGATGACTCTCAGGTGCGTGAATATCTCCGCACCTGGAACGTCAACTAACTGTCAATCAGGCCGATGGCGTTCTAGGTGCGCATGGTTTCTCGCATCAGGAAGTCTTGTACCGAACACGTTTCGGAGTGCGGTTTGTACCCCAGAGGCCCCTCTCCTGTACCGAACAC